>Ga0111538_10003406_pt1 | contig 22230 bp, 16 predicted proteins | sample SoiMethybrSBSTD1_FD_79669 | JGI IMG/M metagenome (GOLD analysis project Ga0111538, IMG submission 79669) | Bulk soil microbial communities from a Populus tree surrounding site in Tennessee, USA - Soil MetaG P. TD hybrid SBSTD1 (version 2)... | ecosystem: Environmental > Terrestrial > Soil >...
CCCGAAGGGAGCCGCCCGCCAATGGCGCCCAAACGCAAGACGATGCCCCGCAAGGGCGCGGGCGGCCGCGCCGCCCACGACATTGGGGGATTGAACTTCGGCAAGATCGATCGCGCCGAGCACGATCCGGCCCTGTGGGAGAAGCGCACCGACGCGATGCAGCGCCTGCTCACCAGCCCCGGCAAGCGGGCCTTTAGCGTCGATGGGTTGCGGCGTGTGATCGAGGATTATGGCGAGCAGGTCTATGATCGCACGACCTATTACGAAAAATGGATCCGGGCGTTGCGCAATCTGGTGGTCGAGCAGGAGCTGATGACGCGCGCGGAGCTCGAGGCACGCATGGCCGAGGTGCGCGCCCGCCATGCCAAGGCCGGCCGACGTGTTTCCAAGGCCAAGATCCCATGGTGAACCGCATGAGCGCGCGCCGACTGGAGGACAGCCAAACGCCGCGCTTTGCGCCCGGTGATCGGGTGCAGGTGCCGTCGCGCCCGGTGCTGGGGCACTGCCGCACGCCATGGTATGTGCGGGGCAAGCGCGGCGTTATCTGCGCCGTGCACGGCCGCTTCCGCGACCCCGAACGGCTCGCCTACCATTTCCCCGGGCTGCCCGCCCAGGTGCTCTACAAGGTGCGCTTTGCCCAGCAAGAGGTGTGGCCGAGCTACCGGGGGCGCGCGGATGATCACATCGAGATCGATATCTACGAGCACTGGCTCGAGCCTGCGAGATAGGAGGGCACATGCACGAGGATGATCACGACCACGGGGCTGAGGGCGCCGCGCATGGCGGCCATGCACACCCGCCGCTGCAAAAGGATCATGATGCGGGAACCATGAGCCCCTACGAGGTCCTGGAAGAGGCCTTGCGCTCGCTCTTGATCGAGAAGGGCATCCTTAGCGCCGAGGAGATCGCCGGGGCCGTCGACCTGATGGACAGCCGTACGCCCACATTGGGGGCCAAGGTCATCGCGCGCGCCTGGGTCGATCCCGCCTTCAAGAAGCGCCTTCTCAAGGACACGCGCGCCGCCTTGCTGGAATTGGATATCGACATCGGCACCATCGCCGAGTTTGCAACCGTGGAGAATACGCCCGAGGTGCACAACGTCATCGTTTGCACCTTGTGCTCGTGCTATCCGAAGATGCTGCTGGGCCTTCCTCCCGCCTGGTACAAGAGCCTGGCCTACCGCTCGCGTACGGTGGTGGATCCGCGCGGTGTGCTCGGCGAATTTGGCCTCGAACTCCCCGGCGAAGTCGAGCTACGGGTACACGATTCCACCGCCGACCTACGCTATCTCGTGCTGCCCATGCGGCCCAAGGCGACGCGCGGTTGGAGCGAGGCGGCGCTTGCCGCCATCGTCACGCGCGACTGCATGATCGGCACGGCGCTGCCGCGGGTAACGGCGAAAGCGGGCCCGCGCCGCGCTCAGCGTGCCGCGTAGGCACACCCGCGAGCGATCGCGCGACAGTCCTCGCAAGTTCACGCCTTGCCGGGGACCGCGCCGCAGCACAATCACGCAAAGAGGCACCCGCGGGGGTGCCTGCTTTAGCTCTCGCGGCAGGTGTCGGGACGCCCTCAGATGGCGCCGTTGATCCAGTCGGTCAGCTGCTTTTTTTGCACCAGCGCACCCACGCGCTGGGCGGCAACTTCGCCGTTCTTGAAGATCATCAGGGTCGGCATCGCCTGAATGCGATACTTCTGTGTCACGTCCGGGTTTTGGTCGACGTCGAGCTTGGCCACCTTGATCTTACCGGCGAGCTCGCTTGCGACCTGTTCCAAGGCCGGCGCCATGGCTTTGCAGGGTCCACACCACTCGGCGAAGAAATCGACGAGCACCGGCTCTGCGGATTGCAACACTTCCTTCTCGAAATTGGCGTCCGAGACCTCGCGCGCTGCGCCAGCCATGCCGGTATTCTCCTTGCGATGAACCCGTTGATCGGGGGGAAAACGACGTCCGGAACGTAGGGAGGCCCCTGTCAGGCGTCAAGGCTCGCCAGGGCGCCTGTCCAAAGGCGCCGTTCGTGCTCCTGCAACAGCGCCGGCGGTATTTCCATGATTCGCGCGCCATCGGTCCACAGCAGCGCAGCCCTGATCTGCAGCCCGGGGAAGATGGCGGCCACTCCCAGGCGGTAGGCCGCCAGTTGCATCAGGTAGGCCTCTGCAACCTCGGCCGGGCTCCGCGGCGGCGGGCGGTTGGTCTTGTAGTCGACGATAAGGACCGAGGTTGCCGTTTGCACCAGCCGATCGATCTTGCCCGTCAGGCGCAGGGGAGCCCCGCCCGGGGCGCGCCGCAGGGTGGCAACAATCGGCACTTCGGCGCGGCTGCCCGGCCCAAACAGGGCGCTAAGCTCCGGGTGCGTCAGAACGGCCAGCGTTTCGGCAATGATCTGGGCACGCAGCGATGCTGGCAGCTCCGGGGCGCGGCTGGCGAGCAAAGCCGCCGCGGCCGCCGGGCGCTCACCAGGCGGCACCTCGGGCAGGTGCTCGAAGAGGGCATGCGTGAGCGTGCCGCGCAGGAAACGCCCCTCCTCGAGCAAGGCGTGCGGCCCCATGACGGGCAGCTCGCGAGCCCGAGCCTCAGCGGGCTCGCGCCGGGCCCCTGCCGCCTCGAGCGGTAAGAGCTGCGAGGGGCGCAGCGGCAGCGCCGCCGCCTCGGCGGGCGGGGCGGGACGCGCGAGCCAGGCAGGCGCTGGAACGTCGGCGACCCGCGGGCCCGGCCCACGCGCGGCCTTGTCGGGGGCAACCGTCTGCGCGCTCTCGAGGCGCCAAACGCTGCGCCCCTCGCCGAGGCGATGCTCGACGAGGCTTTCCGCAACGCCTTGCCGGATCAGGTGGTACCAACAGTCGGCCGGAGCCTCGCGCGTGCCCTCGAAGCCCGCAACATACAACCGATCGCGGGCGCGCGTGAGCGCCACGTACATGAGACGATCGAGCTCGCATCTGTCGGCCTGCCGTTCCGCTTGCCGCGCCGCCTCGACGGCCGCCTGCGTGCTGGTGCCGCGCACCGGCCAGAGGAAAGCTGGCATTATCGCGGCCTCCGCCACGCCGACGGCGAGCAGGCTGCCCGGCCAGCGTCCCGAGCGCGTCGAGCAGGTATCCGGCAGAAACACGATCGGAGCTTCGAGCCCCTTGGCGCCGTGCACGGTCATGACGCGAACTTCATCGCGGCCCTGCTCCATGTCGCGTTTGATTTCGGGCCGCGCCTGCCGGAGCGCGACGAGAAAGCCTTGCAGGGAGGGGGCCGCGGCTGCCTCGTAGGCCAAAGCCTGGCTCAAGAATTCGTCGAGCGGGTCGGCGGCCTCGCCGCCCAAGCGCGCGAGCATATGCGCGCGTCCGCCGTCGCGATCGAGCACGCTCGCGAAGAAGGCAAAGGGCGAGACTTGCCGCGCCGAGGCCTGCCAGGCCAACAGACGATCAGCCACCGGTTGCCAACGCGCGTCTTCGCTGGCGCGCTGCATCAGTGCCTGCCATAGGCTCGCCGGCCGGCCGTGCGCGAGGCCGATCAGATCCGCATCGGTGCGGTCGAACAGGGGAGATTTCAAGAGCGCCGCGAGTGCCAGGTCGTCCTCGGGCAGGAGCATGACGTCGCCCAACGCGATCAGGTCTTCGACGGCGATCTGCTCCGTCAAGATGAGGCGATCCGCCCCGGCGACAGGAATGCGCCGGGCCTTGAGGGCGGAGACCATGGCGGGCGCGAAGGGCATGCGTTTGCGCACCAAGATCAAGATGTCGCCCGGCCGCACGGCGCGGTCCTCCGAGGCGAGGCGTTCGCCGCCATTTAGCCAGCCCTTGATGGTATCGGCGATGCGAGCCGCCAGGCGGGTCACCGGGTGCGGTGCGTTCGCGTCGAGGAGCGGCGCAAAGGCCGGCGCCGCCTCGGCGGGCGCGGCCTTTTCGGTCGGCCAGATTTCGAGCACGCCGGCGTGGCCGAAGCGGCGGGCGAGATGGACAATCGGCTTGTCCGGGCCGCCGACGCCCGGCGTGCGCGTCGGCGCGGCGAAGATCTGATCGACGGCGGCGAGCAGCGGTTCGACGGAGCGAAAGGAGAGCGTGAGGGTGATCTGCCGCCAGGTGCGGCCGGCGCCCTCGGCGGCGGCCGCAAACGCCTTGCCGGCCTCGGCGAACATGGTCGGCGCCGCGCCCTGGAAACCATAGATCGATTGCTTCTCGTCGCCGACCGCGAACAGCGTGCGCGCCGCCTCGCGGGCACCATCGCCGCTGAAGAATTCGGCGGCGAGCGCGCGGATCACCTGCCATTGCAGCGGGCTCGTGTCCTGTGCCTCATCCACCAGGATGTGGTCGAGGCCGCCGTCGAGCTTGAAAAGCACCCATTCGACGGCGGCCGAGGACTTGAGCAGGGTTGCCGCCTTCCCGATCAGGTCATCGAAGTCCAGAACGGCCAAGCGCGCCTTGCCCGCGCGATAACGCGCCAGGGTGTCGGTGCTGAGACGCTGCAGCGCCAGCGTCGCTTCGGCGACGGTCAAGCCCAGCTGTTCGCGGTAGAGCGCCACGAACCGGGCCTGGGCCGCGGCCAGATCAAGGGCGAGATCGGGGCGACCGAGCTCGCGGGTGACAAGCCGTGCCCGCATGGTTTTGGCTTGGGTCAGAAACACGTTCTCGAGCGCGGCGGCGCGCCCGCCGCTCGAGGTCGCAGCCAGCGCGCTCAAGAGGTCTTGGGCGCGATCCTGATCGGTTTTGCCGCCGAGCCGCAGTGCCGCGACGAGCTCACGCATGGCCGCTTCGCTCAAGACGCCGGCGAGCTCGCTCGCCAGACCTGCCTCGGTGGCGTCCTGCCGCACGCCCAGATGGGCGCGCAGGCGGCGCCCACCGGCGGCAAGGTCCTCCGCGTCGAACTCCTCAGCCAGGCCGCCCAAGAGCGTGAAGGCGTCCGCCAACAGGCGCTCGAAATTGCCATCGACCGCGTAGGCGATGGCGGCCTTGAGCGCCGACCACAGCGGCCCCAGCTTGTCGGCCGTGGCGATGGCCAACATTTCGTCCAGCGCTTCGCCGATCAGGCGCTGACGCTGTTGCTCGTCGAGGATGGTAAAGTTCGGGGCCACTCCGGCCTCGAGCGGAAAGCGCTTGAGCAGGCGTTCGCAAAAGGCATGAATGGTTTCGACCTTGAGGCCGCCCGGGGTCTCTATCGTGCGTGCCAGCAGGCGTCGGGCATGGGAACGCTCCTCCCCTGCCGGCGCCCGGCCGAGCAAGGGGGAAAGCTCGGCAGCGAGCGCCCGGTCGGGCGCCGTCGTCCAGGCGCCGAGCCGTTGAAACACGCGCTTTGACATCTCGGCGGCGGCCGCCTTGGTGTAGGTCAGCGCCAGAATGCGCTCCGGCGGCGTGCCCGCGACCAGGAGGCGCAGCACGCGATTGGTGAGCACATGGGTCTTGCCCGTGCCCGCATTGGCGCTGACCCAGGCGGAGGCGCCGGGATCGGAGGCGAGACCCTGCTGGCGCAGCGCTGTCGCGCTGAGCTCGTCCCGGCGTCGACGCGCGTCCTTTTGGCCACCTTGGCGCGCCGCACCGAAGAGGAGTTTCATGGCACCTCCTCCTCGTTCTCGATCGACCACTCGGCCACCCGGGCAAGGTGGGCAAACTCATCAAAGTCATAGCGGAAGCGCGGCCGACGCACGGCCCGGTAGGGCGTCTCCACTCGGTCGAACTCGGCGATCAGGCGGGCCAGCCCGGTGCGTGCCTCCGCCGCCAACCGTGCGACCTCGCCGGGATCACGCTCGACGTCGTCTTCCAGACCGGGCGGCTTGCCGCCGGCGGCCGAGATATAGCGCAAGACCGCCACCGGCCGCGCCGGTACGCCGGCAAAGCCGCCGGCGGCAGCGATCGCTGCCTCGAGCGCCAATTGCGGCGCGCGTCCGGCCCTGGCGTTGCGCAAGAGGGTGTCGAGGCTGGCGCTCGTCTTGTAGTCCGTGATGCTGAGCGCGCCCGCATTGACATCGATGCGATCGGCGCGCGCCTTGAGCGTAAAGGGTCCCCCGGGTGCCGTCAGGACCAGCGCGCCCTCGCGCTCAGCCAGGCTTTTGAGGATCGTGCGCCGGCGGGCGGGTTCGGTCTCGCCAAACCAGGCGGCGAAGCGTTCTAGCCGTGGCGCCCAAAAAGCCGCGACGCGTGGCGAACCCGTCAGGTCCATGAGCGCAGCTTCGGCCTCGGCTGCAAGCTCCCCAGCGCAATCGGCCGGAAGCGCCTCAGGAAAGCGGCGCGCGAACCGGCTCAAGGCCTCGTGCACGATCTCCCCGCGCAGCGCCGCATCGGGCAGGCGGCTCAAGTCGGGCAGCCGCTCCAGGCCCAAAATGCGCGCCGCGAAGATGGCATAGGGGTTGGCAATCCATTTTTCGACGTCCGTCACGCTGAGCTGGCGCGGCCGCAGGTTGAGGGCCGGGCGCGGCTCGGGCGCGGCTTGCGGTCGCGCCGGCGCGGTGCTGCGGTTGCGCAACTCCGCCCAGGCGAGCCAACGCTGCGGCGTCTCGGAGGCAACGCCCGCCCCGCGCGCCAACACCGCCAAGCGAATGAGCCAGCGGGAGGGAACCGTCGGCACGCCGTCGATCTTGCCGGCGCGCGTCAAATAGACGGTCTCGGCGCCGACGAGCGAGGCAAAGTCGTGCGCCGCCTCGCCAATGCGTTCCTCGGGCGCCGGCAGGGCGAGCTCCCGGCGCATACTGCGGTTGAACCACGGTCCCGGGTCGGCGGCCTGCGGCCAGGTGCCCTCGTTAAGCGACCCCAGAATGACAATGTCGGGCTGCTGCAGGCGCGCTTCGAGCGGACTTGCGATCGCCAGGCGCGGATGCCGCGCGCCCGCCGGGGCGAGGGTCTGATCGCTGAGGAGGCCGCGGTAAAACTCCGGATAGTCGGCGGGCGCGAGTTCCGGGGCGACGGACATTTGGCCGTCGATAAGGCTTGCCAAGAAGCGCGCCAAGGCTTCCCCGCCATCGGCCTGCCAGAGCGCGTCGCCCTCCGCCCCGGCGGCGGTCCCGAGCGCCTCGGCTGCGTGCACATGCGCTTCAACCAAAGAGGCAAGCGATCGGGGTTGGCTAGCGGCGAACAGCCGTTCCAAGGGCTCCAGAATCTCGCTCAGGCGCGCCAGCACCTCCCGGGCCGCCTGCCAGGCATCGGGGCCGATGCGGCGTACGGCGCGGCCGCGGTGGGCGCCGCGCAAGGTGCCGAGCGCTGCACGTTCGAGCGCGGCGCCGATATCCTTGAGGCTGCGACCGAGATAGGGAGCGCGAAACGCCGCAAGCTCGAGCGTTCTGAGGCCTGCCTCGAGCACGGCCTCTGCGAGGCCAGCGCGCACGAGGGGGTGCTTCAGGAGGCTGAGCAGCGCCACTGGCGCAAAGCGTTGCGCGGCGGCTTCGATCAGGAGATCGAGCAGCACGCCGACCTCGGTCAATGCCAGCGGGCGCCCGCTCAAATCCTCGACCTCGAGCCCCCACGCCTTTAGCCGGATCGAGACACGCCGCGCCAGGGCGCGGTCGGGGGTCACCAGCATGGCGGTCTTATCGGGATGCTCGGCGGCCTCGCGCAAAATGAGCGCAATGATTTCGGCCTCGTCCGCCGCCGAAGCCGCTTCAAGGATGGTGCAGCCCGCCAGCGCCTCATGCAGCGTCTCGGCGGCGCTGCCCTCCAGAAAGGTGTGCCAGCGCTCTGTGGTGCTCGCGGGCCGCATCGCCTCGCTCAGCAAGTGCGCGCGGGCTTTTTGCCGCGCTGTCGGTGACGGGCCTGGCAGCACGGCCACCTCGCTGCGGCTGACGCCCAGGGCATCGAGCAATTTTTTCAGCCCGAACTGGGGATGCTCGGGGTGCGCGGGCACAAGCACATTCCAGCTCTCCTCATCGAGCGTCAGATCGAGCCCCGGCAAGACGAGGGCACCCTGCTCGAGCGCCAGCACCGCTCGCATCAGCTGGGTGGCCGCCGGCACGGTGCCCGTCACGCCGGCAACGATTATGGGCTCGCTCGGCGGGGTGCGGCCGAGGCGCTCGGCCTCCCGCAGCATCAAGCCGTTACGCCAACCGGCCGGCGACACCTTGCCCAGGTCGTCGAGGTAGAGGGGCCAGTGCTCCGTCACGATCTTGAGGAAGTCGAGCGTCAACTCCCAATGTGCGGAAAAGTCTTGCGGCACGAGGGCGTCGAGCCGCGTGAGGCCAACGTCCTCCATTTCCACCATGTCCAGCAGACGCGCCAGCTCTTTGGCTTGCCGAACGGCCTGCGCCGGCGTGCGCGTCGGCTCGCGTCCCTGGCTTGCCGCAATCGCGCGGGACCACTGCAACACCAAACGGGCGAGCCCGAGCTCCCGCTCGAGCTTGCCGATCTGTGGCTTGCCCTCCCCGTCCGCGCGCTCGCCCCCTGCGGCCGCGGCGAGCGGGGGCGCGTCGCTCATGTGCGAAATCAGCTTGATCTTGGGGAGGAGCAAAGCCGCGCCGTTGGCGGCTTGCAGGAACGCCTCCTCAACGGCGGCGATGTCGCGCCGTGTCGGCAGCAGCAAGGTGACGCCGGCGAGCTCCAGGGGCCCGAGGCGTCGCCCCCCCGGCCGCGGCAGCTCGCCCGTCAGCAGGGCCTCGGCGACGGCGCGCAGAAACGGGCGGCCGTGCGGCACGCTAAAGATGCGCCCGGCGGCATGCCGCGAGCGCGGCAGCGAAAAGAGATCAGCGGGTCGCATCGTTCAGGCACTGTTCCGCCTGCACCAGAGCCTCGGGCGTGCCGACGTGCATCCATACCCCCTCCATGCGCATCCCCCACGCGCGCCCGGCGGCGATCGCGCGGCTCCACAGGAGATTGAGGGAGAAAGCGCCCTCGGGGCTCGCTTCGAACAGGCGCGGATGCGCGATGGACACGCCGGTGAACACGAACGGCACCACCTCCTGCTCGCCGCGGCGGCGAATGCGGCCGTCGGCCTCGAGCGCGAAATCGCCGCGGCCGTGGTAGCCCTGGCTGATCGATTGCGGCGCCAGCAGCAATAAGCAGTCCATGCGCATTGGGTCCCAAGCGGCGACGAGGCGGGCGAGATTGGAGCCGATGCTTTCGATCCACACCGAGTCGGCATTGTGAATCAAGAACGGCTTCGGCCCGAGCCGCGGCAGGGCCTTCTTGACGCCGCCACCCGTGTCGAGCAGCTGCGCGCGCTCATCGGAGAAGCTGATGCTGGGCGACAGCCGACCTTTGAGGTGATCCTCGATGAGATCGGCGTAGTGGTGCACGTTGACAACCACCCGGCGCACGCCGGCTTGGGCGAGGCGATCGAGCACGTGATCGATCAGTGGCTTGCCGTTGAGGCCGATCAAGGGTTTCGGCAGCTTGCCGTTGAGCGCGGCCATGCGCCTGCCGAGGCCCGCGCTCAAGACCATGGCCGTGTCGATGCTGAGCGGCTCTTTGGCCCCGGTCATCCTCTGCCTCGTTAGTTCGGCAACCCGACGCGCAGGGCGGGCGGGAAGTGCCGAGCATACCATGCCGCCAGGTCCGCCATCGCCCCGTGGCGGAGATTGCGCTCGAGATATCCCCATGTGCGTGGAATGTGTTGCAGGTAATGGGGTTTGCCGTCACGCCGCAACAGGCGCACCCAGAGGCCGAGGAGCCGCGTATTGCGCTGTGCGCCGAACATGGCATAGGCGCCGGCAAAGCTGGTGCGATCGAAGGCGGCATCGCGCGCCTGGGCGTTGGCGCAATAGTACTCGAAGAGCTCGCGCTCGAGCGCTTCGGGAATATCGAGCCGCGCGTCCTGCAAGAGGGAGACGAGATCGAAGGCGGCATGCTCGTTGAGGGCATCCTGAAAGTCGAGGATGCCGACCCGGGCCAGGCCCTCCCGTTCGGGCAGCCAGATCAGGTTGGGAGAGTGGAAGTCGCGCAGGAACCAAGCTCCCGGCAGCGCCAGCAGCTGGTCCAGGATCCCGCGCCAAAGCTCGCGGAACTCCGCGCGCCGTGCCGGCGGACAAGGTCCGTCCTTGAGCGCCGGCCAATACCAGTCGATCAGTAGTTCAAGCTCGATCTCGAAGGCGGCCCGATCGCGCCGGGGCAGAGCGTAGCTGCCTCCGTCGGGCAGCTTGAACCGGGCTGGCACGGGCACCGCGCGCAACCGCAGCAGCACGTCGACGGCACTGCGATAGAGCAGGGCCTTGGCGGTGCCGGCGGCAATTTCGGCGCCAAACAAGCGATCGCCCAAGTCCTCGACCAGCGCCAGACCATGCTCGAGGTCGGCGGCGAGCACCCGCGGCGCGCTGAGCCCCTGCTCGACCAGGACGGCAGCGATGGCCACGAAGGGGCGCACCATGTCCTCGGCTAAATGCGCAATTTTGCTATAGGACTTGCCGTCCCGGATGGGTGGGCCGTCGGCTTGCCGCGGCGCGTCCATCAAGAGCTCGGTTCTATCCCCCTGCCACAGGCGGGCATAGGTTCTGGTCGAGGCGTCACCTTGCAGATAGCGAATGCGGCAGAGCGGCGTTGCCGGCTCCCGCTCGAGCAGGCTGAAGGCGGCCCCGAGACGCTCCACATCCGCGGCCAGGGCGCCGCAGCCGGTGACGGTGACGCGTCGCCTGCTGCTCGCCGCGGCATCGGCGAGCGCCACCTCGTAGCGATCGGCCGGCAGCAGCGTGGCCACGCGTTCGGGCCACTCCGCCAGCACGGCCCCCTGCGTCAAGGCCTCCTCGAAGCCGAGCTCGAGCGCCTCCTCCGCGCTCGCCAGGCGATAAAAATCGAAATGCGTCAGCGTCAGCCGCGCTGTGGCATAACCCTGCTGCAAGGCAAAGGTGGGACTTGGCACCTCGATCTCGGCAGCGACGAGCGCCCGGATCAGGGCGCGCGCGAACGTGGTCTTGCCGACCCCGAGCTCGCCGCTGAGCGCTACGAGGCTGCCGCGCTGCAGCCGCAGCGCCAACAGCTCGGCCAGCCTGACGACGCCAGCCTCGTCAAGCTCACGCTGCCATTGAAAGCTCATGCATCCGCGGCCCAGACTGCCGCAGGCGCGCCGAACTCGGTGCCGTTTTCGGGAAAGCGTACCGTGACGCGCGTGCCGCGGCCGGGTTCCGAATCGAGTGCCATGCTGCCACCGTGCAGCTCCACCAGGCTCTTGACGATGGACAGCCCGAGCCCCGCGCCACGATGCTTGGAGCCCTGGCTGCGGCTTTCGAAACGCTCGAGCACCCGGCTCTGCTGTTCCTTTGGTATGCCCACGCCGCTATCCTCGATCATAAAGGCCGTCATACCGGCGTCGCGCCAGGCCTTGATGCCGATCGTGGCGCCCGGCTTCGAGAAGCCGATCGCATTCGACAATAGGTTGTAAAGGACCTGCCGTACACGGCTTTCATCGGCGATGAACTCCTGGGCATCGTCGGCAACGCGAATGTCGAGATTGAGGCGGGCGCGGTTGGCGCGATCACGAATGCCGAGCACCGCCGTGTCGATTACGGCGGCGACCTTGACGGGGGCCAGCTTCAGTTCCAGGGCGCCCGCGTCGATGGTGGCGAGGTCCAGGATATCGTTGATGATCGCCAACAGCGAGCGCGAGGAGGCGGCGATGTCGCTCAAATATTCGCGTTGCTTGCTGTTGAGCTCGCCGGTGCGCGGGCTGGAAAGCAGTTCGCCAAAACCGATGATGTTGGTGAGCGGCGTCCGCAACTCGTAGGAGACGTGGCTGATGAACTGGTTTTTCAGGCGATCGGCTGCCACCAGCGCGTCGTTGCGCTCGATCAGCGTCTGCTCGTAGCGCTTGGTGTCGGTGACATTGACGAAGGTGATGAGCGTGGCGCCGTCGGGTAGCGGCGACACGGCAAAGTCGATGACGGCTTGATCCGAGCGCGTCATTTGCGCGGCCAGCGGTTGCCGGCGATCCGAGATTCCGGTCACGGCGCGGCTGATGCCGGCCCAGGTCGGCATATCGTCATAGAGGCCGACGCACTGGGCGATGATCTCGTCGATGTGCGGGCCCTCGCCGAGCGTGCTGCGCGAGAGGCGCCAGATCTGCGCGAACGCCGAATTGAAGAGCTTGAGGCGTCCGTCGGTGGCGAAGACGGCCACGCCTTCCTTGAGGTTGTCGAGGGTTTCGCGCTGCGCATCGATCAGCGCGTTATAGCGGCTCTCGAGCGCGAAGCGTTCGGTGACATCGTCGTAAAGGTAGGTCAGTCCGCCATCGGGCCGCTGGGCCGAGACCACATGAATGGTGCGGCCATCGAGCAGATGCCACCAATCATCGTACTCCCCACCGGTGCGGTAGCCGGCCAGGATCTTGGAGCGCCAATCGCGGTAGTTGCCGACCTCGGGCAGCCGCGACAGCTCGCGCAGCCGGTCGAGGATTTCCCCGTCGCTCGGCTTGCTGGCCAGCCAATCGGCGTCGAGCAGCCACAGCTTGCGGTAAGCCTCATTGAAGAACGCAAGCCGCTGATCGGGGCCGAAGATGGCGACGCCGGTCGCCACCCGATCGAGCGTGCGCTCGTAGGCGGCGACATGACGCACGAGCTCGCCCTGCGCCGTTTCCAAGGCCGCCACGTCGATGGCGGCACCCACGGCGGCGCCGTCGAGCGGCAGAATGACGACGTCGTGGGCCTTGCGCGCGCCCTCGCTGATGAGATGCACCCGGTCGCGGTAGGCCACGCCCTTGTCGAGAGCCCCTTTTACCGCTTCGCGCTGGCGCGTCTCGAGCAGCTCGATCTGGCGCTCGCGGACTTCCGCCCCGCTGGCGGCATCGACCGCTTTGACATAGGCCTCATTGACCCATTCCAGACGGCCGTCGATGCCGCGGAACCAGGCCGGCATCGGCAGCGCGTTAAGAAGGGTGCGCCCGGCGATGGTGTCGCGCACGAGCTGGCGGTGCTGATCGAGGATTTTGGCCAAGTCCTGCTTGCGGCCGGCGACGGCGCGCAGGCGCAGGATGGCGCGCCCGCCGCCGGCGCGGCCGTCGGCTTCGACGTAGCCGCCGCGCACCGTCTTGATCAACAGGGTGAAGGATTGCCCATCGGCAAACAGGACATCGAGGCCCTTTTTGAGCTGCTGGGCCGAGGCGGCATCGAGCCAGCTGCCAAAGGCCAGCAGTTGGCGCGGCTCGGCAGGCAGGCCGGCGACACCGCCGAGCGTGTGCATCATGATGCGGACGGCTTGGCCCTGCTCCCAGAAGACGAGGACCTGCGGCTCGGCCTTGATCACCGCCTCCGCCGCGAGCAGGCTTTTGCGCAGTTCGGTGATCTCGGCCGCCAGGCTTTGGTCGGTCTTGGCGTAGCGCTGCACGGCGCGATGCAACATGGCGGCCGCCAGTGCGGCCGCGCCGATGGCCACGGAGACGAGCAGCAGCGCGCCCGACTTGCCGGTCGCGAGCAGGGGTTGCATCCCCGCCACGGTGCCAAACAGCAGCGCCGCGAGGACGAGAATACCGGCCGCCAGGAGCACGACCGTCTCCCCGCGCGGTCTGCCGCTCTCAACCTCAGCGCTCGCCCGCGACATCAAAACCGATCACAGCTGGCAACACGCCAAGGGCGCACGCACAACGATGGGGCCGGGGCGCACGGTGCCGTTCCCTACTGTTAACGAATCATTAATGATTATGTGGGGGTTCGCCGCCCATGGCCATAGCAGATGGGGCACAGGGACGAGCCCGCCGGCAGGCCGGCAAAGGACGGGCGCGGGTCGGCCGGTCGCCTTAGGCCTTGGCTGAACCGGCGCCGAGCCCCAGCCGCAATGCCAAGAAGTCGGCAAGCCCGGCGATGTCGTCGAGGGCGAAGACCGGGCGTCCCGCACCGTCGGCGGCATAATCGGCGGCAATCGCGATCACGTTGGCATCGTCAGGCGCGAGCGGCTGTTGCTTGCGCGTTGCTCCGCGCCGGGCCTCGACCTTGGGAATGGGCGCACCCTTGTAGCCCTCAACCAGGATCAGATCACAGGGCCCGAGCGCGGCCAGCACGGTCTCGAGGCTCGGCTCCGGCGCACCGCGCAGCTCGTTGACGAGGGCCCAGCGATGGCCCGAGACGATCGCCACACGGACGGCGCCGGCCCGCCGATGCTTGGCGCTGTCGGTCTCCTCGGCATCGATTTGGAAGGCATGATGGGCGTGTTTGACCGACGCCACCTTGAGACCACGCCGCGTGAATTCCTCGATCAACCCGGTGATCAGTGTCGTCTTGCCGGATTTCTTCCATCCGGCGATGCCGACCACAGGGGGCTTGAAGGGCTGCGTCATGCTCGGGACGGCGCCAACAGGGCGCGCAAGTCGTCGAACTCCTGCGGCGTGTTGGCATTGAAGAAGGGGTCGATCGCGCGGGCGCCAAGCCTCTCATTGGCAAAGTCGACGCCCACGGTGCCATGCCGATCTGTCCAGTTGAGCACCTTGCGCACGCCCTGGCCCAGGGCTTCTTCCAGGTCCTCGGCCAGCGCGACCGGCCACAGGCCGATCACCGGGTGCAGCATCCCGTTGGAGCGGGCAAGCGCGATTTGGCACCCCGCGCCGGCGGCGGCCAGCAGTCGTGCCACCAAATCGCGCGGCAGGAGCGGCGCATCGCCGGCCGCGGTGACAATAAAGCGACGCTCAGGCGCGTGCGCGAACGACCAGCGCATGCCTGCCAGCACGCCCGCCAGCGGCCCCACGAAGCCCGCGACGGGATCGGCAACGACGGGCAAACCGAGCTCAGCAAAGCGCTCTGGGTTGCCATTGGCATTGAGCACAATTGCGCTCACCTGCGGTGATAGCCGCTCGATCACGTGCGCAAGCATGGATTTGCCATCGAGCCGCAAGAGGCCTTTGTCGCCGCCACCCATGCGGCGCGATTGTCCCCCCGCCAGCAGGACGCCGGTCACCGGCGCGTTGATCATGCGACGTTCTCGTCAATCGACAGCCTCGGCAACACTTCCTTTACGCGCATGCCGGCGATCTTCCTCGGCGATCTTGGTGAGGTCGGCGTCGAAGACGATGCGCTCCGCCCCGGCGAGCGCCACAAAGCGCTTGCCGCGGGCGCGGCCGATCAGGGTGAGCCCGGCCCGTTGCGCCAGCTCGACGCCCCAGGCGGTAAAACCCGAGCGCGAGACGAGAATGGGAATGCGCATCTTGACCGTCTTGATCACCATCTCGGAGGTGAGGCGCCCGGTGGTGTAGAAAATCTTGTCGTCGGCGGCGATTTTGTTGAGGAACATGTGGCCGGCGATCTTGTCGACGGCGTTGTGGCGGCCGACGTCCTCCATGTAGATCAGCGGTCGGTTCTCCTGGCACAGCACGCAGCCATGAATCGCGCCGGCCTTGAGATAAAGGCTCGGCGCCGTATTGATGCGCTTGGTCAGCTCGTAAAGCCATGACGTCTTGATCCGGGCTGCGGCGTCGAGCGTGACCTTGTCGAAGTCCTCCATCAGGTCGCCGAACACGGTGCCTTGCGCGCAGCCTGAGGTTTGTATCTTCTTTTTCAGCTTTTCTTCGAAATCCGTCTGCCGCTTGGTGCGAACCACAACCGTTGCAATCTCCTCATCGTACTCGACCGCGGCGATCTCGTCGTCGGCGCGCAACATGTTCTGGTTCAACAGATAGCCGACCGCCAACAGCTCCGGACGATCGCCGATGGTCATCATCGTTACGATCTCCCGCGCGTTCAAAAACAGCGTCAGCGGCCGCTCCGTGACGACGGCGGTCTCCACACGCTTGCCCTCGTGATCGATCCCGCTCACGGTGACCGAAAGTCGAGGATCGTCCGGGTCCGGGCGGATTTCAAAGCTCTGCACCCGATTGACCTCTCCTTGAGGCTGGCACGGCCTATCGCACAGGGATGTAGCCACTTCGCCGCGCCCCCGCAAGCGCTGCTGCCGGCGCGGTTCGTACGCCTTGGCGCAGCGAATCACCATTGAGCGGACTAACTTCTCTCCCTATAGTGCCTGGACCAGCCTGCGCGGCTTCCCACCACGACCAGTCTGCGGCCCCGGCTGGCGCCGGCGAAGGTGCAGGATCACTGCGTTGCTTTCGATGGGTTTGGCGGCAGCCACCAATCGCGATCGGCGCCTCAGCTGTAGCCGGGCATTTCGCTTGCGGGCCGTTCGGCTCAAACAACCCGTTGTAAGGGAGGTAAGTCCCAGATGAGAACCGTGGATCGTCGCAAATTCTTGGCAGGAGCCGGGGTGGCCGGCGGCGCCGGGCTCCTCAGCGGCGTGGCCGCTCCGGCCATCGCGCAGTCTGCGCCGGAGCTCAAGTGGCGGCTGACGGCGAGCTGGCCGAAGTCGCTCGATACGCTCTACGGTGGCGCGGAGCATTTCGCCAAGTACGTAGCGGAAGCGACCGACAACAAGTTTCAGATCCAAACCTTTGCTGCCGGCGAAATCGTGCCGGGCCTGCAGGCAACCGACGCCGTCTCCTCGGGCACCGTGGAGATGTGCCACACGGCCGCCTACTACCTGTGGGGCAAGGATCCGACCTTCGCGCTCAGCTGCGCCGTGCCCTTCGGGCTCAATCCACGCATGCAGAACGCGTGGTGGACGGAAGGCGGCGAAGCCCTCGTCAACGCTTTTTATGCCAAGCACAACATCGTTGGCTTGCTGGCCGGAAACACCGGGGCGCAGATGGGCGGCTGGTTCCGCAAGGAACTCAACACCCCCGACGATCTCAAGGGCGTCAAGATGCGCATTGCCGGCTTTGCGGGTGCGGTGATGGCCAAGGTCGGGGTGGTGCCCCAGCAAATTGCCGGCGGCGATATCTATCCCGCGCTGGAGAAGGGCACCATTGATGCGGCCGAATGGGTCGGCCCCTACGACGATGAGAAGCTCGGCTTCTACAAGGTCGCCAAGTTCTACTACTATCCCGGCTGGTGGGAAGGCGGCGCCATGCTGCACGTGCACGTCAACAAGGCCAAATGGGACGAACTGCCCGCCACCTACAAAAGCATTCTGAAGTCAGCGGCCGCGGACGCCAATATTTTCACGCTGGGCCGCTACGACTCGCAAAACCCGCAGGCCTTGAAGCGATTGGTGGCCAACGGCACGCAACTGCGACCGTTCTCGGAGGCGATCCTCGACATCTGCTTCAAGTCTGCCAACGAGGTTTATGCCGATATCAGCGGCAAGAACGAGGAGTTCAAGAAGATCTGGGATTCGATTCGCGCCTTCCGCAGTGATCAGTACCTCTGGCTGCAGCTGGCGGATAACACCTACGACACCTACATGATGATCCAGCAACGCAAAAAGACCCTGTGAGCTTGCGGCGAGGCTGATCGAAGCCGCTTGCAAGCGGGGAGGGGCGCCTGGCTGTTTGCCGCTGGCCGGGCCTCGGGCTGCGCTGGAGCTGGACAAGGCGGGTGCCGCGCCTGAGCAGACCCCGTGCGGCGGGCGCGCCGCTGATCAGCGGTGCTCCATGCTCAAGCCTGCGGTGCTGGGGCCAGCGGTGCTGGGCCTTCGATGACAGGGCGGGAGACTTTGCCAGGGCCTGCCGCTCTGGGCGCAACCCCGAGAGCAAGCGGCTCGGCGCCAACGCCGGCGCGCGCCGTCTGATCGTGCGGGACTTGTGAAGGAGAGGATTAATGAGCGTCAGCCGGGAGCAGGTGTTGGAGCGCCTGCGCCGCGTCAAGGGTCCCGACCTTGAGAGCAACATCGTCGACCTTGGCCTCGTCTCCGAAGTCCTCGTCAAGGACGGCCGGGTGTCGTTTTCCATTACCGTCCCCGCCAAGCGGGGCGTCGAACTCGAGCCGATGCGCCAGGCGGCGGAAAAAACCGTGCAGGAGATCGACGGTGTCAGGCACGTGACCGCCGTGCTGACGGCCGAACGCGCGACCCGCGCCGGCGGCCAGGCGCCGGAGAGCCAGCGCGTGCGTGAGGCGCGCGCCAGGGGCGCCGCGCAGAGCCCGCCGCCCCCGCCGCCTCCCCATGCCGCTCCCGGGTCGCGCCAGATCACTGAGGTGGCCGGCGTGCGCCACTTGATCGCCGTGGCGTCCGGCAAAGGTGGCGTCGGCAAGTCGACCACGGCGGTTAACCTGGCGCTCGGACTGCAGGGGCTTGGTCTCAAGGCCGGCATTCTCGATGCCGACATCTACGGTCCCTCCCAGCCACGCCTGCTCGGACTGACCGGCCGGCCGCAGGTGGCCGAGGGCAAGATGCTGCGGCCGATGGAAGGCTTCGGCCTCAAGGCGATGTCCATGGGCTTCCTGGTAGACGAGGCCACGCCCGTCATTTGGCGTGGGCCCATGGTCGTCTCGGCGCTGACCCAAATGCTGCGCGACGTGGCCTGGGGTGATCTCGACGTCCTGGTGATCGACATGCCACCGGGCACGGGTGACGTGCAGCTCACGATGGCGCAACAGGTTCCCCTCTCAGGCGCCATCATCGTCTCCACGCCGCAGGATCTGGCCCTGATCGATGCCCGCAAGGGCCTCAACATGTTCCGCAAGGTCGACGTGCCGGTGCTCGGCATTATCGAGAACATGAGCACCTTCGTGTGCCCACGTTGCGGCGAGCGCAGCGACATCTTCGGGCATGGCGGGGCTGAGCGCGAAGCCGACAGGCTCGGCCTTGCCTTTTTGGGCGGCGTGCCCCTGCACATGGAGATCCGCGAGAAATCCGATGCGGGCCAACCGATCGTGGCCTCCAATCCCGACGGTGTGCACGCCCGGATCTACCGCGACATTGCCGCCAAGGCCTGGGCGCAGCTCGAGATGAGCCTCGCGCGCCGGCTGGATCCGCCCAAGCTCTCTATCAGCCCCGACCGGGGTGCCCTCGAGGTGGCTTTCGACGGCGCGGCGCCGGTCAGCCTCAGCGCAGAGATGCTGCGCGTCATGAGCCCCTCGGCCGAGGTGCAAGGGCACTCTCCCGATCAGCGCGTGACCGTGGCGCGCAAGCGCCGCGTGAAAATCAAGGAGTTGAAGCCCGTCGGCAACTATGCCGCGCGCATCGTCTTCGATGACGGCCACGATACCGGGCTTTACAGTTGGGCCTATCTGCGCACGCTGGCCGAAGAGCGCGAGAAGCGCTGGGCGGAGTACCTTTCGGCTTTGGCCCAGAAGGGCATGAGCCGGGATTAGGCGTCGGTGCTCTTGGGCGGGGCTGCCTCGACCGGCGCTGCTGCTGCTGAGGCAACGTCGCCTGCGCTTGGCGTCCCCTGCGCGCCCGCCTCGTCAATGGCCGCATCGACCACGCGCTGGGCGTAGGCCGGCAAGGCAAAGGCGCCCACGTGCACGTGCGGGGTCCAATATTTGAGGCCACGCACGCCTCGCTTCTTCTGCCGTTTGGCCAGTTGTTTGGCCTCGACTTTGAGCACGTGCTTGTCGTCGGTGGCGAGATTCAGCGCGAACGGCCCGCCGAAATAGCAGGGTTGTGTGCACAGGTAGGGCGCGACGCGCTTGAACAGGGAGGCGAACACCGCCGTCGTGCCCCCGAGGTGGGCCGGAAACAGGAACGGCAGGCCATTCTGCGTCACGAGCACGCCCCCGCGCTTGAGCGCGCGCCGGCAATCCTGGAAGAATTCGCGCGTATGCAGGACCGCGCTCGGACCGATCGGCTCGGAGCTGTCGACGATGATGGCATCGAACCGCTCGTCCGTCTCGGCCACGTACCTGCAGCCGTCGGCAATCACGACGTCGGTGCGTGGGTCCTCGAAGGCGGCGCCGGGAATGCTCGGATAGTGTTGGCGCGCCGTGTCGATGACCGTGCGATCGATCTCACACAGGGTGGCGCGCAGCACCGAGGGGTGCTTCAGTACCTCGCGCAGCACGCCGCCATCGCCACCGCCGATGATGAGCACGCGCTTGGGCCTTTCCAGCGCCATCAACGGCACGTGTGCCATCATCTCGTGGTAAACGAACTCGTCGGAGGTGGTGAGCTGGCACACCCCATCCAGCATCAAAACCGTGCCCCAGGTAGGATTTTCGAAGATGACGAGGTGCTGGTGCTCGGTCTTCACCTCGTGCAGGACGCGGGAGGCCTCGAGCCGCACGCGCCAATGCGGGTGAAACGTCTCTTCGATCCAGCGATCCATGGGCCCATCCTTCCCGTTCCAACGCAGGGGGCATAGCAAAGGGCGCGCGCCCGTCACCAGCCGCGCGCCCCAACCGTGCGCAAAGACCGAGGCTCGCCTACGCCGCCTTCTTCGCCCTGGTGGACCGGGCCACGGTCTTCTTGGCGGTGGCAATCTCCCAGGTGCGCTCGCTTGCCGAATTCGCGCGCAGATGTTCCTTCACCACCGTCCTGTCCGGCTTGAACGCCGTCTCCAGCACCGCGATGGTCGCATGCGGATCGGCGTGGCCGCACATGAAGACGTCGAGGGCGGCGTAACCGACCTCGGGCCAGCTATGGATGCTGATGTGGCTTTCGGCCAGCACCGCCACCCCGGAGACGCCGCCATTGGGCGTGAAGTGATGCAGGTGAATGTGCAGGAGCGTCGCGCCTGCCACCTCCACACACCGCTTCAGCGTTTCCTTGATGTGTTTAAGATCATCAAGCCGCTTGGCGCCAAACAAGTCTATGAGCAGATGCGTTCCGGCGAACCGTACGCCATCACGCTCAATGAAGTAGTCTTTCCTGTCGTCGTGCGCGCCTAGCGCGGTTTGACCATGATCTTCCTTTTGGGCGGTGCTTGAACGGGTCAAGTCCATCCCCAATTGGAAGAGGGAATCGGTGTAGGCCATTGGACCCCTCCCCAACCAGCAGATAGATAACCCGCTGCCTCCAATTCCCAGGGGAGTTGGAAGCAAACGGAACGCGTGATATGGGGCGAATCACCCCTGCACGCAAGCAGAAATGTCGGCGGTGCGGAATTTTTCTCCAATCGTGTTTAGCTTCGCCGCGTCCGCTGCTTAGACGCGCAAAGCTCTATTGCTTCTTCAGCAATTTTTCCAACAGCTCTTTGGCTTTCGGGCGCTGCTGGCCATCGCCACTCAGGAGCCCCTTCACGGCCTCGCGCACTTCGGGCGAGTTGAGGTTCTTGCCGATCTGACGGATCGCTTCGCTGGCCTGCTCGGATGTCGCAATCCCCTTAAGGTCGGGCTTGAAGGCGAGCCTCTCCCAGGGACCGGCCACGTGCATGGGAATTTCGAGGCCCGACACCTTGATGACGGCGCCCTCGCTCGGGGCCGTCTCGGCAAACTTGAGGCGCACAGAGAAGTCGGCGCTGCGCTCGACAAGATTGCTGCTGCCGCTGCCGCTCACGCGCATATAGGGTCCGATCAGGCGCAGGTCTTTGGTTTCGGCCACGCCGTTGTTGATCTGGAAGCTGCCGGCCAGCTCGCTAAAGGGCGTCTTATCCTGCGGCGCCACCTCCAGCCGCTGAAACTGGGCTTGCTCGATGGCGCGCAGCAGCTTGCCCACGTCGATACCGGAGAATTCGCCACTGCCAATCGCGAGCTCCGCCTTGCCTTTCAGCGTCTCGATGATCTTGCGCTCGCTCTCGCCCTTGCCCGACAAACTGAGGGTCATTTTGCCGCGCCCGGTCAGCCACTCGAGGCCAAGGGCATCCTTCAAGAGCGGGCGGTAGGAGACGTTGTCGAGCGCAAGATCGCCGCTGGCGGCAGGCTCGGACGCGGAGGCATCAAAGGTCAAAACGCCGCGCCCGCGGCCGCCATAGAGCAAGCTGTCTTTCAGCGTCAGCTTGGCGACGTTGTTGGCGAGGCTGAGGCTGAGCTCACTTTGCCCGGTCTCGAGCTCGCGATAGAGCACGCGATCAACGACCAGGCTGAGGTCGGCGTCGCCCCAGCGCAGAATGGCAAAATCGATGGGCGCCTCGCTCCAGGCGCCATGGCCGCGCCGCTTGGGAGGGCTCGCCGCGGCGGCGGGGCCGGCAGGTGCCGGCTCGAGTTCGGCGGGGGCTGGCTTGGCGTCGGAGGCGCGCGGGGACGGGGTGCCGCGCAGCAAAAGCCGGCCAAGATCGAGTTCGCTGGCGCGCACGCTGCCGCTGAGGTAGGGGCGGGCGCGCTCGGTCTCGAGCGCCAGGTTGCCGGACAGCGTGCTGCCGCCGGCAACACCGGCGAGGTCCGCAATCACCAGGCGCCCCTTGTCCAGGGCGAGCGCCGCGGCAAGCTCGACCGCGCCCGCATCGGCGACGGTGCGGCGCTCGAGCCATTGGGCGAGCGCCTGCAGCGAGGCCGCCTTCAGGCGCGCCTTGCCCTCCAGCGCGACCTCTTGGCCGAGCACCAGCGTCCCATCGTAGGACGTCTCGAACAGAGGCGAGGTGACCGCCAGCGCCATGCGCCCGCGCTCGCCCAGGAGCGCGCGGGCGGGGGAGACCTTGCCGTCGAAGGCAATCTTTTCCCCGTTCCAGGCAAAGCTGCCTTTGCTGAGGAGCGGGCCACCGGGATCGGCGAGCGACAA
>Ga0111538_10003407_pt1 | contig 22229 bp, 23 predicted proteins | sample SoiMethybrSBSTD1_FD_79669 | JGI IMG/M metagenome (GOLD analysis project Ga0111538, IMG submission 79669) | Bulk soil microbial communities from a Populus tree surrounding site in Tennessee, USA - Soil MetaG P. TD hybrid SBSTD1 (version 2)... | ecosystem: Environmental > Terrestrial > Soil >...
GCGCCACCGATCGGCAGCACCATCAGCACGCCGATCATCGTCGCCAGTCCCACCATGATGAAAAACACCATGGGCTGGCCCGGCACGATCATCTGGTACACGAGCAGCCCGATCGTGGCGACGAACAGCGAGATATTGAAGACGTTCTGCCCGCGGAACGTGATCGGCCGGCCGCCGATCAGCTCCTGCAGCTTGGCGAACGCGATGAAGCTTCCGGTCACCGTGAGCGCACCGAGGATCACCTCGGCCCCGAGTGCTCCCATGATTGGCGCAGACGGCGTGGTGCCCAGCGCGAGATACTCGTCGATACCCACCAGCGTGGCCGCCACCGCGCCGAACATGTGCGAGATGGCGACGAACTGCGGCATCGCGGTCATGGGGATGTCGATGCCGAGCGGCAACCCGATCACCACGCCGATGAAGGACCCGACGACCAGGCCGACGATGATCCAGTCGAAGCGGACGATGTCGTGGTGCAGCAGCGTGCCGACGACCGCGAACAACATCGCGAGCATGGCGAGTCGCATGCCATTGCGCGCGCGCTTCGGGTCCGAAAGGCCGCTGAGGCCGAGGATGAAAAGGATCGACGAGATGAGATAGGCGAACTGGATGAGCAGTTCGCGCGCGAAAGATGACTCGTTCATTCCTTCTTCCCAGGCTGCTTGAACATCTTCAGCATCCGGTCGGTGATGAGGAATCCGCCGACGACGTTGATGCTGGCGCAGGCCACCGCGATGGCGCCCAGGATGTTGCTGGCGAACCCGCGTCCGCTACCCGCGGCCACGAGGGAGCCGACCAGCGAGATGCCAGTGATGGCGTTCGCCGCCGACATGAGCGGCGTATGCAGCAGCGCCGGAACTCTCGTGATCACCTGATAACCAACAAATGCGGCGAGCACGAAAACCCAGGTTTGCATGAGGGACGTAAGAGCTGACATCAGGCCTCAGGGAAAGCGTGACGATCGTCGAAACGGCGCTCCGGAACCGCCGACAACTTAGCGTCGGGACGCGAAAGTCTCTAAGGGAGATGGTCGCCTTGACAGGTGCTTTCCGCGATTGACACTCCGTGTAATGAAGAATCAGTGGTTTTTGTCCCTCGAACGTCGTGACGGCTTCTCCCTGGTGTTCCTTGCGGCGGCGACAGCGGCCGCCTGGGTTGGCCTGGGGAGAAGCGGCGATATGATGGACCTCCTGCCGTTCCTGGGCACCTGGTCGCTGATGATGGCCGCAATGATGTTGCCGTCGATCGCGCCCCTCGTACTTCTCGTTCGTGGCAATCGCCCGGCGCTTGCGGCAGGCTATCTCACCGCGTGGGCGATGTCAGGCGTCCTTCCGTGGGCCGCCATGAAGTTGTCGCTGCATCCGGCGCCGTGGATCGTGCTTGCCGTTGCCGGACTTTATGAGCTGACGCCGCTCAAGGAGACCTGCCTGAGGCACTGCAGCAACGCGGCATCGTTCCTGATGGAGCACTACAGACGTGGCCCTTTCAGGCTGGGCATCGAGCATGGCCTCTGGTGCATCGGGTGCTGTGCTGGACTCATGGCGGTGCTGGTGCTCGCCGGTTCCATGAGTCTTATGTGGGCCGCGGGTATCGCGCTCGTGGTATTCGTGCAGAAGGTGTTGCCCTGGCAGTTAGCTTCCGCGCGAGTGACGGGCGTTGCGCTACTGGTTGGCGCACTCGTCCTGGCCCTGTGACGGAGAACCGCGATGCATGAACCGTGGAAGCTCAGCGGCACCGTATTCATCGCGTGCAATTGCGATTGGGGATGTCCGTGCAACTTCAACGCGCGTCCATCTTCCGGCAAATGTGAAGGCGGATGGACCTGGCATGTCGATAAGGGCTCGTACGGAGACGTCGCGCTGGACGATTTGAGTTTTTCCGTCTACGTGAACTGGCCCGCTGCCATTCATGACGGGAACGGTGAGGCACTCTTCCTGGTCGACGAACGCGCGAATGCACAGCAGCGCGAAGCGATCGACACGCTCATGAGCGGAAAGGTCGGCGGACCCTGGGGCATCCTCGGCTGGACCTGGCCCAAGGTGAACGGGCCTTTCGCGGTGCACTACGAGATGCACCTCGACGGCATCAACAGCCGGATCCGCTGCGGCGATTATCTCGAGATCGAAGGTGGCCCGATTCGCAATCCGGTCACCGGTCATGAGGTGACGCCAGGTGTCGTGCTGCCGCAGGGTCTCATCCTGAAGCGCGGTGACCTCGGCGCGTCGAAGATTTTCCGGGTGAATGGTGGCATCAACTACGACCACTCGGGGCAGTATACGGGCGCCGGGTCGTTTGAATACTCCGGACCGTAATCGGAATTGGGGTCAGACACCGATCTCAGACGGCTATCTCAGTCTCAGTCTGGGCTCTGACCAAAGAGCGCCATGTTCGACGAATGCTGGGGCGCGACCTTCTTCTCCGGATACATCCAGTGCACCGCCTGATTGACGGCGGTTGCCGCTTCCCCAAAGCCTGACGCGATCAGCTTGAGTTTCCCGGGATAAGTCGTGACATCGCCCGCGGCATAGATCCCGGGCTGCCCGGTCTCCATGCAGCTGTTCACGACGATCTCCTCCTTCTCGAGCGTCAGCCCCCACTGCGCGAGCGCTCCAAGGTCGCTGACGTAGCCAAGCATCGGCAGCACGACATCGCACGTGACCGCGAACGTCGCCTTCGTCTTCGTGTCGCGAAGGACGACACCCGTGAGTTTGTCATCCATGCTGAGGATGTCGTGCAATTCGTGGAATACGTGCAATCCCATGCGGCCCGCAGCGGCCGCGCTCTGGACCTCGTTCACCGTGGCGGCGTGGGCGCGAAACCGGTCGCTTCGGTGCACGAGCGTGAGTGTTGCGGCGCGATCCAGCAGCTGATGCGCCCAGTCGAACGCGGTGTCACCGCCACCGATGATGAGGATCCGTTTTCCGCGAAACACCTCTGGATCAGTGACGACGTCGTAGATCCCGCGCCCGTACCACGGATGCGCGACGGTTTGCGGCAGGCGACGCGGCGAAAACGCACCGATTCCGGCCGCGATGACGATCGCCTTCGACGGGAATACGCCGTTCTCCGTGTGCAGGGCCAACTGACTGTCATGGCGCTCGAGACCCATGATGGTCTCGTTGAGGTGTGTCATCGCCTTGAACTGGAGCGCTTGCTCGGTGAGTCCCTTCACGAAGTCCTTTGCGAGAACCTTCGGGAAGCCACCGACGTCGAAGATGTATTTCTCGGGATAAAGCGCGGTGAGCTGGCCGCCGAGCTGCGGCAGGGCGTCGACGATCTGCGCCGAAACGCCGCGCATGCCGGCATAAAACAAGGCGAAGAGGCCTGTGGGGCCGCCGCCAATAATCGTGATATCGACCTGCGGATGAACTGTTTGGGTCATGCGGTGAAATCTAAAGGCACGAGTAACGGGCAAACCGCAAACGGGCAAACGGGCAAACGGGCGAACGGGCAGCGATCCGCAGGCACTGGCGCTCTCCCCGTCTACCCGTGTGCCCGTCTGCCCCACTTACCCGTAAGTTTCTCACATGAAGATCTACACCAAAACGGGAGACAGCGGAGATACAGGGCTGTTTGGCGGTGGCCGCGTGGGAAAGGATCACCCCCGCGTCGAAGCCTACGGTGACGTCGATGAACTCAACGCCACACTCGGTCTGGTGCGCGCGCTCGAGCCCATGCCGCGCATCGATGAAGTGATCGTGCCGATCCAGCGCGACCTCTTCTCCATCGGCGCGTTGCTGGCGACGCCGGATCGCGACAAGATGCGCGCGTCGCTCGAAAAAGCTCGCATCGATGACGGTCGTATTCGCGAGCTCGAGGTGGCCATCGACCAGTGCGAATCAGAGCTCGAACCGCTCCGGAGCTTCATCGTCCCTGGAGGCACGGCGAAGGCCGCGTCACTCCACGTGGCGCGTACCGTGTGTCGCCGTGCCGAGCGTCGAGTGGTTGCCCTGCAGAAGGAAGAGGAACTCCCGCCGATCGTCGTCATCTTCCTCAACCGCGTCTCGGATCTCCTGTTCATGCTGGCGCGCGTCGCCAATCGCCGCGCCGGCGCTGGTGAGGTGTCGTGGTAGCATCGACGAAGGAACACGTGACTCGCGCCGTCGACGTCCTCGGATACCAGGTCATCGTCGGCGGCGGGATGCTGAACGCGCTCGGCGCCGTGTGCCAGCGCGTGGCACCCGCCCATCGCTACGCCGTCATCTCGGACGACCAGGTGGCCAGGCACTGGATGGAGCCTGCGATAACAGCGATCAGCAAGGCAGCCCCGCGATCAGCGATCAGCGCGAGGGTGATTCCGGCGGGCGAGGCGTCGAAGACTCGCGAGCACTGGTCGCAGCTCACCGACTGGCTGCTTGCCGAAGGCGCAGGGCGCGACACGGCGGTGATAGCGTTAGGCGGCGGGGTCGTGGGCGACCTGGCGGGCTTCGTCGCGGCGACGTACATGCGCGGGATTCCCGTCATCCAGGTGCCTACCAGCCTGCTGGCAATGGTCGATGCGGCCATCGGCGGAAAGACCGGCGTCGACACGCCGCACGGAAAGAATCTCGTTGGGGCGTTCCACCAACCCGCCGCGGTCGTTGCCGATCCAGCCACGCTGGCGACACTTCCGGCGGCGCACGTACGCGCCGGCGTGGCTGAAGTCATCAAGCACGGCGCGATATCCGACACCGGCTACTTCCAGATGGCGGCATCGTGGGGCGCGAGCGTCCACCGTGCCGCGCAGCGCAATGACAGCTTCGATTGGACTGGTGCCGAAACGCTGGACGTCATCGCGCGATCCGTGCGGACGAAGGCCGACGTCGTGAACGCGGATCCGCACGAAAAGGGACGCCGCCAGGTCCTGAACGCCGGTCACACGGTTGCGCACGCGCTCGAGCGCGAGTCGCGCTACGAGCTCCTGCACGGCGAGGCCGTCGCCATCGGCCTGGTGGTCGAGGCTGAACTCGGCGAAGCCGCCGGGATCACCGCCGCCGGCACGTCCGAGGCGCTGCGGTCGGCGTTAGGCGGCGCCGGGCTCCCGACGAGGCTTCCCCAGGGGGCGGACCCTACCAGGCTCATCGACGCCATGCGCGTCGACAAGAAATCGCGTGCGGGCGGCCTCGCCTTCGCAATGCTAAGTTCGATTGGAACACCGGCAGGCAGCGATGCCGCGGGTTGGTCGACGCGGCTCGACGAACAGATGGTGCTGGGTGTGCTGAAACCAACTCCAGGAGCGCGATAACCAGATGCCCCTTTCCCCGCTCGGCGCGCTCGTCCTCGCCCTGGTGCTTTTACTGGTCCTCGCATGCGTCGCCGCGGTGCTCCTGAACGTCCCGCTCCTCGCGATTGTCGTCTTCGCCACCATGGGGAGCGTGCTGATTCGAGCAGCGTACAAACAGGCGTCCAAACGTCGAGCCCGACAGGACACCGAAGCCTGAGTTAGAGGCCTCTAGATCACATTTTGGTGATCGATCTCACAAGTTGTTGAAACATCAGGATATGCCGCATTTCACCCTCAGGAGGCGTCTTCATACCCCCCCTTAGGCATGAAAAATGGCTGTTGACGCTCCAAAAACTGACACGTATCGTGCGCGCCCGTTCCACTGGAAAATCGCTGCCGCTGGGCTGTGTCCTCGCTGAGGACGCCAACTCCTTAAATGGCCAGGTGCGTGTATGCAGCAGGTGACTGAGAGCCGGACCAAAGGGTTCCTCCGTTCCTCGCCGTCAACCGCTTTCGACCAGTACCTGCACGACATCCAGAAGCTGCCTCTGATCACCGACCCTGCCGAAGAGCGAAGACTCGCCCGGCTGGCGCAGAAAGGAGACGAAGCCGCCGCCGAGCGCCTGGTGACCGCGAACCTCCGGTTCGTGATCTCCTACGTGAAGAAGTACCAGGGCCACGGGCTCGACCTGAGTGAGCTCGTCGCGATCGGCAACGAAGGACTGCTCAAGGCCGTTCGCAAGTTCGATCCGGACCAGGGCGTGAAGTTCATCTCGTACGCGGTCTGGTGGGTTCGTCAGGCAGTCCTGAAGGCGCTCGCCGAGCAAACGCGCTCCGTGCGCATCCCGCTCAACCAGAATTCGCAGCTGATCCGTCTCTCCCGCGCCGAGACGATCCTGGCCCAGGTGCTGAAGCGCGATCCGACTGACCACGAGATCAGTCGCCTGCTGGAGGAACCGGTCGAACAGGTTCGTGCCTCCCGGCAGATGAGCTCCACCGAAGTGTCACTCGATGCGCCGGTCGATCGTTCCGACCGCGATGCCGCCACGTTAGGCGAGCGCTTCTCCGGGATCGAGGGCGCGGACATCGAGGATCGCACGGACTTCCACCTGATGCGTGAGTTCATCGACCGCGTCTTCCGTCGCTACCTCACGCCGCGCGAGCGCCGGATCCTCTACCTCTACTACGGCCTCGAGGAAGGCTCCGAAGCTATGACGCTCGAGCGCATCGGCGCGCTCCTCGGCGTCACCCGCGAGCGTATCCGCCAGATCCGCGAGCGTGCATTCGAGAAGCTGCGCGAATCGCCTGATGGGAGAGCGTTGGCGGGGTTCTGGAACGTCGCCTGACGGGTAAACGGGCAGGCGGGTAGACGGACAATCGAAACCCCAGCGGATCTCGCTGGGGTTTGGTTTTTTCCGCCAGCCCATTTGCCCGTTGGCCCGTTTGCCCGTTTGCCCGACGCGGCCCGCGGCCCGCTGCCCGTGGCGTAGATTCACTCCGTGCCCAGTGAATCGACGCTAGCTCGACAACTCGCTGCGATCGTAGGAGCCAAGCACGTCCTCGAGCGCCCGGCGGAGACCTTCGTCTACACCGCCGACGGCCTGCCCGGATATCGCAAGCAGCCGACACTCGTCGTGCTCCCCGGTACGCGCGAAGAGGTGATTCAGGTCGTGCAGCTCCTCGCTTCGCTCGGCGTGTCGTGGGTACCGCGCGGTGCCGGCACGGGACTCTCGGGCGGCGCACTGGCTGAAGGCGCCGTGCTGCTCGGCCTGCACCGCCTGAAGCGGATCATCTCGATCGATGCGGAGAATCGCGTGGCGGTGGTCGAACCGGGCGTGGTGAACGCGTCGCTCTCGCGCGCGACCGCGTCGTACGGCCTGCACTATGCCCCGGACCCATCGAGCCAGGCTGCGTGCACGATCGGCGGGAACGTGGCCGAAAACGCCGGCGGTCCGCATTGCCTCAAGTACGGCGTCACGATGAACCACGTCGTCGCGCTCACCGTGGTGCTGCCCGACGGCACGGTGACGACGTTAGGCTCGGCGGATGGAGAGGCCGGCGGGTACGACCTGGTCGGGACCTTCGTCGGCTCAGAGGGATGCTTCGGCGTCGCGCTCGACGCGACCGTGCGCCTGACGAAAAACCCGGAGGCGATCCGCACGCTGTTGGCGGATTTCAATTCGATCGACGAGGCCGCGCAGGCAGTCTCCGCGATCGTCGCGACCGGCATCGTGCCGGCGGCGCTCGAGATGATGGACCAGGCGACCATTGTAGCGGTGGAGGCTTCGATCTATGCGGCCGGGTATCCGGTCGATGCAGCTGCGGTATTGCTGATCGAGATCGACGGGCTGGCCGTCGGCATCGAGCCGGATGTCTCCCGCATCGACGCGATCTGCCGCGCGCACGGCGCGCGCTCGGTGCGCATCGCACGCGACGACGTCGAACGCGCGCGCCTCTGGCAGGGACGGAAGAAGGCGTTCGGGGCGATGGGCCGGATCGCTCCTCACCTCATCGTGCAGGATGCGGTCGTACCACGCACCAAGCTGCCTGACGTGATGCGCAGGATCGGTCGCATCGCCGAAGAACATGGCGTCCGTGTCTGCAACGTCTTTCACGCCGGCGACGGAAACCTGCACCCGAACATCGCCTACAACGCCAACGACGGCGACGAAGCGACGCGCGTTCACGAGGCGATGCGCAAGATCATGAAGCTGTGCGTCGACGCCGGCGGCAGCGTGACCGGCGAGCACGGGATCGGCCTCGACAAGCTCGAATACATGCCGCTCATCTTCTCCGAGGAGACGCTGGCGGCGATGTGCCGGCTTCGCGACGTGTTCGATCCGCACCGCCGATCGAATCCCGGCAAGGTCGTTCCCATGCGATCGTGTCGTGAGTGGGCTGGATTGCCCGCGACGCGATGATCAGCGCGCACGCCCCAGACCGCAGGCCCCAGGCCCGCGGCGATTCAGGGCCGCAGTCCATCAACGATGTGGCAGACGCGGTGCGCACCGCGGGTCATGAGCAGACACCGCTCCGCATCGTTGGCCGCGGGACATGGCTCGATGCGGGTCAAGCCGTAGCCATTGCATCGAATTCGCTGGAACTCTCGGGGCTCACCGGCATCACGGAGTACGTGCCGGGAGACCTCACCCTCACCGCACTGGCAGGAACGACGCTTGCCGAAATCGCGGAAGCGACGGCCGCGCACGGACAGTGGCTGCCACTGGACCCCTTCGGTGATCCTCGAGGCACGTTAGGTGCGACGTTGGCCACGGCTTCGGCCGGCCCGCTCGGCGGCAGCATCGGGCTGCCCCGCGACGTGACCGTTGGCCTGACCTTCGTCACCGGCGACGGCGAGGTCGTGCGCGGTGGCGGTAAGGTGGTCAAGAACGTCGCGGGCTTCGACCTGGTGCGGATGACGGTCGGCGCATGGGGCACACTGGGCGTGATCGCCGAGGCCACCGTCCGTCTTCGGGCTCGGCCCGAAGTCGACGAAACCGTCGCCATCGCGCTGCCTGACGAGCGTGACGCGGTTGCAACGCTCCTCTCCGTCGTGCGCTCGGCATCCGTTGAACCCCTGGCAGCGGAGTTGCTGAGCGAGGCCTGTGCGGAGCGAATCGGGCTTGGTCGCCAGGGCATTCTGCTGGTTCGCCTGGGCGGCAATTCGACCGGCGTCCTTCATCAACGATCGACGCTCGTGAACCTCGCCGAGTGCGTGGACGTCCCGCATGACGTGTGGTCGCGATTGCGGCAATCGGATCCGGTCGACGTTGCCGTGGTCCGCGTGTCGCGTCGACCCTCCGAGCTCGCGCGGCTCTGGTCGGCCGCGATGTTGACGCCGGGCATCGATGCGCATGCCTCGTTGTCGCGCGGCATCGTGCGCCTCCGCCTGACGAGTCCCACGCCGCTGAGCGCGTTCGACGCCGCCGACCGGCGCATCATTGAGAAGGCTCCCGCGGAATGGCGAACGGCCGGCAACGCGGCCCCGCCTGTCGCCATCTCGCGCCGCCTGCGCGACGCTTTTGACCCTCGACGTATCCTCAATAACGGAATCCTCGGCGAGGAGAGCCCGTGACGACCCCCGCGGCGCGTCAGCGTACGGCGCTCGCCGGCACACCGCTTGGTGATTCTGCCTCGGGGCTCGACCTCTGCGTCCACTGTGGCTTCTGCCTCCAGGCCTGTCCGACGTATCTCGTGCTGGAGGACGAGAACGACAGCCCGCGCGGACGCCTGATGCTGATGCGCGGCGCCGTCGAGGGTGATCTCGAAGTCGATGATCCAGCGCTCACCACGCACATCGATCGCTGCCTCGGATGCCGTGCCTGCGAAACCGCCTGCCCGAGCGGCGTGCCATACGGACACCTCCTCGAGGCTACGCGCGCGACAATCGCGAGGAAACAGCCGATCGGTCTGGTCGCGCGCGCGGTCCTGGCGACCATGGCCATCGCCCCCCTTCGCCGTATCGCGCTTGGTCTCGCAAGGATCGCTCGTGGGCTCCGCCTGACGAGGCTCCTGGGCAAGCTACCCGGACGAGCGGGATTTGCGTTTGCGATGCTCGATTCCACTCGGCCGGTCTTTTCATCGCGGCAGGCGCAGAGCAATGGTGACGTCGCTCGTGCCTCGGTCGCGACGCTCGACGGTTGCGTCATGGAGGGACTCTTCGCGCACACCAACGACGCAACACGACGGGTTCTGGCCCGCAACGGTTATCGATACGTTCAGGCCACCGGCCAGCAGTGCTGTGGCGCGTTGCACGCCCACGCGGGCGACGACGAGCGCGCAAAGAACCTCGCGCGACGAAACATCGCGGCGTTCGAGCGCTCCGGCGCTGACTACATCGCGGTGAACGCCGCCGGCTGCGGTGCGATGATGAAGGACTACGGTCACCTTCTCCGGGACGACCCGGAGTGGGCGGCTCGGGCAGCGAACGTGAGCGCCCGCGTGCGTGACGTGAGCGAGTTGCTCGTCGCAGCCGGACCGAGACCGGGCGGTCGTCTTCCGTTGCGAGTCACTTACGACGCTCCGTGTCATCTTCATCACGCGCAGCGGGTCGTCGACGCACCGCTCGCCATTCTGCGCGCCATTCCTGGTCTGGATCTCGTTCCACTGGCGGACGCCGACCGCTGCTGTGGCGGCGCCGGCATTTACAACCTTGTCGAACCTGAGACTTCTGCCGATGTGCTTCGCCCGAAGCTCGGGAACATCGAGGCGACTCAAACCGTGCTCGTGGCGACGGGCAACCCGGGCTGCCACATGCAGATCGGTGCGGGTCTCGTGAGGTCAGGCTCGCCGGTACGCTGTGTGCATCCCGTAGAGTTCTCGACCGGTCGTACAGCAATAGTTCCAGTTCCAGTTCCAGTTCCTGTTCAAGTCCAGGTTCCAGTTCAAGTTGATCTGGTGCTCTCAAACTTGAACTTGAACTCGAACTTTCTGGTAGCGTTAGGCTGGACCACCTGTTAGCATACGGTATGCTCGATACCGTTTTGCTCGAGCTCGAGGGAGTGATCGCTGACACCAGCGAAGCGCGCCGCGACGCTATCTTCGCCGCGCTACGCGCCGATGGCGTGCGGGTTCCCGAAACCGAGTACCGTGACCTCTGCGCCGGACTCGGATTCGATGAAGCGATGCGCGCCGCGTTTCGAGGCGTCGGCCGCGGACGTGATGAAACGGCGATAGCGCTGGCGGCCCACCGAGCCGAGCGCGCGTATCGCGCCTACATCGGCAAGGGCCTGACGCTCGTGGCAGGCGCGCGGGAGACGCTCGAACGGCTCCACGACTCAGTCCGCCTGGCGCTCGTGACGCGCACTCCACGCAACGATGCCATGTTCGTGCTGTCGCTCGCCCGTGTGGAGCACCTGTTCACGTGCGTCGTTGCGGCCGAAGACGCGCAGCCGAAGCCATCGCCCGAACCGTATCGGCTTGCGCTGGCACGACTGCAGCGGTCTCGCGCGCGCGTCGTGCGCGGGACCGTGGTCGCCATCGAAGACGGCCTTCCCGGAATCCAGTCGGCGCGCGGTGCCGGGATCGCGACGGTCGTCGTTGGCGACGTGCCTGCTCACGTAGCTGTCGAAGCGGATGGCTACGTGGCGTCGATCGCCGGGATGACCGCCGACTCTCTCCTCTCGCTCGTCGCGCCGAGGAACGAGCCGATCGTCTGAAGGACGTCGAACGATGAGTGTGGATTCTCCCGCGACAAACGCCGGCCTCACTGAACGAGCGTATCAAGCGCTCCATGCCGGAGCCGTGCTCGTCGATCGCTCCGACCGGCTGCGCATGCGCTTCAGCGGAGAAAAGGCTGCGGATTCGCTGACGGGCCTCGTCACCAGCGACGTTCTTCTGCTGACGCCGGGACACGGGCAATACTCGGCGGCGCTCACACCGAAAGGAAAGGTTATCGCCGACGTCAGGATCTTCTCTCGCGAGGATGGCTTGCTCACGGACGTGAGCGCGGGCGCTGCGCCCGGCTGGGCTTCGATGATCCGCAAGTTCGTGAATCCGCGAATCGCGAAATACGAAGACCTCAGCCAGCAGACTGGCGACCTTGGTCTCGTTGGCACTGGCGCGGCCGGTTTGCTTCGGAACGTCCTCGGGCACGCCGCGCTTCCAGTCGAGAGACCGTACGCCCATGCGACGGTCGAGAGCGGGAATCATTCGCTGATGGTCGCTCGCGTGCCGGATTTCGGCGTCGAAGGCTTCGATATCATCGGACCGCGCGAAGCACTCGATGACCTTCGCGCGAAATTCGCTGCCGCCGGCGCGGTCGAGGAACCCGGCGACGCGCTGCTCGTTGCGAGGATCGAGGCGGGCCGGCCGGAGTGGGGCATCGACATGGACGACTCGCTGCTCGCGCAGGAAGTGGACATGGAACGCCTCGAGGCGATCTCGTTCACCAAGGGGTGTTACACCGGGCAGGAAACCGTCGCGCGAGTTCACTACCGCGGTCATGTCAATCGTTACCTGCGTGGCCTTCGCTTCCCCGAAGCCGCGATTCCACCACTGGGCGCCGAGCTGCAGGACGTCGAGGGCAAAGGCGTCGGGCAAGTGAAGAGCGGCGCGATCTCGCCGCGGCGCGGTGCAATCGCCCTCGCGTTGGTTCGCCGGGAGATCGAACCAGGCGCCGTCGTTCGCGCGAGTTGGCCCGAGCGGACCGTCGAAGCGACCGTCGAGTCGCTTCCCTTCCGCGACTAGAAAAAGAAACGGGGCGCGGTTTTAAGGCGTGCCCCGTTAATGTCGATTGACCGGCCAGCGTTACTTCTTGGTCGTGTCCTTCTTGGCAGCCGAATCGGTCTTCGTGGTATCCGTCGCGGCGGGCGCCGTCGAATCGGTGGTGGCGGCAGCCGGAGCGGCAGCGGCAGCGGGTGAATCAGCCGCCGGGGCTTCTTCCTTCTTGGCACACGCAGCAAGGGCAACAACAGCAACAGCGAGAACCAGGCGCTTCATTGCAAACTCCGTTGGAGAGGGGCGCGGGGGCGCGGGGTCGCTTGCGACCCGCAGAGTGCGGGAGGCTGTTAGCGGGCCGGAGCAATCTATGGTCGAAGAGACGACTGTCAAGCACCCGTGTGCTTCCAAGTTCATACGTGACAACATGTTTCGAAGTCGGCACCAACCGGCCACTGCCCGCGGCGGTAGTGCCGAAGCGGTCGCGGCCGTCCACCTCCCTGCCCTTCGCCGCTTCCGGAGGGTAGGCTCCATGAGCCCGTCGCTGAATACCAGCGTCGCCTAACGACTTCCTGCAGAATCCTGGCCGTGGCGGAACAACCTCGCACGCTCGGCGCCCTGCGCCGTTCTCCAATCGGATCGCCCGATCGCGTCCTGCGGTCGGTGAAAGATGAATTACGCGCGAACCTCATCGCGCGGCTTCGCGGCGGCATACCGATCTTTCCCGGTGTCGTCGGCTATGAAGACACGGTCGTGCCGCAGATCGTGAACGCGGTACTCGCCCGTCATCACTTCATCCTGCTCGGCCTTCGCGGGCAGGCGAAGTCGCGAATTCTGCGCGCCCTGGCCTCGCTCCTCGACGACGTCATCCCGATCGTCGAGGGGAGCGAGGTGAATGACAACCCGTACGCGCCGATTTCGCGCTACGCCCGCAACTTGCTCGACCAAGCCGGCGACGATGCGCCGATCGCATGGGTCGGGCGCGAGGCACGGTATGTGGAAAAACTCGCGACGCCGGACGTCACGATCGCCGACATCATTGGAGACGTCGATCCGATTCGCGCGGCGCGGGGCGGCCACGTGTTGTCGGACGAGCTGACGATGCACTACGGCATGTTGCCGCGCGCCAACCGCGGCATCTTCGCCCTCAACGAGCTGCCCGACCTCGCCGGCAAGGTCCAGGTGGGCCTCTTCAACATCATGCAGGAAGGCGACGTCCAGATCAAAGGATATCCTGTGCGCCTTCCGCTCGACGTGTTGCTCTGCTTCACGGCGAATCCCGAGGATTACACCGCGCGCGGCAAGATCATAACGCCGCTGAAGGACCGGATCGGAAGCGAGATCACCACGCATTATCCCGAGAGTGTCGAGTTGGGAATGCAGATCACACAGCAGGAAGCGTGGGCTGATCGAGGTCTCGTTCCTGTGCGGATCCCGGATTTCGTCGCCGAGGTGATCGAGCGCGTGGCGTTCGAGGCGCGCACGGACAAGAAGGTGGACCGCCGGTCGGGCGTTTCGCAGCGAATGCCGATTTCACTCCTCGAGGGCGTCGTCTCCAGTGCCGAGCGTCGCGCCATTCAGCTCAGCGAGGAGGAAGCAGTGCCGCGACTGTCGGACCTCTACGCGGCGCTGCCGGCGATCACGGGAAAGATCGAGCTCGAATACGAGGGTGAACTCGTCGGCGCCGCGTCGATCGCGCGCGAGTTGATTCGTCGCGCGGCCGAAGCAACCTTCCGCGCCCGCGCCGGCGGCGCCAACACCGACGAACCGGTCATGTGGTTTGACGAGGGCGGCGCGCTGCTGGTCGCCGACGACGTGGACACGGCGTCGATGTACGAGGCTTTCGAGACGGTTCCGGGGCTGCTCACGCTCGTCCAGCACGTCGGACTGGCGAAGAACCGCGACCGGGCGACGGCCGTCGCCGCCTGCGAGCTGGTGCTCGAAGCGCTGGTGGCGCGACGGAAGATCTCGCGATCGGACGCCGGGCAATACGGTCGTGCACATCCGGAGCCGAGGCGTCGCCCGGAGGATCACTTCGGCGGCGGACTGAGTGCCTGACGAGTCGGCGCGACGAAGCCGGGCCACCGCACTGGCGCCGCGGCGCCAGCCGCGTATCGTGGTGCGAGCTGCCACGAGCAAGGACCTTGCCGCCATGGTGACCTTGAGGCTCGCCCTGCTTCACGAAGAATCGAACAACCCGTTTTTCGCAGACCCGCATCCCGATGCGGAGCGGCGGGCGTTGCAGCTCACGCGCGTGGAGCTCGAGGCGCCCTCGCAAGTGTTCCTGCTGGCCGTCAGGGGTCGCGAGGCCGTCGGCCTGCTGCGGTGCCGCGAGGTGCAGCGCACGCCGCTGGTCGCCGATTCTCGTCAGGCAGTGGTGACGACGGCCTACGTCGTGCCCGCCGAAAGGCGGAAGGGCGTGCTGCGCGCCTTGCTGGCCGCCGCCGATAGCTGGTGCCGCCAGAACGGCATTTCCTCGATGCGGCTGCAGTGCGCGCTGGCGAACGAGGTCGGCCAGCGGGCGTGGCAGTCGCTCGGGTTCCAGGCCGCGGAGCTGCTGTACCTGCGCTCCGTTCCGGGGGGTTGACGTGCCGGCCATCACCGTGACGCGGCTCTTTGGCTCCGGCGGTGGCGAAGTGGCCCGCCGGGTCTCGGAATCGTTAGGTTGGCGGCTTGTGGACAATGCGCTCATCGACGCCATCGCGAAGGGCCTCCACAAGACGCCGGCCGCCGTAGAGGCGATCGATGAACGTGCCCCGTCGCTGGCCGAACGCCTCGCCGATGCCCTGGCGCTCGGCGGCGGTGAAGTGGTGGCCGCGTCTGTCGCGACGTCGATGCCACCCACCGAGCAGCGTGTCGTCGATGCGACGCGCGAGGTGATCCTGGAGGCATTCGGCCGGGGACCCGTGGTGGTGGTGGGCCGTGGCGCGCAGGCCTTCCTCGCCGAGCGCGCCGACGTGCTGCACGTGAACTGCTACGCGCCTCACGACAAGCTCGTCGAGCGCGTCATGATGCGCGATGGCTTGAGTCACGAGGAGGCGGACAAGCTGGTGCGAACCAAGAACCAGCAGCGGGAGCAATACGTGAAGCGGAACTTCGGCCGCGAGTGGCTCGCGCCAGAGCATTACCACATCATGCTCAATACAGCTTCACTCGGGATCGATCGTTGCGTCGAGCTGGTGATCGAGCTGGCAGAAGAGAAGCTGATGAAGTGACGCTGGTTGCTGGTTCCCCTCCTAGAGCTCCTTCAGCTCCGGGTACCTCCTGAAGAGCCACCACCCGAATCCCAGCATCGCCACAGCCGCGCCGCCGATCGCCCACTGCACGCCAATGAGTCCGGCGATCACGCCGGCCGAAAACGCACCGACGACTTGCGGCAGCCCGACGACGATCATCGAGTAGATCGACATCAGCCGGCCCCGGTACTCGTCAGGCACCATCGTCTGCAGCATGCCGTTCGCCATCGCGTTGTTGACGATCATGAGGAAGCCCGTCACCAGCAGGATCGGGTAGGCGAACCCCGGCTGTCGAACGAAGGACAGGATGAGGAGCAGCGTGGCGTACAACGTGGCGGTGCGCCTCACGAGCGGCCCGCGGCGGATGTGCAGCCCCATCGCGGCCAGCGCGAGCGCGCCCGTCAGCCCACCGATGCCCAGGATCGACAGCATCACGCCATACCCACCGGCGCCAAGTCCCAGCCGGTCACGCGCGAGCACCGGCATGAGCGCGATGTACGGGATGCCGAGCACCGAGAACACCGTGACCAGCTCGAGCAGCGCGCGCACGGGGCGGTGCTGCAGCGCGTACGTCAGGCCCTCGCGAATCTGTTGCACCGGCTTGCCGGGCATGCGAGGCTCGACCCAGGGCGGCAGGCGAACGCGCTTGAGCCCGATCAACACGGTCAGGTAGCTGAGCGCGTTGACGCCGAAGCACCAGGCCATTCCCGCGTTCGCGATGATGGCCGCACCGAGCGCCGGACCGACGATTCGAGCCAGGTTGAATCCGCTCGAGTTCAACGCGATGGCGTCGCGCAGGTCGTCCCGACCAACCAGGTCGATCATGAGCGCCTGACGCGCGGGGATCTCGACGCTCTGCACAATACCGGCGCCGAGCGACAGGGCGATCAGCGCACTCACGGTGATGTGGCCGGACCAGGTGAGCCACCACAGCAGCACCGCTTCGAGCAGCAGCAGCGCCTGGGCAAACGTCACGAGCCGCAGCTTGTCCGACCGGTCAACGAGGACGCCGGCGTACAGCGAAAACACGAGGATGGGAAGCGACCCCGAGGCAACGACCACGCCGACGACGAACGCGCTGTTCGACAATTCCAGCGCGAGCCATCCGATGGCCATGGACTGCATCCACGATCCAACCAGCGACAGCGTCTGCCCGATCCAGAATGAGCGGAAGTTCCGGTGCGTCAGGAGCACGCGGAACGGGTTGGACGGAGTTATGGCGACCATAGGGAGCGACGAATAGTAATTGCGGCGCCCGCTGTGGCCTGTGGCCTGTGGACTGTGGCCTCCTGTAGTTTGAGGGTGTGCGCACTCACACGTACTCCCGTTTTGTCCCGGGCGACGGAGACGCGGTCGATCTCGAGGCACTGCTGGAGCAGCTCGCGGATTTCCTGCTGCAATCGGGCTTTGCGGGTGGACCGATGAGCCACCCGTGGTGGGGCGAGGTGGGCGACGAAGCCGACCGGTCGCTCGAGGCGTTGAAGCGCGCGATCCTCGAGGCGCTGATCGAGAGCGGCCAGTTCACGCCCGAGATGCTCGCCGCCATGCGCGGCGAGGGCGACCCGGAGTCCGAGCAGGCGCTGTCCGACCTGCTCGACCGGCTCGTCCAGCGACTCGTCGAACAGGGGTACCTCTCGCTGCAGGCTCCGCCACGCATGGCTGATACCCACCAGCCGCTCGAGGGCAAGGGGAGCATCGCGCAGGCGGCGTCGCGCGACGTGCAGTTCCGCCTCAACGAAAAGGGCATCGACTTCCTCGGCTACAAGGCGCTGCGGCACATCCTTGGCTCGTTAGGCCGCAGCAGCATCGGCAGCCACGACACGCCGCACCTGGCCACCGGCGTTGAAGCCGATGCCGTCAGCAAGCCCTATGAATTCGGTGACACGCTCAACCTCGACGTGAACGCCACGCTGGGGCGGGCGCTCGCGCGCACCGGCTCGATCACGTTCCCGCTGGACCTCGATTACCCGGACCTGATGGTTCAGCAGGCCGAGTTCCGGTCGTCGTGCGCGACGGTGCTGCTGCTCGACACGTCGCACTCGATGATCCTCTACGGTGAAGACCGGTTCACGCCGGCCAAGAAGGTCGCCCTCGCGCTGACGCACCTGATCCGCACGCAATACCCCGGCGACACGATCCGCGTGGTGCTCTTTCACGATTCGGCCGAGGAGATTCCGCTGGCGACGCTGGCCCACGCCCAGGTGGGGCCGTATCACACCAACACGGCCGAGGGATTGCGCCTGGCCCGGCGCATCCTGCTGGGCCAGCGGAAGGACATGCGGCAGATCGTCATGATCACGGACGGGAAGCCGAGCGCCCTCACGATGCCTAACGGTTCGATCTACAAGAACGCGATGGGCCTCGACGCCGAGGTGATCAGCGCGACGCTGCGCGAGGTGGCCGAGTGCCGGCGCTCGGGCATCGTCATCAACACGTTCATGCTCGCCCGCGACCGCGCGCTGGTGCAGTTCGTGAAGCGCGTCGCCGCCCTGAGCCGCGGCAAGGCGTATTTCACGAATACTGTCACGCTCGGGCAGTTCATCCTGATGGACTTCCTGAAGCGGAAGACGATTCATTCGTGATGACTGCGATTCTCGCGGGAAGGTGAACGCGGAGCACGCGGACGACGCGGGTAACTACGGGTACCTCCTTGGTGAAAACCGGGACACCATGTTCCCGCGAGGTGCATCACGTTGACACGACCGGTGTCCCGGTTTTCACCAATGCAGTATCTGTAGTGGCCAGTGTGCGTTGCCAGCGTGATCCGTGTTCGCGCTTCGGCGGCAATCGTAGGTACCCCTTGCGCGCGGGAAGGCCGGACGGTATCGTCGCAACACAATCGAAGTTCGTGGTCATTTGCGGCGTATTGCGGCCACGCTAAACAAACGCTAAAAAGCCACTTGTCCTGGGGCTTTCGCCATCCGGGACCTTTTTTTTGTCCCCGGATGGGATCCCGGCGACGAGTGGGGGAGAAGACTCATGGCCCCACCCATCGTGCGCCTCGGCCTCATCGGCTGCGGCACCGTCGGATCGGCGTTCGCCGAGCAGCTGCTGACGCGGGAACCGCTGCTCGCGCGAAGGATCGGCGCAAGGCTGCACCTCGCGCGAGTCGCCGTGCGCGACACCCAACGTCGCCGGCCCGTGCCGCGCAGTACGATCACCGACGACGCAGCCGCGATCGCCGCAGATCCGGACATCGACGTCGTGATCGAAGCCAGCGGCGCACCGCACGCCAACGACTGGTTGCGCACCGCGCTCGCCCGCGGCGCCACCGTCGTCACCGCCAACAAGCAGGCCGTCGCGCGCACGCCCGCGCTGCTCGAGCGCCTCGTCAGGCGGGACCAGCGACTCTGGTGTGAAGGAGCCGTTGCGGCCGGCGTGCCGGTCGTTCGCGCGCTCCGCGAGTCACTGGCGGGAGAGGAAGTGAACGCGATCCGCGGCGTGCTGAATGGAACCAGCACATTCCTGCTGACGCGGCTCGAGGCAGGCGCGACATTCGAGACGGCGCTCGCCGACGCGAAACGCCTCGGCTACGCTGAAGCCGATCCCACCGCCGACATCGATGGCAGCGACGCGGCAGCCAAGCTGGCGATTCTCTGCACCGTCGCCTGGCGCACCCCCGTGCTGGCCGAACAGGTCACGGTCAGTGGCATTGAACGCATCCTGCCGCTGGCCAGGGAAGGCGGTTGGCGCCTCGTGGCGACCGCAGTCCGTGACGGTGATCGCATTCGTGCCACCGTAGCGCCTCAGCGTCTCGGCGCCGGAGATCCGCTCACCCTGGCGCACGGAGTAGTGAACGTGGTCGAGGTGAAGGCGGCACTCGCCGGCGCGCTGACGTGGAGCGGAGCCGGCGCGGGCGGCGATGCGACCGCTTCGGCGCTGGTCGGCGATACGCTGTCGGCGGCTCGTCAGGCACTTCGCCGCCTTCGCGCGAGGGCTGCCGCATGAGTGCGACCGTCGCTCGTCCCAGCCAGGTGCTGGCTGCAGTGTCACTGCAATGCGCCTCGTGCGGCCGGCCGCACGACCCGGCACCCGCGCACGTCTGCCCGTCGTGCCTCGGGCCACTCGAACCGGTCTACGATCCCGATCGAACGCTGCCGGATCGGAGCGAGATCGCGGCCCGGCCACGTTCGCTCTGGCGCTACCGTGAGTGGCTCCCGTTCACGGGCCGCCCGGTGCGTTGCCTCAACGCCGGCTGGACGCCGCTCATCGAAGCGCCCCGGCTTGCCGACGCGTTAGGCGTGTCGCGATGCGTCGTCAAGCACGATGCCGGCTCGTTCCCTTCGCTGTCATTCAAGGATCGTGTCGTCGCCAGCGCGCTCAATGCCGCATACGCCTTCGGACTGCCCGTGGTCGGTTGCGCGTCGACCGGCAACCTCGCGAACGCCGTGGCGGCCGCGGCGGCCCGTGAGGGCGTCGAGGCCTGGATCTTCATCCCGCACGACCTCGAGCCGGCGAAGGTCGCCGCCAGCGCGATCTTCAATCCCCGCCTGGTGCGCGTGCGAGGCACGTATGACGACGTGAACCGCCTCTGCGCGCAGGTCGCGGATCGTTTCGGCTGGGGCATCGTGAACGTGAACCTGCGCGCGTACTACGGCGAAGGGTCGAAAACCGCCGCGTTCGAGATCGCCGAGCAGCTCGGGTGGAGACTGCCTGACGCCGTTGTGGCACCGATGGCCGGCGGGTCGCTGGTGACGAAACTCTCGAAGGGCTTTGGTGAGTTCCTCGATGCGGGGCTCGTCGACGGCGTGACGCCGAGGCTGTACGGGGCGCAGGCAGAAGGTTGCGCGCCGATCGTTCGCCTGGTCGAGCGCGGCGATGACACCCTGGTCCCTGTAAAGCCGGCGACGATCGCGAAGTCCCTCGCAATCGGCAATCCAGCCGACGGACGTTCGGCCGCGAGCGTGATTCGCTCGTCAGGCGGCTGGGCCGCGGCGGTTAGTGATGCGGAGATCGTCGAGGGCATCCGGCTTCTTGCGGAAACGACCGGGATCTTCGGTGAAACGGCGGCGGGCGTGACGGTCGCTGTCGCGAAATCACTGGCTCAATCGGGTCACCTTACCGCGGACGACGAGGTCGTGCTCTGCATAACGGGCAACGGCCTGAAGACCACAGACGCGATTGTCGATTCACTGAACGTTCCTGAACCGATCGCACCGAGACTCTCAGAAGTTGCCTCGCTTATCCAACAGAATCCGTCCTGATCGGATGGCAGTTGTCGCACATCTCCCATCCCCCATCCATACTCCCATGCCAGTCTTAAGCCTTCCTTCAGTACTGACTCCGTTGACGGGGGGACAGCACACGATCCCAGCCACTGGCGCAACCGTCTCCGAAGCACTGGACGACGTCGTGAGTCGCTTCCCCGCCCTCTCCCCCCGCCTCCGCGACGAAAACGGCGCCCCCTACCCCTTCGTGACCATCTACCTCAACGACGAGGACATCCGCTTCATCGGCGGGTTCGACGCGCCCGTGCAACCGGGCGATGAGCTCTCGGTCGTGCCGGCCGTGGCGGGAGGCTGAGATGGCGACCGCAACGCTTCCTGAACGCGGCACCGGCGACCTCGCGCCTGACGAGTACGTTCGCTACGGCCGCCACCTCATCCTCCCGGAGATCGGCGTCGACGGCCAGCGCGCCCTGCGTCGTGCCCGTGTGCTGCTCGTCGGCGCCGGTGGCCTGGGCTCTCCGGCGGCGTTGTACCTCGCGGCCGCGGGCATCGGCACGCTCGGCCTGGTGGACTTCGACCACGTCGATGCCTCCAACCTGCAGCGCCAGATCCTGCATGGGACAAAGGATATCGGGCGCAGCAAGCTCGATTCCGCGCGCGACCGGCTGCACGACGTCAACCCCGGCGTGCACGTGGAAGGATTCCCCGTACGGCTCAGCGCTGAAAACGCGCGCGAGATCGCCGAGGGGTTCGACGTCATCGTCGACGGCACCGACAACTTCGCCACGCGGTACCTCGTGAACGACCTCTGCGTCCTGACCGGCGTGCCTAACGTCTACGGGAGCATCTTCCGGTTTGACGGGCAGGCGTCGGTGTTCGCCACACCCGACGGTCCATGCTATCGCTGCCTGTACCGTGAGCCGCCGCCCGCCGGACTCGTTCCCGCGTGCGCCGAGGGTGGAGTGCTCGGCGTGTTGCCGGGACTCGTCGGCACCATCCAGGCCACGGAAGCAATCAAGTTGATCACCGGAGCGGGAACCCCGTTGATCGGGCGGCTGCTGCTGGTTGACGCGCTGCACTGGCGTCAGCGTACCGTAAGGCTGCGCCGCGATCCGTCGTGCCCGGCGTGCGGCACGCGCGAGATCAAGGACCTCACCGACGCCGAACGGCTGTGCGAAGTGAACGACGTTGACGCCGTGTTCGGACCCGTCCCTGAGATCGAGCCCATTGAGTTGTCCGTGCGACTGGCGTCCGGGCACGCGGTCGACATTATCGACGTTCGTGAGCCTCACGAGTGGGCCATCGGCAGGATCGATGGAGCGCGACTGATCCCATTGGCTTCACTCGACTCACGCCTTCATGAGTTGTCGCGCGATCGCGAGATCGTCGTGCACTGCAAGGCTGGCGGCCGTAGCGCGAAAGCGGTGCGGCGACTGCGCGCGGCTGGCTTCAAGCGCGTCTGGA
>Ga0111538_10003409_pt1 | contig 22218 bp, 21 predicted proteins | sample SoiMethybrSBSTD1_FD_79669 | JGI IMG/M metagenome (GOLD analysis project Ga0111538, IMG submission 79669) | Bulk soil microbial communities from a Populus tree surrounding site in Tennessee, USA - Soil MetaG P. TD hybrid SBSTD1 (version 2)... | ecosystem: Environmental > Terrestrial > Soil >...
ACCGAGCGGACCAGAAACGGCAGCCACGACAACAGCAGCAGGCCGAGGAACTTGCGCTCGCGCAGCCGTTCCATCAATCCGGCGCGTGCAATCACCCACCACGTGTGGCCGTGTGCCTGTCGGCGACCTTCATAACGTCGATAGCCTTGGTCGTGGATAGGCATCGGCTAGCGCTCACCCACCGCGCGCGCGAAAACGTCTTCCAATGTCGGCACGCTCGCGCGGAGATGCCGGACCTGCATGCCGTGCGCCGCGGCCAGCTGGAAGAGACGCCTGGCGTCGTGGCCATCCGCCTGACCGTCGCCCGGCACGAACACACGCATCACGTCTTCCTCCGTTTCGTGGCACTCGAGGCCGGCAGCGCTCATCACCGAGACGAACGCGGCGGCGTCGCCCTTGACGCGCAGTTCGAACACGCGGCCACCCTGCCCCTTCAACGATGCAATCGGCCCCTCGGTCGCCACCGACCCCTTGTCCATGACGACGACGTAATCGCAGGTGTATTCGACGTCGGGAAGAAGATGCGACGAGAGAATCAGGCTGAGACCCTTGTTGTGCGCGATGTCGCGAATGAGCTCGAGCATTTCCTCGCGCCCTTTCGGATCCATTCCGTTGGTCGGCTCGTCGAGGAACAGCAGGTCCGGATCGTGTACCAGCGCTTGCGCCAGTTTGATTCGCTGCTTCATGCCGGTGGAGTAGGTCTCGACGTTTCGATAGCGTGCCTCACCGAGCCCGACGTAATAGAGCACCTCGTGCGCCCGCTGCATGGCATCGCTGGGCGGCAGGCCGCACAGCGCGCCGCAATAGGCGACAAACGACACAGCATTCATGCCGGGGATGTGAGCGTCGGTCTCGGGCATGTAGCCGATCCGCGCGCGAATGGCGAGCGCCGCATGCTTGACATCTCGCTCGAGGACACGCATCTGACCCTGTTCGGGAACGACAAAACCGAGCAGCGTTCGCAGCAGCGTGCTCTTCCCCGCGCCGTTGGGTCCCAATAGACCGACGGCACCCGGCGGAAACGTGGCGGTGACGTCGCGGAGCGCCTGCTGACGGCCGTAGCGGACGGTGACCCGTTCGAGCTGGACGACGGGAGTCATCGGCACGATCTCCGGAATGCAAAATGCAAAATGCAAAATGCAAAAGAGACGTGCGGCCGGGCTCCGCCCTTTTGCATTTTGAATTTTGAATTTTGCATTACCGATCCGGTCCGCTGAAGATACGTGCCGAGAGGCTCATAAAGTTCCGCGGAGTCCCAGCGCGTCCGCCTGCTCGCGCAGAAACGTAATCACGTTGGCGACGTGCGCATCGAGCGGCAGATTGATCTCCTCGGCTCCCAGCCGCAAGTCTTCGCGTGATACGCCGCGGGCAAACGCCTTGTCTTTCATTCGCTTCATCACCGACGCTGCTTCCAGGTCGAGCACGCTTTTCGACGGCCGGACGAGCGCCGCGGCGGTCACGAAACCGGCCATTTCGTCGCACGCAAACAGCGTGTGTTCCAACGGCGTCTGGCGAGGAACTCCGGAATAGTTCGCATGCGAGAGGATCGCCTTCGTCACCCATTCGGGATATCCGCGACGGCGCAGCTCCTCGCACCCGCGGAACGGGTGATCCGCCGCGCTCGGATATCGCTCGTAATCGAAGTCATGAAGCAGGCCGACAATACCCCATTCGTCCTCGTTTTCCCCACACTTCCTCGCATACCCGCGGACGGCGGCCTCGACGCCCAGCGCATGCTTGCGCAGGCTCTCGCTGGCCGTCCACGCGGTCAGCAGCGCCCAGGCGTCGGTACGCGACACCATCAGCGCACCGGTCTCGCGTGCTGTTTGTCGAGCTCCAGCGCCCGCGCGATGACCTCGTTCGCTTTCACGGTGAGGTTGTACTGCGGAAGCTCCGACGGATCAACGAATCTGGCATCAGCAACGTCGGAGCTCGCCTGCAGCTCCCCGCCGATCGGCCAGCAGAGATAGTCCACGAGCACGAAGTGATACCGCACGTCGCCCTTTTCATCCCGCGTGATGCGATCGAAGACCTCGATCACCGGCCCGACTTCGATGACCAGCCCCGTCTCCTCCAGCATCTCGCGTGCAATCGATGCCTCCAGCGTCTCGCCGAGCTCGACGCCCCCTCCGGGCAGGCTCCACCGGCCCGCAAGCGGATCGTACTTGCGCTTGACGATGAGGACCTGGCCATCACGAACGATGACCGCGCCGACGCCCACGTACGGTCGATCGGGGTATTTCCGGGTGTCCGTCACTCCCCCATGACCTTGACGATGACGCGCTTGCGGCGCTGCCCGTCGAATTCCGCGTAGAACACCTGTTCCCAGGGACCGAGGTCGAGTTTGCCGGCGGTAATCGGCAGGATCACCTGATGGCCCATCAGCGTCCGTTTGAGGTGCGCGTCGGCATTGTCCTCACCGGTCTGGTGATGCCGGTAGTCGAGACCCGCCGGCGCCAGTTTTTCGAGCCACTCCTGAAAATCGTGAATCAGTCCGCTTTCCCAGTCGTTCACGTAGACCGACGCGGTGATATGCATCGCCGACACGAGCACCAGGCCTTCCGTCACGCCGCTCTTCTTCACCGCCGCGGCAACCTCGTCGGTAATGCGGATGAACTCCTGGCGTTTCTTGGTGTTGAACCAGAGATATTCGGTGAGTGTCTTCATGAATGCAGAATTCAGAATGGAGAATGCAGAATGCAAGCCTCGAAACTCGCAGCATTCTGCATCACGTCAGCATCAGTGACGCCTTCGCGCTCAAGTCCCATGTAGCAGTCACGCCGCCACGGAAGTTTCGCAGTCCGGCGGCGGCGATCATCGCCGCATTGTCGGTCGACAGCACGATGCTCGGGACGAACACGGGAATGTCCCGTGCCGCGCCGCGTGTGCGGCTCTCCGCACGGAGCCGGCTGTTCGCGGATACACCGCCGGCGATGCCGACGCTGCGCGCACCATACCATCGCGCCGCATCGAACAGCCGATCGACGAGCGTCTCAACGACGACGCGCTGAAAACTGGCACAGATGTCATCGATCTCGCGGTCTGGCAAGGGCTCCTGTTCGCCGATTCCAAGTGCCGCACGGCGCAGCATGACGTGTCGCAGGACCGAGGTCTTCAACCCGCTGAAGCTGAAATCGCGCGTGCCGGGCACCTCAGGTGCGTTCCGATCGGCGTGAGTAATCCGCGTCTTCGGGAACGGAATCGCTCGATCGTCCCCGTTGGCGGCGCGCCGGTCGATGATCGGGCCGCCTGGATAGCCGAGCCCCAGCAGCTTTGCCACCTTGTCATACGCCTCTCCCGCCGCGTCGTCGCGCGTCCGCCCGAGCAGCTCGTAACGGCCCGGGACATCCACACGGTAGAGGCTCGTGTGGCCGCCGGATACGACGAGCACAACGGCTGGAAGAGCCATCTCGCCGTTTTCCAGCGTCAGCGACTCGATGTGTCCGGCAAGATGGTGGACGGGTACAAGAGGCACGCCGCGCGCCCACGCCAGCGACTTGGCAAACGACAGTCCGACGAGCAGGGATCCGACAAGCCCCGGACCCTGAGTCACGGCGATCGCATCGACGTCCACAACGTCCGCCTGTGCCAACGCACCCCGGACCACCGGGCAGATGTCACGAATGTGCTGACGGGCGGAAAGCTCGGGAACAATTCCGCCCCATTCGCGGTGCAGCGCCATCTGCGATGCAACGACGCTCGAGCGCAGACGCCACGGACGCTGACGGTCGCCGCTCTCCTCAACAATCGCGGCGGCCGTCTCGTCGCAGGAGGTCTCGATACCGAGAATGATCATTCAGTTCACACTTCCGCGTTCTCTGTTCTCAGTTCGTGTTCAGGTTCGGTTCTGGGTTCGGAGTGTTCCAGGTTCCAGGTTCTAGGTTCTAGGTTCTAGGTTCTAGGTTCGGACGGGCTGCGATCCGAGCAGCTCGGCCAACGACTCCTGGAACGGAGCGCGTGCAATTCCACGCTCCGTGATGATTGCGGTCACGTACTTTGCCGGTGTGACGTCGAATGCAGGATTACGGATGCGTGCGCCTTGAGGCGTCAGGCGCGATGAGCCGACGTGTGTCACCTCGCGATCGTTGCGCTCCTCGATCGGGATGCGGCTGCCGTCCGGAGTATTCAGATCAATGGTCGAGAGGGGCGCCGCCACATAAAACGGGATGCTGTGCTCCCGCGCCAGGACAGCGACGCCGTAGGTGCCGATCTTATTGGCCACGTCCCCATTCGCGGCGATCCGATCGGCTCCGACGACGACAAGATCGACATGACCGAGCCGCATCATGGATGCGGCCATGTTGTCGGTGATGACGGTCGTGTCGATGCCGTCCTTCACCAGTTCCCAGGCGGTAAGGCGGGCGCCCTGTAGAAACGGCCGCGTCTCATCGGCCAGCACCGCCACCTTCTTGCCGCGTTCTGCCGCTGCCCGAATCACCCCCAGCGCGGTACCGTAGCCGGCGGTTGCGAGCGCTCCCGCGTTGCAATGCGTCAGGATGCGGGCTTCTTCGGGCACGAGTTCGGCGCCGAACGCGCCCATATCACGGCAGCTCTGCACGTCCTCGTCGTGGATCTTCCGCGCCTCGGCCTCCAGCCGATCCTTCAACTCGTCAACCGAGCAGCCGCCCTGCGCCGCCTCGGCGAACGTATGCTTCATCCGCTCGATTGCCCAGAACAGGTTGACCGCGGTCGGCCGTGTCGCCGCCATCAAGTCGCATAGCTTCTGGAACTCGGTCGTGAACTGCTTCGTGCCGGTCGCCTTGCTGCGCCGCATGCCGAGCGCAATCCCCATGGCGGCCGCCACGCCGATCGCCGGCGCACCACGGATGACCATGGTCTTGATCGCTTTGGCGACGTCGTTCGCGCTCCTGCAGGTGACGTACACCTCGACCGACGGCAGCTTGCGCTGGTCGATCATCAGGACGGCGTCGCCTTTCCATTCGATTGTCGGCAGCACTGGAAAGCGATGATAGCAGGGCCGCTTACGTCAGCAGTCGATCATCGAACGGCAATGGAAGCAGTGCGCTCAGCGCATAGCGGCCGGTCTCACGGCGCAGGTTCGCGAGGATCACTTCCAGGTCGCCGCCGAACTCCCAGAGAATCTGGCGGCACGCACCACACGGCGGGGTCGGCGCCGCCGTGTCGGCGACGACAACGATGCGGGTAAAGCGGCGATGGCCTTCAGACAGCGCCTTGAACATCGCCACCCGCTCGGCGCAGATGGTCAGGCCGTAGGTCGCGTTCTCGACGTTGCAGCCCGTGATCACCAAGCCATTTGATGTCTCCAGGGCGGCGCCCACTTTGAACCCGGAGTAATGCGCATGCGCGTGACGACGGGCGCGACGGGCCGCGACGACGAGGGCGCGGGCGTCAGAGCCGCTCAAGGATGCCCTCCAGCAGCGCGATGAACGAGCCGCGCACGTGTCGGGCAGTTTCCATCACTTCTTCGTGATTCAACGGTCCGGGGAGCACGCCTGCGGCCATGTTGGTAATGCAGGAGATGCCGAGCACCTCGAGGCCCATGTGCCGTGCCGCCACCGCTTCGGGAACCGTTGACATGCCAACCGCGTCGGCGCCGATGGTCCGGAAGAAGCGGATTTCCGCCGGCGTTTCGTAGCTCGGACCGTGTGTGGCGACATAGACGCCGTGCGTGACGGCGACGCCGGTTGCCGCCGAGGCTTCGTCGGCGATTCGCCGCAGCCGCGGCGAGTAGACGTTGGTCATGTCCGGAAAACGAACGCCGAAGCGCTCGTCGTTGGGTCCAACGAGCGGACTCGACCCGAGCATGTTGATGTGGTCGTCGATGATCATCAGCGCGCCCTGGGCGAACGTCATGTTGATGCCACCCGCGGCGTTGGTCAGGATCACCTGCGTGACGCCGAGACGCGCCATGACGCGGATCGGAAAGACCACCGTCGCCAGCGTGTGGCCTTCGTAATAGTGCGCGCGCCCGGCCAGCGCCGCGACGCGCCTGCCGCCGATGTTCCCGATCACCAGTCTGCCACTGTGGCCAATAACCGTCGCCGCCGGCCAGTGCGGCAGGGCGCTGTAGGGTGTGGCGATCGCGTCACGCAGTCGATCGGCAAAGGCCCCCAGCCCCGACCCGAGCACCACCGCGGTGTCCGGCAGCGTGCCGCACGCGGCACGAATAGCGGCCGCCGTTTCCTCAACCCGCTCGTAGGCGCCGACCGACGTCACAAAAGCATTCCCGCAATCGTTGCGGTGAGAAAGTTGGCGAAAGTGCCGGCGAGCATTGCCCGTACGCCGAGCCTGGCGAGATCGTGCCTGCGCTCGGGGGCCAGCGCACCAATGCCGCCGATCTGGATGCCGATCGAGCTGAAGTTGGCAAAGCCGCACAGCGCAAACGTCGCAATCGTGAACGACTTCGGATCGAGCATCCCTTTCAACGGACCGAGCTGCGAGTAGGCAACGAACTCGTTCAGTACCATGCGTGTCCCGAGGAGGTTGCCGACCGTTGCCGCATCCCGCCACGGCACGCCGAGACTCCACGCGATCGGGGCGAACACCCACCCGAAAATCTGCTGCATGCTGAGCCCGGCCAGTCCGAGGATCGCGTTGACGAGCGCGATCAACGCCAGGAACGACACCAGCATGGCGCCGACGTTCAGCGCCAGATGGAGGCCTTCACCCGTACCGCGTCCGATCGCGTCGATCACGTTGACGTCGGTTCGCTTGACGTGCAGTCGCACGGTGCCCATCGTTTCCGGTTCGCCCGTTTCCGGCACGAACAGCTTTGCCATCATCAACGTGCCCGGCGCGGTCATGATGACGGCCGTGAGCAGGTGCTGCGCTTCGACGCCGAACAGAATGTAGGCGGCCATCACGCCGCCGGAGATGTGCGCCATTCCGGCGGTCATCACCGTCATCAGCTCGGATTCAGTCATCCGCGGCAGGAAGGGACGGATCGTCAACGGTGCCTCGGTCTGTCCCATGAAAATGCTCGCCGCGACGTTCAGCGATTCGGCGCCGCTCGCGCGCATGAACCGGCGCATGATCACCGCAAACAGCCGCACGATCAGCTGCATCACGCCGAAGTAATAGAGCATCGCGAACAGCGCCGCGATGAACACGATCGTCGGCAGGACCATGAAGGCGAAGATGTTCGCGTATTGGCGGCCTTCTTCCCCAAGCACGTTCGTCATGATCCGCGGCCACACGTCGGGATTGCCGAGCGGACCGAAGACAAACGAGGAGCCGACGTAGGTGAAGTTGAGGAGTTTGGTGATCAGCCGTCCGGCGTTCTGAAAGATTGCCTGTCCGACGCTGGTCTTGAGAACGATCACCGCGAAAACGAACTGGAGAAGCAGTCCCCAGAAGACGGTGCGGTAGTCAATGCGGTGGCGGGCCGACGAGGCGCAGTAGGCGAGCGCCAGGATCACGGCAAGGCCGGCGATCGGCTGAATCCGTGACGCGCCGGCGAACCCGAGCGCAATGGCAATGACGGCGACGGCGAGCAGACCCGCGAGCACCACAAAATCGTGGCGGTTCCACCGCTGCCGTTGTGGTGGGGGAACTATCGTTTCAGTGTCCATACGATCTCAACGCACTTCGGCAAGTATCTTCGGCCGTGCCGCCGGTGGCGCATCGCCGATCTCGACGGCCTCGCGGCACAACGCCATCGCATCCTCGAGACCACGGCCGTCACGGTGGTGCAACTCCAGCAGCGGCTGCCCGTTGTCAACGACCGCTCCGACCTGGACGAAGGTCACGACGCCGACGCCGTGGTCAACCGGCTCTCCGACTTTCGTGCGGCCCGCGCCAAGCACGTGCGCGGCGCGTCCAATCGCCTGCGCGGCCATCCGGCGGACATGTCCCGCACGCGGCGCGTTGACCATCGCCCGGTGCGGCGCCGTTGGCATCAACCGGTAGTCATCGACAACGCGCGGATTGCCACCCTGGCGGTCGATCAGACGAATCAGCTTCTGGATGGCCCGGCCCGATCGAATCGCGTCGTCCACACGTGCGGCCGCCGCCTCCGCGTCACGCTCGAGCTCTGCAAGGACCACCATCCGGGCCGCCAGGCGCATCGTCATGTCGAGCAGTTCAATCGATCCGCGGCCTTTCAGCGTCTCGAAGCATTCCACGATTTCGAGGGCGTTGCCGATGGCGCGGCCGAGCGGCGAATCCATGTCGGTGACGAATGCTTCGGTGGGAATTCCGCCGTGGCGGCCGATCGCGACCATCGCTTCTGCCAGCGCGCGCGCGTCATCAAATGTCTTCATGAACGCGCCGTCGCCGCACTTCACATCGAGGAGGACGGCGTTGCTGCCCTCGGCGAGCTTCTTGCTCATCACCGACGAAGCAATCAACGGCACACTCTCGACCGTCGACGTCACATCGCGTAACGCGTAGATTTTCTTGTCGGCCGGGACCAGGGACGAGGTTTGTCCGATGATGCTCGTTCCGACGTCACGCAACACTGACTTGAACTCGTCGATGCTCAAATCCACGCGATAGCCCGGGATCGACTCCAGTTTGTCGAGTGTGCCGCCTGTATGACCGAGTCCTCTTCCGGACATCTTGGGAACGACGACGCCACAGGCCGCGGCGACCGGAGCGAGCAGGATCGACACCTTGTCGCCGACCCCCCCGGTGCTGTGTTTACCGACTTTGCGACCCGGCAGATCGTGTAGATCGACCTTATCGCCGGAGCTGACCATGGCGTCCGTCAGGCACCACGTCTCTTCGGCATCCATCCCGCGCAGCACGATGGCCATCAGCAGGGCCGCCGCCTGGTAATCTGGCACGCCGCCGGAGACGACTCCGCGGACGAACAGATCGATTTCCGCGCGCGCAAGCGCGTGCCCGTCGCGCTTCCGGGCGATGACATCGACGAATCGCATGGGGGGTTGTGCGGGCACCCTTCAGGAGTGCGGCCTAGTATATGTGCGCTGCAGAACCGCCCATAAAGTCACGATAAATCGGATACCCCTGAGGGTCAGCCTGCCGCCATTTTGAGCATTCGCGGGCAGTCGCCGCTCACGAAATGACACTGACTCAGCCCGCCGAGGCCATGCCGCTCGACCAGAGCACGGCGCTCGCCGAATTTGCACGTGCGTGCAAATCGGCCGCGCGGTCCGTCTCGCTCTATCCCGGCACCCATCCGGCCATTGCCGTGGCCCTGTCTCGTGTCGCGTCGGCGAGCAGGCGCCTGGCCGCCGCCGGCGCGGTCACCCTTGGCGTGCATCCCGACACGCTCGTCATGGATGGCCGTCTGCCGGGACGACCCGATCCAGCGATCTCTGAACTGGCGCAACTGCTGCACGGGCGACTGATCGGTGAGCTGCGCGTGATGCCGGAGGCGGCATCCGACGACTGGCACGCACTGCTGCTGATCCTGGCGCGCGCACCGGACGATGTGCTTCATGACGGCGGCGTCGGCAAGGCGTGGGCGGCGGTCGGACGTCCCCACCTGGAGATCCGCGAAATCGACTACGCCGAAGTGCTTCGCGAACGGGCGGGTGGCGAGGACGCCGCGTGGGATCGAATCATCGCCTTCTGTCTGCAGGGCGACGCGGCGACGCTGGACGATCGCGCGCTGACGACGCTGCTGGAAACCGTCACGGATCCTGATCGTCTCTCCCGGCTGATTGAGCGGCTGCAGGCATCGCCGGACGCAGCCAGCGCCGGAATCGGCGCCACCGCCGCCGCCCTGCTGCAACTGCTGCGCACCGCGGTGGAGGCGGCGACTGCCCGCGGCTTCGACACCGGCACCGTCCTGCGGACGATGGCCACGTCGATGGCGCGACTGACGCCCGAGATGCTGCTCGCCGTTCTGGCGCGCCGCGGTGGCAACGGACAGGATGCCGCGATCGCCTCGTCCGTGATCGAGCAGATGAACGACGACACGATTGCCTCGTTCGTGGCGAATGCGGTGGCGGCGGATCACGGCGCTACCGAGCGGCTCGCGCACGCCTTTGAGGCGCTCGTGCCCGAATCCGAGCGGAAGGAGCAGTTGCTCGAGCTGGCGGAGGACAAGGCGCGGGCCACCGATCTCGGCAAGGAAGCGACCTTCGACGGCCTGTGGCAGGCCGCGGCGGAGATGCTGACCTCGTACTCGGACAAGAAATTCGTGTCCGATGATTACGGCCGCGAACTCACCTCCGCCAAATCGCGGGCGATGGAAGTCGAGCGCGCCTCCGACGATCCGCCGGAACGCGTGCAGCAATGGCTGCAGACGATCTCCGAGACGGCGCTGCAGTCACTGGACATGCAGTTGCTGCTCGATCTGCTGCGCATTCAACAGGACGCGACGCAGTGGACGGAACTGGCCTCGATCATTCCAGCCGAAATAGAACGGCTCACGCTGATCGGCGATCTCGACTCGGCGGCCAATCTCGCCACGGTGGTGCTGGACGAACATCCGCGGGCACGCCCGCAGCTGGCACCTGTCGCAGCGGCGCTGGCGGAAAGACTCGCCAGCGGACAACTGATTCGGCACGTCGTGTTACAGCTGCGGAAACCGGAGGACGGCGCGGTTGCCGCGGCTCGGCTGTGTCACGCAATCGGCAGCGCCGTGGTGCGACCGCTCGCGGAGGCCCTTGCCGCGGAAGAGAACAATCGCGTCATTCGTGCGCTGCGCGAAATCCTCCTGGAATTCGGCGCCTCTGGTCGCAGTTCGGTCGAGCAGTTGAAGAATTCGACGAACCCGGCGGTCCGGCGCACGGCCATCGACCTGCTGCGGGTGTTCGGCGGCAACGACGCGCTGCCGGAACTGGAATCGATGCTTGGCGATGCCGACCCGCAGGTCCAGCGCGAGTCGATCCGCGCGATCGTGCAGATCGGCACCGACGCGGCATTCACCGTGCTTCAGCGCGCGCTCGTCGCCGGCAGCTCGTTGCGCGACACCATCGTCCAGCAGCTGATCGCACTGCGCGACGACAAGGCGATTCCATTGCTGTGCTACGTGCTGAATCACACGCCGCCACGCGGGACGCTGGCGGCGGCGCACGTGCAGATCATCGAAGCGCTCGGCGCGCTCCACGATCACGCGGAATCAACCCAGACACTTCGCTTCGTGCTGTATCGCGGCATCTGGTGGGCGCCACGCCGAACCTCGATGCTGCGCGAGGCGGCGGCGGCAGCACTGCTCCGGATCGGGTCGCCGGCGACGACGCGCGTGCTCGAAGAAGCGGCGCGCTCGGGCAGCCTCGGCGTGCGCAAGATCGTCCGTGCGAAGACAGCGGCCCCCTCGCTCGCCAGGACGCGCGGATGACGACAACACAGCGCGCCAAGGTTGCCGAAGAGATCGCGCGGCGTCTGGCCGCGGCGCTGCGTGGCGCGCAGCTGTACGCGCCCGAGCACCCGATCGGCAAGCGCAACGTGAGCGGGCTGGCCGAAGCGCTGGCGATCGCCCTGGCCATCAACCCGAGTGTGACCATCGGCATCGTCAAGGACGACCTGGTTGTCGGCGACTCGCCGATCCCACGGGCAGCCGAGACAATGGGCGAGCTGATGCGGCGCCTGCAGCAGGCGGGCATTGAGCGCATCGTCATCGAAGCCGGCGTCCGGTCCGACGAGATTACCGAACTGGTGCAAACGGTCGCCCGCGCGGAGCGTGCGAGTTCCACCCAGGACAGCCTGCAGTGGCCACACATCCGCGTCGGCAAGTTGCAGGTCGAACAGCGCACCGAGTCCACCGTCGGCGACATGGCCACATTTCGCAAGCTGTATCAGGACGCCGTCGGCATCGCCGAACGGCTGTGGGACAGCGCGGCCACCGAAGGCATGCCCGACGCCGATGCGGGACGCGGCGTCGTCGATTCGCTCGCGCAGGCCGTGGCGCAGAACCGGACGGCGCTGCTGGCGCTGACGGCGCTGAAGAACTACGACAACTACACGTTTACGCACATGGTGAACGTATCGATTTTGACCATGGGACAGGCGCGCGGCCTGGGGATGGAGGGCTCGCTGCTGCGGCAGATTGGCCTGTCCGCGCTGCTGCACGACATTGGCAAGGTCAAGACGCCGGCGGAGATCCTCAACAAGCCTGAACAGCTGACGGACAAGGAATTCGAGATCCTGAAGCGGCATACGGTCGATGGCGCGGAGATCCTGCGCAAGACGCCGGACGTGCCGCCGCTGGCCCCAATCGTCGCCTTCGAGCACCACCTCCGCGCCGACGGCACCGGCTACCCGCGGGGCGTCTCCAGGCCACAGCTCAATGTCGCCACGATGATGTGTGGAATTGCGGACGTGTACGACGCGATGCGATCACAGCGCGTGTATCAGCAGGCTTTCCCGACCGACCGCATTCTCACGGTGCTGCAGCGCAACGACGGCAAACAGTTCGATCAGAACCTCGTGCGCCGGTTCGTTCAGCTCGTTGGCATCTATCCCGCCGGCAACCTCGTCCGCCTGGACACCGGCGAAACTGCAGTCGTGGTCAGGACGTATCCACCCGATCCGTATCGGCCGCGTGTCAAAGTGCTTCTTGCGAACGACAGGACGCCGCTGCATCGCCCCTACGAATTGAATCTCTGGGAATCGCATCAAGGGCTGCCAAACTCGATTCACGCCCCGCTCGACCCCGTCGAGTACGGGATCGATCCTCTCGCGCAGATCTGAGCGTCCTCAAGGCGGGGCATCGCACACCCGCGCGATACAATGGGCGGGCCTGCCTGACTGCCCCACGTTCTCGAGGACCCCATGACCGTACTGACACGAACGCGGTCTCACGCCGCCGCGTTCATCGGCGTTGCATTGTGGTTGGTGACGATAGCCGCCCAGGACGTGATTCCCCCGGCATCGTCTCGCGCCACCACGGCGCGTCTGGGCCTGCCGGGCATCGATCGCGGGCTGCGGCCGGACGCCGAGGCGCGGCGGGTGCGCAAGGCGACGGACTTGCCGGCGCGTCGCGCCACCGCGGGCGCGCGCTACCTACCAGGCAGCGTCATCGTCAAGTTCAGGCGCGGCACGCCGGCGGCCACCGAAGCGGCGATCCGCACACTGGTTCGTGGGCGTGCCACCGCAGATCTGTCGTACGCCACGTTCCAGATCATGGCCCTCGATCAGGATGCCGATCCAGAGGGCGTCGCGCAGAGGCTCGCGGCCCAACCGGACGTCGAGTATGCGCAGGCACGATATCGCGTTCAGCCGCTGTTTACCCCAAACGATCCGCTGTACTCCCTGCAATGGAACTTCCCCGCCCTCGACATGGAACGCGCGTGGGAAATCAACCGCGGCGCGTCTTCGGAAGTCGTCGTCGCGGTCCTCGATACCGGGATGGCCTATCGGAACATTTCCTTTGATCAATCGTCGATCGCACAAACGATCGACAACGTGTTCTATCCATCGCTGGGAACCGTGCACCTGACGTTCGCCGCCGCCCCGGAGCTGGGCTCTGCCGACCGATTCGTCGCGCCGCATGACTTCATCTGGGACGACGCCACGCCGGTGGATATGGACGGCCACGGCACACACGTCGCCGGCACGATCGCGCAGCTGACCAACAACTCTGTCGGAGTCGCCGGCATGGCGTTCAACGTCAAGCTGATGCCGGTCAAGGTCATCGACGGCTTCTGGGACGCGTACTTCGGCAGTCCGTTCATCGGCACTGACGACACGATCGCACGCGGCATCCATTACGCGGTGGATGCAGGCGCGAAGGTGATCAACATGAGCATCGGGCGCACAGGCGCCCCGGCGCCGGCGGTACGCGAGGCGTTCAACTACGCCGTCTCGCACGGGGTGTTTGTGGCGGTCGCCGGCGGCAACGAATTCCTCGACGGAAATCCAAGCGGACGCTTCGCCGAGCTGGCTCCGCAGATCGACGGCGTGGTCGCGGTTGCCGCGACTGCGCGCGATCGGGCACGCGCGTCCTATTCGAGTACTGGCCCGTACATCGAACTGGCGGCCCCGGGCGGTGACTCCACGCGCTCCGGCGTCACCGGGATGATCGTGCAGCAGACCTACGATTTCGATTTCACCGACACGTTCGTCAACGGTGCCACCGGCTTCCGGCCTCCTCGCTTTGACATGTTCGAATACATCTACTACCAGGGAACGTCGATGGCGGCAGCCCATACGACCGGGTTGGCCGCCCTTCTGCTGCAACAGGGCATCACCAAGCCGGCCGCCATTGAAGCGGCCATGAAGGCGTTCGCCACCGACCTCGGCGCTGCCGGCCGCGACGATCAGTACGGCTATGGCGTGATCAACCCGCGCGCGACGTTGCGTGGCAGCGGGGTCGTGCGATGACCGTCGCGGCGGGCACTCGATGTGTTGGGATCGTTGCGCTGCTGCTCGTCGCTGTTCTCGCCGTTCCAGACCAGGCGGCCGCGCAGGAGCGGCGGCGTCCGGCTGCCTCGCCTCCGGCGCCGCGGCCGCAGACCGTCGTCCGTGCCTTCGGCGATCTCGGCATGACCTTCTTCACCGCGTCCGATACGTTCGATGCGGTACTCGGGTCCCCGATGGGTGTCGTGTTTGGCGGGGGCGCGGAAGTCGTGCTGCCGCAGCGGCTCTTTTTCAGCGGCCGTGTGTCGCACTTTCAGAAAAGCGGCGAGCGTGTGTTCGTTCTGGACGATGAGGTGTTCCCGCTCGACATCGATACAACGGTCAGCATCACGCCTGTCGAAGTGACGGCCGGATACCGCTTTCACGCACGCGGCCGCAATCGAAACATGATCCCGTACTTGGGCGGCGGCGTCGGCTGGCACCGCTACGATGAGACCGCGGACTTTGCGGAGACCGGCGACGACGTCTCCAAGACATTCGTCGGTTACCACGTGCTCGGTGGTGCCGAGTTCCGGATGGGCCGCACATTCGGCATTGGCGGCGAAGCGCAGTGGACGACCATCCCGGACGCGCTCGGGGACGAGCCGGGCAGCGCCTCAGCTGCATTCGACGAAAGCGATCTGGGCGGAATCAGCTTTCGCGTGCGGTTCATAATCGGACGGTAACATCGGGATCGAACCCGCATGGCCTCGGATTTCCGCGCCCGTGTGTTGTCGATTGTCCGCCGCGTTCCGCCCGGCCGCGTCACCACCTACGGCGACGTGGCGGCCCTCGCCGGCGCGCCACGGGCGGCGCGTGCGGTCGGCACGGTGATGCGGAAGTGCCGTGACCCGCGAGTCCCCTGCCACAGGGTAATCGGCGCCGGTGGCGCTCTTGGCGGATATGGTTCGTTTCTGCAGGTAAAACGGGAGCTCCTCCGCGCAGAAGGCCTCGACGTCGGCGCCAGGGTGCGCAGATTCGATGAGGTTCGCTGGCCCGCGCCCAAACGCGGCAACCCCCGTTCCCCACGCCGCCGTCTAACCCTTCAGAAGACGTGAGAGGCGCCGCCAACCCGCGCCCGCCCACGGCCGATCTCGAGCTGGCAGAGCGGTGCGGGCGAGGCGATCAGGACGCGTTCGAGCAGCTCTACCGCGCGCACGCAGGACGTCTGTACAACCTGATCGTGCGGATGGTGAGTTCGACGGAAACAGCGGAAGACCTGCTGCAGGACGTATTTCTGACCGCTTACCGCAAGGTCGGCAGCTTCCGCGGCGATTCCAGCCTGGGCACGTGGCTGTATCGAATGGCTGTCAATCACTGCCTGGACTATCTGCGCGGGCGGCAGAGCAAGATGGCGAAGACGACCGATTCCCTGGAGGACGAAGGCATGGCTGAGCCGGCAGCCTCGGCTCCGCTCGTCGCGTCGACAATCAGCCGCCTCGATCTGGAACGCGCCATCAGCCAGCTTCCCGATGGGTGCCGGACTGCGTTCGTGCTGCACGATGTCGAAGGATTCGAGCATAACGAGATTGCCCGGCTTCTTGGCATCTCGGAAGGAACGTCGAAGTCACAGGTGCACAAAGCGCGGATGAAGCTGCGTGCGATGCTGAAGAGCGGCGGAGCGGCGGCAAGCGCGCCGCCCGTCCGCGTCGGGATGACGACGGGACACGTATGAACTGCAGCCATTACGAGCCGCTGCTGAGCGGATATGCAGACGACAGCATCGGTGCGGACGATCGCGCCCGCATCGCCGCGCATCTGCACGACTGCGCGGCGTGTCGTGCGCTGCTGCAGGAGCTGAGCGCAATTCGAATGGCCGCGCAGTCGCTGGAGTCGCTGACGCCGCCGGCGCGCGTCTGGCCTCAACTCTCCGCCGCTGTCGCCTCTGCGTCTCCGCGAACGACTCTTCGTTTCGGCTGGTTCGGATGGCGTCCGGTTGCGGCGGTGGCGATGACGACGATCCTTGCCACTGGTCTGTGGCAGCTTGCCGCGCTCCTGACGCCGGCTGATGCTCCGCGTGTCGCCTCGCAAGCGCCTGCGCCTGAAATGGTCATGCCGGTCGCGATCGAGAACCAGACCGAGGACGATTACGCGGTGGCGATTGCCCGCCTCGAAGAAGTGACGGCGGCAGATCGCAGCGCGCTCGACGCCGAGACGGCAGGCACTCTCGACGCCGGGCTTGTGGTCATCGACCAGGCAATCAGCGAGAGCCGGGCCGCGTTGAAGTCCGAACCGGACAGCGCACCCGCCCAGGAGAGTCTGTTTACGGCCCTGCGGCGCAAGGTCTCGCTGCTGCAGGAGATGCTGGCGCTGATCAATGAAATGAGAAAGGGAAACCAGGACGGCGCCGCCCGTATCCTGTCGGAGATCAATCGATGAAGGTCCTCAGCAGACATCATGTGGCCGTGCTCCTGATATGCGCCGCCGGCGCTGCGCCCGCCACGGCACAGGTCGCCAGCCGTGACCCGCAGGAACGTGCAGCAGCCGTTCGAGCGCAAGCCAACCGGGTGAAGGCGGAACGCGCAGTGCAGCGGCGGGGCGCCGCTGAAGCTCCCCACCGGCCGCGCGCGGCCGGCCCTGAGGTAACGGAGGCCTTTTCGCGCACGGTGCCGCTGACACGCGGCGGCACGTTCGAGCTGCAGAACATCGCTGGCGATGTCACCGTCAACGGCGCTGGCGGCAACGAAGCCCGTATCGAGGCGATGAAGCGCGCACGAGGGCTGACGGAGGCGGGCGCTCGCGCCTTCCTCAACACCATGCGTATCGACGTCGTCGAACGCGCCGGCACCGTGGAGGTGCGGACGGTGTACCCGCGGGCAAATCCGGCGCTGGCGGCGGTGGATTACACGATTACTCTGCCCACCGGTGCCAACGTTGTCGTGCGCTCGGCGTCCGGCAGGCTGCGCATCCAGAATGTGGCCGGCGAAGTGCGTGCACAGTCGTTCAACGGGGACGTGTCGGCGGTTGCGTTGAAGCGGATCCGCGCGCTGCGTTCGGCCTCGGGAAACATCGACGTCAATGACAGCGAAGCCGACGAATTCAACGTCGATACGCTGCAGGGCAATGTCATCATCAGGAACTTCAAGGCGCGCGTCCTCGACCTGCACACGGTGACCGGCAACGTGATGCTGCACGACGTCGCGACCGAGCGGGCGCTGCTGCAGTCGATGGCTGGGGACCTGGAATATGCCGGTCGCCTGATGCGCAGCGGGCGCTATCAGCTGCAGACCCACGGCGGCAACATTCGCGTCATCCCTGCCGGCAGCGCCGACTTCGATCTCGAAGCGATGACGGTCAACGGCGACGTGCGGTCCGATTTCGTGCTGAAGATGTTCCAGCGACCGGGCGGCGTTGAGCGGCAGCGCCTGCAGAAGGTGTTGCGCGGCACGATCGGCGATGCCAGCGCGTTGCTCAGCGCGTCGTCATTCAGCGGTGACATCGTCATCGTCAAGCCGCAATAGACGAAAGCGATCTAACATTGCCCCGTGCTTCGACTGCTCGCCGCCTGCGCGGCGATCCTTGTTGTGACCGCCGTGCCCGGCGCGCAGCAGCCGCCGCGCCTCGTCGTCATCGTCGTCCTCGATCAATTCCGAGCCGACTACCTGACTGTCTTCGCCTCACATTTCCGCGACGGGTTCCGGACGCTGCTGGCCGACGGCGCCGTCTTCACGCGCGCCGCCTATCCATATCTGCATACGGACACGTGCGCGGGCCATTTCACGATCAGCACGGGAGCCCTGCCGCGTACTCACGGCATGGTTGCGGACAACTGGTGGGACCCGCAGTCACGGCGAACCATCGAGTGCACCGATGACGAACAGTCGCTGCTGATCAGCTACGGACGGGCGTCGAAGCTCGGAAAAAGCGCCCGGCGCTCCATGTCCGCGTCGCTGGCTGACGCGCTGCGCGAGCAACGGCCCGGCACGCGGGTAGTCACGCTGTCGATGAAAGCGCGCAGCGCCATTGGTCTTGCCGGCCATGGCGGTGACGCCATCACCTGGTTCGAGGAGAGCGCGGGCGTCGGCTCGTTCGTCACCTCGCGCGCGTATGCAACGGACCCCGTCGGCGCGGTCAAAGCGTTTCTCGGGCGCGATTCGTTCGAGAACGACTTCGGCAGGACGTGGACGCTGCGCGATGCGCGCGAGACGTATCGCAACGCCGACGCCGGCGTTGGCGAACGGCCACGGCAGCCATGGACCGGACTCTTCCCGCACGACATCAAAGGCGCGACGAACAGTCGCGACGATGCCGTCGCGCTGTGGCGGGCGAGCCCATTCAGCGACGCCTATCTCGGTCGCATGGCGATCGACTTCATCGACGCGTTCCAACTGGGTGCGCGCGAGGCGACCGACTTCCTCGGAGTGAGCTTCTCTTCGACCGACACCGTCGGCCATCCGTTCGGGCCCGGCAGCCGTGAGCTGGAGGATACCGTCGCCCGTCAGGACGATGTACTCGGGGCGCTGATCAGGCATCTCGACGACAAGGTCGGGCGCGAGCGCTACGTGCTGGCACTGTCTTCCGATCATGGCGTGGCCGACGTGCCTGTCACCCGCGGCGCCGGACGTGTCGCACAGGAGGATGTGCGCGACCGGATCGAGGAGATCCTCATTGCGAAATTCGGCCCGGCACCGGCCAACGGACGTTACGTCATCGCGGCGACGGATTTCATCCGCTTCGCTGACGGCGTGTTCGATCGCATGCGCGCCGACGCGGCGCTGATGGCGGCCATTGAACGCGCCGTGCTCGGTATTCCCGGCGTCGAGCGGCTGTTGCGGAAGGATCAGCTGTCGGACCGTTCGTCGGATCCGGTGGTTCGAGCCGCCGCGCTGACACACTTCGACGGCCGCAGCGGCGATCTCATCGTCGTCCCCAAACCGAACTGGCCGCTCGGCGGACGCGCAAACGCCGAAGCGGGATCGCACGGCGCGCCGTACGACTACGACCAGCGCGTGCCGCTGATCCTGCTCGGGGCGGGCGTCAAGGCGGGGCGCTACGACCGGGCCGCGACTCCGGCGGACATCGCCCCGACGTTGGCGCGCGTGGGTGGCGTTCAGCTGCCGAAGGCGGAGGGCCGCGTGCTGACCGAGGCCCTCCGCTAGCACGCTGATCTGCTGCCTGAACGCCGAAGAAATCACTTCAGAGTAAAGGTCATCTCGACCTGAACGATCACAGGCAGCGCCTGTCCGTCCACCAGCGTCGGCGTGAACCGCCACTGTTTCACCGCCTCCAGCGCCGATTGATCGAGCAACGGAATCGAACGCACCACGCGCGCGTCGGGGACGAAGCCGCGTTCGTCAACGATTATCTCCAGCACCACAGTTCCCTCGACACGCGCCGCCATCGCTTCCTGCGTATAGACAGGTTTGGCCTGTTCGAGAACGCGCGGCAGAGCGATTGCACCGCCGACGCGAACGGGCGCGCGGCCGCTCGGTGCGCGCAACGGGCGGTCGTCTGCTGCCCGTGCCTGCGGCGGTCCAACGGTGGTGGACACGTCAGCGTTCATCAGTCGATTCAGTCTGGCCGTCTGCGCCGCTTCCAGGGCTCGCGCCGCTGCGTCGAGTTCTCTCTGACTGGCTTCCAATCCGGCCCGCTCCTGTGCACTCCTCGCCGCCTGCAAGGCCGCTTCGACTTCTCTCAGCCTCGCTCGCAACGCTTCTTCGTCCTGCCTCCGATTGGCGTCAGCGTCCCGCGCAGTCGCTTCCGCGACGCCGACGCGCGACAGTTGTTCCCGCGCGCGAGCCAGATCGGCACCGAGTCGCGCATATTGCTGTTGCAACGCCTCCACGTCAGGATGGTTTGCGTTGTAGCGTTCCAGGACGAGGCGGTGCGCCCGCTCGACTTCGCGAAGTTGGCTGGCGAGTCGGACCAGCTGCGACTTGAGGAAATCTTCGGTACTCGCGCTCGGTGCCGGCGTAACCGCGACGCCGCCGGTGTTTTCCGCAAGCACCCGCAGGCTGTCTTGTGTCTCGCGCACATACGCCAGCCAGTCTGACCCGCCCTGCGTAATCGCCGGCTCGGCGCCAGGACGGAACGACGTCATAACAGTGAACTGAATGGGTGCCTGCGCCGGACGCGCGTACTGCCACTGGCGGATGGCGGCGGCGGTTGCGTCGAAGAACGCACGGCAGACCGCTGTCTCGTTGCCGCGCTGCGTCACCGAACAGCCACTGCGGTCGACCGCGACGACGCGCCCGTTGTGATCAAGCGTCACCAGCGCACTGACGACGACACCGAAGTGCTCGCGCGCGAACCGGGCGGGCCATGCGGGCGCGGCTCCGCGCGTACGGCGCGGAATCGGATTCTCAGGAGTGACCTGACGCGGCGACTGAGTGTTCGCGGTGGCCGAAGCCTGAACGGCGGCCAGCGGCGGGCCCCCAATCGGCACCGCGGCCGCGACGGGAAGTTGCGGCGGCGGCGTGGAGCGCGCCGTCGGCGACGGTACGGCAGGCGCGGCGCTGACGATCGGAAACACCGCGCTCGCGTACCAGCTGGTCGCGACCACCGCAGCCACCAGGACGCCTGTCGACATGACGATGCGAGGAGCAGACATCGCTTTCTCCTTTGACACGCTGACAATCCGATGAAACAGCTGACGCCTGTGCGCAAACGCCGGCGCAGGACGTCGACCCGCACTGTCGGCAAACACGAGCAGCGCCTGCATGTAGGTTCGGCGATCGCCGGTAAGCCGCACGCTCAACTCGTCGACGATTTCTTCTCGCGCCAGCTGGATGCTTGCCGTCAGCCAGAAGATGGCCGGGTGAAACCACAACACAGTGCGAAGGAGTTCTTCACCGAGCACCGACAGCCAGTCGCGACGGCGAACATGAAAGAGCTCGTGCGTGACGACCGCGCGACGCAAGGCGAACGGCGCCGCCTCCAGGGTAGCCGGCAGCAGGATGACGGGCTTGCGGACGCCGAACGTCGCCGGCTGCGTCAGTCCATCGACCCGCGCGATTCGTGCCGCGGTTCCCAGTTGCTCCTGCAGTTCCGCGTATTCGGGCAGGTCGACCTCGGTCGCTCGACCGTTCATCCTTCGCAGACGCAGCAATCCGACCGCGAGCCAGAGCCCCCGCAGTACGAACCCCGCGAGCAGGACGCCGGCGATCACGTCCGGCCATGGGATCGTGGACGGCAAACTGACGATCGGTGCCGGGGCCGCCTTTGGCGCCGGGACGGTCCACCGGGCTGGCCGATCCACCGGCTCGAGTGACGACGGCGACGTCGTCGCAAGCACCACCGGATGCGGAATTGCCGGTGCGCGCAGCAGCCACGGCAGCATCAGCCCGGCGACAAGCGCCAGACGCAGACACACATACCGGATGCGCGCCGGGACGCGCACGAGTGTCATCAGCACGGCAACGACGACAGCCAGGAGGCCGATCTGAATGGAAAACGCCGTCAGATCGCGGGTCAGAGAAGCGGGCGTCACTTGTCTGCGTCCTTCTCTTCCAGCAACTGCCGGACGATGCGCCGCTGTTTCGGCGTGAGCTTGTTGTCGCGGGCGAGATGCACGAGCAGTGCGTCGGAGGCACCGTCGAAGACGCGATCGAGGAAGTCGCGCACCATGCCGCCAATGACCTGCTGCCGCGGCTCTGCCGGCCGGTAGACGTGCGCGCGCTCACCGGTCGCCTTGGTCAGGTATCCCTTCTCCCGCAGAATCCGCATCATCGTCATTACGGTGGTGTAGGCGACGGGCCGGGTTTCGCGCAGTGCCTCGTAGACGTCGCGCACCGTCGCTTCGTCGGTGCGCCAGACGATTTTCATGATGGCGAGTTCCTGCGGGGTCAGCGTCGGGTGTGGTATTCTCATGGTCTGATCAACTAAGTATTAAGTAATTAGTAGATCCGTCCGCGTCGGCCTGTCAAGTGCGTCGGGCGGAGGCGCAGTGAAATCGGGTATTGCCGGGCGCGGCGGCGGTGTGCCCCTGCTCGCGCAACTCCCGGAACGACTCGAACGACTCGAACGATTCGAACGATTCGAACG
>Ga0111538_10003410_pt1 | contig 22213 bp, 16 predicted proteins | sample SoiMethybrSBSTD1_FD_79669 | JGI IMG/M metagenome (GOLD analysis project Ga0111538, IMG submission 79669) | Bulk soil microbial communities from a Populus tree surrounding site in Tennessee, USA - Soil MetaG P. TD hybrid SBSTD1 (version 2)... | ecosystem: Environmental > Terrestrial > Soil >...
ACAGAATGAACACGTATAAGGGCAGCCGACACTTCCTATCATCGGAATGAATTTCACGAAAGGCGCCTTTTTAAGCGTTGGCTCGACAAATTTCCATCGCTCTCTCATAGTTGGAAATTCAACAGGTTGCGTTTTTGCAGAAAGGTGAATTCCAATAGGACGTTGTGGCGCACAATTTTTCAGAAGCTCTGTTATTGTTGACTGATGTGTCAGGCCAAGTACATAGTCAAAATATTTAATAGAATCATCGGGATAGCAACGGGCATGCGGACCACCTAACACGGTTACCGCTCCTTTGCTTCTGAAATAATTGCTCAAAGCATAGGCAAGAAAAGCAGCTTGGGAAAAAGAGCATATAAAAACCACGTCAACATCGCGTGGTAGTTCATTGTCCAATTTTTCCAGGCCAGTATAACATATAAATGTTACGGAATGACCTTGCTGTTCGCACCACGTCGCTACAATCTGGGGCATGATACTAGCAAGGTTAGCATGCATGATTCTTGCCCATAGCGTATTCGTTGGACCTTTGCTAACAAGATCAATTATGCCGATTTTTAATTTCCTCATTAAATACCTTTTTAATTTTTTTAATCCTCCAAGTATCTTAAGCATTCTTCCATGCCCACCTAACGCTTTATTTTAAAAAGCGGATGAACAAAATGGTAGCCCAAAAGGGTGGCAATAATTCTATGGGATGGACTAGAATATGCAATGAATGCGATAGAAGTCCAACATCAAAGAAATTGTCTGGAATGCGCGTGGGGGTTATTCTAAAACGGCCAACAGGCAGCCAAGCCATTGATATTCTAATAAAGATAGCAGAGTACGCGCAAACAAAGGAGTTTTGTTACTGATTTATCTTTTACCCGGGTAAATAGAGCTCCTGAGTAGGTATCATTTGCTTCATTATGAAGCACAACACGCAATATTCAACACTCAACGTTGGGCGAACTTGAATATTGCTTATTGAATATTGATTATTAAGTGTTATCGTCAACAACAAACGAAATCCAACCCGATGTAAACCACTCAATCATTTTGACCAACTACCTGGTAGACGCGTAAACCACACAGTCCCCGAATTTGTATCTGAATCCGGCCCGTTGATAAGGACAGTAAAATTTAACTATCCTTAAAATATTGTATGTATGAAAAAACACATTCGCTGGCACCAGATGTTAAAGATAATCTTACTGGTGACGTTCTCGCACTTCATGGCAAGTTGCGACAAAGACATTTTTGACGATGATCATGGGGAGGGCGGTGGTAGCACTCCAGGCAAAGCTAGTCGAGCAAGTAGTGCAGTTGCCACAGATTGGTATGCGTTGCAGTTAAGAATGATCATTGGGGCTAATCCATCTATCAATCCAATTCTACTAAACCGTGCATGGGGATACATCGGCATCGGGTTGTATGAATCCGTTAGGCCAGGAATAAAAAATTCCGTTAGCTTAAGTCAAAAGCTGTATCAAATGCCTGCTATGCCTCAACAGGAAAAAAATAATGGCTATTCGTGGGAAGTTTCGGCCAACGCCGCGCTGGCGAAGTTGATCAGGGCTTTTTATCCGGCAGCAGTTATTACGGCGAATCAACAAAGCATTGATTCGCTGGAAACAGTCTACAATGATTCGCTTAGGCCAGGCGTTGAATCCGCCGTGTTCTCGCGTTCACAAGCGTTTGGTCATGCTGTTGCCGATGCAGTATTTGCCTGGTCACAAACCGATAATAGTAATCTCACCAACACCGGATATGTACCTCCGATATTTCCCGGCGCCTGGGAGCCAACACCCCCTTTATTTGCCAACGGCCTTTGTCCATATTTTGGCAATACCCGGCCTTTCTTACAACGGCATTTACAGGTTGTCGCTCCTCCCTTTATACATACCTATTCCGAAGACCCTGCTTCGGATTTTTATAAGATGGAAAAAGCTATGTGTGACCTATCCCAATCCCTCACACAGGAACAAAAGAATATCGCCTTGTACTGGAACGATGTTGGCGTCGGCGTCGGATACAGTCCTCCCGGACATTCGGTTTCTATCCTTACCCAGATAATAAGACAAAAGAACATCGATCTTGGTAAAGCAGCTATCGCCTATGCGAAAACCGGTATAGCATTAACCGACGCAAGTATTGCGGGGTTTAAATCAAAATACACATACAATATGTTGAGGCCCGTGACCTATATCAAGAAGGTGATAGATCCAGGCTGGACGCCGCCTATTGCAACACCGCCGCATCCAGAATATCCGGCAGCGCATGCATTTCTCACCCAAGCCTTCATGCAAACTATGACGGGAATATTTGGAGAAAATTTTTCGTTCACCGATAATACCTATGGATCGAAATATGGTGGTCCAAGAAAATTCTCTTCGTTCAATGCTGCCGCCGAAGAATGCGGAATGTCGCGAAACTATGGAGGCATTCACTATCCTCCTTCAATTGCTGCCGGCTTACAATTAGGTAAACAAATTGGACAAGGCGTCAATAATCTTCAACTCGTACATTAGTGAAGCGTTACATGAACTTCTTTTGAAAGTTAGGAGGGCCTGAAAGGAACAGGTCTTCCTACCTTTCAAAAGGTTTATTTGTTTGCTAAATTAGTCAGCGTTAAAACCAATAGACATTACAATTAATCGGAAGACTGGGTAATATTAAAAATCTGCAACAAAGCGGAGCGTTAGACCGTAAACCTCGCAGACTTTTATGCTTTTCAAATAAGCTTCCTATTCAAGTCTATCACGGCCTAAATAAAACATTCCGTGCTAAGGCGTGACGACCGAGAAGTATAGTTGCTCTATTCTTGTAAGCCATGAATAAAAAGACACTTGTAAAGTACCTTTTCCTGGCCATCCTGCAATTTCTGCTTTGCGTTCATTGTTTGGGGCAAAGTGAAAAGATTGATGGCCTAAAAAAACTTCTCCCGACCTTAAGGGATACAAGCCTGGTGAATTGTCTAAATGAACTTTGCAGTTCATACATAGAAGTTCACACCGACAGCGCCCTGCTTTTTGCATCTCAGGCAATTTTGGAATCTGAGAAAATAAACTATGTAAAAGGAAAAGCATTGGCTTATTACAATTTGGGATTTAATGAACGAATTGTAGGCACTTACCCCGCCATGGAGCAGTACTGTGCTAAGGCCGTTGCATTGTTGCAGGAAGAAAAAAGGCATCAGGATAAATTACTATTAGCGAGATCGTACGAATTGCTGGCCTCTTCAAAATGGGCACAGGGTAAGTTTGATGAGGGATTGGCGAGTTATAAGAATGCTGAAAAACTTGCCCTTGAAATTGGAAATGAAGGATTGCTTGGTCAATTGTACGGTGCGATGGGGGCTCTTGAAACACAAAGAGGTCAGTATAAAAGTTCAATTGAATATTGTATGAAAGGTCTTCCGCTATGGAGGAAACCCAGTAGCGACCCGCGCGGGTTTATCGCGATATCGCTTCTTTACAATACCGCCGGCGATTACAAAACAGCGCTGGACTACTGCCGGGAAGCTCATAACATCGTTAAACGTCGTGGCGGTGTACTCAGGATGTACACTTATATAGGTGAAACTTTTTACTTGATGAAACAATATGATTCCGCGACGTACTGCTACCAACTCCTGCGGAATCACAATAAAAAATTGGTGTCGGTTTCAGGGATGACTGAGGAGTTCAAACAAAACAGCTGGCCGAACTCGCGTATGGCTGAAATATATATTGCACAGAAGCAATACGATACAGCTATCTCGGTCTTGAACAATGCGTTGATCTATTTCGAAAGTGTAACAGATCGCAACCAGGTGATGTGGACGTTGCTCAGACTCGCGAAGGCTTATGAGGCGAATAAGAATTATTCAGCGGCACTGTACAACGCTCGAAAACTTTTGCGCATGGCAAGTGAAACCGGGGCCAGGCAATATATCCGTGACGCACATGTTATGCTTTACAAGCTCTTTGATGTTCAACAAAAAAATGATAGCGCCTATCACCACCTGCGACTATACACTGCGTTAAAGGAAATGATTGACGCAGATCAGGCTGAACAAAAGCTGGCTTTCTTTAGATCGGAAATTGAAACTGAGAAAGCCCAGGCTGGCATAGATAGGCTACAGAAAGAAAAACAATTGCAGGAACTCCAAAAATATGTGCTCATTATTTTCATCGTTTTCCTTTTGGGCATGGGGTTGATCTTGTTCCGGAATATTTTGTTGAAGCGAAAATCTGAAAGACATCAGCGTGAATTGGCTGAAAACGAATTAAAGATGCAGACATTTGAGAACGCGAGAACGAAGGCAGAGTTTCAACAACAAGCCACCGAACTTGAAATGCAGGCACTCCGTGCCCAGATGAACCCCCACTTTATTTTTAATTCACTTAATTCTATCAACCGCTTCATTTTGCAAAATAACAGTGAGCAGGCCTCTGAATATCTTATTAAATTTTCCAAACTGGTGCGATTAATTCTACAGAACGCACAGGATTCACTTATATCACTAGAGAGCGAGTTGGAGTCTTTGGGGTTATATCTCGAACTGGAAGCTTTACGTCTTGAAAACAGGTTCGACTATAAGATCACATTGGCCAAGGATCTGGATCTCTTTGCACTGAAGGTCCCGCCTTTGATTGTTCAACCCTACGCTGAAAATGCGATCTGGCACGGACTGACGCATAAGGAAGAAAAAGGACATTTGGAAATACATGTGAGTGAAGAAAATGGCTATCTAATTTTTAAAATCACAGATGATGGTATTGGACGTAATAAAGCAGCGATGCTAAGCAACGCGTACGGTATCCGCAAGAAGTCACTCGGTTCAAAAATCACGGCTGACCGAATTGCCATGATGCATGGTAATGGTCTGGGCGTTACAATCAATGATCTTGTTTCTGCTGAAGGAAATGCGCTGGGCACGGAAGTAATTGTCAAAATCTCAGTTAATTATGATTAATGCTATCCTGATAGATGATGAGGTTCACTGCCTTGACTCCCTTAGCATTCTTATCAATAAGTTTTGCCCGGACGTTCAGATACTGCAACGGTGCCTGTCGGCGAAACAGGGTTTAGAGGCTGTCATGAAGTACAAGACAGACCTGGTATTTCTCGATGTTGAAATGCCTTCCATGAATGGATTTCAATTTCTTGAACAGTTTAATAAAATTCCGTTTTCCGTGATCTTCACCACTGCCTATGACAAATATGCGATCAAGGCAATCCGGTTCAGTGCATTAGACTATTTGCTCAAACCCATTGATTCGAAAGAATTGATAGCGGCTGTTCATAAAGTTGAAGCGCACAAACACCAACCCACCGGTGAACAGTTCCGCATGTTGTTGGATAAAATACAGAATAAAGAAAACGGCCTAGCAAAAATTGCCGTCCCGATAGCGGAAGGATTTGAACTTGTGAAGGCTGAAGATATCATAACCTGTGAAGCGGACAACAATTATACTTACCTGCATCTCAAAAATAAAAAAAAGATAACAGCCTGCCGTACACTAAAAGAAGTGGAGGAACAGCTGGAATCATTCTCTTCTTTTATCCGTGTGCACCACTCCTACATCGTCAATCTAAATGAAGTAAACAAATACATCAGGGGCGACGGAGGTTACCTTACCATGAGCGACGGCACTATGGTAGATGTTTCACGCAGCAGAAAGACAGCACTTCTGAAATTCTTCTGACTTTTTCATTTATTCTTCCTGTACTTAATCTTCAGCCTGCTTCCAGAAAGGCAATCGCTCGATCAAGTTCGTCATATAAATCCCAGGAAAGCAGAATACTCAACGGTGTTCACTAACGACGATTTTCGCGCGTAAACAATTTCAAGATCAATCACAAAAAAACAAAGGTCATGAAAAAGTACAGCGTCATTATTATAATATATTTCCTTATGCTGAATTGTGCATGGGCGAAATTGAGAAATGGATATGAAAAAGATATTCACTATGCGCGTGAAAGACTGAAAAATTACAACACCATTCTTAACACCAATAATAATTTATCAGCATCTGAGAGACGAAATGTAAAAATCACCATAAATAATTTAATAGCCTTTCAATCTTACTACGCGTTGACTGAAGAATTACTAAAACAATTTAAACTTATTTCGCCAGGTCTTTACAACCGCATTGACTCAATAAAAGATGCTAAAGGAAGATTTACGGATGTTTATGTAAAATTTATACCTCGCGAAGAAGCGTTGGTAATGGCTGCAGGCCTTACGTGCATGGCGCAATCAGGTGAGGATAAGCCTGCAAGCTTTTCCGAGTACGGCAAACATAGTGTCTCTATAAAAATTTGGATTTGTAGCAAGTCACTTCTTGTTTTATCGCATGAATTGGGCCACGTTAATTATCAGGTACCTAATTTTGAAACCTATATTGAATATCACAAAAAGGAGTATTCATACCTGTTCGGCAATTCAAATTGTGTAGGGCATTCTGCCGCAGACCGGAGCGGAATGAACGCTACTGCTTTTGAAAAACAATTTAAGAAAGACTATGCAAACAACTTAAAATTTGCAAATGGCAATGCTCGATTAGAGTCGCCACTCGTTCTTATGGAGGAAATAAAGAGGAAGGTTAAAGTGCCTGTTCTAATGTAATGACCTGCGATCCTACCTTATCTTACGGAAGCCCGAAGGCTTCAATACAAAAGGCCCTGAGTGCAACTCAGGGCCTTTGGAGCAAATCTAGACAAACTCCGAAAGGGGTTTAACTTTGAAATTACGTGTGTACATTCAACCTGAAATTTAAGCACATAACAAACTCCTATATGAAAAGAAGTTCCTTCATAAAAAGTATTGGCGCAATGACTGGTGGCCTGTTGTTAAAAAACCAGGCCTTCTCGGAGTCATTGCATGATGAATATCCGGAATTAGCAAAGCATAAAATTGAGAAGGCCGATATCATTACGCTTGACTATCATTGGCCAAGGTTTGTTGGTCGCAACGGAGCCAAGGATGTTCATGGGCAATATCAAAAAACAACAGCCCTTCGTGTCAGGACGGATCAGGGAGCTGAAGCCTGGGGAATGACCGATAAAAAAGTGAGCGAATCGGTCTCGAGTATAATTGGAAAGAAAGTTATTGACATCATAACGCCCAATTATGGGTTGAAGAAAGACTTCAACACATTTCATTATGATTTTGCTATGTTCGACCTGATGGGTGTTATTTTAAAAAAACCTGTATATCAAATTTTAGGCTCGCAAGGTCCGACTAGTCTGCCGGTTTATAGTGGCATGATTTATATCGATGAGCTGCCATACAAAGAAGTGAAAGGCGGCCTGGAAGTGATAATGCAAAACTGTGACTGGGATTATAATCATGGATATAGACAGCTAAAAATAAAGATAGGTCGTGGAAATAAATGGTATCAGGCCAAAGAGGGTATGGAAATGGACATCAAGGTTTTTAAGATGGTTTACGACGCGTACCGTAGCAAAGGCGTGGATCTATTGGTAGACGCAAACAATAGTTATACACTACAAGATACTATGACATTTCTCGAGGGTATCAAAGGAATTCCATTGTATTGGATGGAAGAACCTTTTCAAGAGCAAGTTGATAACGGCAGAAAATTACGCGCATGGATGGACAAGAATGGTTTTGAAAAAACGAAATATGCCGACGGCGAGTGGGTTTTGCCTGACGCGAATGACGTTGCGCTTGAAATGGTTCGGCAAGGTATCGTAAACACATATCTCAACGATATTCATGCTTATGGAATCACAAACTGGATCAAAGTAATGCCGACAATTAAAAATGCTAAGGCCGATGGAAGCCCTCATGCATGGGGTGATCAGTTGAAGACGCATTATGCAACGCATTTGGCTGCTGGGCTTGGAAATATATCGACCATCGAAGGCGTCACCTGTATCTCAGACGACATAGATTATGGGAATTACCCGATCAAAAACGGCAAGATTTCAGTATCGCATGAGCCGGGGTTCGGCATGAAAATATTGAAGCGAAATTAGTTTAGGTCCCAAGTTCATTTCGGTACAATATTAATTCCTTTTCCTCCGGATTTTCGGTAAATTCAGCATGGGTTATTCATGTAGCGGAAACTCATTGGGAGCCTGGCTTATGTTGCAGGCGGGTGTTCTAATCAGATTGAAAGAAGGATTTCTTAAAAAGAAAAGACTCTTTTTTATGAAATGCATTTTTTTAGTTCTCATATTCTTTTTTCCTCCACTGCTCTTTGCACAAAAAAAAGTAATCTCCCTGCAAATTGATGGAAGCATCAATCCAGCATCAGCCGCATTTATTCACAGCGGTATTGAAAAGGCCGATAAAGAAAAGGCAGCGTGCCTGATTATCCAACTCAATACTCCTGGAGGTCTATTAAAATCAACGCGTGTCATTGTTAGTGATATTCTGGAGTCTCCCGTACCTGTAGTCGTTTACGTTTCTCCGGGTGGCGCTCACGCTGGCTCGGCAGGAGTTTTCATCACACTCGCGGCCCACATTGCTGCAATGGCGCCCGGAACAAACATCGGCGCGGCACATCCTGTCGACATGCAGGGTCAGGTAGACACGGTCATGAACGAAAAAATGACCAATGATGCAGCAGCATTTATCCGCAGCATTGCCGAAAAGCGAAAGCGCAGCGCGCAATGGGCAGAGGAAGCTGTCCGCAAAAGTATTTCAATCACTGAGAAAGAAGCACTCGAAAAAAATGTTATCGACGTGGTTGCCAGAAACACATCAGAGTTACTAAATCTTATTGACGGGAAGAAGGTTGAAACAACCGCTGGAACAATGACAATGAATACCCGCGATGCAAATATTGAACGCCTTGAAATGGGAGCTTTTGAAAAACTTCTCGATGTAATAAGTGATCCCAATATTGCATACGTTTTTCTGCTGCTCGGACTCTACGGTCTGGTCTTTGAACTCTATAGTCCGGGGGCGATTGTTCCGGGAGTCATCGGAGTAATTTGTCTTACCCTGGCGTTTTATTCCATGCATGCTTTGCCTGTAAACTACGCGGGCTTGGCACTCATTATTTTTGCAATCATATTGTTTTTACTTGAGATAAAAATTGCAAGCCATGGCGTGCTCACCATCGGCGCCATTATTTCTCTTTCGCTTGGATCGATGATGTTACTTCGTACAGATGAGGCAATGGCGTTTTATAGAATATCCTGGGGCGTGATAATTTCATCCGTAGTTTTCTCGTCATTGTTTTTTCTCTTTGTGGTGGGGGCCGGGCTAAGGGCCCAGCGCTCGAAACCTGCAACTGGTTTGGAGACGATGATAGGAGAGACAGGCGAATCACTTGAAACACTTGACCCTGTAGGCGCTGTCTTGGTTCATGGAGAAATTTGGCAGGCGGAATCACTTTCGGGAACGATAGACAAAAAAGCAAAAGTTCGGGTAGCACAATTCAAGAACCTGACACTTCTCGTGGAGCGTATTAATGGTTGATAAACAATAAGAGTATGCAGATAATAGCCTTGGAGCTCGTGCTCATCACCGTTTTCTCAATTATTATTCTTGCTAATGCAATCCGCATCCTGCGGGAATATGAACGCGGTGTCGTTTTTCGTCTTGGGCGGTTAGTTGCCGGGGGAGTCAAGGGACCGGGCTTGGTACTCCTTATTCCTATAGTTGACAGGATGGTAAAGGTAAGTCTCCGCACTGTCGTGATGGATGTTCCGCCTCAGGACATTATAACGCAGGATAACGTGTCCCTTAAAGTAAACGCAGTGATTTACTTCCGCGTAATTATGCCGCAAAAGGCCATCGTCGAAGTTGAAGATTTTCTCTCCGCAACTTCTCAACTTTCACAGACAACACTAAGAAGCGTGTTAGGGCAATCAGATCTGGATGATCTTCTTTCACAACGGGAAAAAATAAATCTGAAGTTGCAACAAATCATTGACTCTCATACGGGCCCCTGGGGCATCAAAGTCTCCACAGTTGAAGTGAAACAGATAGATTTACCACAGGAAATGCAGCGGGCAATGGCTAAGCAGGCAGAAGCAGAGCGTGAACGGCGTTCGAAAGTAATTGCCGCCGAAGGAGAGTTTCAGGCTTCCCAACGATTGGCCGATGCTGCAAAAATTCTAAGCGATCAACCCAGCGCGCTCACCCTGAGATATCTTCAAACCTTGCGCGAGATTGCAACGGAAAATAACTCCACCACCATTTTTCCAATCCCTATTGACCTGTTGAAGCCATTCTTAAATACGGGAGAAAAAAAATAAAGCAGCACGACAGAAGCTGTTAGCACACACTGGAAGTCACGTCGGTCAGACGTAATTTTTTTTGAAAACTATACTTCAATTGTTTTTGTTGTTTTCTTATTATGGTTATTCGGACTGTTCACAACTTGATTATTGAGTTTTTGAGCGGAAGTTGGTTTTGAAGATTGTCAGATTTAAACTTAAAAAATTAAGTGTCATGAAAAGACTAGGACATCAAATTTTTGCGAATCTTTTTGGTTCGAAAGGAAGTATCGAAAAAATGGAAACTTCTAAAGAGGTTTTTACTACCTATGCAGGACAGCCTCATGTCTTGCAGGAGAAAATGCAAGAAAAAAAGTTAAGCCATGGTGAAACCGTGACAGCAACCATTTCGCCAGTTCGTTTGGAATCCGCCTGGGGTAAGATGGCACTATATTTTTGCCCAATGCAAACCCTTGACATCGCTGAAACTATAACACCCGGAGATGGAGGCGATATTCCGTTGAACGTTGTGGTTGAAGGACTCACGGTTCCACGTGAGTGCAAATCAGGATTGTACACGATGAAAAATGTAAAGTTAAGTTCGAATGGAACCATTCAGGTAATAGCAACTAATGAAACGACATGGGAAAGTGTATAGTTTTATTTTCGTAAAATCGTTTTAATTGTTACCTGCTTTGTTTTTTTTTAAGTTCCTGAAAAAGCCAAAACTGTTGAAAAGAAAGAGGGACTGTCTGTGTACGACAGTCTCCCTTCTTCGCGGCTCTGCGACGACAGAAATTATCGCAAACGACCGACTGACCATCTTTCGTTAACGAAAGTGCCAGGAGCTTTTATGAATGATTCTTCGGAGATGTAAAAAGGTGGTCACGGAAGTAACATTTTCAACCAGGTTGTTAGTACCTTCATGAACGTTTGAAATTCATCGATCATGTCAAGCCGAAGAGAATTTATAAAACATACTACTATATTAACGGCTTCTTCGCTATGCATGACCCCAGACTTTGAACTTGCGCCATCTTTAGAAATTTCCCTGGCAGAATGGTCTTTGAACCGTGGCCTAAAAGGAGGAACGATTGATCACCTGGATTTCCCCTCTATAGCACGCAAACAATTTGGGATCAACGTGGTCGAATATGTAAACGGTTGTTTCGGCAGTTACAAAAGGGACTTTAAGGAAGCGGGAAAAGACATGGTCTACCTTCGCGAGCTCTTAAAACGAAGCAAGGATGCAGGTGTGACAAATCATCTTATCATGGTAGACGATGAGGGTTTTCTAGCAATAACGGAAGACAAGGAGAGATTGGCGGCGGTGGAGAATCATAAAAAATGGATTGATGCAGCGAAATATTTGGAATGCAAAACAGTCCGTGTTAATCTCCATGGGTCTGGTGAGACTGCCGCAAAAAAAACAGCTTCGATAGATTCTCTTTCGCGGCTTGGTGAATTTGCAAAGCCAATGAATATTAACATTGTTGTTGAAAATCATGGTAGTGATTCATCGAGGGGTTTTTGGGTTGCCGACGTAATGCGTCAGGTCAACAAAGCTAACGTCGGAACGTTACCCGATTTTGGAAACTTTTGTATTTCCCATCCGTGGGGCACTACGCAAGGCGAATGTGCTGAGATGTATGATCGATACAAGGGGGTTGAGGAACTGTTGCCCTTTGCAAAAGGTGTGAGTGCTAAAACCTATGATTTTGATGCTAACGGTGAACAGCCAAAGATCGACTACAAGCGATTAATGGGTTTGGTAAAAGCCTCTGGATTCAAGGGATATATTGGGATCGAGTTTGAGGGTGAAACCCAACCTGAAGACGAAGGAATAAGGAAGACTATGGCGTTGCTTAAAAAGTATCTGTAATCACCTGAATGAACGGTAAGACATTATTTTTTTTATTGCTAACCATTCCCGGTTTTAGCCAATCTACTTTTACAAATCCTTTGCTGCCATCAGGCGCCGATCCGTGGAGTATTTACAAGGACGGAAATTATTATTACACCAACACGCTTGGCGATCGTATTGACATCTGGAAAACAAAAAGCCTTTCAGACCTTAACAGGGCAGAACGTAAAACGATCTGGGTTCCTCCTGTTGGAACTTCCTATTCGAAAGAAATATGGGCGCCGGAAATACATTTTATTCACGGCAAATGGTATGTGTACTTTGCAGCCGATGATGGTAAAAATGATAACCACAGGCTTTATGTTTTAGAAAATGCCTCAGCCAATCCGTTAGAAGGAGAATGGACGTTCAAGGGAAAAATCTCTGATGCTTCAGACAAATGGGCTATCGATGGTTCTGTTTTCGAGCATAATCTTCAACTTTATATGGTATGGTCGGGCTGGGAAGGTAATAGCAACGGACGCCAGGATCTGTACATTGCAAAACTTAAGAATCCCTGGACGATTGGAGGTAATCGTGTTAAAATTTCCCACCCCGAACATGTCTGGGAACGTCACGGCGATCTAAGCGATCCGAACAATCCTCCCCATGTCGATGTGAATGAAGGGCCGCAGGTATTGGTGCATGGAGATAAGTTATTTATTGTTTATTCAGCGAGTGGATGTTGGACTGACTTCTACGCGCTGGGTGTTCTAACGGCTTCCGCTGACGGTGATTTGATGGATGCTGCCGCTTGGAAAAAATCTGCGCAGCCTGTTTTCAAACAATCTTTGGAGAATAAGGTATTTGCACCTGGCCATAATTCTTTCTTTAAATCCCCGGACGGAAAGGAAGATTGGATTTTATATCACGCCAATAGTGAGCCGGGTCAGGGCTGCGGAAAACACCGCTCTCCTCGCGCTCAGAAATTTACCTGGAGTGCCGATGGTACGCCTTATTTTGGCGAACCTGTGAAAGAGGGAATGGCGTTAGAAGCTCCATCCAATAAAAAATGAAGCCTAAAGTATTCCCTTTTGTTATATTCAAAGAATGTTAAAGGTCGGTGTTATTGGTTTGGGCGACATAGCACAAAAGGCATATTTACCTGTGCTCAGCAAGAAGGAATTTGAAGTTCATTTGTTTACCCGTGACCAGGTCAAACTTCGGGATATCGGTACGAAATATAGGTTTAGCAACTTACATGATTCACTTGATTCGATGATAAACGCAACCATACAGGTAGCATTTGTTCATACATCTACAGGTTCTCATGAGGAAATTGTCACGAGGTTGTTAAACAGCAATGTTCATGTGTTTGTGGATAAGCCAATCACCTATGACTTCGATTCCGCTGAAAGTCTGTTGACATTGGCGAGAAAGAAGCACCTGATATTGGAGGTTGGCTTTAATAGAAGGTATGCCCCTGCTATTCAAGATTTAAAATTGCTTCGTAATCCAAGCATGATCGTCATGCAAAAGAATAGGAAGTCGTTACCTGGAAATGTCCGCACATTTATTTTTGATGATTTTATCCATGTTGTTGACACCCTGTTATACCTTTTACCGCATCCCATTGAGCAACTGATAGTCAACGGAAAGAAAAAAGACAATCTCCTGTATCATGTCGTCGTTCAGTTTATTTCCGCAGAGGGCTGTACTGCAATTGGTATCATGAACCGCGACAGTGGGACAAACGAAGAAAAGGTGGAAGTATTCACGCCAGAAGAAAAGCGAATCGTATACAATGTTACGGATACGTTTATATTGAAGGATAAAAATGAAATGAAACTAGGAGTGAGTGATTGGGAGTCAACCTTGAATAAGCGCGGGTTTGAAGGAATAGTAGATGAATTTTTGCGTGCTGTTGAATCAGGAAGTTCCATGCATCATGAGAATCACATGTTAACGCATAAAATTTGTGAGGAGATAGTAAACAGATTAGAAGCAATCTAATCACCAAATTCATTCAGTAATAATTCAGCTGCTTGCGCTAAATTCTTTCCGAAACTGACAATCCCGTCGTGATGACCTGCCATGGCAAATATTTTATGCTGAGAAAGTTTTTGCTCGTTAAACAATCGTGTTATTTCTTTCGCCATTTCAGGTGTGCCATATTCAATGTTCTCAGCTGTTGCGGGCAGGGTATTTAACAGCTTCTTCCATGTTTTAAAATGATGCACGTGCATCACCGCATGAACATCGCTTGCATGTTCGTAAATCATCGCATGCGTTAATGATTCGGAGGAAGCTATAATGGAGCCGGTCGAGCTGATCGCGTTTTGTTTTACATCATAATCGGTTACCAATGCATAATGCTCTTCGGTAAGTTTTTTGAATTTCCCCGTTCCTGATCCAGAGATAATAAATTGGTTCTTTCGAAACCTGATGCTGATATTGCCATAGCCTATACCGTCTTCATTCAAACCAATAAGACCCAGGCCATACAATTTATCCCGCCAAAAATTCAGATCCCTGATCCATGCTTCATCTAATGGTGCTGACTTTGTCCATTGACAATTGAATTTAATGACACCCTCTTCGTTCATATCTGCTTGACTTTTTCAGCGTACATTTTAGTTATATTTTCTTCGTTCGCGCGGCAAACACCGCGTTCCGTGATCAAGCCGCTGATAAGCCTGCCCGGAGTAACATCAAATCCATAATTTGCTGCCGGACTGTTTAATGGTGTTATCAAAACTTTTTTTATTTCGTCATCACACAATCCATAAATATATTTGACTTCATCCGGGTTCCTTTCCTCAATATTAATGTCTTTCACACCGTCATGAATGCTCCAATCAAAAGTAGAGGACGGCAGTGCTACGTAAAAAGGAATTCCATTGTCATGCGCTGCCAATGCTTTCAGGTACGTGCCGATTTTATTAGCTACATCTCCTGCAAGCGTTACTCTATCGGCGCCAGTAATCACCATATCAACCAAAGCATGTTGCATTAAATGCCCACCAGCATTATCTACAATCACGGTATGAGGAATACCTTGATTCATCAACTCCCATGCTGTTAAGCTTGCACCCTGATTGCGAGGACGAGTTTCATCCACCCAAACGTGAAGATCAATCCCTCTTTCAAATGCCTCATAAATGGGCGCAGTAGCTGAACCGTAATCAACAAAGGCCAGCCAGCCTGCATTACAATGGGTCAAAATATTAACCACGTTTCCCTTTTTTCTTTTACTGATTTGTTCAATAATCGCCGCCCCATGGATACCTATACTCCTGCAATATTCCGCATCTTCCTGAGCAATAAGAACAGCCATTTTTCTCGCGATTTCAATTTTTTCACTGGCTGTTTTTCCCTGTGCAATAACGTTCAATTGCCTGTTGACTGCCCATTCCAAATTGACAGCGGTTGGGCGCGTTGCTTTCAATGCAGCGGCGGATGCCAATATGTGTTCAAAAGAACTTTTGTGACGGGCTTCTATTGTGGCTAAGTACATACCGTATCCTGCAGCAGCACCGATAAGGCCAGCACCTCTCACATGCATGTCTTTTATTGCATGCACCATCTCACTTACCGTATGTAAGTCTTCTATAATAAAGCGATGTGGTAAATAACGTTGATCAATGATGCTGATTACTTCCTCATCGTTTTCATTAATCCAGATCGTGCGATAGTTTTTGTCCAGTACTTTCATCTTTGTCGAATTTAAACAAATATACATTGTCAACTGTCGGGGATCGTTTTGTTTTATTTTGATGAGACACATGACCTGAGGATACCACGTTTGTGTTCAGCGAAGATTTAATTTTTTAAGCCTAACTTTGATAGGAATAATCCCATTATCTGGGATTATCATTAGTAGGAAAGAATAAAAATTCAATAAAGTCAGAATCGCAGGTGAAGCATCACATAAAAAGATCAGGATTAATGCCCCGACGGATTTTGCTAGTTTTCTGTTGTCTCCATCTATTTGGCTGCACAGAAAAAATTACTTCATATTCGCCTGAAGAGGGTGAGGCTCAATGGGCACTGCTTGACAAAGATTCCACCAAGGCCGTTGTTTTTTTCGTTCACGTTCAAAATGACACAATTGGTGCAATAGCATCAGCTGAAGTGGTTACTAAATTCGGAGAACTTGGTTACTATAAATTCATTGATATTAGCCTTGCGGGATTGGAGCAGGATACTGCGCGTATTGATGTAATCTTAACAGATAAAGGTAACAATCAAAGATTTCACTTTGTCAAATCAAATTGGGAATCCGCAATGCTTCAATTGAGGACTATTGAAAATATGGACGATACGCTTTCTGTAGTATTGACTTGTGAACGTCAGTATAAATTGTCATCTCTTCCAGCGAAACTACAATTAAACCACAGGATCGCTACTCAAGATACACTGGTAACTGGGTCTATACCATTCGAAGCAGTGCAAACAGAAACTCCAGCAGTCTTGCGTTGGCATTGATCTCCTCGTTGAGAGAAAGTGATTACATGGGGTGAATTCATGTTGATGAATCGTCTTCTCTATCAATTCGATAGCTGTAATAATGGATGAAGGATAGAATAATGGATACGCCCCGCCTACAAAATCCTTATGGCGATATGTTGCGATTGCCTTCTAAGTGGTAAATTGGGTAAGAGTTGGACGATTCAAATGTAGTCTTAGACAATGCTTAAACTATCAAGACGCGAATTTCTTCAATCATCTGCTGCGTTATCGGGATTAGGTTTCCTGCCAAATGACAATGTTGCCGCAAAAAATTTCGGCAAGGTTCAGGTATGCGGTCACTTGTGGGTATACGCTAGCCGTTATCCGCCTGACTGGGATTGCACACCTGTACTTGAACAGGTGTTCAGTGATTTTAAGTATGCAGGTATCGAAGGCGTTGAAATGATGGAGCCAAATCTGCGGCACCAAGATGTTGTGCAGCGTGTAAAGGACTTGATCGATAAATATAAAGTTCCTGTGACAGGCACGTCCTATAGTGGAAACATGTGGAACAAGGCTGAACATTCCCGAATATTAGATGACATAACGATCGTACTGGAACGCCTCCATGAAATTGGCGGCAATACGCTGGGCATTACCGTGGGTAATGCCAAAAGGAAAAAGACAACAGAAGAATTGGATGCACAAGCCGAACTGCTCAAGCAAATCATGAAGGTGTGTGAAAAGTATCACGTGCAGCCCAATATTCATAATCATACCTTTGAAGTTGAAAACAACATGCACGATCTCAAAGGTATTATGGACAGGATACCTGAGATAAAGCTGGGCCCTGATCTGAACTGGCTTGTTCGTGGCGGCGTAGATCCTGTATGGTTTATTAAGACCTATGGACAACGGATGGTATACATGCACATTCGTGATCAGAATGCGGACGGTAAATGGACGGAAGCAGTAGGCGAAGGGGTGACGGATTTCCCTGCTATCGCCAAGGCATTACACGACATCAATTACAGCGGTCGTGCCGCCATTGAACTCGCATTTAATGGTCCTCCGGTGAAGGAAGTGAAAGAGAGCTGGAAGACAAGCAGGGAATATGTGAAAAAAGTTTTTGAATGGTAATATGGAGACGACACAGGATTCGACAAATCTGAATATCAGAAGTAAAGGCCAGCAGACCTACGACGCGATCGTTATCGGATCAGGAATTTCCGGGGGCTGGGCTGCAAAGGAATTATGCGAAAAAGGGTTGAAAACATTGGTGTTGGAACGCGGCCGGAATGTCGAACACATCAAAGACTATCCGACGGCAGATAAACATCCCTGGGAATTGCCGCATCGGGGTAGGCTCACAGCTCAAACTCGCGCAGAGAATCCCATCGTCAGCAAATGTTACGCATTTAATGAATCGACCGAACATTTTTTTGTCAAGGATAACGAACATCCATACACGCAGGTAAAGCCTTTTGACTGGATCAGGGGATACCAGGTAGGCGGAAAGTCATTGCTGTGGGCACGCTGGACGCAACGGTGGAGTGACCTCGATTACGAAGCGAACGCGAAAGAGGGAATTGGTATCGATTGGCCTATACGCTACAAGGATATATCACCCTGGTATTCATATGTTGAAAAGTTTGTGGGCATCAGTGGCAACCGAGATGGCATACCGCATCTGCCCGATGGAGAATTTCTTCCACCCATGGAAATGAATTGCATCGAAAATCATCTCAAGCAAAAGCTTAACGAAAATTACAAAGACCGGAAATTGATCATTTCGCGTACGGCGAATTTGTCGACGCCTATGCCTGGCCGGGGGTCGTGTCAGTATCGCAATCTATGCGCAAGGGGTTGTCCATATGGTGGATACTTCAGCAGCAACTCGGCAACGCTTCCCGCTGCAAAAGCAACGGGTAACCTTACCTTGCGACCGTTCTCGGTTGTTCACTCCATTATTTATGACGAACAGCAACGGAAAGCGAGAGGTGTTAGAGTCATCGATGCGGAGACCAAAGAGGAAATGGAGTTCTATGCGAAGATTATTTTTGTGAATGCCGGGGCGTTGAACTCGCTGTTGCTTCTAATGAATTCGACATCCCCTCGATTTCCGAATGGATTTGGTAACGACAGTGGTCTACTAGGACATTATATGATGTTTCATAACTATCGCGGACAAATAGGCGGGTCGTATGATGGCTACCACGATCAATACTACTTTGGAAGACGCCCCGCCGGCGTGTATATGCCCCGTTTCAGGAACGTAGGAAGTGACAAACAGCAGGCATTTCTCCGGGGATACGCTTTTGCCGCTGGAGGATCGCGCGGGTCTGGTGATCCCGGCGACGTGATTGGTGCATCACTAAAGGAGGCTATGGCAAAGCCAGGTGAGTGGAACTTTTGGATGACAGGCATGGGAGAGTGCTTGCCTCATCCCGATAACAAAGTTACGCTGGACAAAAGCAAAATGGATGCATGGGGCATCCCGCAGCTCGCTGTTGATTGTGAGTATAGGGAAAATGAACTTGCTATGCTGAAAGATATTTTAGAGAGCGGCGCAGAGATGCTGGAAAAAGGCGGCTTCAAAAATATTTACACCAATGATACGAAGCAGGCGCCCGGACTTGATATTCATGAGATGGGTGGCGCCCGGATGGGTAAGGATCCGAAAACGTCGATACTCAACGAACATAATCAGGTGTGGAATGCCAAGAATGTTTTCGTTACCGATGGAGCATGTATGACTTCCAGCGCCTGTCAAAACCCATCGCTTACCTATATGGCTTTGACAGCCCGCGCGGCGGACTTTGCAGTGCACGAATTAAACAAACAAAATATTTAGCGCAAGACATTAGTTCAGAGAAGATGCATAGGTAAGAATATGTCATTCTCGATTTGTTAGGTGGAATAAATTTTTCACAATAGTGTCCGGTTACTAAATTGCTATTTTCTGTATTTAGCGGGCAAACTACCCAGACTTATTTTGTGCTGAATGCGTGAATGAGACGAGCATTTTTTTGTACCTTCAAGGTTCGCATACCCCATGATGTTACCTAAACTACCGTTTCTTCGATGTGCCTTGTTCGTACTCTTAAGTTTTACACCGCTGATTTCTTTCACGCAATGCTGGCCACGCTCCCAAAAGTTGGTACCAACAAAAGCATTTAATACATCTGAAGGAATTGGATCATCAATTGATCACGAAGGAAATATCGCCGTTGTTGCTGCGCCTCAAAGTGATACACTTCGTTCGTCATCCGGCGTAGTCTATGTGTTTGAATTTAACAATGGCAACTGGAAAAAGATTGCATCATTGACGGCCTCCGACCATCGGGAGTATCAAAATTTCGGACATCAAGTACTGATCCAAAACGACTATATTTTCGTTGCAGATCCCGGGAGGCCGAATGGTGGTAACAATAGTGGAGCAGTCTATCTATACAAAAAACCATTGGAAGGATGGCACGACATGACAGAAACGTCAGTCCTTACACCCGTGCATCCGAAGCCTTACCACTTTGGTGTTTCAATGGATGTGTTTGAAAATACACTTATCGTTGGCGCTTCTGGTACCACCAACGAAAACAATGTAAATGCGGGTGCGGCCTTCCTATTCGAACTGCAAATCGATACGTGGACACAGATTGCAACAATCAAATCGCCGCATACATTAGAGTCGACTTTCGGAAGTAACGTTGCTCTCACACAGAATACCGCAGTTGTAGTAGCCGATGAAGAGCGACGGCCAAGCTATACGGCGCGTGGTGCAGTCTATGTTTTTGAAAAAAACCCTGCCTCTCCCTGGACGGATGGTTATCCGGTGGCACGGCTTACAGAAAGTTCGGGCAATGAATCAATTGCCTATCTTGGCTACGGACTCGCCATCGACGAGTCTCGAAATACAATCTTTGTTACTGAAGTAAAGTGGGATGAAACCCGTGGATACAAAACCATCAAAGTTTATAAGAAGCCTGGCTCGGGATGGACAAACATGACTGAAACGACAACGTATGCTGGCGCTGGAACCTCCCAGGTTTTCTATCAGTCGCTACGATTTCAGGAACCCTACCTTTACTCTGGTGGAGGACCGTTTGTAGAGATATTTACCCCTGACCAAAACAATGAATGGAACCTGAACAGTCCGATAGGCACATTAACAATTCCTGACTTTACCCTGCAACAACAATTCGGCGAGAAAATTTCAGTTCATGACGGTCGTGTGCTGGTCTCGGCACCGGCACGGGTGACGGTGGACCGGGATGCTCCGATCATACCATTAGCGCCGGCAATTTACGATTTTGATCGACCTGCAACGGGATGGATAGCTGGTGAAAATTTTGCTGACCGCTCATTTGTGTACATGCCAAGCACAGCAACGGATTATTTCTATGGAACCGATATTGATATCGAAGGGGATCTCGCCATTGTAGGGTCGCCTTACGATAACACCAACAAGACAAAAGCGGGAGCAGTTTATGTGTATCGATTGGTGAACAACGCCTGGAATAAAATTGCTACACTGACTCCCTCCGACGGTGAGCCTTATGATAATTTCGGTCGAAGTATAGCAATCAGTGAGGACCACATTGCTGTCGGCGTTGAAAACAAGCATTACCGCGACGAAACAGGCCGGGTTCTCGACTTCAATCTTGGCGCGATCTACGTTTTCAAAAAACCGCAAGCCGGATGGGCGGACATGCATGAATCTTACAAGATTGTGCGGAGTGAAGGAAAATTTGACTACACCGATCGCGATCGCGATGATGACCGTTTAGGGATAACGGTACAACTGGACTACCCCTACCTGTTAGCAAGCCGCTTCGACAACGGCTCTCGTCCTAATACGGGCTCGGTGCTCGTGTTCAACCTTGCCGGAAATGAACCGGTACTCGAGGCTACGTTGAATCCATCGTTCAGGGATGCGGTTAATAACTTTGGTGAGTCTCTTTGCATTCGCGACAGCGTCATCGCGATAGGATGTGGTACGACGCGTTTTTGGATGGGTGAACGGAACGCTGTGTTTATGTATGAGAGACAAGGCGACCATTGGAGCGATGCGACCCAATCTTCAATATTGGTACCATCGGATGATGGTACTACAGGGTATCTCCCTGGTATCGCGTTCGGCCAAAGCATCGATATGACTGAAGACGGATCGCAGATTATAGTTGGGGCACCGGGATGGTTTGATGGCATTATTTTTCAGACACAGGATTACTTCAAAGGCGCGGCCTACATTTTCGAGAGACCGCAGCATGGATGGAAAGGTGTGATCAATGAAAAAGTCCGGCTCACCGTGCCCGATCAGCCGGCCTATGCTTGCTACGGGTTATCGGTGCATATAGAAGACCGTTACGCGGTGGTTGGCGCGCCACAAAATTATTTCTACACGGCCACACAGAACCCGGGGCCTGGTAAAGTTTTCTTTTATCAAAAACCCGATGAAGGTTGGAAGTATAAGTTGCCAGACAAGGTAATTCAAGGTGACGAATCGGGATCTACCATTCCGGATTATTTCGGAGCGTCTGTCGAGGGAGTCTTTGGATACTTACTTATTGGGGCGATTGCGGATGACAATCAGAACAGTGTTGATGCCGGATCAGTCTATGTATATACGGAATATCCTTTCATCAACCCCACGGAAACGCCATTGTGTGAAAATGCAAGTTCCGTGCAACTCTCAGCATTTCCCGGTGGAGGAACGTGGAACGGAAACGGTTTGGCTAGTGCATCGGA
>Ga0111538_10003414_pt1 | contig 22200 bp, 24 predicted proteins | sample SoiMethybrSBSTD1_FD_79669 | JGI IMG/M metagenome (GOLD analysis project Ga0111538, IMG submission 79669) | Bulk soil microbial communities from a Populus tree surrounding site in Tennessee, USA - Soil MetaG P. TD hybrid SBSTD1 (version 2)... | ecosystem: Environmental > Terrestrial > Soil >...
CGCGGATCCAGAAGCGGAATGGACGATTTCAGCGCGGCGGCATGCGTGCGCTCCTGGAGGATCGAGGCGCCTTCGCCATAATCTTCGCCGATGACGACGAGCGAGCCACCGACCACGCCGGCCGAGGCCACGTGCGAAAGCGCGTCGGACGCCACGTTGGTGCCGACCACCGACTTCCAGGTGACGGCCCCGCGCATCGGATAGTTGATCGAGGCGCCCAGCAGTGCCGCCGCCGCCGCCTCGCTGCCTGACAGCTCGAAGTAGATGCCCATGGGCCTGAGCAGCGACTCGTTGGCGTCGGCCATGACGTCGAGCAGGTGGGAGATCGGCGCGCCCGGGTAGCCGCCGACGTAGGACACGCCGGACTGCAGCAGTGCCTTGGTGATGGCGAGGATCCCCTCGCCCTTCAGGATGTCTCCCGCCCCATAGCCGAGCTGTTTGACGTCCTCGGCAAACGACCGCTCACTCATGCCGGCTCCTCGCCCTCGGGTTGTCGTCTATTGTTGCACAGAACCCGGGCGGGTCGACGGCGGCCGGTCAGGCGGCGCGCGTGTCGCTGGTGGGCGTGTCGGCGTCGGGGGTGTCGGCGTCTGCCGCGGGCGCGACCCGCCGGCGGTCTTCGTGCGCCAGGAGCCTGCGGTGCAACCGCTCGAATTCCTCCTGCAGCTCGGCCAGCTCCTCGTCGGTGCTCGTCTCCAGCGCGACCATCGCGGTGCGCGCTCCCTTCACCGCGCGCAGCAGCTCGTCCAGCTTGAGGTGGATCGCCCGCGCGTCGCGGTTCTGGGTGTTCTGGATGAGGAAGACCATCAGGAAGGTCACGATCGTGGTGGCCGTGTTGACGACGAGCTGCCAGGTGTCGGAGTAGCCGAAGAACGGCCCGGTGATCGCCCAGACGACGATCAGGCCCAGCCCCACGAGGAACGCCGCGGGGCTGCCGACCCGATCCGCCACCCGCGAGGCGAACGTACGGAACACTGCTCGCATGGGCATGCGCCTCCGCGGCGGGTATAGTGCAACCCGCGGACCAGCAGGTTCGTCAGCGGGTCGAACGCGTGGCGGCCGCGCTCAGCGCGTAGAGTGCAGGCCGTTGGAGGGTCCGGTCCGGATCCAGGCGCGCAGCACCTCGGCCACGCTCCAGGCCTGGGCCACACATCCGCGCGGGGTGAAGGGCCCCTCGGCGTCGAAGATCTCGCTGATCGAGCCGATGCAGGCGCCGCTCAGGTGGGGACCGAACCCTTCGAGCCACTCGCGGGCGCGGGCCCGGTCGCCGGGATACACGCGCAGCCACGCGTCCACGAACGGACCGATGAGCCATGCCCACACCGTGCCCTGATGGTAGGCGGCGTCGCGCGCGCGCAGGTCGCCGTCGTAACGGGACTTGTAGTCCTGGTGCTTGGGATCGAGCGAGCGCAGGCCGAGCGGCGTCAGCAGCCGTGCGCGCACGACGTCCAGCACCGCGGCCCGCCGCGCTTCGTCGAGCACCGGATGCGTGAGCGCCAGCGCCAGCACCTGGTTGGGGCGGCACGCCGGATCGTCGCCGTCCTCGCCATCCACCACGTCGTAGAGGTATCCGCCTGGCGCGTACCAGAAGCGCGTGTTGAACGCGGCGGCCGCCCGGGCGGCGTGCTCGCCAATCGGCTTGGCCGCCACCGGGCCGCGCTCGGCCTCCAGCCACTCCTCGAGCAGGCGCAGGGCGTTGTACCAGAGCGCGTTGACCTCGACGGTCTTGCCCCGGCGCGGCGTCACGACCCAGTCACCGACCTTGGCATCCATCCAGGTGAGCTGGTAGCCGGGGGCGCCCTGGCGCAGGAGGCCGTCGGCGGGATCCACCCCGATCCCGAAGCGTGTGCCCCGCACGTGATGCTCGACGATGTCGACCAGCGTGGGCAGCAGACCGGCGAGCGTCGCGTGGTCGCCGGTCGCCGCCAGGTAGCGGTGCAGCGCCTCGAAGAACCACAGCGTCCCGTCAGCCGTGTGATAGAGCCCCTCGGTCTCGCCCTCGGGGAAGACGTTGGGGATGAGCCCGTCCTGGACGTAGTGGGCGAACGTCCTCAAGATGTATCCCGCTTCCACGTGACGCCCGGTGGCCAGCGTCAGGCCGGCCAGCGCGATCATCGTGTCGCGGCCCCAGTCGGTGAACCAGTGATAGCCGGCGATGATCGTGCGGGCCTCGTCGCCGCCGGCGCGCGCCCGGGCCGCATCGCGCACGCGGCCCACCGGCGTGACGATGAACTGATCCGCGGCCAGCACCAGCTCCGCCCCCATGCCCGTGCGCGCGCCCGGATGCGCGGCGGCCACCAGGCGACGCAGGCGTCGGCGCTCGGCCTCCAGCGCCGCGGTGGGATCGAGCGCAGTGACGGTCTCCCACGACTCGGTCGACGCGATCAGCGTCACCGCCTCGCCGACGCCGATGTCGGCCCGGAAGTATCCGGGGCTCCACAGATCGCCGCGTGACTCGTAGCCGCGGCTGCCCTCCACGCGATATCCCACGCCGGTGATGCGGCTGGGATCGACGGTGAACGCGCCCGGCCCGTGCAGCGTCAGCCGGAGGACCGGCAGACCGCCGCCCGGCGCGACCTCGAAGCGACCGGCGACCGCGGTCAGCGTGTACGGCTCGGCGAGCGGCTCGCTGACGGGCGCGTTGTGGGCCCGCACGTGCATCGACGGGCGCAGCGTCAGGCGAACCGTGGGCGGCCCCGCGAGCAGCCGATAGGTGAGGTGCACCGTGTTCTGTCCGTACGGCATGACCAGGCGCTTCTCGACGACCGCGCCACCGGCCTCGTAGCGCCACACCGGCAGCCCTTCCTCGAGGCGCAGCTCGGTGAGATGGCGAGCCGCCAGCAGCTCGGCCGGGATCCCGGTGCGGTCCTCGCCGGTCAGCACGGCCGTCGTCCGATCGGGGAATCGCAGCCGCTCCCACAGCGCGCTGAGCATGAGCGTGCGGCCCCAGGGCGCGGGCAACGCCGCCACGAGCAGGCCGTGATAGCGCCGCGTGAGCACGCCGCCGACGGTACCGGCGGCATATCCTCCGAGCCCGTTGGTGACGAGCCACTCGTCGGCCAGCAAGCGCACGACGTCCGTGCCGTCGGCCGCCGAGTAGGCGACGCGGCGCAGCAGCTCGGTCACGACCGGCTCCCCGGCCGGCCGGCGAGCAGCACGGCCGACTCCGCCGACAGTCGCCAGCCGGCGTCGGTCTCCGGCACGAGCACCCCCGGGCCGCCGTAGTGCGGAGCGTCGCTCGACCACACCAGCCTCCAGCGCATGTCCTCGGGCGGAGCGAGCAGCGGCTCGGGCACGATCGTCAGGTCGCGATCGGGGCCCAGGTTCACCACCAGGAGCCGGTCCCCGTAGGCCTCGCCGCCGAAGTAGCGCAGCACGAGCGCGTCATCTGCCAGGGGCGCACCGTCGACGCGGGCCCCGGTGCCCACCACGGCATCACCGCGGCGCAGGGCCAGCAGATCGCGATGCAGGGCCAGGGCGTCGGCGTGCACCTCGCGCTCGCCCGTATCGAGCTTGCATCGCTCGAAGGTGGCGCGATCCCCGGGATCGGGCAGCCGATCGCGCGGACCGGCGGCGACGCTCGGGAACTGCGCGAGAAACTCGACGCGGCCACGGCGCACGGCCGGCGCCAGCTCGCGGTTGTGATCGGCGAAGTAGAGAAACGGCCCGGACGACGCGAACTCCTGGCCCTGGAACAGCAGCGGCGTCCACGGGCCGAGCAGCAGCAGGGCGGTCATGGCGCGCAGGCGCCCGGGCGAGGTCAGCGCGTGCAGTCGCGCCCCGGACGCGGAGTTGGCGACCTGATCGTGGTTCTGCAGATAGGCCACGAAGCGCGCGGGCTCGATGCCGAAGGTCGGGGTGCCCCGCCGCTGCCGCTGCCAGGCGTAGCGCTGGCCCTGATAGAGATAGCCCCACTTGGCCGCCGCGACGAGCTCGCGCGCGGTACCGCCGTAGTCCGTGTAGTAGGCCTCGCGACGGCCGGTGAGCGCGACGCGTGCGCTGTGATGAAAGTCGTCGTTCCACACGCCGTCGAGGCCATGGCCGCCCCGAGCGGGGGAGCGGAGCAAGCGGACATCCTGGGGCTCGTTCTCGGCAATCAGCACGATCGTGCGCCGGCCGGCCGCTTGCCGCGCACGGCGGGCCATCGCCGCCAGCACGTGCTCGGGCGAGGCGTCGTGGATCGACTGGGTCGCATCCAGGCGCAGCCCGTCGAGGTGAAACTCGTCGATCCAGTAGCCGGCATTGGCGATGAAGAACTCGCGCACCGCCGCGGCGTCGGCGCCGTCGAAGTTGAGTGCGTCACCCCACTCGTTGTCGTACCGATCGGTGAACCACGCCGGGGAGAACTCGCGCAGGTAGCAGCCGTCGGGCCCGCAGTGGTTGTAGACGACGTCGAGGACCACGCCGAGCCCGCAGCGATGCGCCTGATCGACGAAGCGCCGGAAATCGTCGGGCTCGCCATAGAGACGGGTGGGCGCGTAGAAGTCGACGCCGTCGTAGCCCCAGCCGAAGCCGCCGGGGAACTCCGCCACCGGCATGACCTCGAGCGTCGTCACCCCGAGCGCGGCCAGGGCGGGAAGCTCGCGCATCGCGGCCGCCCACGTACCTTCCGGCGTGAACGTCCCGACGTGGAGCTCGTAGAGCACCTGCTCGCCGAGGCGGCGTCCCGACCACGCGTCGTCCGTCCACGCGAACAGGCTGGGATCGACCACGCAGGACGGCGCGTGCGGCCCGGAGGGTTGGAACCGTGAGGCTGGATCGGGCAGCAGCGTCGTCCGGCCATCGAGGCGATAGCGATACAGCGTGCCGGCTCCGGCGTCAGCGGCCTCGCCCGCGAAGTACCCATCGCTCTCGGGCGTGAGGGCGATCCGATCGGGCGCCCCGGGGCCACCCTCGAGCACGACCTCCACGCCTGTGGCGATCGGCGCCCACACCCGGAAATGAACACCGCCGGCGGGAATCACTTCCGCGCCGACCGGCAATCGCCGAGGCAGGGCCGGTGCCCCGTCCGCACCGACGACGCGCTGCACCTCAGCCATGAAAGCTGCCAGTGCAAGGGGGTCGCCAGCGAGCGTGTTCCCAAAGGGACACATTGACTGAGTCACCGAATCAACACACCGTCGGCATTGTGCAGTGTACAGATCCTTCCGGCCCAATGCTCAGCGCAGACACACTGCGCCACCTCTACGTGGACGAGCGGCTCACGATGGCCGAGGTCGCCGCCGATTCGCATGCAGCGCGTCGACGGTCCGGCGTCGACTTCGAGCCTGGAGGATCCCTACCAGAACCCAGGGGCCAAAGACAAGCCACCACGGGGTCCATGGCGCTGCGGGAGGGCTCGCATGGTCAGCCGAAGTCGCCTGGATCGTCGGCCTCATGGCGAGCGACGGGAACCTCGCGAGAACCGGCCACGCCCTGAGCCTCACGCCCAACGACGTCGAGCTCCTGGAATCGGTCCGCAGCATTCTTCGAATCGGCAATCGGCTCGGGCACGTGCGCGGGGGGTTGGGCCACGCCTGCCACCGGCTGCAGTGGCGGGACCGAGAGCTCTATGGCTGGCTCAGCGACATCGGACTCACGCCACGAAAGAGTCTCACGCTCGGGCCGCTGACGGTGCCCGACGAGTACTTCGCCGATTTCTTCCGTGGGTGCATCGACGGTGACGGGACGATCCTCGTGTACACGGACCGCCACCACGCCACCAGGAACGCCACGTATGTCTATGAGCGCCTTTACCTGTCCATCGTCTCGGCGAGCCGCCCGTTCGTCATCTGGCTGCAGGAGACCATCGCCCGGCTCACCGGGGCACGCGGCACCGTCTACAACAAAGCGGGGCGGAACCGCCGCCCGATCTGGACTCTTCGGTACGCCAAACGTGAATCGTTGCGACTGCTGCCGTGGATGTACCCATCGCCCAGGGGCGCCGTGCCTGCGGCGCAAGCGGGCCAAGGCCGAGCAGTTCATGCCCCGGCCTGAATAAGGGTATGCTCTGGGGCGCGTGCCGGTGTGTCGGAACTGGCAGACGATCCGGACTCAAAATCCGGTGCCCGCAAGGGCGTAGGGGTTCGACTCCCCTCACCGGCACCATACCTTGACAAGCGTCGCGCGTGGCCGGTAACTTGGTAAATCTGTGGGGCTGTAGCTCAGTTGGGAGAGCACAAGGCTGGCAGTCTTGGGGTCAGGGGTTCGACTCCCCTCAGCTCCACCAAATTACCGACGCGGGGTTGCGGAGCCATCTGCAGCCCCGCGTTGCTGTTTGGCGGCTGTGAAGGCCAGGGACGGTAATTCCCCTGCACGATTGAGGACCGCCCCACCCACCCTCTCCGTCGTCAAATCGACAAAAGCAACGAATACAGCGCGATCCGTTCGCCCCCACTGATCCGAGGCCCTGGCACCATCCGTGCGACGGTCATGGGCGGGATGACAGGTAAGATCCGTTCCCTTGACCAGCGCTCGATTCGCCTCAGCGAGCCCGTCCGTCAGACGATCGAGCGCTTGGCCCGGCTGGCCAACGTCACGCCCTCCGAGATCGTCGACTTCATCCTGACCGAAGTGCTCCAGGAGGCCGGCCTGCCCGATCCACTCCCGACCGATCCTCACGAGAGGCCGGCCGCGAAGCACTCGGGGCCGGCGGACGTGGTCCCGATCACGAGCGCCCGTCGGTCCGTCGAGCGATAGCTCGTCGCCGTCCCCGGCGGCGGTGTCTCGCCGGGCCTCGTGCTACAGTCCACCGGGTTGATCACCGTGGTCCTCGTCGTCTACAACCAGCTCGCGCTCACCCGCGCGTGCCTGACGAGCCTGCGCGGCACCAGCGAGCCCTTCGAGTTGGCCGTCATCGACAACGCCTCCACGGACGGCACCGATGCCTTCTTCCGCCACGCCCCGTTGCCGTTCGCGCATCGCTACCACCGCAACCCAGAGAACGTCGGACTGATCCGCGCGCTGAATCAGGGCGCGGAGCTGGCCGGCGGCGACGTGCTGTGCTTCCTGCACAACGACACCGAAATGCGTGACATGCGCTGGCTCGCCCGGCTGCGCTCCGCAGTGGAGGAGCCGGGCGTGGGGCTGGCCGGACTCTACGGGGCGCGACGCCTGCGGCGCGATGGGCGGTACGTCGGCCGCACGATCGTGCACGCGCTGGACGGCTCGGCCAACCTGCGCGCCGACGCCGTCGAGGTCGCCTCGGTGGACGGCGTGTGCCTGTGCGTGCCGCGGGCCGTGCTCCAGGAGGTCGGGGGCTTCGACGAGGCGTACGGCTTCTTCCACGGCTACGACCGCGATCTCTCGTTCGCGGTCCGCGAGACCCGGCGCCGCTGCGTCGTGGTCAACGCGCCGTTCGTCCATCGGGGCGGCGGCACCCGCACCGGCGCCGGGGCCCCGGTACGCTCGCAGGAGGATCTCGGTCAGCGGCAGGCGGCCCTCGCGCGCTTCGCCGGCAAGTGGGCCCGTCGCCTGCCGGCGGATGTGCGCAGCGCGCGCGAGCGGGTCGCCGACTGGCTCACCGCGCGCGCGCGCCGCTGAGCGGACTTACTTCCCGAGGATCTTCAGCCCGTCCTTGGCGACCTTCTCGGACTCGGCATGATTACCCTTGGCGTGAAGCTCGGCCGCCTGGGCAGCCCGCCTTGGCGTCCTGCGAGGCGGGGTCGAAGCGAATCGCGATCTCATCCTCGATCTGCTTGACCAGCTTCGGGCACTGGAAGGCCATGGCCTGCCCGGTGAACAGCACGGTGGCAAGGCCGATCACGGTCACGACGGCGAGACGGAACATGGCGCACCTCTCCCTGGATGCGGAAGGCATGGCAACGCGCAACCGACCACGCAGGTGGCCGGGGCGCCGGTTGTCGGCCAGCGAGGGATCAGGTGCGGGGAGGTGCGCGGGTAGCGGGGCCGCCGAGCGGCGCGGCGTCGACGATCCGAACCGCCGGGAGTGGGGCCGCCGGGCCCACGGCACCGCGCGGCGTCTGCAGGTCGGGAGCCGCAGCTCCAAGCGCCGGTAGGACCGAATCGGGCTCGAGATGCGGGCGTTCGAGAGGCAGCCCCTCGTCGTCGAGCGTGTAGATGACGGAGAGGCGCGGGTCGTTCGAGGGAGCGTCGACCACCAGAGCCGCGAAGACGGTCAGCAGAGCGAGGAGCAGGATGCCGATGGACTCCGACGTCGCGCGCGCGGGGAGGCGCCGGACGGGTCGGGGGCCCATGAGCGGGACTATAGTCCCGATGGCGCCGCTGCGCCAATCGGGGATCAGCCGCCCAGGTAGAGCCGCTTCACCTCGGGGTCGGCCAGCAGGGTACGGCCCGCGCCCTCGAACCGGTTCCGCCCGAGCTCCAGCACGTAGCCGCGATCGGCGATGGCCAGGGCCCGCGTGGCGTTCTGCTCCACCAGCATGAGGGTGTAGCCGGCCTGGCGCATCTCCATCAGCTTCTCGAAGATCAGCGTGACGAACTTCGGTGACAGCCCGAGCGACGGCTCGTCGAGCATGATCAGCTTGGGCGCGGTCATCAGCGCCCGGGCGATGGCGACCATCTGCTGCTCGCCGCCCGACATCGTGCCGGCGGCCTGGCGGCGCCGCTCGGCGAGGATCGGAAACAGGCGGTACACCTGATCAAGCGCGGCCGCCACGCGCGCCGGATCGCGCTCGGTGTAGGCACCCATCTGGAGATTCTCCAGAACGGTCATCTGCGGGAACACGATGCGGCCCTGCGGCACGTAGGCCAGCCCGCGGCGCAGCACGAGGTCGGGCCGCGTGCCGGTGATGTCCTCGCCGTTGAAGAGCACGCGGCCGGCGCGCGGCGTGAGAAAGCCCACGATCGTCTTGAACGCGGTGGACTTGCCGGCGCCGTTGGGCCCGATGATGCTCACGATCTCGTGCACGCCGACCGTGAGAGAGACATCGTGCAGGATGTCGATCCGCCCATATCCGGCGGTGAGCGACTGGGCGACCAGCAGCGGCACCTCGGGCGTCACCGGGCCTCACAGACGTAGAGGACGTGCGGGTACGGCAGCACGTCCACCATCAGGTGGCGATGGACCGTGAAGCCCGCGACGGTGAGCGCGCCACCCAGTTCATCGGCGCTCCAGTAGCGCACGGGCGTGCGTGGCGCCATGGCCCGGTCCAGCAGCCACGTGAACCAGCGCTTGGCCCGCGGATGCGTATCGACGTCCTTGACGAGGAGCCGGCCGCCCACCGGCAGGCTGGCGCGCAGGGCGCGGAGCAGCGGCGGTACCCTCTCGGGCGGCACGTGGTGGACGATGTCGAGCATGTACGCCGCGGCCACCTCGCCGTCGCCCTTGAAGTCGCGGGCGTCGGCCTCTTCGTAGGCGACGTTGTCGAGACCGAGCCGGGCCGCCGCCCGCCGGGCCAGCGCGATGCGGCCTCCACTGAGGTCGAGGCCGCGCACGAACCGCCGCGGCCCGGTGGCCGCGTAGTAGAGCGAGAACAGCCCGAAGCCACAGCCGATGTCGAGCACCGGGCCGGCCTCGGGCAGGTATTGACCGATCTCGTCGAGAAAGCGCTGGCGCAGGATCCCGAACCGCACCCAGCAGTAGGCGCGCACGATCGGATCGTCGTAGGCGCGGATGATTCGCTTAACGGTCGCGCTGTGCATAGATGCGATAGTCCGGACCGGGACGAACGAGATCGTACCGCGCCAGGCGCTCGCGCAGCTCGGGGAAGCCGTCCAGGCGGTCCCACCCGCCCGCCGGCCAGCCCTGCTCGAACACGACGATCAGACGGGGCGGATGCGCGTCCAGCCCCTGGATCAGCTCGGCGCGCAGCGCGCGGATCACCGGGTGGCTCGCGTCGTGAAAGAAGTGGAAGTCGTACAGAAAGCGCGTGGGCTCGCGAACCCCGAGGCGCAGCAGCGCATGGATGCCGCCGCCGGTCGTGTCCAGCACCTGCACGGTGTCGCCGGGCCGAAGCCGCGGCGCCAGCTCGGCGGCCAGGCGCCGGGCGCTCTCGGCCTTGGCGCGCTCCCACCCGGCCGGGCTCACCGCCAGCGCCTTGCCCGTGAGCAACCCGAGCGTGAGCATGACGCTCAGCAGCAGCGGCACCGCCACCGGGCGGCCGAGCCGGGCCAGCGCGGGCCCGATCTCGGCGGTCGGCAGCAGCAGGGCGAAGGCCGCCAGCGGATACAGGTGGTACTCCCAGCCCTTCCCCTGCGCCACGAAGTGCACGAGGCCGTAGAGAATGCCAATGGCGGCCACGGCGTGACGCGCGCGAAAGCGCCTGGCGGCCAACGCGCTGGCCGCCGACAGCACGACACCGCTCGCAATCGGAATCCAGATCCCGGCGCGATAGACGTTGGGGGCGGCCCGCCCGAGGCGGGAATAGAGCGGCACGAGGTACTCGAAGAGGATGGCCCGCCACGCCGGCAGAGCGCCGGCCAGCGCGAGCCACAGCACCACGGCCGCCGGCACCACCGCGGCGCCGATGAAGAAGGACGCGAGCGGCCCGGCCATCCCGCTCCCCGCGCGCCAGGCGGTGACCGCGATCATGACGCCGAGCGCGGCGGCCAGCGCCGCGGTGTGCGGCTTGACCGTCATCGACGCGCCCAGGGCGAGACCGCCCCACGCCAGATCGCGCCGGCGGCGTCCGCCGGTCGCCTCCAGCCAGCGCGCCACGCCGAGCGCGCCGACCAGGAGCAGCGGACAGAGGAGGAAGTCACGCTGGCCGGCCTGCCAGGCGCCGCCGGCCAGGTGATAGAGCATCAGCGATCCGGCGGCAACGGCAGCGGCCAGACGCCCCCACGGCGCGGCGAAGGCCGCGGCAGCCACCGCGACGCTCGCGAGCCAGGCCAGATCGAAGAACCGCCACGCCAGATCGCCGCCACCCAGCGCGCGGACCACGAGCAGGTGCAGCAGGTACACGCCGGGGAAGTTCATGTCGAACAGGTCGCGGTACGGAACCGCGCCCTCGGCGATGCGCCGGGCCACGTAATGCATGAGCGGCGCGTCGTGGACCAGCGGCCAGCCCAGCGAGCGCCACGCCAGCCAGCCCACCAGCACGACGCCCCCGGCGAGGACGAGACGCTCAGCGGCCGAAGTAGGCCTCAATCACGCGCTCGTCGGCCTGGATCAGGCCCGGCGGCCCCTCGGCGATCTTCTCGCCATGGTCGAGGACGAACACCGTCTCGCACAGACCCATGACCACTTTCATATCGTGCTCGACGAGCAGGATCGTCCGCCCCTCGTCGCGCAGGCGGGTCACCGCGGCCAGCAGGTCGTTGAGCAACGTGCGGTTCACCCCGGCGGCCGGCTCGTCGAGCAGGATCAGCGCGGGATCCGTCATCAGCACGCGCACAAACTCCACCAGCTTCTGCTGACCGTAGGACAGGTTGCCGGCGTACTCCCCGGCCAGCCGCTCGAGCTTGACGAACTCCAGCATCTCGCGGCCGCGGCGCTCGGCGTCTGCCCGCGCGCCCCGCGTGACCACCAGGAGATTTTCGAGCGCGGTCAGCTCGGGAAAGACACGGATGACCTGGAACGTCCGGCCGATGCCCATGCGGGCCACGCGCGAGGGCCTGAGGCCGTCGATCCGCTCCCTCTTGAACTGCACGCGGCCCGCGTCGAGACGCTCGAGCCCGGTGATGCAGTTGAAGAGCGTCGTCTTGCCCGAGCCGTTGGGACCGATGAGCCCGTAGATGTGGCCGGCCTCGAGCGCGAAGGACACGCGGTTGACCGCGGCGACGCCGCCGAAGCTCCGGCTCACACCCTCGACCGCCAGCACCGGCATCAGATGGTCCGGGGCAGCCGGTACTTCAGCTGCAGGAGCCCGAGCACCCCGCGCGGCATGGCCAGCACCACCGCGACGATGATGGCGCCGAAGAGCAGCGGGTGCACGTAGGGGTAGCGAGCCCACACGATCTCCTGGATCACGAACAGCGCGATCGCGCCGAGCACCGGCCCCCACACGGTGCCCTTGCCCCCGAAGAGCACCATCACGATCATCGTCACGGTGATGGCCAGCGGGAACACGCTGATGGGCTCGATGTAACCCTGGTCGCGGGCGGTGAGCGCGCCGGCGATGCCGGGCCCCAGCGCGGAGATCAGGAAGGCGACCAGCTTGTGGCGGAAGGTGTCGATGCCCATTGCCTCGGCGGCGATCTCGTCCTCGCGAATGGTCATGAGGCGCAACCCGAAGCGCGAGGTGATGATCAGGTAAGTCACCGCGGTGACGGCCACGGCCAGCGCGCCCATGACGTAGTAGATCGACCGCGTGGCATCGAGGGTCGGCAGCGACAGCCCGTTGCCCCCGCCGGTCAGCCCCTCGAAGTACGACACCAGCGCGCGTAGCACCTCGTTGAGCCCGAGCATCGAGATGGCGAAGTACGGGCCCTTCAGGCGCAGGCACGGATAGCCGATCACCAGCGCCAGCACGCACGCGGCGACGCCGCCACCCAGCGCGGCGATCGGCCACGACCAGCCGGCGGCCGTGATCAGGATCGCGCCCGCGTAGGCGCCGATGCCGAAGAACGCCACGTGGCCGAACGACACGTAGCCGGTGAGGCCGGAGATGAGATTCCAGGAGCCGGCCAGGGCGATCCACATGAAGATCTGCAGGGTCGAACGAACCCCGTAGCCCGTCCCGAAGGCGGGGTACACGCAGAGCGCGACCACCGCGAGGGCGAGTACGGCCAGGACGGGACCGCGCGTGAGCGTCACGTCGAGCGGCCGCCCAGCAGACCGGTGGGACGCACGATCAGCACCACCACCAGCAGCAGGTAGGCCACGACCTCGGAGAGCTGCGTGGTGAGGAACAGCGAGGCCAGCTGCTCGACCAGCCCCAGCAGCAGGCCGCCGAAGAGCGCGCCCGGATAGTTGCCGGCCCCGCCCAGCACGATCACCAGGAACGACTTGAACGTCCAGACGCCGCCCATCTCGGGCTGGATGGCGACGATCACGGCCAGCAGCGCGCCGCCGCCGGCGGCCAGCGCGCTGGCCAGGCCGAAGGTCAGCAGGTGGATGCGGGCCACGTTGATGCCGCACACCAGGGCCACCTCGCGACTCTGCGAGGTGGCCCGGATCGCCTTGCCCAGGCGCGTGAACTTCAGGAACAGGAAGGCCAGCGTGGTCACCGCCGCCGCGAACAGGAAGGCGATGAACCGCGGCTTGGACAGCGCGAGCCCCCCCACCACCCAGGCGCCGGTGATGAACTCCACCGCGCGCAGGTCGGAGGTGAACGCGAGCTGGGCGAGGTTCACCAGGGCGATCGAGATCCCGAAGGTCAGCAGCAGCGAGGACAGCTCGGGCGCGTCGACCACGCGAAAGACCAGCGTGCGCTGCAACAGGAGACCGACCACGAAGAGCACGGCCATCGCCACCGGCACCGTCAGGAAGGGATTCATGCCGGCCCGGCTGTAGAGGAAGTACGTGGTGTACGCGCCCAGCATGAGGAGCGGGCCGTGGGCGATGTTGATGACGCGCATCACCCCGTAAATGAGGGCCAGCCCCAGCGCCACCATCGCGTAGAGCGCGCCGGACAGGACGCCGGAGATGAGCACCTGCGCGATCATCTCCGGCGTCACGGCGACGCTCACGCGCGGCCGGGAGCGCTCAGCGCTGGGTCCAGGGCGGCGTCGGGTAGCGCGGCTTGGCCTGGGCCAGCTCGTCCGGCCACACCGTGGCCTTCTTCTCGCCCTGCCACTGGAAGGTCACCATCTTGTGGGCCAGCTGGAACCCGTCCTGATCGACCTTGTAGTCGCCGAAGATCGTCTTGGTCTCGAGCTTGAGAAGCTGCTCGCGGACCTTGTCGGCGTCGAGCGAGTTGGCGCGCTTCACCGCCTCACCGTAGATGAGGCAACCGGCGTACCCGGCCGCCGAGTGATACGACGGCTCGTGGCCGAAGTCCTTCTTGTAGGTCTCGAAGAACTCCTGGTTGCCGGGGTAGGGCAGCGTCGGCTCCCACTGCGTGGCGCCGTAGATGTATTCCGCGTTCTGCTTGAGCGTGTCGTAGAACTCCGGCAGATCCCCGCCGACGGTCACCCCGTACATCTTGGGATTGACGTTCAGCTCTTTCATCTGGCGGGTGAGCGCCACCGCGTCGTCGAAGTACGTGCCGGCCACGACGACGTCGGGGTTGGCGGCCTTGATCTTGGTGAGCAACGCCGAGAAGTCCGTGTTGCCCTTCGGATAGGCCTCGGAGAAGACCACCTGCATGCCCTTCTTCTTGGCCAGCTCGACGGCGCCGGCGGCCGCGGCCTTGGAGAACAGCGTGTCCTCGTTGACGACGGCGACCGTCTTCAGCCCGCGCTTGGCCGCCATGTCGACGACGCCTTCCAGGTACCCCTCGGCGGGCGAGATCACCATGAAGATGTACTTGCGGCCCTTGCGGAAGATCGACGTGGTCGCGGCCAGCGGCGCCACCATGATCTTCTTGTACTTCTCGGTGACGTTGGCAGCGGCCTCGGACACCGGCGAGGAGTACGGCCCCATCACGCCGTCCACCTTGTCCTCGGTGATGAGCTTCTCGTAGAGCCGGACCGCGGTGGCCGGCGTGGACTGATCGTCGTAGACGACGAACTCCAGCTTGCGCCCGAGCACGCCGCCCTTGGCGTTGAGGTCCTTGATGCAGAGCTGATAGCCCTCGTGCTGATTCTTGCCGAGCTTGGCGTAGGTTCCGGTCAGCGACAGCGAGGCGCCGATGCGGATCGGACCCTGAGCGTCAGCCGGCACGCAGAGGAGCGCCATGGCCCCGGCGAGGGCCCACAATCCGAGCGTTTTGCGCTTCATGCGGAGTCCTCCTGGCAGCGGTAAGTGCGCACAAATAAATAGCATGGTACGGTGGGAACAACAACGATCGGCTTCCGTTCTGAGCCCCATTTCAAGGAGCGCTGCATGTCGTCTGACGATCAGGGCGCGCCCCCTCGCTCGATCTTGATCATCGAGGACAACGCCGACGCCCGCGACGCGCTGCGGCTGCTCCTGGAGCTCGACGGGCACGTCGTGGATGCGGCCGGCGAGGGCGCCGAGGGCGTGCAGATCGCCCAGGCCAAGGACCCGGACATTGCGCTGGTGGACATCGGGCTGCCCGGGCTGGACGGGTACGAGGTCGCACGGCGTCTGCGCGCGTCCGGCAGCCGCCGGCCGGTGCTGGTGGCCCTCACGGGCTACGGTCAGCCGGAAGACCGGCGACGGGCGGTCGAGGCCGGGTTCGACGCGCTACTGGTGAAGCCGGTCGACCCCTCGATGCTGGCCAGCCTGCTGACTACTCTCGAAATTCCTGGTCCAGGATCTCGCGGATGAACCGGTCGAGCGACAGCGGATAGAAGCGCGCGTCCGGCGAGACGATCACTCCCGTGTCGATGACCTCCCGCCGGGAGAGCTCGTCGAGCACGCGGTCCAGGTGGCTGTCGGCGGCGTGATCGTGCCGCCGGATCGCGAGGTCCTCGCTCTCCAGCGCCACCCGGGAGGCGTAGCGGAAGCTGAAGACCCGCGCCACCAGCCGTCGATCCATCAGCTCCCGCTCCCCGAACAGCTCGCCGTAGGTCGGGCCGTCGCTACCCGCCGCGATCACCAGGCGGGGCGAGACCTTGATGCGGCCGCGGATCTCCACCGCCCGCGCCGGGTGTTCGTGCTCGGGGGCGACCAGGATGTAGGGCAGCACGTGGTAGCCGGTGATGATGCCGGTCAGCGGCTTGCGCACGATGCGCGTCTCGTCGAAGATCGCGCGCAGCAGCTCCGGGTCCGACCACTCAGGGTCCATGCGCTCCAGTGTACGAGATCGCGCGGGGGCCTCGGGGCGTTTCGAAATTGACTCGAGGCCGGCGCCGCGCGAAGGTGACGGAGTGACCAACCAGCCCTCAGCCGACTCAGGCCGCCCGGTGACCCGATCCGGTGTCCCCGAGCTCGCCCATACGTGCGAGCGCTGTGGCGCGCTGATGGAAGAGCGGAAGTGCAAGATCATCTGCCAGAACTGCGGCTACTACCGGGACTGCAGCGACCCGTGACCGCGCGGGTGTTTCTGCTCTCGCCCGCCATGTGTGGCGGAGAGCGCGCGCAGATGGTGATGTCGCCGCGCGCCACGTTTCCGCTGGCGCAGCAGCTCCGTACGGAGGCGGGGGCTCCGCTCGGCGACGTGTTCAGCTTTCTCTCGGGCCTCTACTTCCGCGGCAAGCTCGCTTACGCCCGTGCCTTTGCCGTGCCACCGCCGGGCGCCCCCGGCGTGCTGGTGATCACGCCGGACGCGGGACTGCGGCCGCCCGAGGTGCCGCTGACGGCGGCGGGGTTGCGCGCGGCGGCCCGCGTGGACATCGGCGTCGACAGCCGGCGCTACCGCCAGCCCTTGGAGCGCGACGCGCGGGCGCTGGCCGCCGCGCTGCCGCCCGAGACCGAGATCGTCCTGCTGGGCAGCATCGCCACCGACAAGTACCTGCTGCCGCTCGGCGCCGTGTTCGGCGAGCGACTGACCTATCCGCTGGACTTCGCCGGCCGAGGCGACATGAGTCGTGGCGCGCTGCTGCTGCGATGCGTGGCGGCGGGCAGCGAGCTGACCTACGCGCCGGCGTCCACCGTCGTCCGCCGCGGGCGAGCCGGCGTCGCCGGCTCGGGCTGATGGCCCGCGCACGGCGCGCGGCCGGCGCGGCCCGTCCGGACGTCCGGCCCGCTCGACCAGGGGCGAAGCGAGCGGAGCGGCGATCGGCCCGCCGGCAACCCGCGCCCGAGACCCCCCGCCGGGCCACGCGTGACTTCCATCCCGCCACCGAGCGCGCGGTCCCGGCCCCCGGTCGACCGGCCGAGGCCGTCACGATCCCCGCCGTGAAGGGCGACGTGGAGCTCGACGTCGGCGGTCGCCGGGTCCGCCTGACCAATCTCGACAAGGTCTTTTTCACCACCCTCGGCACCACCAAGCGCGACCTGCTGCAGTACTACGCCGACGTGGCGCCGGCGCTGCTGCCGCACATCCGGGATCGCGCCATGGTGATGAAGCGCTATCCCAACGGCGCCGAGGGCGCGTTCTTCTTCATGAAGCGCGCCCCCAGCCCGCGGCCGGATTGGATCCCGACCTGCGCCATCGAGCACGCCTCGGGCAGCGTCATCGATTTTCCGGTGGTCAACGACGTGGCCACCCTGCTGTGGACGATCAATCTCGGCTGCATCGACCTGAACCAGTGGTACGCGCGCTGCGACGACGTGGACCGTCCCGACTACCTGCACTTCGACCTCGACCCGGTGGGCGACGACGTGACGTTCGCCGCCGTGCGGGAGGCGGCCACGGCGGTGAATGAGACGCTGATCGCGCTCGGCATGTCCACCTGCGTGAAGACGACCGGCTCGCGCGGCTTGCACATCTACGTCCCGATCGTGCGCGGGCCGACGCAGAAGCAGGTGTGGCAGGTGAGCAAGACGATCGCGCTCGACGTGGCGCGGCGCCACCCACGCCTGCTGACCGCGGTCTACAAGAAGGCGGCCCGCCCGGCCGGCCGGGTGCTGGTCGACTACAACCAGAACGCGTGGGGACGCACGCTGGCCTCGGTCTACTCGGTGCGCCCGCGCCCGCGCGCCACCGTGTCAATGCCGGTTACCTGGGACGAAGTGTCGCGGGGGGTCTCCATCGAGGACTTCCGCATCGACAATGCTCCCGAGCGCGTTCGCCGCGTCGGGGACCTCTGGGCGCCCATCGCGGCCGCCTCCGGACGCTTCGACCTCGCGCGCTTCGCCTGAGGCTCGCGTCCCGGGCTCCGCAACGCCGGAGTCCAAAATCTGAAAATAATTTCACACGTTGATTCCAAAGCCCTCCCTGGGCGAGGCTCCCATTTGGTGACCAAGGCCGCCGACTTGCGACTGACCGGCATCCACGTCCTCGTGGTCGACGACAACGAAGACGCCTTGTACGTCTTGCGGTCGTACCTCGAGTATCACGGCGCCTGCGTCCTGACCGCGCGCAGCGGCGCCGATGCCCTGGCGACGCTCATCCAGGTCCGTGCGCACGTCATCGTGAGCGACCTGTCGATGCCCGGGATGACGGGCATCGACTTCATCCGCCTGGTTCGCGCGCTGCCTGGGGAGGCCGAGAGTCCCACGCCGGCGATCGCGGTGACCGCGTTCGACGACCTGGCGAACCGGCGGCAGGCTCAGCTCACTGGCTTCGAGGCCTACCTCACGAAGCCGGTGAACCCGATGACGGTCGTCGAGGAAGTGGAGCGGCTCCACCAGAAGTCCCAAGCGTCCTGACCGTCCAAGTCGAGATCTGATCGCTACACGACCGCGATCGCTTCGATCTCCACCATCCAGTCGGGATGCGCGAGCCCAGCGACCTGCACCAGCGTGGACGCCGGGCCCTTCTTGCCGAAGAACTCTTCGCGCACCGGCACCAGGTCGGCGCGATAGCGCACGTCCGTTACGTAGGTGTTGATCTTGACGATGTTGTCCAGCGTCCCGCCCTGGGCCTCGACCAGCGCCTTGATGGCCTTGAACGCTTCGCGCGCCTGGCCCTTGAAATCGCCGCGACACGCCGGCCCGCCGTCCTTGTCGTATGCCACCTGGCCCGCGATGAACAGGACCGCCTTGGACTCCGTCACCTTCACGCCCTGGCTGTAGGTCGCTGGATCGAATACTCCGGGCGCGCAGTACCGCTCGATCTTCGCCATGGTTGCCTCTCCCCTCGTGAATCGGATTCGTGATGCGCGCTGAAGTGTAGCAGGCCCGACGAGGGGGGCGCGCGTGGGGGACGGCTACGCGGCGCGGGATTCGTCGACGACCGCCGGCAGGCCGCTCGGCCCGTCGTCGGCGATGCCGGCCGTCCAGCGCAGGCACTCGTCGTGCGTCATGTTGCCCCGCGGCGCCAGTCGAGGATCGGCGTAGTCCCAGCGCTCGACGTCCACCAGGTACTGCGCGCGCGAGATGAGCGTGCCCTGGCACACGCGATCGGGCAACGAGCGCGTCAGCTCGAGCTCGAGCCGTGACATCAGCTCCCGGAGCACCGCGGCGGGGATGCGCGCGCGCTCGGAGGGATAGATGAAGCCGAACATCACGAGATGCTGCAGCAGCACACGCCAGTAGCCGTCGAAGCGCTGGAGCAGGCGTGGCCAGTCGAGCGTCTCGGCGCACGCGCGCAGGATGTGGGCGACGTCGGCGCCGTCGAAGCGCTCGCGCTCCATCACGAACCCCTTCGACCAGATCATCTCCTCCGCCGGGATCAGGCGAACGGGCACGTCCAGGACGTGCTCGGTCACGCTGTGCTGGAACCACAGGTCGTCGACCAGGGCGACGCCGTTGCCGGAGCTGAAGATCAGATCCACCACATCCTCGCCGCAGTGGGCTTTCCCCAGCCAGTGCGGGAAGCACAGGTTCGTGTCGCAGCCGGCCGCGCGCAGCGTGTCGAGTGCCGGCTGCACGTCGCGCGGATGGATGAAGAGATCGAAGTCCTTGGTGTGGCGTCCGATGCCGGTGTAGCGCTCGAAGGCGTAGGCGCCGCCGACCAGAAACGGGATCCCCCCGGCCTCCAGGCGGGCCATGACGTCACGGTAGAACTCACGCACGACCGGATCGAGCACGCCGGCCGTGGGGCTCATCGAGCGGCTCCCGCCGGCACCGCGGCGTCGGTCGCGACCGGAATCTCCAGCAGGCGAAACGGCGGACGATCGGGAAACTCTCGTTTCAGCACCGGCAGGGCGACGTTGTACACCGGAACGCCGGTCGTGGTTCGCCCTTCCGGCGCCCCGCCGTGCGAATGGCCGTGGACCGCCGCCACCACGTGGTAGCGGTTGAGAGGCTCCTCGAGCCGGCTCGAGCCGAGGAACGGGATGATCTCCAGCGGCTCGGTGGCGACCGTGTCGCGGATGGGCGCATAGTGAAGGATCGCGACGCGCTGCTCCGTCGAGAGTCGGGCCAGGGCCGCCTCCAGCTTCAGCGCCTCGTCCACCGCCTCCCGGACGAATTGCTTCATGACGTTTTCACCCCACGATTGCAGCGCCCTCGCGCCGAACCCGCCGGCGAACCCCTTCACGCCGGCGAAGCCCACGCCCTGGATCTCGACGCCGTCGCCGTCCAGCACGCGGATGCCGGCCTCGGTCAGGATCGTGCAGATCTCAGTGGCGTTTCCGGACTCGAGGTCGTGGTTGCCGAAGACCGCGAGGATGGGGACTTTCACCGCGCTCACCTCACGCGCAAGCACGCGTGCTTCCTCCGGCAGCCCGTAGTCGGTGAGATCGCCGCACAGCACGAGCACGTCCGCGCTCTCGGCCATCTTGGCGAACAGCGGTTGAAAGACGCCCTGCGAGTCCTTGCCACAGTGCACGTCGCCGACAGCGGCCACACGGACGAGCCTGGTCATGGGGTGCCAGTCAGCTAAACCCATGCCATCGAGATAAGGCGTGTACTTCCTTACAGAGGAGTGACGCGGTCTGGGGGGCATCTCGGGGTCCCGTATGTGACTACAACGCTCGCGCAGCGCCACGGCTCCGCCGGGGCGCAGAGCGCGGGGGGCTTGGGGGGCCCGCTCGGGGCCCCCCATCTCAACAGACCAGGCGGTCGTTCTCTCGGTAGTCCACGGGGCAGTCGATCAGCACGGGCACCCGGGCCGTCAAGGCGCGCTCCAGCGCCGGACGAAGCTCCTTCGCCGCCGTGATCTTCACGCCCTCGCAGCCGAACGCGTGAGCCAGGGCCACGAAGTCCGGGTTGCCGAACTCGACGCCGGCCGTCCGTCCGAACTGGCGCTCCTGCTTCCAGCGGATCACGCCGTAGCCATCATCGCGGAAGATGAGCACCACGAAGGAAAGCCCCAGGCGCACCGCGGTCTCGAGCTCCTGGACGTTCATCAGGAACGCACCGTCGCCGGTGACCGTCACCACGCGGCACTCGGGCCGCGCCAGCTTGGCCGCGATCGCGCCGGGTAGCCCGATGCCCATCGCCGCGAAGCCGTTGGAGATGATGACCGTGTTCGGCCGGCGGGTGGCCAGGCGCTTGGCCACCCAGAGCTTGTGCGCGCCGACATCGGAGATGACCAGGTCGTCGGGCTCGAGCGCCGACTCGAGATCCGCGATGATCCGCTGGGGCAGGAGCGGAAATGCATTGTCGTGACGCCGTTCATCCTCCGCCTCCCGAGCGGGCGGAACGCGCTCGGGGTGGGCCGTCACCAGCGGGGCCAGCAGCTCCAGCGCCTCTCGCACGTCGGCGACGACCTCGATCACCGGCTGGTAGCGCGCGTCAACCTCGGCCGGCGTGAAGTCGATGTGCACGATGCGGAGCCGGCCCGTGGGATTCCAGCGCGCCGGGCCCCACTCGACCGGATCGTAGCCGACCGCGATCACCAGGTCGGCATCCGAGAAGCCGATGCGCTTGGGGTCGTCGGCCGCCATGCCGACCGTGGCGCCCGCCATTGGATGATCGGACGCGATGGCGCCCTTGGCCATGAACGTGGTGACGACCGAGATCCGAGCCCGCTCGGCGAGCGCCGTGAGCTCGGGCGAGGCCTGCCCGCGGATCACGCCGTTGCCGGCCAGGATCAGCGGCCGGGCCGCCTGGTTGATCACCTCCGCGGCTCGCGCCAGCGATGGCCGATCGGGCGACGGACGGCGCGGCTTGTCCGGCGCCAGCGGCTCGCCCTCGGCCTCGGCCCCCGCGACATCCTCCGGGAGCTCGAGATGGCAGGCGCCCGGCTTTTCCTCCTGCGCGCGCTTGAACGCCTTGCGTACCGCCTCGGCCACCACCGCGCCGGTCTCGATGCGCGCGTTCCACTTCGTGAACGGACGGAACACGTCGACGATGTCGACGAACTGGTGCGACTCCTTGTGCAGCAGATCGCGCGCGAGCTGGCCCGTGATGGCCACCACCGGCGCGCGGTCGAGGTTGGCGTCGGCCAGCCCCGTGGCGAGGTTGGTCGCGCCGGGGCCGAGCGTGGCCAGGCACACGCCGGCCTGGCCGGTGAGCCGGCCCCACACGTCGGCCATGAACGCCGCGGCCTGCTCGTGGCGGACCGGGACGAAGCGGACGGACGACCGCGCCAGCGCGTCGTTGACGTCCAGCGTTTCCTCACCGGGCACGCCGAAGACGTAGCGCACGCCTTCCCGCTCCAGACAGCGCACGAGTAGCTCGGCGCCGTTCATGTCACCGGCCCGCCGAGCTCATGACGTCTCAGGCGATCCACACCGACTTGATGTTGACGAACTCGCGAATGCCGTACTCCGACAGCTCTCGCCCGTAGCCCGAGCGCTTGATCCCGCCGAACGGCAGGCGGGCGTCGGACTTGACCAGGCCGCTGACGAATA
>Ga0111538_10003417_pt1 | contig 22196 bp, 14 predicted proteins | sample SoiMethybrSBSTD1_FD_79669 | JGI IMG/M metagenome (GOLD analysis project Ga0111538, IMG submission 79669) | Bulk soil microbial communities from a Populus tree surrounding site in Tennessee, USA - Soil MetaG P. TD hybrid SBSTD1 (version 2)... | ecosystem: Environmental > Terrestrial > Soil >...
AGCGAACCGATCGGATAGATCCAGCGCTGCCGGTCCGCGTCGAGGAACGGCAGGGTCAGCTCGGTGATGTAGTCGTCGGCGAAGGCCCACAGCGGCTGGAAGTTCGCGACGACCCCGAGGGCGCGGAAGCGCGGGATGTCGGCCGGATCGAAGAGCTGGATGTGCGCGATGTGGTGCCGCGCGTCGCGGGCGCCGTTCGTGCGTCGGGCCGCCTCCACCGCGTCGAGACACTGCCGGATGGCAGCGTCGCCGATGGCGTGGAAGTGGACCTGGAAGCCTTCCTTGTCGAGGGCGGTGACCGCCTGTTTCAGGAGCTCCGGCTCGACCATCGCCAGCCCCTTCTGATCCCCCTTGCCGACGTATGGCTTCAGGAGCGCGGCGGTCTGCGCCTCGAGCACGCCGTCCTGCATGATCTTGATCGTCGTCGCGCGGAGGTTGCCGCGCGTGAAGGTGCGGCGCTGGGCCAGGAAACCGGGGATCTGCTCCAGCCCTTCCTTCCTTTCCCACCAGAGCGAGGCGACGACGCGCGCGGTCAGCTCGCCCCCCGCATCCAGCGCCCGGTAGACCTCGAGGTCGTCCTGGCTGACGCTCGCATCCTGGAACGACGTGATGCCGTAGCGGGCGAGCATCTTCAGGGCATGGCGCAGCCCGTTGCGCCGCTCCTCCACCGTGTAGGGGGGGATCTTCTCTGCGACGAGCGACATGGCGCTGTCCTGGAGTCCGCCGACCGCCTCGCCGGTCTTCGGATCGCGATCGATCCGTCCGCCCGCGGGATCCGGCGTGCTGCGGGTGATGCCGGCGATCTCGAGCGCCTTGCTGTTGACCCAGGCGGAGTGGCCGTCCTTCGATTCGAGATAGACGGGGCGGTTCGGCATGACGGCGTCGAGCACCCGCTTGTCCGGGATGCCGGTCGGCGCGAAGGCAGGGAGGAGCCACCCGTCGCCGCGGATCCAGGCGCTGGCCGGATGCGCCGCGGCGTACTCCGCCACCTTCTTCGTGTACTGCTCCTTCGTCGTCAGGTCGTAGAGGGCGCACGAAGCGGACACCGAAACACCGCTGGAAATCGGATGGATGTGGGCGTCCTGGAAGGCGGGGAGGAGCATCCGCCCGCCGAGATCGACCACCTTGGTCTTCGGGCCGATCCAGGCGGCCGCCCCCTTCGAGCCGCCGACGTAGACGATCCGGTCCCCCTTGATCGCCACCGCCTCGGCCCAGGATCGGACCGCATCCACCGTGTACACCGGGCCGCCGTGGAGGACGACGTCGGCGCGTCCCTTGGCCTCCTTCCCGCCGGCGGGAGTCCCGCCGACCCCCGGCGTCGCGCCGGCCGGGCCGGCGCCGCGCGAGGCGTCGGGGGGCGCCGCCGCGAGGACGGAGACCCCGGCCGCAACGAGCCAGCCGGCGAGGAGCAACACCGTGGACACGTGCACTCGGATGCGCATGGAAGGGGCCTCCCGGCGCCGGAGGTTACAGAACTGCAATCGCTTGCGCAATCGTGAGCCGGGGACAATCTTTGGCCGCGGAGAGTCGAGGAGGACCGCCGTGGCTCTGTTCAACCGATCCCTGGGGGCGTTCGTCATCCTGATGGTGCTGTGGTCCGCGTCCCCGGCCGTTCTTTCGACGCCGACCAAGCCGCACGCTCCGATCGTCCCGGCCACGTTCGAGGCGTGCGCCGGCCCCGCCGTGCCGGATGCGCCGGCCGCTCCCGCGGTTTCCGACTGCCACCGCGTGGCGCTCGACCTGGCCGCGTCGCGCGACCATGACCGCGCCATCGCCGTCCTGTCGCGCCTGTTCGAGCGGGAACCGCTGAACGCCGAGGTGGCCACTTCGCTCGCCCGCGAGCAGGAGACCGGCCGCAAGGACGTCGTGCAGGCGCTGCGGATGTACCACGAGGCGCTCTATGCCGCCCCCGGTTACCCGGCCGCGCTCCTCGGTCTCGGGACCCACTGGAAGGGGCGCGGCGAGTCGCTCATCGCCGAGCGCTATTTCGCCCGCGGGGCGCGCGAGAACCCCGATCAGCCGGTCTTCAAGGTGCGTCTCGCCGAAGTGATGATGGAGGGGGGCCGCCCGGCCGAGGCGGCGCCGATCCTCCAGGACGTCGTGGCCCGCTGGCCCGCAAGCGGCGAGGCCGAGGACGCCCGGCGCCTCCTGTCCCGCACCAACCTGGCCCGCCCGTAACCCGGCGGCGCCGGCCCTTTTCTCCGCCCGATTCGACCGTCTCCCGGCGCGCCCGGGAACCGAACCGCCCGCCGCGTCGTTGTTGACGCTGCCGGCGGGGGTGCCCTATCCTCCCGGCTTCCCGATTCCGAGGAGGAGCCTCACCCCATGTCATTCGCCGCGGTCCGTCGTGCCGCCGTCCTTCTGGCTCTCGCCTGCGCCCCCCTGGCCGCCGCACCGGCTGCGGCTCTCGAGGAGTGCCGCCTCCTGCGCCAGCCGGACATCCAGGGGAACACGATCGCCTTCGTCTACGCGGGGGATCTCTGGACCGTGCCGCGCACCGGTGGGGTGGCGTCGCGGCTGACGACGCACGAGGGGATCGAGCGCTTCCCGAAGCTGTCCCCGGACGGCAAGTCGGTCGCCTTCACGGCGGAATACGACGGCAACTACGACGCCTTCGTCGTGCCGGTCGAGGGAGGGGAGCCGGTCCGGCTGACCTTCCATCCCGACATCGACGTGGTGGCGGAGTGGTACCCGGACGGCAAGTCGATCCTGCTCCGCTCGCAGCGGGCCTCCGCCATCCGCCGCTACGACCGCTTCTTCAAGATCGCGTCCGGGGGCGGCTTCGAGGAGATGCTGCCGCTCCCGACCGGCGGCTACGCCACCTTTGCCGCCGACGCGAAGAAGATCGCCTTCGTCTCCCCGACCTACGACAACCGCACCTGGAAGCGCTACAAGGGTGGGAACGCGCCGGAGATCTGGACCTACGACTTCGCCGCCAACACCTCGGAAAAGATCACCGACTGGCCGGGCGCCGACGAGTGGCCGATGTGGTGGCGCGACACGGTCTACTACGCCTCCGACCGCGGCGGCCGCACCGCCAACATCTGGGCCTACGATCTCAAGACGAAGCAGCACCGCCAGGTGACCCGCTTCGACGAGTACGACGTCAAGTGGCCGAGCATCGGCGGCGACAGCATCGTCTTCGAGAACGGCGGCCAGCTGTACGTTCTCGATCTGCCGTCGGAGAAGCCGGTCGCGGTGAAGGTGCTCGTCCCGGACGACCGCCCGGCGACCCGCCCGGAGCTGCGGAAAGTCTCAAGCTTCATCCGCGGGGCGGATCTCTCCCCGTCGGCGAAGCGCGCGGTGTTCGAGGCGCGCGGCGACCTGTTCACCGTCCCGGCGGAGAAGGGGGATGCGCGCAACCTGACCCGCTCCCCCGGCGCGCGCGAGCGGGACCCGGCCTGGTCGCCGGACGGGAAATGGATTGCCTACCTGTCGGACAAGAGCGGCGAGTACCAGATCCACGTCATCGGCAGCGACGGCAAGAGCCCCGACCGGCAGGTGACGAAGGAGGGGACGACGTTCCGCTACGCGCCGCGCTGGTCCCCCGACTCGAAGAAGATCGCCTTCTCCGACAAAACGATGACCGTGTGGTACGCCGACGTCGAGAGCGGCAAGCTGACGAAGATCGACAAGACCGACTTCGGCGAGATCTTCGACTATGTCTGGTCGGGCGACTCACGCTACGTCGCCTTCTCGCGGCCGGAGCGCAACGGCATGAACCGGGTGATGATCTACGCGCTCGAGACCGGGAAGGTCTGGCCGGTGTCGAGCGGCCTGTACGACGACTTCTCCCCGGCCTTCGACCCGGCCGGTGACAATCTCTATTTCATCTCGCGCCGCACGCTGAACCCGCGCTTCGGGGCGTTCGAGCTCGACTTCCAGTTCTCCGCCACGGACCGCATCTACGCCGCGGCGCTGCGCGTCGCCGTCCCCTCGCCGGTCGCCCCGCAGAGCGACGAGGAGAAGGGGGACGGCGCCGACGACAAGGACAAGAAGGACGCCGACAAGAAAGACGAGAAGAAGGACTCGGACAAGAAGGACGACAAGGCGGCGGACAAGAACGGCAAGGGGGAGGAAGGGAAGGCGGACAAGAAGGAGCCCCCCAAGCCGATCACCATCGAGTTCGAGGGGATCGGGTCCCGCATCGCCGAAATCCCGATCATCCCGAGCCGCTACCGCGGGCTCAACGTCTTCAAGGGGAAGGTGCTCTACGCCCGTCTCGAGGAGCCGGCGACCTTCGACGACGGCGACGACGGCGACGCTCATTCGAGTCTTTTGATGTACGACTTCGAGAAGCGCAAGGAATCGACCGTGCTCGCCGGCATCGACCCCGGCTACGCGGTCAACAAGGATGGCTCGAAGATCCTGTACCGGGTCGGGGAGACGTACGGCATCGTCGACGTGGCGGAGGGGAAGAAGTCGGGAGACGGCAAGATCGACACCGGCAGCCTGACCACCGTGATCGACCCGCGGCAGGAATGGCTGCAGATGTTCAACGAGGCCTGGCGGCTGGAGCGGGACTTCTACTATGACCCCGGCATGGGGGGCCTCGACTGGAAGGCGGTCGGCGAGCGCTACCGCCGGCTGCTGCCGTACGTCGCGCACCGGGCCGATCTGAACTACATCCTCGGGGAGCTGATCGGCGAGCTGTCCACCTCGCATACCTACGTCTACGGCGGCGAACAGCCGCAGATGCCGCGCATCGAGGTGGGGCTGCTCGGCGCCGATTACGAGCTCGACGCGAAGAGCGGGCGCTACCGCTTCAAGACGATCTACCGGGAGCGCGACTGGAACGGGCCGACGGCGGCCCCGCTCGGCGAACCGGGCATCGACGTCCGGCAGGGGGACTACCTGCTGGAGGTCAACGGCGTCCCGCTGAAGGCGCCGACGAACGTCTACGCGGCGTTCCAGGGGACCGTCGGCAAGCAGACCTCCATCACCGTCGGCGCCTCACCCGATGACCCGAAGCCGCGCACCTTCACCGTCACCCCGGCGCGCGAGGAGACCTCGCTCCGGTACATGGCCTGGGTGGCGGCGAACCGCGCCAAGGTGGACGAGGCCACGGGAGGTCGCGTGGCCTACGTGCACGTCCCGAACACCGCCATCCAGGGGATCCAGGAGTTCACCAAGCAGTACTACCCTCAGGTCGGCAAGGACGGGATCATCGTGGACGACCGCTTCAACGGCGGCGGGTTCATCCCGGACTTCTTCATCAACCGGCTGCGCCAGACCACCTGGGCCGCCTGGTCGAACCGCGACGGTTTCGGCTTCCGGACCCCGAACGCCTCGTTCGACGGCCCCAAGTGCATCCTTATTAGCCAGTACGCCGGCTCGGGGGGGGACGCCTTCCCCTTCTACTTCCGCCAGCAGGGGCTCGGTCCGGTGATCGGGATGCGCACCTGGGGCGGGCTCGTCGGCATCAGCCACGGGCTGCCGCTCGTGGACGGCGGAGCGGTCACCATGCCGGACTTCGGCATGTGGGACCCGAAGACGCGCGAGTGGCTGGTGGAGAACCATGGCGTCGATCCCGACATCGAGGTGGAGAACGCCCCGGACAAGATGGTGTCCGGGCACGACCCGCAGCTCGAGCGGGCGATCCAGTACGTGCTCGAGGAGCTGAAGAAGAACCCGCCGAAGCAGCCGGCGCCGCCGAACTTCAAGACCCAGTCGGACCTGAAGCCCAGGTAGATCGCGTCAGGTCAGGGCTTTGCGGCGGGGGGCGCGGCGGGGGAGGCGGAGGCGGGGACGAGTGTCATCGCCATCGGTCCCTTGACGAGCACCTTGATGCGGGTGGGGACCGGGCCGGTGCTGCCGTCCGGGTTCGGTGTCGTGGTCCCGCCCGACCCGAGCGTCAGGCCGGCCGGAAGCGGTACATCCATCGTCATGGTCAGGTCGAGATCGACCTTGATCGAGCTGAAGGTCCCGGACGCCCGGTCGAACACCGCTGACCCGGTGCCGCCTCCGGCCATCTCCAGCTTCTGACCCTGGCCGGTCCCCATCGAGGCCCCTTCGGGAATCGTCTGCTTGACGTCGAACGTCGCCGCCTTCTTTTCGAGAGTCTTGAGCGTGTACACCCAGACCGCCTCGACCTGCCGCTCCCCTTTGCCGGAGGGGCCGGGAAGCGTCATGGCGGTGCGGGTCTCGAACGCGTCCCCGACCTTGAGCTCCTGCTCCGGGAGCACCGGCAGGGAGTCGGAGATCCGCTCCTGCACCCGCTTCGGGATCCCCTCGGTCCCCTGCGGCGGCGGATCGAGGATGACCCGGCGGCCGTCGGAGGCGATCCGTCCTTCGGCGGGGGGCTTCGACGCCGCCTGCTCGAGCGCCGGGATGGTCTTCGTCTGTCCCCCCTGGGTCAGCGTCCCCTTCGCTTCGAGGATCTTGTACTGCAGGGGGAGGCTGCCGTCGGCGTTCCGGGTCTTCGTCTGCAGGCGGGCCTTCGAGGCGACCTGCTGCTTGACCTCGCCGGTCATCGACTGGAGCAGGGCGAGGAGCGGCGCCGGCACCGACGCCGGGTCGAAGTTCATGACCAGGTCCAGCCCGATCGTCTGCTCGTAGGCGCTCTCCGGCTTGAAGCCGTAGCGCAGCCGCACCGTGTCGGCGGCGGAGGCCTCGGCCAGCAGCGCCGCCGAGACCGCGGCCACGGCCGCCGCCCGGCGCGCCGTTCGTCCGCCCCGGTCCGGGGTCCACGCGAAGAGGGAGATCACAGGGGGCGGAGCCTAACCCACGCCTCCGGGCAGGTCAAGATTGGCGCGGCGGCGCCGACGCCCCGGCCGTGGACCCGGGATCCGGCCGCGGGAGGCTGGTGTAGAGTGACGCCGCGGCCCGCGAAAGTGGCGGAACCGGCAGACGCGCCGGACTTAGGATCCGGTGGGGCAACCCGTGAGGGTTCGAATCCCTCCTTTCGCACCAGCCGCCCGGGCGCCTGGACGCCGCCGGGGGTTGCGATGACCGTGGCCGCTCTGCTAGAGTCCTCATCCGTGTAGAAAGGACGTTCGCCTCACGCCTCGTCGTTGACGGACCCCTCCCGCAGCGCATCCCCGAGAGACATCCACCCAGGAGCGGAGACCCGAGAGCGACGACGATGCCCGCGAACGAGAACGACGCCATGACCGTGGTCGTGAACGAGCTGGAGCGCTGCAAGCGCGGCCTCGAGGTGACCATCCCGGAGCAAAGGGTGGCCGACGAGATGGCCCGCGCCTTCCGTGAGTACGCCCATCACGCCCGCGTCCCCGGGTTCCGCAAGGGGCACATCCCGATGGACGTCGTGCGGCGGCGCTTCGGCAAGGAGGTCCGCGACGAGGTGGTCGGGCGCCTGGTGCAGAGCGAGGCGCTGCGGATCCTCGAGGAGCGTCGCCTCGATCCGGTCGAGCCTCCGGTGCTGGAGGAGGTGACGTATGAGGACGGGCAGCCGCTGAAGTTCCGCGCCACCTTCGAGGTGCGGCCGGCGATCGAGGTGAACGACTACCGCGGCCTGCGCGTGACGGTCCCGAAGCACACCGTGACCGACGAGATGGTGGAGGCCTCGGTGCGCGGGCTCGCGGAGCGCGCGGCGCGGCTGGAGGCGATCGCCCCCGCGCGCCCGGTGCAGAAGGGGGACTTCATCATCGGCACGCTGTCCTGCCGGTTCCTGAAGGGGAAGGGGAAGAATCTCAAGGACGAGCCCCTGCTCCTCGAGGCGGGGTCGGAGGAGAACCATCCCGACTTCAACGCCGCCATCCTCGGCATGGAGGCCGGCACGACCCGCACCTTCGAGGTCGACTACCCGGCCGATTACAATGCCGTCAGCCTGCGGAATTCCAGCGTCGAGTACACCCTCGTACTCGGGGAGATCAAGAAGAAGGTCGTCCCCCCCCTCGACGACAGCCTCGCCAAGGAGATCGGCGCCTTCGCCTCGATCGAGGAGGTGCGGACGAAGGTGCGGAGCGAGATCGAGCGGCGCGCCGCCCTCGCTGAGCGCGACGAGGCCCGCCAGCGGCTCATCGCCGACCTGGTGCGGCGCCATCCGGTGGAGGTCCCGGACGCGATGATCGAGGCGCAGATCGACGCGCGCATCGAGTCGCTGGCCCGCGAGATGATCCAGCGCGGCATCGACCCGATGAAGGCGGAGATCGACTGGCCCCAGGAGCGCGAGCGGGTGCGTCCGGCGGCGGCCGACGCGGTGCGCGCCATGCTCCTGCTCGATGCGATCGCCGCCCGCGAGAAGATCGAAGCGAGCGAGGAGGAGCTCAACGAGGTGCTGAAGGAGGAGGCGCGGCGACACAACTCGAGCGTCGCGTCTGTCAAGGAGAAACTCGGCCAAAGTGCGCGTCTGGCGGGCCTTCGGAGGCAGATCGTCAGGGAAAAGTCGCTTGACTTCGTCCTGCGTGATGCTACTATTACGCCCGAGGTGAGATAGCCCCCTATGCCCCTCATCCCCATGGTCGTCGAACAAACAAACCGTGGGGAACGCGCCTACGACATTTACTCGCGACTCCTCAAAGACAACATCGTGTTCATCGGTCACGCCATCGACGAGCACCTCAGCAACGTCGTGATCGCGCAGCTGCTGTTCCTCGAGGCCGAGGATCCGGAGAAGGACATCTCGATCTACATCAACAGCCCGGGCGGCTCGGTGACCGCGGGGCTGGCGATCTACGACACGATGCAGTTCATCCGTCCGGACATCTCCACCATCTGCATCGGCGAGGCGGCCAGCATGGCGGCGGTGCTCCTCGCGGCCGGGACGAAGAAGAAGCGCTTCGCGCTGCCGAACTCGCGCGTGCTGCTGCACCAGCCGATGGGCGGGTTCTCGGGGCAGGCGACCGACGTCGACATCCATGCGAAGGAAATCCTCCGGGTGCGGCAGCGGCTGAACGAGATCCTGGCGCATCACACCGGCCAGACGCTCGATCGCATCCACAAGGACACGGACCGAGACTTCATCCTGACCGGCGGCTCCGCGGTGGAATACGGCGTCATCGATCAGGTGATTTCGCACCGCGACTAGGCGAGGCCCCGAGATCTCGATGCTCGGGTCGACGAGGAGAACATAGGCGATGGCCGGGAAGCGTGGTGACGGAGAGTCCCTCCGCTGCAGCTTCTGCAACAAGGATCAGCGCGACGTCAAAAAGTTGATCGCGGGTCCGACCGTCTACATCTGCGACGAGTGCGTCGACATCTGTCTCGACATCATCGCCGAGGAGCGCGAGCCGGACGAGCCCAAGGCCAAGGTCAAGCTGCCGAAGCCGATGGAGATCCGCGAGTTCCTCGACGAGTACGTGGTCGGGCAGGAGAAGGCGAAGAAGAAGCTCGCGGTCGCGGTCTACAACCACTACAAGCGCAACGAGCTGGCGAAGCGCCGCGGTGAGGTCGAGGTGCAGAAGAGCAACATCCTGCTCATCGGCCCGACCGGCACCGGCAAGACGCTCCTGGCGCAGACCCTCGCGAAGCTCCTCTCCGTGCCGTTCGCGATCGTCGACGCGACGACGCTGACCGAGGCCGGCTACGTCGGCGAGGACGTCGAGAACATCCTGCTCCGGCTCCTGCAGGCGGCGGGCAACGACATCGAGAAGGCGAAGCGCGGCATCATCTACATCGACGAGGTGGACAAGATCAGCCGCAAGAGCGACTCACCTTCGATCACGCGCGACGTGTCGGGCGAGGGGGTGCAGCAGGCGCTCCTGAAGATCCTCGAGGGGACGGTCGCCAACGTGCCGCCCCAGGGCGGGCGCAAGCACCCGCACCAGGACTTCATCCCGATGGACACCACGAACATCCTGTTCGTCTGCGGCGGGGCGTTCGTGGGCCTCGACACCATCATCGAGCAGCGCATCGGCAAGAAGGCGATGGGATTCAAGGCCGACATCAAGCGGAAGACCGATCGCACGGTGCTCGAGGTGCTCGAGCAGGTGCAGCCGGCCGACCTCATCAAGTACGGCCTCATCCCGGAGTTCGTCGGCCGCCTGCCGGTCGTCGGCGTGCTGGGCGAGCTGGACCGCGAGGCGCTCGTGAAGATCCTGACCGAGCCGCGCAACGCCCTGGTGAAGCAGTACCAGCGCTCCTTCGAGTTCGAGAACGTGACACTGACCTTCACCCGGGACGCGCTCGATGCGATTGCCGAACAGGCGCTGCTGCGCAAGATCGGCGCGCGCGGCCTGCGGCTGATCATGGAAGACCTGATGCTCGACCTGATGTACCAGCTCCCCTCCCGCACCGACATCCACGAATGCGTCATCACCAAGGAAGTGGTCGAGAACAAGATGGCGCCCATCATGTTGATGGAGAAGGCCGGCTAACCGCCGGAATCCCCCGATGCTCGTAAAAATCGAAGACTCGACCGAAAGCCTGCCCCTCGTCCCGCTGCGGGACGTGGTGGTGTTCCCGTACACCATGATCCCGTTCGTCGTCGGGCGCCGCTCCTCGCTCCTGGCGGTCGAGCGGGCGCTCCAGGGCGACAAGCGGATCTTCCTGGCGACGCAGCGCGACGCGAAGATCGATGACCCCAAGCCGGATGAGATCAACGTCATCGGCACGGTGGCGAACATCGTCCAGAGCCTGAAGCTGCCGAACGGCAACATCAAGCTCCTGGTCGAGGGGACGTCGCGCGGCCGCTGCCAGCGGCTGGAGGTCATCGACGGGTGCCTCATCGCGTCGCTCACGCTCATCGACCTCAAGGCGGAGCTCACGCCCGAGGTCGAGACGCAGATGGGGAAGGTGGTCTCGCTCTTCGAGAAGTACGTGAAGCTCTCCCCGAACATGCCGTACGAGACCATGATCTCGACGATCCGGGTCTCGGAGCCGGGGCGCCTCACCGACACCATCGCGGCGCACCTCCAGGTCGAGGTCGAGGCGAAGCAGAGCCTGCTCGAGGTGTTCAACCCGGTCGAGCGGCTGTCGCTCCTTTCCGGGATCCTCGATGCCGAGATCGAAAAGCTGCGCGTCGACCGCCGCATCCATCAGCGCGTCAAGAAGCAGATGGAGAAGGCGCAGAAGGAGTACTACCTCAACGAGAAGATGAAGGCGATCCAGCAGGAGCTGGGCCGCAAGGACGACAAGCTCAACGAGGTGGAGGAGCTCAAGCAGCGCATCCAGGCCGCCAAGATGCCCAAGGAGGCGCTGGAGAAGGCGATGCAGGAGCTGAAGCGCCTCGAGGTGATGCCGCCGGTCAGCGCCGAGGCGACGGTGTCACGCAACTACCTCGACTGGCTGCTGTCGGTGCCGTGGCACAAGCGCACCAAGGAGATCCGCGACCTCGACTTCGCCGAAAAGGTCCTGAACGAGGACCACCACGGGCTGGACAAGGTCAAGGAGCGCATCCTCGAGTTCCTGGCGGTGCGCCGCCTCGTCGGCAACAAGCACATGAAGGGATCGATCCTGTGCCTCGTCGGCCCTCCGGGCGTCGGCAAGACGTCGCTGGCCCAGTCGATCGCCAAGGCGACAGGCCGCAAGTTCGTGCGCGTGTCGCTCGGCGGCGTGCGCGACGAGGCGGAGATCCGCGGCCACCGGCGCACCTACATCGGCGCGTTCCCGGGGCAGATCCTGCAGATGATGAAGAAGGCCGGCACCAAGAACCCGGTCTTCCTGCTCGACGAGGTCGACAAGATGAGCATGGACTTCCGGGGCGACCCGTCGTCCGCGCTCCTCGAGGTCCTCGACCCGGAGCAGAACGGCACCTTCCTGGATCATTACCTCGACACCGAGTTCGACCTCAGCCAGGTGATGTTCATCTGCACCGCCAACGTGCTGCACCCGATCCCGCCGGCCCTCAAGGACCGGATGGAGGTGCTGCGGTTGGCCGGCTACACGCTCCTGGAGAAGGAGGCGATCGCGCGCCGCTTCCTCGTCCCGAAGCAGCTCAAGGCACACGGGCTCGACCCCGCGAAATTCCAGGTCGAGGACCCCGCCCTGAAGGACGCCATCGAGAAGTACACGCGCGAGGCCGGGGTGCGCAACCTCGAGCGTGAGCTCGCGTCGGTGTGCCGCAAGCTGGCGCGGCGCGTGGTGCGCGAGGGAGCGGAGTTCGCCTTCACGGTGAAGTCCGAGCACCTGAGCGACTTCCTGGGCATCCCGAAGTATCGGCCGACGACGAGCGACAAGCTGCCGGAGATCGGTGTCGCCACCGGCCTCGCCTGGACCGAGGTGGGGGGGGAGATCCTGCTCACCGAGGCCACCCTGATGAAGGGGCGCGGCAAGCTGATGCTCACCGGCAAGCTGGGCGACGTCATGCAGGAGTCGGCGCAGGCGGCGATGTCGTACGTCCGATCGCGCGCCCAGGCCCTCGGCATCGACGAGGACTTCCACCGCAAGTTCGACATCCACGTGCACGTGCCGGAGGGGGCCATCCCGAAGGACGGACCCTCCGCCGGGATCACCATGGCGACCGCGCTCGCGTCCCTGCTCACCAGGACGCCGGTGCGCGGCGACGTGGCGATGACCGGCGAGATCACGCTGCGCGGCAAGGTGCTGCCGATCGGCGGCGTCAAGGAGAAGGTGCTCGCCGCACACCGCCTCGGCGTGCGCACCGTCATCCTCCCCCGCGACAACGAGAAGGATCTGGCCGACGTCCCCGAGGACGTCCAGAAGTCGCTGGAGTTCCGCCTCGTGGAGACGATGGACGACGTGCTCCAGATCGCCCTGGAGCGCGAGTCCGCCCCGAAGGTGGACAAGGACTACAATAAGGACATCGACAAGGGCCTTCCGGGCTCGGTCACGCACTGAATTCCGATACGCGCGGGCGCGGCCGTCGCGCCCCGCTCCCTGGGAAGATGGGATCGTCGCGGGCGCGGTGTTCCGGCGCCGTGTGGCGATCCGGCCCGGCATTTCTCAACCATGCTCATCCGCGAAGCCGAGCACTTCATCAGCGCCGCCTCCCCCGACCGCTTCCCGCGGGACGGTGCTCCACAGATCGCCTTCATGGGGCGCTCGAACGTGGGGAAGTCGAGCCTCATCAACCGTCTCCTGGGGACGCGGGGGCTGGCGCGCACCAGCAAGACGCCGGGACGCACGCGGGCCGTCCATTTCTACCGGGTCAACCGCCGGGTGCACTTCGTCGACCTGCCCGGCTACGGCTACGCCCGCGTTCCGAGGCCGATGCGCCAGGAGTGGAAGGGACTGGTCGAGGCCTACCTCGAGGGTGACCCGGGGCCGGACCTGTCCATCCTGCTCGTCGACGCGCGCCATCCCCCCACCAATCTCGACCAGGAGCTGTGGGACTGGCTCGCCGCCGCCGGGCGTCCGGCCCGCATCGTCCTGACCAAGATCGACAAGCTGTCCCGCGGCCGCTGGGCCGCGGTCACGCGCGCCGCCGCGGCGGCGTTCCGCCCCGAGCCGGCGCCGCCGATCCCGGTGTCCGCCGTCACCGGCGACGGGATCCCCGCCCTCTGGCGTATACTCGACCCCGCCTGCGAGCGGGGCCGCAGCGCTCCCCCCGGCACCGAACCCCTCGTGACCCCTCACCCTCAAGGAGAAGGACACCACCGTGAACGGCAAAGACATCGAGCGTGACAATCGTGGTCCTCGCGAGCCCCGTCCGCCCCGCGGACAGGGTCGCGACGCAGGTGGACGGCCCCCCCGCCGCCCGCCGATGGACGCCCCGGCCGGAGTCCCCCCGCAGGCCGACGTCGCCGTGGGGTCGATGGTTGACGACGAGATCGAGCGCGACGACGTTCCGCGCGCCGAGCTGTCCGGAGAGAAGCTCGACATCCGTGTCCTCAAGGAGAAGTCGGTCTCGGAGCTGACCGGCATCGCCAAGGCGCTCGACGTGGCGAACGCCACGGCGCTCCGCAAGCAGGAGCTGATCTTCGAGATCCTCCGCGCCCAGACGGAGAAGAGCGGGCTCATCTTCGCCGAGGGGGTGCTCGAGACGCTCCCCGACGGATTCGGGTTCCTGCGCGCGCCCGAGTACAACTACCTGCCGGGGCCGGACGACATCTACGTGTCGCCATCGCAGATCCGCAAGTTCGACCTGCACACCGGCGACACCATCTCCGGCCAGGTCCGCCCCCCGAAGGAGGGGGAGCGCTACTTCGCCCTGATCAAGGTCGAGGCGGTCAACTTCGAGCACCCGGAGCAGGCGCGCAACAAGATCTTCTTCGACAACCTCACGCCGCTCTACCCGAACACCCGCATCAAGCTGGAGACGACCAAGGAGAACGTGTCGTCGCGGGTGCTCGACATCCTCTGCCCGATCGGCAAGGGACAGCGTGGCCTCATCGTGGCGGCGCCGCGCACCGGCAAGACGATGCTCCTGCAGGCGATCGCCAACAGCATCACCCAGAACCACCCGGAGGTCGTCCTCATCGTGCTGCTCATCGACGAGCGGCCCGAGGAGGTCACCGACATGCAGCGCTCGGTCAACGGCGAGGTCATCTCCTCGACCTTCGACGAGCCGGCGACCCGCCACGTCCAGGTGGCCGAGATGGTGATCGAGAAGGCCAAGCGCCTGGTCGAGCACCGCAAGGACGTCGTCATCCTGCTCGACTCGGTCACGCGTCTCGCCCGCGCCTACAACACCATCGTGCCGCCGTCGGGAAAGGTGCTGTCGGGCGGCGTCGACGCCAACGCGCTGCAGCGGCCCAAGCGCTTCTTCGGAGCGGCCCGCAACATCGAGGAGGGGGGCTCGCTGACCATCATGGCGACCGCCCTCATCGAGACCGGCAGCCGCATGGACGACGTCATCTTCGAGGAGTTCAAGGGCACCGGCAACATGGAGATCCACCTCGACCGGAAGCTCGCCGACCGGCGCATCTACCCGTCGATCGAGATCACCCGCTCGGGGACCCGCAAGGAGGAGCTGCTCCTCTCCAAGAAGGAGCTGGACCGCTCCTGGGTGCTGCGCAAAGTGCTCAACTCCCTGTCGCCGGTCGAGGCGATGGAGCTGCTCATCGAGCGCATGCAGAAGAGCAAGAGCAACGAGGAGTTCCTCGACTCGATGTCGAGCATGGGCTAGCCGGGCGCCGGGGACGCCCGGGGGGCCTGCCCAGCGCCCCTTGTGGGGAGACACCCGCCACCCCTATAATGTCCGGTCCAAATAGCCAGTGGAACCACGAACGCAGGGGACCCCGGTCCCCAGGAGTCACGTCGCCATGAAGAGCGGGATTCATCCCAAGTACCACGCGGTCACGGTCACCTGCGCCTGCGGGGAGACGTTCATCACCCGTTCGACCAACCCCGAGTTGCGCCTCGAGATCTGCTCGAAGTGCCACCCGTTCTTCACCGGCAAGCAGAAGCTGATCGACTCGGCGGGCCGCGTCGAGCGGTTCGAGAAGCGCTACAAGGCGACGCAGGAGGCCACCCAGGCCCAGGCGCCCGCCGCCTCCCCGGACACCAAGGTGAGCCGATCGGCCCGCCGCATCGGCGCCTCCTCCCGCCCCAAGGCGGAGAAGAAAGCGCGCAAGGGGGCCACCACCGGCGCCTGAGGCCGGGAGGTCCGTCCCCATGGAGCTCCGGGATCGGCTGGAGACGATAGCGGCCCGGTTCGACGGGCTCGCGGCGCAGATGGCGGATCCGGCCATCGCCGCCGATCCGGATCGCTACCGGCAGGTCGCGAAGTCGTACTCCGATCTGGAGCGCGTCGTCGGACGCTACCGCGAATACCAGAAGGTCGAGGAGGAGATCGGCCAGGCGCGGGGGTTCGAGAAGGATCCGGACCTGCGCGCCATGGCGCTCGAGGAGCTCGCCGCCCTGGAGCCGAAGCGGGAGGCGCTCCTCGCCGAACTGCGCTCGCTCCTCCTGCCGCGCGACCCGAACGACGAGAAGAACGTCATCCTCGAGATCCGCGCCGGGACCGGCGGCGAGGAGGCGTCGCTTTTCGCCTCCGAGCTCTACCGCATGTACAACCGCTACGCGGAGCGCCGCGGCTGGCAGGTCGAGGTCCTCACCATGAGCAGCACCGGTCTCGGCGGCCTGAAGGAGGTCATCGCCCTCATCAGCGGCAAGCAGGTGTACAGCCGCCTGAAGCACGAGAGCGGCGTGCACCGGGTGCAGCGCGTGCCGGCCACCGAGTCGGCGGGACGCATCCACACCTCCACCGCGACCGTGGCGGTGCTGCCGGAGGCGGACGACGTGCAGGTGCAGGTCAACGAGAAGGACCTGCGCATCGACACCTTTTGCGCCACCGGTCCGGGCGGGCAGGGGGTCAACACCACCTACTCCGCCATCCGCATCACCCACCTGCCGACCAACCTCGTCGTCCAGTGCCAGGACGAGCGCTCGCAGCACAAGAACAAGGCCCGCGCCATGAAGGTGCTGCGCTCCCGCCTGCTCGAGGTCGAGCAGCAGAAGCAGCGGGACGCCATCGCGCAGGACCGGCGCAGCCAGGTGGGGACGGGGGAGCGCTCCGAGAAGATCCGCACCTACAACTTCCCGCAGAACCGGGTCACCGATCACCGGGTCAACGTGACCCTGCACCGCCTGTCCGATCTGATGGAGGGCGCGCTCGATCCGCTGGTCGAGCCGATCCTGGCGCACTACCAGGCCGAGCGGCTCAAGGAAGAGGTCGCCGCCGGCACGTGATGCGCCCGCGCGGGCCACGCTCCGCCGCGGGCCGCCGGTGACCCGGATCCCGCCACCGGAGGGAGGGACCGCGGCCGCGGCGCTCGTCCGCGCGGCGGCGTCGAGACTCGCCGCCGCCGGCGTCCCGGATCCGGAGCGCGACGCCGAGGTGCTCCTGGCGCACGTCCTCGGGATCGACCGCGGCCGGCTGCACGCCCGACCGGAGCGTGCCGTGGGCGAGGAGACCGTGGGCCGCTACGACGGCCTCGTGCGGAGGCGCGCGGCGCGCGAGCCGATCCAGCACCTGACCGGCGTGCAGGAGTTCTGGTCCCTGCCGTTCCGCGTCACCCCCGACGTCCTCATCCCGCGTCCCGAGACCGAAGGGATCCTCGAGGCGCTCCTGGAGCGGGCGCTTCCGGCGGGGCCGGGGCGGCCGCGCCTGCTCGATCTCGGGACCGGCTCCGGCTGCCTGGCGATCGCGGCGGCGCACGCGCTCCCGGCGGCGCAGGTCACCGCGGTGGACGACTCGGACGCGGCGCTCGACGTCGCGCGCGGGAACGCGCGCACCCTCGGCGTGGCGGATCGCGTCGCGTTCCTGTCCGGCGATCTCTTCGACGCGTTGCCGCGCGGGCCGGGGGCGGTCCCGTTCGACGCTGTCCTCAGCAACCCGCCGTACGTCGCCGCCGCCGATCTCGCCGGCCTCGCGCCGGAGGTGCGCGATCACGAGCCCCGCCGCGCCCTCACGCCCGGAGACGATCCGCTCGTGGTGCACCGGCGCATCCTCGCGGGGGCGCCACGCGTCCTCGCGGCGGGAGGATGGCTCGTCGTCGAGTTCGGTGCCGGGCAGGAGGCGGCGCTCCGCGCCCTGTACGCCGCGCAGCGGGCGATCCGGCTCGAGGAGATCCGTCCGGATCTGGCCGGGATCCCCCGGGTCGTCGTCGCGCGCGCCGTCTGAGCCCGGCCGGCGCCGGCGGCTCTTCCCGGCGCCCCGGCCTCCCTTCGGCCCCCGGAACCGGATGATAGACTCGCCGCCATGCCGGACATGATCGCGGTCGAGCGGGCGCTCGCGCTCGTCCTCAAGGCCGCGCGACCGCTCCCGGCCGCCGTCGCGGACCTCGCGGACCTCCCGGGCCGAATCCTCCTCGAGCCGATCCGCGCCGACCGGGACCAGCCGGCCTGGGACAAGGCGCTCATGGACGGGTTCGCCGTGGCGTCCGGGGACCTCGGGGCGGGATGCGAGCTGGCGATCGCCCAGACGATCGCCGCCGGCGCCGATCCCGGCGGCATCGCACCGCTCGCGCCGGGTGCGGCGGCGCGCATCATGACCGGCGCCCCCGTGCCGCGCGGAGCCGACGCGGTCGTGCCGGTGGAGAAGAGCCGGGCCGGCGCGCGCCCCGATCGGGTCGTCCTGGAGGGGCCCGTGCGTCCCGGCGAGAACGTCGCGCATCCGGGCGACGACGTGCGCGCGGGGACGGTCCTGCTCGAGGCGGGGGACTTCCTCGGCCCGGCCGAGATCGGCGTGCTCGCGGCGTGTGGCCGGACGCGGACGCGCGCCGGGGGCCGCCCGCGCGTCGCGGTGCTCGCCACCGGCGATGAGCTGGTGCCTCCGGAAGCGGAGCCCGGCCCGGGCCGCCTGCGCAACAGCAACGGCCCGATGCTCGAGGCCCTGGCCCGCCGCGCCGGCGCGGAAGTGCGCGGCCTCGGCATCGCGCGCGACGACGAGGCGGACCTGCGCCGCGCCATCGCCTCGGGGCTCGACGCCGACGTCCTGCTGCTGTCCGGAGGAGTCTCGATGGGGCTCTACGATCTCGTCGGCCGCGCGCTCCAGTCCGCCGGCGCCGAGATCCTGTTCGAGCGGGTCGCCATCCGGCCGGGCAAGCCGTTCACCTTCGCGCGTCGCGGCGCGACCCTCGTCTTCGGGTGCCCCGGCAATCCGGTGTCGTCGTACGTCATCTTCCAGGTCTTCGTGCGTCCGGCCCTCCGCCGCCTCGCGTCGCACCCCGCCCCGGAGTGGCGGCTGCGGCCCGGACGCCTTCTGGCGCCGATCCGCCAGAGGCCGGGGCGCGAGGCCTACCTCCAGGTGCGGGCGGCCTACCGGGACGGGCGTCTGGAAGTCGATCCGATCCCCACGAGCGGCTCCGCCGACTTCGTCTCGTGCGCGCGCGGCAACGCCCTGGTCCTCGTCCCGGCCGACGCCGCGTCGATCGAGGCGGGACGCGAGGTGCAGGTGATCCTCCTCGATGATCACGGCGACCGATGAGCGCCGCCGCCCGCCGCGCCCGGGCCGTCTGGATGCTGGGATACCTGGCGCTCCTCCTGGTCGCGGCGCTGTTCGGCGCCCTGGCGTGGCGCCTCACGCCGCTCGAGGGTTCGACGCTGAAGCGCGTCCGCCGCGGCGCCCTGCACGGGCCGATCCCCGAGGATCTGAGCCTCGTGCTGGTGAGCGTCGACGGCCTGCGCGTCGACCGCCTGGGGTCGTACGGCGAGTCGCCGCTGTCGCCGACGCCGCACCTCGATCGTCTGGCGGCCGAGGGGTTCCGGTTCGAGCAGGCGACGACCCCGGTGCCGGAGACGCTGCCGGCCCACCTGGCGCTGATGACCGGTGCCACGCCGATCGGCCGCCCGTGGCTGCTGCGTCCGGGCGCGGCGCTGCCGCCCGAAGCGGCGACGCTCGCCGAGGTGCTGCGCGGTTCGGGATACCAGACCGCCGCCTTCGTCGGCGCGGCCGCGGTGGGACGCGCCACCGGCCTGGCGCGCGGCTTCGAGCGCTTCGACGAGCCGCGGACGGGGAACCTGCCGGCGACGATCCGCTGGCTCGAGGAGCGGCCGGCGGCGGACGTGGTGGACGCGGCGCGCGCCTGGCTCGACGATCACTTCCGGTCGCGCTTCTTCCTGTGGGTGCAGCTCGCCGACCCGGCTCCACCGCACCCCGCCGATCCCCCGCGGACGCTCCGGCACCGCGATCCGTATGACGCGGAGGTGGAGCGGACCGACGCGGAGATCGGCCGCCTGCTGCAGCGCCTCGCGTCGCTCGGCGTCGCCGGCCGGACGATCGTGGCGATCGCCGGCAGCCACGGCGAGGGGCTCGGCGAGCACGGCGAGCGCGGCAGCGGCTTCGGGCTGTACGACGCGACCCTGCACATCCCGCTCCTGTTGCGCGTCCCCGGGCTCGTCGTCCGCGACCGCTCCATCCCCGAGCCGGTGCGCCTCTTCGACCTGGCTCCGACGCTCCTCGACCTGCTCCGGCTGGCGGCGCCGCGGCCGATGGAGGGGACGAGCCTCGTGCCGCTCCTGGATCCGGACGGGACGCTGGCGCCGCTGTCGGTGCGCGCCGAGGCGGTGGCGTTCCCGAACTATCTCGGCGATCGGGCGCGCGTCGCAGTGCGCGGCGGCGGCTTCAAGCTGATTCGCGGCACCGCGCTCGAGCTGTACGACCTGAAGCGCGATGCGGGGGAGGCGCGCAACCTGGCGGCGGTGCAGAGCGACCGGGCGAGGGAGATGGGCCGGCAGTGGCCGGAGGCGTTCGGCCCCGGCGCCGCCGGCGTGGACGACGGCGCGCTCCTCTCCGGGCCGCCCGCGGCAGCCCCGTCCGGTGCCGCCGCGCTGGTGAGCGACGCGCTGACCGCGCTGCGCGGCGGGGACGGGCCGAAGGCCTGGCACACCCTCGAGGATCTCCGGGATCTTCTGCAGCGCTCGGGTGACCGGACCATGCCGCCCGGCTTCCTGGCGCTCGCCGGCGGGACGCTGCGCCTGCAGGGGGAGACGCGCCAGGCGCTCGATCTCTACGAGACCGCCCTGCGCCAGCTCCTGACGCCGGGTCTCGAGCCGGCGGCGGCGTCCGGCGGTCCGTCCGACGCGGCGCCGCCGCACGCCGCCCCGCCGACCCAAGCCGCCGTCGCCGGCGCTTCGGCGCCCGGGCCGGGACGCGCCGCGGCGCCGCCGGGCGCGCCCCCGGCGGATCCGCCGGACGGTCCGATGGCGGGGCGCCCGGATCCGCTGCGGGCGCTCATCCTGGCGGAGATCGGCGCCTGCCGCCGTCTGCTCGGCGATCGGGATGCGGCGATCGAGGCCTACCGTGCCGCCGCGACGGCGCGGCCGGACGACGTGGACGATCGCCTGGCGCTGGCGGAGACCCTGATCGAGGCGGGACGGATGGACGAGGCGATTGACGAGCTGCGCGCCTCGCTCAGCCGCGCCCCGGGTGAGCCGGAGCTCCTCGCCGGCCTGGGGCGGGCGCAGGTCGAGGCCGGCCAGGCGGAGGCAGGACTGCGCGCGCTCCAGGAGGCGATTCGGGCCGCGCCGTGGCTGCACCGCCCCTGGCTCGACCTCGGCGGCGCCTACGAGGCGCTCGGCCGCGTGGACGAGGCGCGGCGCGCCTATCAGGACGTCCAGTCGCGGACCGACCCGGGCGATCCGCTGCACCGCCAGGCGGCGGAGCGGGAGCGCGGGCTGCGATCTCGCTCCTGAGCCGGGTCAGCGAGGCCTCGCCCGGGTGGAGCGCCAGCCCGGCGTCCACCGAGGCGAGCGCCTCCGCGCGGCGGCCGAGCGCGTCCTGCGCCAGCGCCATTCCGAGGAACGTTGCGGGGGTCCTGTCTCCGAGTTCGCGGGCGCGCGCGAAGGCGGCGAGCGCCTCCTCGTTGCGTCCGAGCCGCCGGTACACGGATCCGAGCCGGAGCGCCGAGGCGACCTCCGGCTCGAGCCGCAGCGCCCGCGCGTACGCCTCCGCCGCCTCCCCCCAGCGCTCGAGACGCGCGTTGGCGGCGCCGAGGTTGGCGGCGTAGCGCGCCTCGTCCGGGGCCAGGTCGTTCGCCTCCCGGAAGGCCTCGAGCGCCGCCGGCAGGCGCCCCGACTCGGCCTCGATCGTGCCGATCAGGTTCCACGCCGCGTCGGCGCGTGGATCGCGCCCGACCGCCTGGCGGAGCGCCGGCAGCAGGCGGGCCCGGCGATCGGCCGGCGACTCGAGGGCGTACAGCCGCTCGGCGACGAAGGCGCGCGACGGGTCGGCGGCGAACGAGCGCCGGTACGACGCGAGCGCCTCCTCCCGGCGACCGTCCGTCTCGAGGAGCTGCCCCGCGATGGCGTCGTCGAGGCCCGGCTTCTTCACCGTGCGCGGCGCGTAGTCGCGCGCGGCGGCGCGCGCCGCCGCGGCCCCACCCGCGCCCCCCGCGCCCAGGCGCACGAGCCACAGGACCGGCTCCGGATCGAGGTCGGGATGCGCCGCGAGCGCCGCGCGGATCGCCGTGCCGGCCTCGTCGGGGCGCCCGAGGCCCAGCCAGGCCTCCGCCAGCATCTCGTCCGTCTTCGGGAGCCGCTGCCGGGCGTTCGCCTGCTGCAACTCCTCGATCGCCCGCCGGTAGTCGCGCCGCTTCAGGAAGTAGGTGGCGAGGTTGCGGTGGTAGAAGACCTGCGTGTCGGCGGCAGCGCCCGGGGCTCCCGTTGCGCCCGACTCCGCCGCGCCGGATCCGGTCACGTCCGGCGTCCCCTCGTCGCCGCCGATGTACCCGAGCGATCGGAGGCTCGCCAGCAGCTCCGCCTCCGCCTCGCGGGCCGCCGGATCCGCCGCGGCGGGTTCGCGCTCGCGCGGCGCGCCGACCGTCTCGTACGACGGGATGCGGCGCTGTGCGTGCGCCGACAGGAAGGACGGATCGAGCGCGGCGCCGACGACGCGTCCCGGCATCTCGTCGGACGCCGGCAGGCCGAGGAGTTCCAGGATCGTCGGCGCG
>Ga0111538_10003420_pt1 | contig 22193 bp, 14 predicted proteins | sample SoiMethybrSBSTD1_FD_79669 | JGI IMG/M metagenome (GOLD analysis project Ga0111538, IMG submission 79669) | Bulk soil microbial communities from a Populus tree surrounding site in Tennessee, USA - Soil MetaG P. TD hybrid SBSTD1 (version 2)... | ecosystem: Environmental > Terrestrial > Soil >...
CGTGGATGGCGCGCGCCACCAGCTCCTTGCCGGTGCCCGTTTCACCCTGGATCAGCACCGAGACGGTCGACTGGGCCAGCCGTTCGACGGTGCGTCCGACCTGCTGCATCGTCGGGCTTGCGGCCACCAGTCCGGGGACGTCCGGCGGCGGCAGCGGTGTCTCGGGGGGCGCGATGGTCGCGTCCAGTAGCGCCAGCACGGTGCGTCCGATCCGGATGCGCGTCCCGATCGGGACGACCACCTCGCGGAGCCGCACGTCGCCGACGAAGGTGCCGTTGCGGCTGCCGAGATCCTTGACCAGGACGCCGTCTTCGCAGCGAAGCTCGAGGTGATAGTGGCTGACGGTCGGGTCGGTGAGGGTCAGCTCGTTCGCGGGCGACGTGCCGATGCCCAGCCGATCGCCGTAGTGCTCCATGACGCGATCGCGGTCGGGACCTTCGATGATGCGCACACGCAACCGGCGAACGGTCGCTTGCACGCGCTCGAGATGGAGCTCGGTCGGCTCGCTCATGCGAGAGGGGTCCTCTTCTTCGACCGGGCGATGTAAGCGAAAATCGAGCCAGCGTGCTTCCGCCCGGCTAGCGGAATGCGACACCGTGGCGAACCTTGGACCGGTGCAACCGGAACGCCAGCGCGATACTCGCAAGTGCGACCCCGACGCCCCACGCCCACAACGACAACTCTCGGAACATGGAAATCGAAGCGCGCTCGGCGCGCGCGTCGCTCTGCGACCCAGCCGTCGCGCGCCAGCCGTGCAGCGCGGCCGCCACGGCGCGCGGCGCCCCTTCGTCGCCGTCGACCGCGACGTGCGTCAGCGAGGGGCTGCCAGCCTGGTAGGCCGCGGCGTGCACCTGCAGGTTGTGGTTCCACACGAGCACCAGCAAGCCGGCGCCAAACGCCGACGCGGCCGCGCGCGGGATCTCGACGCCTGATGGGTCGACACCGGCGGCGAGCGCAGTCGCCAGCTGGCCCCGCGTCTCCTCCGCCGAAGCGGGGTCGAGGTCGATCGTCACCGCGTGGTCGCCGCCGTCCAGCACGGGCGTCAGCGTGCGCGGGCGGTGGCCCAGCTTCTCGGCCGTCAGCACGTGTTCGCCGCGCAGCAGGTGAACGCGGCAGGGCGCGGCCGGACAGCGCTTGATGCCGTTGACGTGGATCGCTGCGCCCTCCGGATTGCTGCGCATGTCGACCGCGATCCAGCCGCGGCGCTGCGCGGCCTGCCGCTCGTCGTCGGCGATGCGCTGGAACGCGGGCGTCGTGCCGCGCAGCAGGTGGGGCTGCATCAGATCGCGCACCGACAGCCGGCGCAGCAGATCGCGCGCGCGTCCCTCGTCGCCCGCGCCGAGGGCGCACGCCGCCGCCAGCGTTCCCGCCTGAGCCGCTTCGGCGCGGTGGCCGAGCTGCAGCAGCTGGTCCGGGTCCAGCGAGCGATCGATCCCCGCCAGGCAGCGCAGAAAATCGGCCTCGCGGTAGGAACGGGCCAGCGTTTCGAGCCGGGCATGAGCGCCTGCCGCCGCCACCGGGCGGGGTGCCAGCGTCTCCAGCCGCCAGTGCCGAGGCACCTCGCCGCCGGCGGCGGCGAGCGCCCCTGAGGCCTCGACGCCACCGATGAGAACGATCGCGGAAGGATCCTCGGCGGGATCGCCGGCCCAGGCTCGTCCGGCAGCCGCTGCCACTCCCACCGCCACCCCGACCGCAAGCGCGGCCGCCGCGCGCCGACCGGCTCGATGACGTTTCTCAGTTGGCGACGGCCGGTCAGACATGGAGTAGTCCCCATCTACGGTCGTTTGAGCGGCAGGCAGGCAGGCGACCTTTTTCCTAACTCGCCGAAATGACGACGATCGTAAGCTGGCCGTCCGTGGGTCGTGGTGGTAAGTAAGAGACGTCCAAGGAGGCTCATCATGAAGAAACTCGTACTCGCGGCAGTGCTCTCGGCGTTTTCGTTCTCGGCGGCCGCTACCTATGCGTGTGACGGAATGAAAGGGCACGAGAAGTCGGAGAAGTCGGACACCCAGGCCAAGAAGGACGCCAAGAAGGACTCGACCAAGAGCGACCAGAAGAGCTGAGCGGCGGAATCGCCATCAGTTCGAACGGCCTCGGCCGAGAAGGCCGCCCCTGCGGGCGGCCTTTTTGCTATGTCTTGCGGCCCGTGACGCGCGCGTTCGCCAAACCAGCGCTGCTGATCGTCCTGGCGCTTGCGTGCCGGACCACGGGCGGCCCGCCCTCGGGTCAAACCGCGGCGGGCGCGGCGCCAGCGACAGCGGTCGATCCGACGCTGGCGATGGCCCCGCCGCAGGCGCTGGCGGCGCTCGCCACCCGGTACTGGGACGCGCACCTCCAGGCGCGCCCACTGCAGGCCACGGAGATCGGCGACCGGCGGTTCGACGACAGGCTGCCCGACAACACGCCGGCGGCGCGCGATCGCGAGATGGCGGCCCTGTCGGCGTTGCGCGCGCGGGTGGAGGCCATCCCGGCCGCGGCGCTGTCCGGGCCCGATCGGGTGACGCGGTCGCTGTTGCTGGGCGAGATCGATACGGATCTCGCCTTCGGTAGCTGCGCGCTGGACGATTGGGCGGTCGACGCGCGCGACGGGACGCAGGTCGCGTTCATGCGCCTGGCCGAGTTGCAGCCGTCGCGGACCCCCGCCGAGGGCTGGAAGCTGGTCGCGCGCATGGAGAAGATGGGCGCATACATCGATCAGGAGGCGGCCAACCTGCGGCGCGGCCTGGCGGGGGGAAAGGTCGCGACCGCCGAAGAGATTGGGCGCGTCCTGGGCCAGCTGGACGATCTGCTGGGGAAGCCCGACGCCCAATGGCCGTTGCGCGCGCCGGCCGCGGCCCCGCACCCGGACTGGCCGGCGCCCGAGCGGCTGGCATTTTCGCGTTCCGTCGACGCTGCGATCGCCGCCGCGATCCGTCCGGCGTTCGAGCGGCAGCGCGCGCTGCTGCGCTGGGAGATCCTGCCGCGCGCCCGCGACGAGGCGCACGCCGGCATCCTCAACGTCGCGGGTGGGGCGGCCTGCTACGCCAAGCTGGTCAAGGTTCACACGTCGCTCGAGCTGCCGGCGGCGGAGATCCATCGCATCGGGCTCGAGGAGCTGGCGCGCATCCACGCCGAGATGGCGGTCATCGGCAAGGCCGCGTTCGGCACCGGCGCGCTGCCCGATCTGCGGCGGCGGCTGCGCGGCGATCCGGCGGCGTTCTTCCGCGCGCGCGGCGATATCGAGGCGGCGGCGCGCAAGGCGCTGGCGCGCGCGCACGCGGCAGAGCCACGGTTTCTGGGGCGGCGGCCGCGCACGGCGTGCGTGGTCAAGCGCATCGACGCCTTCGAGGAGAAGGACGCGCCGATCGCGTATTACCGCCCGGCCGCCATCGACGGGACGCGGCCCGCCGCGTATTACGTCAACACCTACAAGCCCGAGACACGCGCGCGCTACGAGGTCGAGGCGCTGGCGTTCCACGAGTCGGTTCCCGGGCACCACATCCAGATCGCGATCGCGCAGGAGGTGACCGGGCTGCCGGAGTTCCGCAAGCACGTGGGCGTCACCGCGTTCGTCGAAGGGTGGGGCCTGTACGCGGAGGGGCTCGCCGACGAGCTGGGACTGTACAAGGGCGCGCGCGAGCGGCTGGGCCGGCTGAACTTCGACGCGTGGCGCGCCAGCCGGCTGGTCGTGGACACCGGAATCCACTCCATGGGTTGGAGCCGATCGAAGGCGATCGCGTTCTTCGAGGAGAACGCCATCCTCGCCAAGGACAACATCGTCAACGAGGTCGATCGCTACATCGCGTGGCCGGGCCAGGCGCTTGCCTACAAGGTCGGCGAACGCGAGATTCGACGACTGCGGGCGGACGCCGAGAAGCGGCTGGGGCCGAAGTTCGACGTGAAGGCGTTCCACGATCTGCTGCTGGGGGGCGGCGCCGTCAGCCTGCCCGTGCTGCGCGAGCGGATCGACGAGTGGATCGTCGTCGGCGCGGCGCGCTGAACGCGGCCGTATTGGCGTATCATCGTCGCCGGGGAGGGACGATGCGATCATGGTTCGTGCCAATCCTGCAATTCTGGTTTGGCGATGTCGACGCGCTGGGGCGGTCGGACGTGATGCACTCACGCCGATGGTTCATGAAGGACGACGCGTTCGACCGCGAGATCGCCGATCGTTTTGGTGAGACCTTCGCGGACGTCCGCGCCGGTCATCGCGAGCAGTGGCTGGATGACCCGCGCGGGCGCGTCGCGTACGTGATCGTGCTGGACCAGTTCCCGCGCAACATGTTTCGTGGCACCGCGCGCATGTTCGAGGGGGACAGGCAGGCGCTGGCGGCCGCGGTCGAGGGCGTCGCGCGCCATGACGACGCCGAGCTGAACGTCAACGAGCGATCGTTCCTTTACATGCCGTTCATGCACAGCGAAGACATCGACATGCAGGAGCGTTCGGTGGCGCTGTTCAAAGAGCTGGCGGAGGGCGCGCCGTCCGAGCTGCGCGGCTCGGTGGTCGCGGCGGTGCAATACGCGGAGAAGCACCGCGAGATCATCGCGCGCTACGGGCGCTTTCCGCACCGCAACGCGGTGCTCGGACGCGAGAGCCGGCCCGAAGAGCTGGCGTTCATCGCGCAACCCGGCAGCGGCTTCTGACCACGCTCGCGCGCGTTCTACATCCGGTGCGTTCGGGATAAGCTCGGCGCGCCATGGCCCCAAACCGTCCGCTGGGGGCCGTGCACGCCGCGGCGCTGGTCGTGGCGAGCATGGTAGGCACCGGGGTGTTCACCATCACCGGCGAGCTGCTCGTGTCGCTGCCGTCGCCGGCGTTCGTGCTGGTGGCGTGGGCGGTGGCAGGTGTGTTGGCGTTGTGCGGCGCAGCCGTTTACGCCGAGCTGGGAACGATGATGCCGCGCGTGGGCGGCGAATACGTGTACCTGTCGCGCGCGTTCGGTCCGGCGACCGGGTTCATCTCGGGCTGGGTCGCGCTGATCGTCGGGTTCGCGGCGCCCACCGCGGTCGGCGCGCTCGGGTTTGCGAGTTACGTGCACGCGGTCGTGCCGGCGCTGCCGCAACCGGCGGTGGCGGTGGCGTTGATCATCGTGCTCACGGCGGTTCACATGATCGACGTGCGCTTCGGCGCCCGCGTGCAAGCCGGCCTGGCCGGCCTGGTGGTGGTGGTGATCGTCGTGTTCGTCGTCGCAGCGCTGGTGACGGGCCGCCTGGCGCTGGCGAACCTGGGCGCGGCCGTTCCGGTCGTCCGCTCCGGACACGGGGCGAGCTTCGTCGCGTCCGCCGCCGTGTTCGCGGTCGCCCTGGTGCAGGTGTCTTACGCGTATTCGGGCTGGAACGGCGCCGCCTATATCGCCGGGGAGGTCCGCGATCCGGCGCGGGCGCTGCCGCGCGCGCTGGTGCTGGGGACGGGGCTGGTGACGCTGCTCTATCTCGTGCTGAACGTGGTGTTCCTGTGCGCGGTGCCGCCGGTCGCGCTGGCGGGCCAGATCAACGTCGCCCACATCGCCGCCGGCGCGCTGTTCGGGACGCGCGGCGCGGAGATCGTGTCGTCGCTGGTCGCGCTCACGGCGGCGGGCTTCGTCAGCGCGATGCTGATGTCGGGCCCACGCGTCGCCGTCGCGATGGGCGAAGACGGCGTCTTCTTCCGCGCGCTCGGCCGCAGCAACGCGCGCGGCGCGCCGACGCTGGCGGTCGGGCTCCAGGGCGCGCTGGCGATCATCGCCGTGTTGACGGCCGCGTTCGGGCCGCTGCTGGTCTACGTGGGGTTCACGCTCACCCTGAATGCCGCCGCGGCCGTGCTCGCGGCGTTCGTTCTGCGCTGGCGCGAGCCGGCGCGCGAGCGGCCGCACCGCGCGCTGGGCTGGCCCTTCTCGGGCGTGCTGTTCCTGGCGCTGGCGACCTTCATGATCGTCCTCGCGGTACGCGAGCGTCCGAAAGAGAGCGCGGCCGCCCTGGCCACGCTGATCGCCGGCGGTGTTGCGTATGCGGCGTGGCAGCGGCGGCGGCGCTGATGCCGTCCCGACACGACCGGCCCGCGCCGCTCGCGGTGGTCCTGCTGGTGACCTTCATGGGGTCGCTCAGCGGCGGCGTGTTCTGGGCCGCGATGTTCTTCGTCACGGCGGAGCACTATCGCTTCTCGCCCGAACGCAACCTGCTGCTGGCAGCGGTGATGGGCGCCGTCTATGCCGTCGCGGCCGCGGGGGCGGGGAGGCTGGTGCGGCGGCTGTCGTCGCTGTCGTCGCCGCGCACGGTGCTGGTGGGGGCGCTGGCGGCCTGGACGATCGCGGCGCTGATCCCGCTGGCCGCGCCGCGCGCCGAGGCGATGATCTGGGCGGCGGTGGTGCTCGGCGCCGTGGCGTCGGCCGTCACCTGGCCGATCGTCGAGAGCTACCTGGCAGCCGGCCGGCACGGCGCCGAGATGCGAACGGCCGTCGGCTGGTTCAACGTCACCTGGACGCCCGCGACCGCGACGGCGCTCGTGTTGATGCCGCTCATCAGCCGGGCCGGGATGCTCGCGACGCTGGCGCTGTCGGCGGTTGGCAGCGGCGCGGCGCTGCTGGCGACGTTCGCTCTCCCCCGGCGCCCGGGCGCGCACGAGCCCGAGGCGGCGCAGGGGGCCGTCGGGCGCGAATACAGCGCGCTCGTGCGCGCGGCGTCGTGGCTGCTTCCGATGAGCTACATCCTGTGCGCGGTGATGGCGCCGCTGCTGCCGCACCGTCTCGCGGCGGTCAGCGGCGGCACGGCGAGCGGCGGCGTGGCGGCGCTGTGGATGCTCGCCCGCTTCGCCACGCTGATGGCGATGTGGCGCACCGGGTTCTGGCACGGGCGCTGGGGGACGCTGGCCTTGGCGGCGGGGGCCCTCTCGCTGGGCCTGGCGGCGGTGATGCTGGCGCCGTCGCTGGCGGTGCTGGCCGCGGGGCTGGTCCTTTTCGGCGTCGGCATGGGCCTCACCTATTACGCGGCGCTGTACTACTCGCTGGCGGTGGGGCACGCCGCCGTCGACGCGGGCGGCACGTTCGAGGCGTTGATCGGATTCGGCTACTTCGGCGGGCCGCTGCTCGGTCTCACCGCGCGCGCGGTCGTGGCGCCGGCCCACGCCGCCACCGCGACGGTCGCGCTTGCGTGGCTGGTGGTCGCCGGCTGTTCCGCGGGCGCGCTGGCCCGTTACCTCGCCGCACGCCGCGCGCGCCGATCGTAGTCGCCTAGCGTCGCGCGAGCCGGGCGCGCAGCAGCGCCGCGATGTCGCGAATGCCGAGTCGGCTCGATCCGATCGTCAGCGGCGCGAGGGTGCGCTCCAGAAAACGGGCCCGCTCACGGTCGTCGACGTCGGCGAACAGAATCGCCGGCAGCGTGACGCCGGCCGCGCGCAGCTGCCGCAGGATCAGGATGCCCTGCGTTTCGGACAGGCGCCGGCGCCGGTCGTCGTCGAGATCGGTCGGTGCCGGCCCGCGCTCATCGACCAGCCGGTCGGGCGGCGTGCGGCGAAAATCCAGGTCCAGCAGCAGGCCGTCCGCGCCCGCCGCGGCGGCGCGCGCCTCGGCGAAGTCGCGCGCCGCGATGAACACGAAGTCGTCGCCCAGAAAACGGGTGAAGCGCTCCAGGTATTCGCTGCCGTCTTCACACACGACGAAACGGGGTGGGGCGCTCATAGCGGGAAACACGCCCCCACCACCTTGGTGAACGGCACGGCTTCGGCCCGGACCACCAGGTGGCCGCGCCATTCACGGACGAGGTCGCGCACGATCGCCAGGCCGCGGCCGCTCTCGCGGGCCTCGATGATATCCAGCGTCAGCGGGGCGGGCGCCGAATCGCCCAGCGCCAGGCTGACCTCCTGCCGTCCGGTGACGTCGCGCGCCCGGTCGATGCGGACGATGACACGTCCGTCCTCCTGGCCCGCGACGGCCGCCTGCGCGTTGCGCAGCAGGTTCATGAAGATGGCGGCCAGCGCGTCGTGCTCGATAGGGAAGTCGACGGCCAGATCCGCGAGCGCCAGCGCAGGCGTCGTCCAGCCGCCGCCGGCGCGCCGCGCCGACGCTTCCACCGACGCGATCCAGGCCGACAGCGTCGCGGCGTCGAGACGGGTGCGCGGTCCGAGCTGCAGCAACTCCGCCAGCGCGTCGGCGTGTGGACCGCGCAGGCGTTCGTCGATCGCCGCCAGCTCTTGTTGCGCGCCCGCACCGGCCAGCAGGGCCTCCGCACGGGCGAGATCGCGGTGCAGCGCCCCGAACCTCGGCTCGCGGGCGAGCGCGCGTAGCCTGACGCCGTGGCCGCTCGCTTCTTGCGTCAGGCGGTCGTAGATCGCCGCGACCACCACCGACGTCGGCCGCGGCTCGGTCATGGTGCGGACGATCTCGGCGCGCGGCGCGTCCGCGTCCGCGAGCAGACCGAGCACGCTCGCGCGGTGCTTGAGGACGTCGTGGCGGAGCTCGCCGACGGCCTTGGCCACGTCGGGAAAGAGCGCGGGGCGGCGGCGGAGCGCGCTGGCGACCGTGCGGCCACCCCAGCGCCGACGCGCGAGCAGGCCCAGGCCCACGGCGATCGCCAGGATCACCGACAGCAAGGACATCCGGCGGCGGCCGCGGCGGACGTCGGCATCCGCGCGCAGCGCTTCCGACAGGCGCTTCTGGGCGGCCCGGGCGGCGTCGACCCAGCGATCGCCGTCGGTCGTGGTGCCCTCCGCGAGCGCCAGCGCGCGCTCGGTTCGCGCCAGCGCGGTGGTCCCGTCGCCTTGCGCCTCGGCGAGCCGCGCCAGCGCCCACTCGGCGGCGCCGATCTTCGCCGCGGCGGCCGCGGCCAGGGTCCGGCGATCCGCCTTGCGGAGCTCCGCTTCGGGCAGGCGGGCGTCGAGGTTCGCGGCCCGCACGAGGCCGGAGGCTGCGAACGCGCCGCCGGCGCCCGCGGCCAGCTCGTAGCAGACCCGCGCCGCCGACAACCGATCGGCGTATTCGTTGACCAGGCCGAGCGTGACCAGCCGATCGGCGGGGACGTCGCGCGCGCAGGGACCCCCCAGCGCCCGCAGGGCCCAATCCGGTTTGTCCTCCAGCAGGCGGATGCGCGCGAGCAGGTGGGGCGAGGGCTGGGCATCGGCGCGCGACCCAGCCCGATCGTCGATCTCGGCGCGCAAGGCCCGTGCTTCGGCCAGGTGCTCGGGGTTGGGCTCGCGCGCCACGTAGGCGGTGAGGTCGGCGAGGGCGCCGGCCCGATCGCCCGCCGCGCCGCGCGCTATCGCGCGCGTGAAACGCGCCTCCTGGACGTCGAGCGCCACGGCCCTGTCGATGAGCGGCCGGACCAGCGCCTCGACGTCGTCGGCGCCCTCGGCCGTCTTCTTTCCCGTCGGACCGACCTTGCCGAGCTTGCGCACCCCGGCGGCGAGCGCCCACAGGGCAGGGCCGTCGTCCTTCAGCGCTTCGAGCGTCGCGGGCGGAAGCTTGCCCGACAGCGCATACGAGCTGACCGCGGCCGCGACGAAACCGGGCGACTCGGCCAGCGCTTGATCGAGCAGCTCGCGTCCCAGCCCGACGGGATCGCCGACGCGAATCCATTCCTCGGCCTGCTGGTAGAGGCTGCGCGCCATGTCCGAGGGGAACGTCGCGCGCCCGCGGCGCTGCTGGGTGGCACCGGGGGCGCGCCGGCGCCCGAGCTTGTCGCGCAGCTCCCGCAGGTCGGTCCAGCCCGGCTCCAGCGTGAGCGCGTTGCGCAAGGCCTCGTCGGCCCGCTCCGCCTCCAGCGCGCCGCCGTGCTGCGCCAGGATCTTGCCCAGCATCCGCCAGGCGAGCGCATTGGAGGGGGCGAGGTTCACCGCGATCTCGAGATCGCGCGCCGCCTCGTCCACGCGGCCCGTGGCCTCGAGGGCGCGCGCGCGCAACACCAGCGCCCGTGCCCAGGTCGGGTAGCGCCGGACCAGCGCATCGGCGGTTCCGAGCGCGTCGTCCGCGCGCCCGCTGTCCAGCGCGTGGGCCGCCGCGTTGGCCTGGGCGGAGTCGTCGCGCGTGATCTCGGGCCGCGGCCAGTCCTCGAGCGCGTGGGCGCGATCGTCGAGCGCGATCGATTCGAACAGATCCAGCACCCGCTTGCGCTGGGCGCGGGACAGCGGCGGTTCGGCGTCGATGGCCAGCAGCGGCTTGAGCCGCGCGCGCGCCGCCGCGCTGCGCCCGATCGCCCGCTCGAAGTTGGCGATGCCGAGAACCAGGTTGAACCGCCGCTTCTGGTCCTCCTTGATCGCGTCGAGACCCTTCTCGAGAAATGTGATGATCGCGTCGCGGCGCTCCCAGCGCGTCGGATCGTCGGCGTAGATCTCGGCGAGGTTCACCCACGCGTACACGCGCTTGGGATCTTTCTCGATCGCCCCGCGCAACAACGCTTCGGCCTCGGCGCGGCGGCCGAGGCGTCCGAGCGCGAAGCCATAGTCCGTCGCGTAGCCGGCGTTCCCGGGATCGTGTGCGATCGCGGCGGCGAACAGCTCGGCCGCCTGTTCGACGCGGCCCGCCCTGAGCTCCGTCATCGCCTGGGCGTGCTCGGCGCGCGCGGAGGCGCGTGCCCCCGGCGTCGCCGTCCCGGCGCCGGGGTGGGCGGCTGCGCCGCCGTCCGGACCTGGGCTGCCGCCGTCCGGCGAGCCCACATCGGGCGGCCCCACCAGCAGCAGCCCCACGGCGACGATGAGTGAGCCCGTCACGGCAGGCATCAGGCCGTTTTTCGCATGTCGCGCAGCCGCAGGCCCAGCTGGTTGAGACGGAGGTGGACCTGGCGCGCGTTGCCGCGGGGCCCCAGCAGCTCTTGCGCCATCCGCGCCAGATCGCCGCCGCACGCCTCGAACAGCGCGCGCAGGTACTGGCGCTCGACGTCCGCCGACACGCGCGCGAAGCTCGCCTCGGGCTGCACCTCGACCTCGATGCGGCGCGCGCCGGCGCGCCCCTTGACGCCCGGCTTGGCCGGCTTGCTCGCGACGGCCCCGAGCAGGCGCGTGACCAGCGGGTCGGGCACCTCCAGGACGGCGGGCGCGCGCGTGGCGTCGGCGGTGCGCGGCGCGACCTCCAGGTGGCGCGTCAGGCAGAACACCAGCGCGTTGGCGGCCAGCAGCTTCAGCTCGCGATGGTTGCCGGGCCAGTCGTGCTCGACGAGCCGCGCCAGCGCTTCCCGGCTGATGAACACGGAGAAGGCGTCACGCCGCGCCGCCTGCGCGCGCGGGCGGCTGAACAGGATCGTGTTTTCGGTTTCATCGAAGTCTTCCGGCGTTGGGAACTGTGCCAGGTACGAACGCACCAGGGGCCGCAGCGGCTCGGAGCGCAGCGCCTCCAGGAACGCAAAGCGGACCAGCTCGGGCAGGTCCTCACGCCGTTCGCGCAGCGCGGGGACGCGTAGCCGCGTGGCCGGGTTGAGGCGCATGTACAGATCGGAGCGGAAACGCCCCGCGTGCACCAGCGCCTCGACGTCCTCGTTCGTCGCCGCGACCAGCTTGGGCGTCGCCGGCCGCGGCCGCGTGTCGCCGAGGCGGGTGACCGAGCCGCGTTCGAGCACCAGCAGCAGCTGCCGTTGCAGCTCGAGATCCAGGTTCGCGATCTCGTCGAGAAACAGCGTCCCGCCGTGCGCCTGCTCGAACACACCGGCGTGATCCTCGACGGCGCCCGTATAGGCGCCGCGTCGCGCGCCGAAGAGGTGCGCCCCCAGCAGCGCCGGCGGCACCGTCGACAGATCGGTCACGACCAGCGGACCCTTCGCCCCGGAGCGCGGGTGGATGACCTGCTCGGCGAGGAAGCTCTTGCCGGTTCCCGTTTCGCCTTCGATCAGCAGCGGCAGCGGCGAGCGGGCCAGCGCGTCGAGCTGGCGGCGCAGCTCGGCCATCGCGGGCGCGCGTCCCCAGAAGATGCCGCCTTCCTGTCCGGTGTGGTGAACGGCGAGCGCGCGCGAGATCTCGGCGGCGAGGCTCCGGCTGTCGACCACCTCGTTCTCGCACAGATAGACCAGCGGATCGGTGGGCCGCTCCGCACCCAGGTCCGACCCGGTGGTCGTCAGCATGACCACCGGAAGCGTCGGATAGCTGGCGCGCAGCTTCTCCAGAATCAGCAGGCCCTGCTTGCGCCGCAGACCGTCGACCGCCGTCTTTCGCGCCTTCGGGTCCTCGGGCAGGGATGACTTGTCCTCGGGCAGCAGCTTCTCCTCGGGCAGCGCGAAGTGCAGGTCGAGGACCACCAGGTCGGGCAACGTCGGGAGGCGGGCCAGGGCCTCTGCCGCCTCGCCGTAGTCGTGCGCGCAGCGCAGAGGGCAGCCGCGCTCGCGCTCCTCGCAGACCTGACAGGGGATGCGCCTGTCGCAGCGCGTGACGGTGTCGAACTCCGGCAGCTGGCGGTGGACCATCTCCACGGTCTGATCGCGATCATCGATGACGAGTAGTCTGGGCACTACCCATCCCCCTCCAAGGATCGGGCCAGCGCCGCGAACGCCGCTTCCAGCGCGATGACACCGTGCACGTCGCCCGCGTCTGCCGCCGTGACGGCGCGTCCGACCGCCCCCTCGAAGGCGGTCAGGTCGGCGCCTGCAGGCGCTTCGGCGGCCAGCCCCGCCCACAGCGCGGCCGCGGTCGTGGGCCGTCCTTCGTCGTCGATCAGGCGGGGCGCGAGCTCGCCGGGTGCCGGCGCCCCGCCCATGTCGCGCCGGTCGCGCGCCGGCCACACCAGGCGCTTGACCAGGTCGTGGCGGACGCGGGCGAGCCATTCGGTGGGCTGCATCGGCTGATATCGATTCTACATAATCAGATATCGAAAAGGTAGAGCCATGGGTTTTGGGCTGATTTCCCGGCCGATTTCACCCGTCAGGAACGCGGCACGACCGCTGCAAAGCGAGGCCGCATGACATTCACGACAGCAACCGCCTCCGAGCCCGCGGCGCCCATGCCCGCGGGCTCCAGCCGTTCCGTCTCGCTCGCCGTCGGCCGCCGCATCGTCGACGACGACGTCATCGGTCGCCCGCAAGCGGGCGACCCGTTCCTGGCCGGGGAGACCGCCTACGCGCACACCAAGATCGCGTCCTTCCGCGACGGCTTCCTCGAGCACGTCTGGAAGCGCGACGGCGTCGAGGTGCTGCGCGAGGTGATGCCGATCGGCGAGGGGCGCTGCTGGCGCACCTGGTCGTATCACCGGCTCGCGTCCGGCGAATACACCGTCGAAGTCTTCGCCCCCGATGGCAAGCGCCTCGCATGGCGAGCCTTCACCGCCTTCTAAACGCCCGCAACAGGAGACAGACATGGATTCCATCAAGCAGCGCTGCAAGCAGATCGTAACCAAGATTTACGTGTTCGTGCGGGCCGCGGTGGCCGCCGTCGTTCTGGGGATGATCGAGACCTTCGGCAGCCCGCGTGGCCGCCGCCTCCTCGCCGTCGGCGCGATGATCGGATCGGCGTTGCTGCTGGTGCTCCGCCCGCCCGTCCGCGTCGTGGCGCCGGGTGAGGTCGGCGTGCGCATCAACCGACTGACGGGCAACATCTCGGTCCTCGGCGAGGGGCCGGCGATGGTGCTGCCGCTGCTGCAGGAGCTGCGTCGGTTCCCGCTGCGCGATCAGATCTACAAGCCGGCGGCCAGCGCCAGCGCCGAAGGGGCGGCGCCGTTCCAGACCGTCGAGGGTCTGTCCGTCGGTGTGTCGGTCGCCGTGCGCTACGCGATCGACCCCGATCGCGCCGCCGACATCGCCAAGCGGCTGCCCGCGAACATCGGACAGGAGCTGGTCGAGCCGGTGGTCGACGGGGTGCTGCACCGTTCGCTGGCCAAGCACACGGTGCGCGAGATCTTCACGGAGAAGCGGGTCGAGATTCAGCAGGACATCGAGCAGGAGCTGCGGGCGCTGCTCGCCAAGGACGGCATCGCGCTTCGGTCGCTGTTCATCGGGCACGTCGATCTGCCCGAAAAGTACCGGACCGGGATGGAGGGTCTGCTGGCCGAGGAGCTGGCGACGGAGAAGATGCGCTTCACGCTGCAGCTCAAGGAGAAGCAGGTCAAAGAGCGGTCGCTCGAGGGCGACGCCGCCAAGATCCAGCGCGAGAAGGCCGCGGAGGCCGCCGCGTCGGAGGAGATCATCGCCGCCAAGGCACGCGAGGAGGCGATGAAACACGTGCTGCCCCTCAAGGAGAAGGAGATCGAGCAGCGGCGTCTCGAGGCCGAGGCGCGCAAGGTGCAGCGGATGAAGGACGCCGAGGGCGACGCGGAGGCGCGCAAGATAGAAGCCAGCGCCGAGGCGGATTCGCGGCGCAAGCTGTCGGACGCCGACGCCTACCGCATCGAGGTCACGGGCAAGGCGCAGAGCGAGCAGCTGGCGCGGGAGTCGCTGTTGATCGCGAAGAACCCGCTGCTGATCCAGAAGACGCTGGCTGACAAGCTGAGCGACAAGATCCAGGTGATCGTCGCGCCGCCCGCCGCGGGCGGCTTCTTCGCGGGCGGCCTGATCGGGACCCAGCCGCGCGGTCAGGTGACGGCGGCGGTCCAGACGAAGGCGACGGCCGCCAATGACAACGGGGGCGAGTAACGTGGCGGCGGCGGCAGCGATCGTGCTGGTGGCCCTGGTCGCGGACGACCCCGCGATCCTGCGCAACGCGCCCCGCGACGACGCGCCCGCGCAGGCGACCTTGTGGCGCGGCGACTGGCTGGAGGTGAGGGGCGAGGCGGCCGGCTTCCTGCGGGTGTACGACCACCGCCACGAGCGCCCCGGCTACATCCGCCCGACCATCGTGCGCGTACATCGCCTCGAGCCGGCGAGCACGCCGGAGCTGGCGGCGGTGGTTCGCTTCCTGAGGGATGCGAACGGCAGCGAGTCGCTCGGGATCGGATACGCCGCGCTCACGCTGCGCGCGGCGCCCGCCGGGGCCGACACCAGCGAGGTGCTGGCGGCGATCGGGACGATGGCTGAGCGGCTGGCGCGGCGGGCGTCGGCGGCGCGCGCGGACGCCCGCAACGCGACGCTGACCGCACACATCGAGGTGGTCGAGAGCTATGGCGTAAAGTTCAGGTCGGTCGACGTCGTCGCCGTCGGCAACGGCACGGGCGCTCCGCGGGCCAGGCTCTGCTACGACGGCGAGGCGTGGATGACCGTCCTCGCGACCCCCACCGCGGCGCCGGTCGAGAAGGCGCGCGCGGCGTTGTTTGTGGCGGGCCGGTCCTGCACGGACCGGACGACGCTGGCGCTCGCCCCGACCGAAGCACGCGCGTGGAACGATCGCCGCCTCCAGGCGCTGCAGTCGATCGAATATCCGGTCGAGGGCGCGCTGCCGCCGGCGCTGCTCGGCCGGGTGCGCCTGCGCCGCGCCGAGGCGTTCGCGTGGCGGGCGTTCGACGAGGCCCGTCGCGGCAACTTCGATCCGGCGGCGCGCGCCGAGGGCGCGGCCGTGCACGAGCTGGCGCTCACCGATCGGGGCGTGCTGGCGCCCGAGGACATCGAGGTCTACGAAGACGTCGCGATCCGGGTCGCGGCCTCACGCTGGGCGACGGAGCCCGCCCCGAAGCCGGCGGGCAAGCGCGCCGTGGACGTCGTGTTCGCGCCGCGCGGCGAGGGCGAGACCTGCGTCCGCGTCGTCCAGGCGGCGGGCGCCGGCAAGACGCGCACGGTCGGCGAGCGGTGCACCTACGGTGTCGTGTGGCAGAGCGCGCTGCGCTGGGCGCCGTCCGGCAGCGTCGCGACCATCGCCGTGCAGCCGCTGGCGGCCTGGACGGAGCTGTGGGTCATGCGCCGGGGCGGCGACGGCGTCTGGACGATCGAAACGCTGACGCCGGCGACGGCCGATCCCGACACCGCCGTCGGCTACGCCGAGGCTGCAGGGTTCTCTCCCGACGGCGGGCGCCTGCTGGTGGTGCGCGAGGCACGCGCGACCGGCCAGGTCACCCGGCGCTTTCAGGTGGTCGAGTCGGCGACGCTCGTCGTGGAACGATGGGCGGCGCACGCCGACAAGCTGGGGGCGTTCAAGCGCTGGAGCTCGCCGTCTTGGCGCGCAGGAACGCTGGCGCTGCGATGAGCGCCTCCACGCTGCGGTTGGCGCTCCTGCTCGCGATCGTCGCCGCCATCGGTTGTCACTTCGTCCTCGATTGAAAACCCCACACCCAAGGAGACCGTCACCATGTTCGCCGCCGCAACGTTCGCCGCCTTCGTCGTCATCACCGCGTCAGCCCCCGATCGCGACCCCGACATCGTCCGCAAGTCGTTCGTGATCATCAAGACGACGCCCAGCTACGCGGAAGCGCGGGCGCTCGCGGTGGCGGCCGCCGAACGGCTGGCCATCCGGCTGGACTTGAGGGAGCTGGTCCCCGACGCCAGCGTGGGCCTGACGTTCTCCCAGGACGCCTGCGCCAGCGAGTTCGGCGAGTTTCCCTGCTACGTGCCGCGCGGCCGCTGGGACGACGGGGTCTATCTCAGTGTCGAACACTCGAGTGCGTACGAAGGTTTCGAGGAAGGCCTCTACGTCGTCGTGCTCGCGAGCGGCTCGCCGCGCGATCGGACGATCGGCGCGGCCGTGCGCCGCGCGAAGGGTCCGTATCCGGACGTGTCCGTGAAGACTGCGCCCGTCTACTTGGGCTGTATCCACTGATTCATTCGATGGTTCGCAACCACCTGGAGGAAATCATGCGTGCACGATGGGCGGTGTCAGCGCTGGCGATCGCGTCGGCCATGGCGTGGGGATGTGGGCCGAAAGTGAAGCCGGGGCTGGGCGTGGTCGGCGAAAAGACCGTCGCGAAGTTCGATCGCACGATGGTCAGCGACGACAAGCTCGGAGGCGACGTCACGGATCCCCCCGTGCGCATGAAGCCGACCGTGGCCGGCAAATACCGCTGGCTCGACGCGCGCACCCTGGCGTTCGTGGCCGACGAGGACCTGCCGCGCTCGACGAAGTTCGAGCTGGAGGCCCGCGCCGGAACGCGCGCGCTCGACGGTTTCGGGCTGGCCAAGGCGGTGAAGTGGTCCTTCGAGACTGAACGCCTCCGCATCACCCTCGCGTCCCCGGGCCGGTGGGCGACGCCTGACCAGCGGATCACGGTCGGGTTCAACCAGCCGGTACGGCGCCGCGACGTCGAGAAGCGTTGCGCCTACGCGTCGGACAGCAAGACCGTGGCCGCCGTCGTCGACAACACCGGTGAGGCCGAAGATGCGCGCGCGAGCTTCGTCGTGCTGCCGCACGAGCCGCTGGCCCTCGCCACGAAGTGGCGGTTCGAGTGCAGTCCCGCGCTGACCGCCGCCGAGGGGCCCCTCCCCATGGAGGTCGGGACCACGAAGGTCGAGGCGAGCCCGGGGAGCCCGCCGGCCACCGCGACCGCGCCTGCGAACCAGATCGCCTTCGAGACCTACGGCCCATTGAAGGTCGTGTCGTCGACGCCCCGGGGTGGGCAGATCTCGCCGGACCAGGAATCGATCGTGATCACCTTCTCGAACCCGCTGGCGGCGACCGCCGCAACGCTGCCGATCAAGATCCAGCCGGCGATCGATGGGTTCCCGGAGCGCGCGGCGGTCGTCGATGACCGCGTCAGCTATACGGTGCGCTCCCTGCAGCCGAACACGCGCTACACCATCACGGTCGATGCCGCGGTGGCCGATCGGTTCGGGCAGCGGATGCAAGGTCCCTACGTCGCCGAGTTCGGGACCGGCGACGGTACGCCCCGCCTCGACATCGAGACGGGCGCCTGGGTCGTCGAGGCGACACGCCCCGGCTATCCAGCGTGGTCGCGGAACCTCACCAGCATCGAGGCGGACATCACCGCGGTGCCGGAGGCGAAGCTCGGCGCGCTGGCCGGACAGCTCGACTGGTGGGACCAGGACGTGCTGGACGTCAAGAAGGTCGGGCTGAAGACCAAACACGTCACCATCCCGATCAAGGGACGGAAGAATCAGTGGGACCAGATCCAGATCGAGCCCGCCAAGCTGCTGGGCAGCGCATCCCCGCCCGGCGGCTTCTACTACATCGCCCTGCGCGCCCCCGAGGAGGCGCACCCGGGCGTGACCGAGCCGCCGGCGCGCGAGATGCTGCTGAACTTCACCAACCTGGGCGTCACCGCGAAGCTGTCGGGGCCATCCGGGCTGGTGTGGGTGACCCGGCTGTCCGACGGCGCGCCGCAGCCGGGCGCCGACGTGACGATCCGCGACAGCAAGGGGAAGGTCCGCTGGCACGGGACGACCGACGCCGACGGCCTGGCGGTGACGCCGGGCCATGCGCAGCTGTTGCCCAAGCAGAAACGCGCGCAGCGCAACCGCGCGGGCGGCGGCGACGACGACGTCCGCGCCGGTGACGGCGAAGAGGGCGGCTTCGAGGAAGGCGACTTTGCGGGGGCCCGCAGCGCCGACGTGCTGGTGTTCGCGCGGCTCGGCAAGGACACCACCTGGGTCAACCCCGAACGCACGGGCGGGCTCGCGGCCTGGAATTTCCACGTTCCCGTCGACACGTCGGCACGCGCGGAGCAGCTGCGCGGATTCCTGCACACCGACCGCGGTCTCTACCGCCCGGGCGACACGGTGCGGGTCAAGGGACTCGCCCGCGTGATGAAGCTCGGTTCGGCGTTGCGCGTTCCTTCGGCGCGCAAGGCGCACGTCACCGTGCGCGATCCGCGCGGCGAGCAACTGCTGGAGAAGAACGTTCCGATCAGCCGCTTCGGTGGCTTCGCGATCGACGTGCCGCTGGGCGAAGGCGCGCGGCTCGGCGACTACCGGGTCGAGGCGTCGATGCCCGACGGTGCCTTCCACGAGCGCTTCTCCGTCGAGCAGTACCGCGCCGCCAGCTTCGAGGTGAAGGTGCCGCAGCCGGCCCGCGATCCTGTTGCCGGCGATGAGCTGAAGTTGACCGCCGAGGCGCGCTATCTGTACGGGGCGCCGCTGCGCGGCGGCTCGCTCACCTGGCGCGTGTATCGCCGTTCGCGCCACATCAGCTTCGCGAAGCTGCCCGGCTACGACTTCACCGACGCGCGGCAGTCGGACAACTGGTACGACTCGCGGTCGGCCGCGTCGGAGCCGCTGGTCTCGGAGGAGCAACAGCGCCTCGACAAGAACGGCCGCGGCAAGCTGTCGCTGCGGCTCAAGAAGGAGGACTTCCAGACGGCGCAGGACATCATGGTGACGGCCGAAGTTCAGGACGAAACCCACCAGACCATCGCCGCCAACGTCGCCATCCCGGCCCACCACGCCGCGCTCTACTTCGGCATCGATCGCGGCAGTCCGATCGGCGAGGCGAATGGCGCGCGGACGATCAAGGTCGTGACCGTCGATCAGAAGGGCAACCGGATCGCCGCGGGCGGCACCTTCAGGGCCGTTCGCCACGGCTGGACCTGCGCCTGGGAGGCGTGGGGCTATCGGGGCAGCTACCGCTGCGAGCAACGGGACGGCGAGGTGATGCGGCAAACGATCTCGGTTGCCGCCGATGCCCCCACGAACGTCCGGTTCACACCGCCCGGTCCGGGCGAATACGAGTTGATCGTCGAGGGCAAGGATGGCGCCGGCAACGCGACGGCGGCCGCCACCACCCTGTATACGTGGGGCGACGGCGAAGGTTCGTGGCAGGCGAACGACAACGAACGCTTCGACGTGATCGCCGACAAGCCCAGCTACAAGGTCGGCGAGACCGCCCGGCTGCTGCTCAAGACGACGCTGCGCAACGCGACGGGATTGCTGACCATCGAGCGCGACGGCGTGATCGAGAAGCGGCTGTTCACGGTCGGCGCCGGCACCAGCACGATCGAGGTGCCGATCAAGGAAGGCTACGGGCCCAACGTTTATGCGTCGGCGATCTTGGTGAAGGGCCGCACCGGGAAGGGCGGCCGCGGCGTCCCGGTCATCCGCATGGGGATGGCCACGCTCACCGTCGACACCGAGGCCAAGCGCCTGAAGGTGGAGGTCGCCACCGACAAGCCGAGCTACCGGCCCGGCGAGATGGTCACCGCGGAGCTCAAGGTGACGGACGGCGCCGGCAAGCCGGTCCAGGCCGAGGTCGCGCTGTCGGCGGCCGATGAAGGCGTGCTCACGCTGATCGCGTTCAAGACGCCCGATCCGCTGGCGACCTTCTACGCCGCCTGGGGCCTGGGCGTCACGACCGCGTCGCAATACGAACGGATCGCGCACCTGCCCGAGCCGGGAGAAGAACGCTACGCCACCGGGGGTGACGGCGCCGGCGCGCCGGGAACGTTCCGATCGCGCTTTCTCGCCACGGCGTACTGGAACCCGCGCATCGAGACCGATGCGGACGGTCACGCGAAGGTGACGTTCCAGGCGCCCGACAATCTGACCGCGTATCGCCTGATGGCCGTCGCCGCCGACGGGGGAGAGCGGTTCGGCTCTGGCGACAAGCGGATGACGGTGCGCAAGCCGCTGCAGCTGCTGAGCGCGATGCCGCGCTTCCTGAATGTGGGCGACGACGTCCAGGGCGGCGTGCTGGTCGTGAACGACACGGGTCAGGCCGGCAGTGTCACCGTCGACGCGACGGTGAGCGGCGCGCGGCTGCGCGGCGGTGCGCACCGGGAGATCGCAATGCCTGCAAACGGTCGCGTTCCCGTGTTGTTCCCGATGCGGGCGGAGCGATCGGGGGAGCTCAGGTTGCGCGTGAAGGCGGTGCTGGGCGCGGAGAACGACGGGCTGGAGCTGAAGATCCCTGTCCACTACCCGGCGCGCGTCGAGACCGAGCTGGTCGCGGAGGGCCACACCACCAACGCGGCGGAGATCCCGGTGAAGCTGCCCGCCGGCATCATGCCCGCGTCGGCGTCGCTGGAAGTGTCGACGGATCCCGACGGCGTCGCCGGACTGGAAGAGGGGCTGCGGGATCTGATCGAATATCCGTACGGCTGCCTCGAACAGACCACGTCACGCCTCATCCCGCTCGTCGCCGTCGAGGAGCTGGCGAAGTCGCTGAAGCTGTCCGGGCTGGACGGGCCGGCGCTGCAAAAGTTCATCCGCGCCGGGCTGGGAAAGCTGGAAAAATTTCAGACCGACGAGGGCGGCTTCTCTCTGTGGGTCGGCGGCAAGGCGGAGCCCTACCTGACCGCATTCGCGCTGTGGGGCCTGAAGCTCGCCGCGGACGCCGGTCACAAGCTGCCGCCCGGCATGATCGATCGCGGCACCCGCTACCTGCGTGCGCAGCTTGGCCGCGACGGGAACGTCGCCGAGGGTGTCCACAGCGAGCTCGGCGAGCTGGGGAGCCGCGCGTTCGCCGTGCACGTCCTGGGTATGCTCAACAGCCCGGACCCTGGGTACGCCAACAAGCTGCTCGAGAGGAAGGCGGAGCTGCCGCGCTTCGGGGAGGCGTTCCTGGCGCGCGCGCTCGCGCTGAACCTCGGCGCGCAGCATCCAGCCGTGACGGGCCTGCTCGACGATCTGGTCCGCGCGGCCGAGCCGAAGGGAGCGGCGGCCATCATCCGCGAGCCGGGCAGCCAGCACTTGCACTGGTACATGAGCGATGACGTGCGCACGACGGCGATCGCGACCGATGCGTTCCTGGACCTGCGTCCGTCGGAGCCGATGCTGCCCAGGCTGGTGAAGGGATTGTTCGGCGAGCGGCAGCACGGGCGCTGGCGGACGACGCAGGACAATCTGTATGCGCTGGTCGCGCTGACCCACTACGTGAAGTCGCGGCCCAGCGGCAGCGCGACGGTCGACGCCACCCTGGGCGACAAGAAGGTGCTGGCGGGTGATTTTCGGGGCAAGAACACGCACATCCGGCGGGCGTCGGTTGCCCTGGACGCCGCGAAGCCTCCGACGGCGCCGCTGACGATCCGCGCGAAAGGCGGCGAGGTGTTCTACTCGTCGCTGCTGCGCTTCCGACGCGACGTCGCCCATCAGAAGGCCTACGAGAACAAGCTCAGCGTCCGGCGCGAGTATCTCGACCCGACGACCTCGGCGCCGATCGATCCCAAGAAGGGCGTCAAGGTCGGTAGCGTGGTGCGCGTGCGTGTGACCGTGTCATCGCCGGAGTGGCGCAATCACCTGGCGGTGGACGATCCGTTGCCCGCGGGGCTCGAACCGATCAACACGCGGCTGGCCACGAGCGGCAGGGTACCCAAGACGGGCGGGCAACGCGAGCGGGGCGAGCCCGAAGACCTCGACGAGTGGTGGCGCCCGAGTTACCGCGAGCTGCGCGACGACCGCGTGCTGGTCTTCATCGATCGCCTCTATCCGGGGCCTGCATCGTTCGACTACCTGGCCCGCGCCACGACAGCGGGGACGTTCGTCGTGCCCGGAACGTCGGCCGAGGAGATGTACCAGCCGGAGATCGC
>Ga0111538_10003422_pt1 | contig 22183 bp, 12 predicted proteins | sample SoiMethybrSBSTD1_FD_79669 | JGI IMG/M metagenome (GOLD analysis project Ga0111538, IMG submission 79669) | Bulk soil microbial communities from a Populus tree surrounding site in Tennessee, USA - Soil MetaG P. TD hybrid SBSTD1 (version 2)... | ecosystem: Environmental > Terrestrial > Soil >...
AGCGGCGCGGACAGACGGCGCTGATGTGGGCGGCGGCCGAAGGGCATGCGGCGGTCGTGAAGGAACTGATCGAAGCGGGAGCCGACTTCCGGCAGCGTCTGCCCAGCGGGTTCACGCCGCTGTTGTTCGCGGTCAGGGAAGGGCGCATCCCGGTTGTCGAACTCCTGCTGAAGGAAGGCGCGGACGTCAACGACACCGTGCCGGTCGACGGCGGCCGGCGCCGCGGCTACGGCGGGCGACTGCCGCCCGCCGGCGCCAGCGCGCTGCTGATGGCGGTGATGAACGGGCATTTCGAGCTGGCGGCGCATCTCGTGGACGCCGGCGCCGACGTGAACGCGGCACTGCCAGGCTACACACCTCTCCACGCCATCGTTGTGGTCCGCAAGCCTGGCGTCGGCGACAACGACCCCGGGCCCGAGGGCTCCGGCACGATGGGCAGCATCGAGCTGGTCGAGAAGCTGGTCGCGGGCGGCGCGGACGTCAACGCGAGAATGACCAAGCGGGCGAACCTCACGAACACACGCCTGAAGGAGCTCGGCGCGACGCCGTTCCTGCTGGCCGCCCAGGTTGCGGATGCCGAGTTGATGCGGAAACTTGCCGCGCTCGGCGCCGATCCGTTCATCCCCAACGTCGATCACAGCACGCCGCTGATGGTGGCGGCCGGGCTCGCCACCCGTTCACCGGGCGAGGATGCCGGCACGGAAAGCGAAGTGCTGGAGGCGGTGCAGGCGGCGCTGGATCTCGGCGCCGACATCAACGCCGTCGACATCAACGGCGAAACCGCGATGCACGGCGCCGCCTACAAGAACCTCCCCAAGGTCGTGAAGCTGCTCGCCTCCAAGGGCGCGAAGATCGCCGTCTGGAATCGGGAGGACCGGTACGGATGGACGCCTCTGGCCATCGCCGTCGGCTACCGGTTCGGCAATTTCAAGCCGTCGCCTGAGACAGAGGCGATGATTCGTGCGGAGATGATCGCGGCCGGCGTCACGCCGCCGAAGACGGTGATCGCCAAGACCCAGCAGATCTATTAGAGCCGTCCGCCTACACCCCCTGCGGGTCCTCAGTTCTGGCCTGAATCGCGGCGACTGCTAAACCGCGGAGACCGCTGAGAGCGCGGAGAGGTAATGAAGAATCTTTCTTTGAACAAAACCTGAAGCGCCGCCGTTAGGCCGCCCCGACCCGAGCAACACCCAAAAAGACTCTGCGGTCTCTGCGGTCTCGGCGGTTTCACGGGCGGCGCGAATTACTTCGTTGCCACTGAAAGCGGAATAGGCTGCGAACGTCTATCGTTCGCAGGTCGGCGACAGCATCTCCAGCGACACGACGTTGACGGCGTCGGCGGCCGCGTCCCTCACGAGAAACCCGATCGCCTGCACGGTATGGCCGGCGTGCGCGGCTGGATTCGGGAACGGATTCAACAGGCGGATGGTTCGTGTTCCCCGCGCGACGGCCTCTTGCTGACGCGCGGCTTCGAGCGTCGTCTTCTCCGGCTCGGCCGCGCCGGTCAATTCCCACTCGCGCTCACGCACCTGCGTGAGGCATCCGGCGACCCGGACGACCGCACCGGTCTTCATCGGGGTCGGACCGGTTTTTCCCGTGATCTGCACGGCCGAGAGTTCGGCCTCGCCGTGCGCGAGCTCGGTCGGGCCCGCTGGAAAGCCGTTCTTCTGGAGCACGTAGGCGACGACGTCGCGGGCGTCGGCGGCGCTGAGCGTGCCCGCGTCAGCGGGCGGCATGGTCTCGCGGATGCGGCGAAAGAGCTGCTGCAGCGTGTGCGCGTCCCAGTGATCCATGAAGCGCTCGCCGGCCAGCGGGTAGGCGCGATTGCCGCCGAGATCGTCGCCGTGGCAGCGGCCACACTGTCCCGCATAGACCAGCCGGCCGCGATCGGCCTGAGCAGTCGTATAGACGCCGCTCCAGACAGACAGGGCGTCCTGCGCGTGGCCAGACCACATCGGCCCTGGCGCGCAGAAGGCGGCCAGTACGAGCGCGCAGCCCGCGACTCGATGTCGCCTGCGGGTTTTCGCGAGTGAGCCGGACACGCTCGTCGAGATCATGTCCGGCCCCTGCCGCAATTAGAAAGTCAGTCGCACGCCGACCTGCCCGGTTCGGGTCGACGCCACGCTCGTAATCTGGCCGAAGTTGGGCGCCACCACGTTCAAGACAGGGTTGTTGTACTGCGGCCAATTGAAAACGTTGAACGACTCGAAGCGGAGCTGAAGCTGCGTGTGGCCGTGCACGGCGAAGGCCTTCGCCACCGTCAGGTCCACGCGCCGGCGGCCAGGCCCCTGCACCTGAGAGGCGTTCTGGTTGCCCGGTCGGATCGTCGCCCGCGTAGTCGGGGACGTCGGGACCAGCGTGTAGGCGCTGCGATCGAGGTACTGGAGCGTGTCGCGCCAGTTGTCGAACACCTGGTTCCCGCCGTTGTAATCCGGCCGGCTGTTGCCAATGCCCGACGCCTGGGTGACGCGCAGCGGCTCGCCCGTTCGGAAATTGAGCACGCTCGAAAGCTGCCACCCGCCCAGCAGGCTGCCGACCGCGTCCTTGCGGTTAGCCATCCACGGAACGTCGTAGACCACCGTGCTGGTGACGCGATGACGCACCTCGCCGATCAGCGGCGAGTAGTCGACGTCGAGCAACGGATCGAAGAAGTCCTGCGTGTTGTTATAAGTGGTATCACCGATTGAGCTGTTGAAGTTGCCGATCAGGTTCCCCCCCTGCTGCGACCAGCCTTTCGACAACGTGTAGTGCAGCGCCAGGTCGAGGGAATGGAACCGGTGGATCTTGGCGCTCCCCTCGAACGCGTTGTATTTCATGGTCTGCGCACTGGTGATGTACCACCCGCCCGGAGTGATCGCCGGGTTGGGCCTGGCACCGGTCACGCGATCGTAGGCGAGGGCAAAGTTCGCAAGGATTGGCAGGTTCTTCCCGTTGGTATGGACGTAGCCAGCCGAGACCGACGCCAGTTTTCCAATTTGCCGCTGCACGTCGAAGGTCGCCTGCATGGTTTCAGGACTCTTCATGTCGGTCTGGAACATGTAATACAGGTTCTTCCTGCCGCCGGAGTCGCGGATCGCGATCGCATTGGCATCCTCCGGGTAGGCCGGCCAACCGATGCCGCGGGCCTCGAGCTCGGTGCGGTTCCAGCCCTGGCGCACCGGGGTGAAGGGGCGCGCCACCGCGTTCTGGAACAACGCCATGAGGTGGCCGGTGGTGAACACTCCGACTCCACCGCGAACGACGGTCGCGCCCGCGGAATCGAGCGTCCAGGCAAATCCGGCGCGCGGGGCGAAGTTCCAGATGTCGTCGTCAATCGGCTTGTCCAGAGGGCGCGGCGCGCCGAAGTCCATCTTGTGGATGTCGGTCGGATTGCTCAGATTGTTGATCTCCGCCGGGTCGTCCGAATCCAGGGACTTGTAGCCAAACCCGGGATAGTAGTCGTAGCGCAGACCGAGGTTGAGGACGAACCGATCGTTGACGCGCCAGTCGTCCTGGATGAACCCGCCGAACTGGTCGACCCACGCGCGATGCGGCGGGTTGCCCATCGCCAGCAGGAAGTCGCTCGGCTTGTTCGCCAGCAGGTCGTCGAGGCTGGGGAAGGTGAACCGGTTCGACTGCGGATTCGACTTGTAGCCAATCTCGCGCGCCCAGCGGAACCCGAACTTCGCCGTGTGGGCTCCCATGAGGCGTGTCACTTTCTGGTCCAGGTTGTAGGCGTCATAGGTCAACGCGAGGATTTCGGTATCCCCGGTACCGAACAGTCCTGACACGTTGATGCTGCCAATCCGCTTGCGGACGTTGTAGAGGTCCGACTGGGCCCCTCGCGTGGGCGATTCAGCGAGCCAGAACTCGTCGAAGCGATCGAGGGTATTGCGATTCCAGCCGAACCGGCTCTCGGAAAGCCACGAATTGCTCGTCCGCACGTAGTTGGTCGAGACGCGCTTCGACCCGTTCGTGTACTGCTGAGCGTTCTCGATCTGGGTTCGCGGAACGGAGGCAAACGGTCTCATCCGTGAGGCAGTCACCGACAATCTGCCGGCGCCAGCCTCGAAATCCACTTTCCCGAGGAAGGTGTTGTCGCGCCGGGTCACATTCTTGGCGACCGTGTACCGCCCGACGACGTCGTTGATCGGCTGGTTCGGCAGCGGCATGTTGTCGAGCACGAGCCTGGTTTCGGGAAACGGCAGCGCGGCCAGAATACGATTGCGCGTCGCCGGGGTCGCGACGTTGTCCGACACTGTCCGGCCCGCCTCCTCCCGATACCCTTCATACGTGCTGAAGAACAGGAGGCGGTTCCGCAGGATCGGCCCGCCGAGCGATCCGCCGAACTGGTTGAATCTGATCTTGGCCTTGGCCGTCGTCGCCGGCAGGAACGGATCGCGCGACGAGAACGCGTCGCTCTGGAAGTTTTCGAGCAGCGATCCGTGGAACTGATTGGTCCCCGATCGCGTGATCATGTTGACCTGCCCGCCGATCGAGCCGCCGTACTCCGCGGCAAGGACACCTTTGATGACCTGCACTTCGGCCACCGACTCGACGCTCAGGATCTCGATCTGGTTCTGGCCGCCGTAGTTGCCGAAGCCGCGGTTTTCCGGGTTGGTCTGGGCGCTGCTGCCATCGACCGTGATCGCGCTGCCACCATCGCCGACGCCGTTGACGCGAAACGCCCGGCCGCCGCCGACCGCGTTGTCCGGCGAATTGACGCCAGGCGCGAGCATGACGACGTTCTGCAGATTGCGCCGCGAGACCGGGATCTCCTGCACTTCCGCCCCGAGCGTCTGCATCTGGGCGGTCGAGGAGGTCTGCACCAGCGGCGACGACTCGGTGACGGTGATCGATTCCTCGAGGCTGCCGACCTCGAGCACGTAGGTCTGCCTCACCGTCTGGCCGGCGCCGAGCGCGAGGCCTCGACTGTTGTAGCCCTTGAATCCGGAGAGCTCGATCTTGATCGCGTACGGTCCCGCGGGCAGCGCCGGCAGCGCGAACTCGCCGCGCTCGTCCGACACCGTTTCGCGCACGAGATTGGTGCCCTGGTGCGTGACGACGACCGTAGCGCCCGGCAGGATGCCTCCGGTGCTGTCCCGCACTACACCGTACAGGGTTGCGGTGATCACCTGTCCACGCGCGGTTGAGACTACCAGGAAGAGCGACGCAATGCAGACGAGAAAGGAAGCACGAAATCGACGAGAGCTAACCATAGCTAGACCCTCCAGCGTGACCGGTATCCTCACTGATCGTCTGACGGTGATGGTTACATCCGCGCCTTTGTAGCACCGAGAGGCTGCCGTGTCTACGGCAAAGACGGCGTTCGAATCAGCGCGACAACGAGTCGATCGCGATCATGTGCGCGGACGAACTCGCCGGCCTGGCGGCCGGGCTTGCCGAGCGGTCGAAGGATGGGTTGGTGCGGTCGATGAGGTAGTCGTCGACGTCGCGAGTTTCGGCGCCGCTCAGTGATCCTGGCGGGCGCCGGAGGGCGGCTGCGCTTTCAAGGCCTCGACCACGGCCTTCAACCTGTCCATCTCCGCCTTGGCGGCCTCTACCCGTTTGGCCGCTTCCCGCTCTGCCGCAAGCCGCTGTTCCGTGGCTTTCTTCTCTGCCGCAAGCTCTCGCTTCTCCGCCGCCTGCTCGCGCGCCATGGCTTTCCGCTCAGCCGCGAGCTCGCGTTCCATGGCTTTTCTCTCGGCCGCGACCTCGCGGTCCATCGCGCGCTGCTCCGCGGCGAGCTGTCGCGCCGCGGCTTTCGCGCCGGCGACGTGCTTTCTTTCAAGCTCTTTGACGTGCTCGAAACCGAGTTGAACGAGCGTCGGTGGAATCGGCGCTCCCTGCGCCACAGGGCGGGCCGTGGGGCTGGCCGGGGGAACCGTGGTCTCATTCGACGATCCGCCGGCATCGTCCAGGTCGACCAGGCGCGCCAGGACGTACCCAACCGTCGGCCCGGCGTCGCCAGGGACGAGCACGCGGTAGTAATCGCCCTGCATGTCAATCACGTCGACCGCGGCCCCTTCTTTCAACGTCGCGATGACGGCACCGTCGAGGGTCGCTTCGGCGCGCACCGGCGTGTCATCGATCCGGGCCCGCGCGGTTTCCGCGCCCGCGACGGCGGCGACGAACATCAACAACATCGACGAGATTGCCGCGACAACCATTTTCCTCACATGCGCTCCTGAAGCAGTCAGCCAGCCGTGCCCCGTCGTCCGCGGCGCCGCGGACTGTGCCTCGGCCGGAGACCTCGAGAGGGTCCGTCAACCGGGACTTCGGGATTACTGCCGGCGAGATATCCCGACTGTTTATCGTTGGGAAGCGGCTGGATCATGAGGCGTGGCCGCAGACTGCGGACCGCGATTGCAGGTGGTTGCACAGCATTTCAGGGCGTTTCAAACCGGTGGCGGCGCGCGGCGGCGGAGAGGCGTCCGATGGCGGGGACCGAAGGACTCGAATGGGTCGCGTCCGCACATCATCGCTGCCAGCCGAGCAGGTTGCGAGCGATGCTCCAGCGCGGCTGTCGGGGCCTCAGCCCCTCGCCGCGGATCCAGTAGGCGTGCGCGCTGGCGAACTCACCCTGGCCGCGCTTCACCTCGATCCACGCGTCGACGACGTTCCGAAGCCCGAGCTCGCCGGTCGGCAGGCCGTAGCCGAGCATCACGGAGCTGGTCGTCTCGATTGGCAGAACCGCGGACAGCTCCGGGTTGATCCGGCTGAAATAAAACGCGCGATCGATTGGCAGGACAGCGGCGTCGATCGTCTTCGAAATCGCATCGACCACGGCATCAATCGACCGGAAGCGAATAAAGGTGGCGCCGGACAGCTGCTGCCGGATGAGCGGCGCGATGTCGTCGATCGCCGGGACACCGATACGGAGGTGCTCGTTCTGAATCGCCTCGAGGCTGGCGTAGCGGCTCCGAGCGTAATCGGGCACGAGGAACCCGAGCCGCTCCTGCTCGTAGGCGCGCGACAGCTGAATCTCTCTGGCGCGGGTCGCGCTGATCACGAACCCGCACATGATCATGTCGCAGGCACCCGAGTCGAGCGCTGCCGCGGCGTGCTCTCTCGTGATTTCCACGAACTCGAGCGACACATTCAGATCGCGCGCCAGCACGTTCGCCATCTCGATGTCATAGCCGATGAGATCTCCGGCGGCACTGAAGAAGGCGTACGGCACCGAGTCGGGCAGGTATCCCACCCGCAGGACACCGCGCGAGGTGATCTCTTCGAGCCGCCGGCCGGCGGCTGGGCGGACAGCGGGCGCCTGCGCTGCGCCTTTCAGCACCGTCGGTGTGAACGGCGGACGCATCTTGAACCCCTCCAGCGCGGCCGAGCCCGCCGCCGGCGCCGGCAGGACGAAGGAGAAGAAGGCGCGAGTCCCGCCCACGAACAGCGCGACGATGACCGCGCTGGCCGCGCCAAACCACAGCAGACGCCGCAGGTGCAGCCGGAGCCCGCGTGTCAGCGCGACCGCGATCACGATCGCCAGCGCCGCGGTGTGCACGGCGGCGACGAGCGAGCCGAAGCGGCCATTGAGCGCCGACGACATCGAGAACAGCCCGAACAGATCGGCCGGCAGCCGGAGCAGATCGAGCACGAACGGAATGGCGCCGCTCAGGCTGCCGAACAGCGCCATCAGCCCGGCGCTGGACAACGTTCCCCACTGGGCGAGCGACAGCGAGCCGCCGCTGAACCAGGCCGCGAACGGCACAAAGGCCAGGCTCAGGATCTTGCCGGTATGCGGGAAGTTGAAGAGCAGCGGGATCACGACGCCGACGGTCGCGTCCGCCTCGTCCGACGAGATGTCGTGTGCCTTCAGCAGCTCCCTGGCCTGCTCGGTGATGAGCGGCAGGACGATGAACAGGTCACCCGCGGCGAACGCGGTGAGGAGCGCGTTTCTGAAACAGCCGACGAAGCTGCGGTAGGGGATCGGCGTCAGCATCGCCACCAGCCCGGGAAGCAGCCAGAACGAGGTGATGCAGGCGATCCCGGCGTAGACGACGAACCACAGCTGCAGCCGCGCCAGTTGCTCCGGACGCATCACGCCCGCGGTCGTCGCGGCGATGGCGAAGATGCCAATCGGCGTGACGCGGACGAGCAGCCGGGCGACGCGGCTCATGGCTTCGTTGAACCCGTCGATGGCGGCGAGCAGCGTCGCCTTTTGCGGACCCTCCATGGCGCTCAGCGCGCTGCCCGTCAACAACCCGAACAGCACCACCGCCGGCAGCACGTTGTTCGCGAGCGAGCTGAACAGGTTCGACGGGATATAGAGCGACAGCCAGTCAATCCGTGAGGCCGCGGCGGCGTCGGGGCTGAAAAACCAGTCGGCGCTCGGACGCCGCGGATACGCGAACGACGAGGCAGCGACGACGAGCAGCGCCACCGCCCAGAACGCCGCGAGCACGAGGCCGCCGCGAACCGCGAGGCGTCCGGCATCCGATCGACTGCGGCGGCCGAGACCGGAGAGGATGGAGCCGAGCAGGTAGGGCAGCACGGTCACCTGCAGCAGCTTGATGAACCCGTCGCCGACGAAACGCACGGGGCCGATCGCCTCGCCGAAGAACAGTCCGGCGAGAATGCCCAGGCCGACCGCCCACAGCAGCTGGCCGAAGACACGCGATCCGTTGGCCGCCGGAGCAGGGGCGGCGCGTGTGTGTCGTGCGGCTAAACCTGGCATGCGGCGCTCACGATGATTGCGCGGGTCACGTGAGGAGAGCAGATGACGTACCCGTTGCGGGGGTGAGGCAGAATTCCCGCGCCAAGCCGCTGAGAACGCGAGTGTTGCGCGCCGCCGCGGCTATCCTGCCAGCGGAACCCGCGGCGCTGCGCCTCCCATGGGCCGGAGTCGGGTCCGGGGGCGCAGAGGCGAACGAGCGAGCGAAAATGGCTCTAGTATTCCGGGACCGGCGGCGTCACGCTCGACGCCGGCCTGGTCCCTTTGAGAACCCACCGCTGCATGCGCCGGCCGTTGCCGGCCTCGCCGGTGTACATCCGGCTCTTCGAGTCGATCGCGATCATGTGCGCGCGGATGAACTCGCCGGCCTGGCGTCCGGGCCTGCCGAAGCGGTCGAGGATCGCCAGATCCTTCCGGCGCAGGATCCACACGCGCTGGTTGGTGCCGTCGATGAGATAGAGCAGGCTCTGCTCGGCGTCGCGCGAAAACTGCAGGCTGAAGCCGCTGCCAGACCCGCCGGTCTCGGGACGAACGAACCGCTCCATCAGGTACTCGCCGCTCTGGCGGAACACCTGGATGCGGTTGCCTCGCCGATCCGAGACGTAGATGAGGCCGTCCCTGGAGCCGACGAGCCCGTGCACCGTCGAGTACTGACGCGGCGGGTTCGCGGGATTCACCGGGTAGGTGTATTTCTCCGTGTCGTCGGGGCGCTTGCCGTACGCGCCCCAGTGCCGCTTGTATTTGCCAGTCGCCGCGTCGTACACGATCACGCGCTTGTTGATGTAGCCGTCGGCGATGAAGATCTCGTTCGTCTTCGGTTCGATGTAGAAGTTGGCCGGTCCGCCGAGGTGATCGGGATCGTTGCTGCCCTTGTTGACGCCCGGTTCACCGATGGTCAGCACGTGCTTGCCGTCCTGCGTGAACTTCATCACGTGCATGCCGTTGCTGGTGCCCATCCAGACGAAGCCGTTGTGATCGATGTAGATGCCGTGCTCCTGGTCGAACCAGGTGTAGCCGTTGCCGGGTCCGCCCCAGGCGCGCAGCATCTTGCCCTCGGCATCCAGCTCGAGCACCGGCGGCGCCGGGATGCAGCAGTCGGCAATCGGCGGCTTGACGGCGGCGCCGATCTCCTGCGGCGTCAGGCTCGACGGCATGTGGATCACCCAGAGGTGATCGCGATCGTCGACGAACAACCCGCGGATGTCGCCCAGGATCCAGTCGTTCGGCAGCGTCGGCGGCCAGGTGGGATCGATCTCGTAGATCGGCAGCCGGTCAGAGGTCGGCGACCCTGGATCGGGTTTGGCCGTCGCTCCTTGGCCGCCGGCGACAACAGGCAGGAGGAGCAGCGCGGCCACCGAGCCCGCGACCGTGGGTGCATGTCTCATGGCCGCGGATTATCGTGCATCGAACATGATTCTGTCGAAGGGGGACGGGTCCGACGCTCCATGGAATGGGCGTATTATTTGCGGCGTGTACCTCTGAGAGCCGTCTGGATTTATGGTCGCTCGTCAGCCCCAGCCGTCGCCCACCAGCGAGCCAGCAAGGAGGGTAAAGGGATGTCAGTCGGCCGGCAGTTCACCATTCTCGGCGTGGCGGTGTGTCTTCTCCTCGTCAGCCCCGGGTCGCCCTCTGCGCAGAGCGTGTCGTCGGGCACCATTCACGGAACGATCAGAGATCAGTCCGGCGGCGTGTTGCCCGGGGTCACGGCGACGCTTTCCAGTCCTGCGCTTCAAGTCCGCCAGCTGGTTCAGGTGACCGACGCCGACGGTGGATACCGTTTCGTCGACCTTCCTGCCGGGACGTATCTCCTGAAGTTCGAGTTGACGGGCTTCAGCACGCTGATTCGCGAGGATCTGCGATTGACCGTCGGTTTCACCGCGCGGGTCGACGAGAACCTGAAACTCGGCGCGATGGAGGAGTCGGTCACGGTCAGCGGGCAGAGCCCAGTCGTGGATATGACGAGCACGAGCGCCAGCGTGGCGTTCACGAAAGAAGTCCTCGACTCCGTTCCGCGCGGCCGCGACCTTCAGAATATCCTCGCGATGGCGCCGGGCGTGACCCAGCAGACGATGGACGTGGGCGGCAGCACGCTGGCGCAGCGGCAGGACACGTCGAGCTACGGCGTCGAGGGGCAGCCCAAGCTCCAGTACGAGGGCATGAACATCGCGATGGGCGCCGACCAGAACACGCCCATCTACTTCATCGACAACAGCCTCGAGGAGGTGCAGGTCCGCACGTCCGGGAACGACGCCGAGGTGTCGACTCCCGGTGTGTCCATGGTGGCGATCATGAAGTCGGGCGGCAACACCTTCCATGGCGCGTACCGTGCCTCGTATCAGCCCGACGCCCTGCAGGCCAGCAATCTCAACGACTCACTGCGCGCCCAGCGGATCGGCGCGCCCCCACAGCTCAAGAAGTTCTACGACTTTGCCGGCGACCTGGGGGGCAGGCTCGTTCGAGACAGGCTCTGGTTCTATGGCGGGTACGCGAAGCAGACGAAGAGCGAGGGAACGCTTGGCTTCGCTGCGGATCCCGGCCCGGACGGTCGATACCTGACCGGGGACGAGCCCCAGGCGTATTTCGAGAGCTCCCTCTACCAGTACTCGGTGAAGCTCTCGTATCAGCTGTCCAGGAACAACCGGCTCGTCTACGCGTGGCAGCGGGGCGTCAAGGCGCAGCCGCAGAACGGCGGCGGTCGTTTCAGGCCGCTCGAGGCGACGCGCGACTACAAGAATCCCACCGCCATCCAGAAGGCCGAGTGGCAGAGCACGGTGTCGCCCCGCCTGCTGCTGAACGCGATGGGCGGATACGCGGGGTACATCACCGATTACGACGCCGGCCGCTCCTACGCGCGTCCTGACGCACCGAGTCGTCAGGATCTCGAGACGACGCTGTTCACCGGATCCCACGTGCAGCATCAGGGCAAGACGCGCGACCGCTATCAAGCCGAGGCGAGCGCCAGCTTTTTCCCAGGCGGTTCGTTCGCTGGTCAGCACGATTTCAAGACCGGTGCCTCGATCTACTGGGATCGAACCTCTGATGACTGGCTGAACAACGTGGCTGGCAACTACGTGCTGATTACCGACCGGATCAACGGCGTGTCGGGCACGCCGTTCCGCATCCGGGCCTACAACACGCCTGCGGCTCCTAAAGACAGCGAGGATATCTACGCCTGGTATTTCAAGGACAGCTGGCGACCAACGAGCGCGTTGACGTTGAATCTGGGTGTCCGATGGGAGTATCAGCACTCCTATCTGCCGGAGCAGGACTATCCCGGCGCCCGCGATTTCCCGACGGTGTTCCCCGGCAAGCACGTCGACAAACTCGACGTCCAGACCTTCAACCGCTTCGTACCGCGGGCGGGCGTTGCCTACGATCTGGGCGGCAAGTCGGTCCTCAAAGCGACCTGGGGCCTCTATAACTACATCCTCGGCGACACCTATGGCGACGTGTTCGCGGCGACCGCGACCGCGAACGCCGTGTTTCTGTGGCACGACCTGAACGGCGACCGACTGTGGCAGCCCGGCGAGTCTGACCTCAGGCTGAACAACAACCCCGATTTCGTCAGCATCACGGCGGCCTCCAATTACGCGCTCAGCCCGCAGCTGAAACAACCCAACACGTGGGAAACCACCGTCAGCTTCGAGCGCGAGCTGGCGCCCAGCCTTGGATTCCGCGTGATGTACATCAACAAGATCGTCGAGGGCAGCCTCGAGACCGTGAATCCGAGGCGGCCGTACGACGCGTTCAGCGTTCCCATCACCCGTCGCGACCCTGGTCCGGACGGCGTTCTCGGCAACGGTGACGACGGAGGCCGCGTCACCTTGTACGACTACGCGGCGGCGTACAGGGGTGCAGCCTTCGACTTCCGCCAGCGCGTGAACGCGGACAACACCGATCGTTTCCACTCGATGGAGTTCACGCTGACCAAGCGCGCGTCGAACAGGTGGATGGGGCAGGTCTCCTACTTTGCTGTCAAGAACCACCGATTCCTGCCGTCGTCCGACACTCCACTGCTGAACAGTACCGGCACGTTCCAGAGTCGCAACGACGAATTCTTCCCGCTCGATGAGACGTGGTCCTGGGCCGGCAGCATGAGCGCGAGCTATCGACTGCCATACGATCTGTCGATTTCCGGTTTCCTCCAGAGCAGGTCCGGCATCAAGGGGCAGCGCACGAATCTGTTCCGTACCGCAGATCCGGATGGTGGCCCGTCGATCGCCAACAACGGCAGCACGGCGCTTCGCCTCGAGCCCTACGGCGAGCAAAGCCTGGCCGCCTTCAATATCCTCAACTTCCGCGCGAACAAGGATTTCCGGTTGCGCGGAGGTCGAAGGCTCGGCATCGATTTCGATGTCTTCAACCTGTTGAATTCCGCGACGCCGACCGGCGCCGATTTCGCGTCCGGCCCGACGTTCGGGTACGCAACCGGCGTGGTGCCACCGCTCATTACCCGCCTCGGCGCGCGGTTCACGTTCTGATGGAGGCTGTATGAAATCGCTCAAAGTCGCTGCCGCAATCGGCGCGCTGACGCTGCTCGTCGCCATCACGGTCGTCGCCGTCCGATCCACCGGCGATCACGTGGCGCCGGCGCTGGCGGCTCAATCGCTGAATTGCGACATGAGCCAGTACAAGGCCGCATCCGGCCTGACGGCAGCCATCGAGCAGGGCGCCCTCGCCGTGACGTGGAACGGGTCGAACGGGTCGGAGCTGCGCGCGCGGTATGCCATCGACAACGCGCAGCCCGTCGTCCGCGAGCTCGCGGTCCGGAAGAGTGGCGGGCAGTGGGCGCCGCTGGGGCAGAATCTCGTTCCCGAGTTCTACGTCAAGAGCGGCGTGCGCCGCATGACGACACAGCAGGGCGAACCGCTTCGCGATCTCGGCATCGACATCACGCCCGAGGTGATCGAGAAGAACAAATGGCAGGCGTTCTGGGACGCGCCCTTCGTCGTGCCGGGCGTGCGCGAGCCCGCGCCGGCCAGAGCCGGAGGTCCGGGCCGCGGCCGCGGACAGCCGGGACCGGCATCGCAAAGCGAGCCGGCGGCCAGGAGAGGGTCGGTGCCGCCCGGGCCCGAGGGGCGCGTGTACGGACTGCCGCGCAAGCCTGAAGAAATCCGAAGCGCCGAGGCGAAGTTCCAGACCAGCTCGTGCAGCGTCACCACCGACGAGGCGAGAGTCGAGGTGAACTTTCCGGGACTGTCGATGGGAATATTCGCCGGAAGCCTGCGGTTCACCTCCTACCGCGGCTCGAATCTGCTCCGCATGGAAGCGATCGCGAAGACCGATGAACAATCGGTCGCCTACAAATACGAAGCGGGCTTGAAGGGGTTCTCGACCGCCCTGACGCCCCGTGTCACGTGGCGCGATCGCGGCGGCGATCCGCAGCAATACGAGTTCGGCGGCATCAAGAACGATGCCCGCGTGACGGTGAAGGCGAAGAACCGGGTGCTGGTCGCCGGCGGCGGGAGAAGCGGCTCGATCGCGACCTTCACGCCACCTCACGTGTTCTTCTTCACGCGTGAAGTGGATACGAACCTCGGATACGTCTGGTACCGGAAGGATGCCGACGCGCAATTCGGCATGGGCGTTCGTCAAGCGGAAGGCGAGGAGGTGCCGGAGTACGTCGAGAACTTTGCGCTGCACAACGCGCCGCCGGGAACACTGCAGCGCATGGCGGTGTATTACCTCGTCACCCCGGATTCGACCGAGGCGACGCGCCAGGCCGTGATGGCCTACACCCACGGCGACGTCTTCAAGCCGGTTGCCGGCTACAAGACGATGGTGAATCACTTCCACCTGCGATTCACCGAACGGCTCCGCCGGTCGGGCTCGCTCGACAACACGTTCGACGATCTCATGGTGATGCGCTCGGCCGGCATCAACATCGTCGGCCTCAGCGACTTCCACGGTGATCTGCGCGCCAACGACCCCGGGGTCGGCCGCTACGAAGACCAGCGCGATTATTACATCGCCTCCCAGAAAGCGTCCGACAAGGACTTCCTGGTGACGAACTGGGAAGAGCCGACCGCCTACTTCGGCGGGCACTACAACGTCATGTTCCCGAAGAACGTGTATTGGACGAAGGTGCGCAACCCGGGACAGCCGTTCACCGAGGACCTGGCGGGATTCGGCAAGGTCTATCACACCGGCAACACCACCGACGTGCAGCAGATGCTGGACGCCGAGGGCGGTTACTGGTTCCATGCGCACCCGCGCACCAAGGGCACGACCGGGTATCCCGACGCGATCTTCGACAAGCCCTGGGTGAAGAACGATCGCTATTTGGGCATCGCCTTCAAGCCGGCGATGGGCGACGATTTGTCCAATCCCAGGCTCTGCGCGTGGCGCTGTTTCGACGCGATCGACACGATGAACAACCTGAATGCGAGCTCCGGGCTCAGGCCGAAGTATCTGATCGCCGACGTCGACACCTATCGCAAGGGACCCGAGGACGACATCTATCCCGGTCATCCGATCAACTACGTGAAGCTCGATCGGCTGCCGGGACCGACCGACGACTGGAGCCCGATCCTGCGCGCGATTCGCAACGGCGATTTCTGGATCAGCACCGGCGAGGTGTTGATCAAGAACTACGCGGTCGAGGGAGCCGGTGCCCGGCGGACGGTGTCGGCAGATCTCGAGTTCACCTATCCGCTCGACTTCGTCGAAGTGGTGTGGGGCGACGGCAAGAAGATCGACCGGCAGGTGATTCGCGCGACCGATACCACGGCGCACGGCACGAAGAAGATCGCGATTCCCTTCGACGCGACCGGGAAGGCCTGGGTGCGGTTCGCGGTGTGGGACTCTGCCGGCAACGGGGCGTTCGTGCAGCCGATGTGGCTGAACGGCACGAAAACCACGAATTAGTCGCGACCACGAACGTTCGCGCGTCTTCCGTTACTGTGGGGCCGCCGAGGGGTTCGGGGTGAGAACCTCGAACCCCTCGAACCAGGAACCCAGAACCAGAACCCTGAACCCAGAACCCTGAACCCTGAACCCCTTTAGAACGTTGCCCGAATGCCCAGCTGCGCGACGCGCGCCTGCACGTAATTAGTCGGCTGCGCGAACAGCGACGAGCGGATGTCCTTGTTCAGGAAATCCGTCGCCGCCGCGACGTTGAACAGGTTGAACACGTCGGCGCTGAACTCGACCTTCCGGCGGCCCGGGAGCGCGATGCTCTTCTGCACGCGCAGGTTGACGAGGTTCGCATCGTCGGTCTTGAGCATGTTGACGTCGTTCCTGCGGGCCAGCGGGTAGGCGATGTTGAAGAACTGCGTCTCGGCGACCGAGCGCCCGTTCGACAGCGTGACGCGCGGGGCGGTCGCGTTGAGCGGGAAGTCGCCGGTCATCACGTCGAATCGCTGGCCCTGGCTGTAGCTGTAGAACGCCGACAGCGTCACGTCGTACGGCAGGTTGACGAAGCCGGAAAAGCGCGCGTGATGCCGCGGCGTCCGGCGCGAGATGTGAACGTCGTCGGGAGAGATGCCGTAGAACTGCAGTTGATCGCGGGTGTCGTTCCATCGCGTGCGGAACGTTTCCGAGACGATGTACGAGTAGTTCGAGTTGACGCCCCATCTGCCCGCGAATGCCTTCGTGTACAGCAGCTGCAGCGATCGATTCTGCTGCCACGTATAGTTCGGGTTGTAGGTGTTGATCACCGCGTCGAAATCGGGGAACGGCCTTCCGAGCAGCGCGCCGGTTCTCGGATCGCGAACCAGGTTCAGATCGTCGCCGCTCTGGTAGTCCCAGTTGCGGCGCCACAGGAACGTCGTGCTGAGCGAGCTGGTGCGCGGCAGCTTGTGTTCCCAGCTTCCCGAGAACTCGTTGACGTAGGTTCGTCCGTTGTGGATGCTGCCGTCCTTCATGTCGCCGAACGCCGTGCCGAGCGGGAAACCGCCGGAGAGCGACTGGTTGAGCGATCCGAAATCGCGCGGCGACGCGCGCAGGATATCGGTGGCGAGCACGTTCGGCGCGTGCGACGTGCCGTCGCCGCCGCCGAGATCGAGCCACTCGTAGCTGCGCTGCGCCGTCCCGCGGAAGACGCCGAGGTGGCCGGCGTCGAACGAGAGGCCGAAGTTCGGCATGTAGACAATCTGGTGGAACTCGCGATCCGCGGGGTTCGTCGCCAGCGCCGCCGGCAGCAGCGCGCCGAGGACTTTCTGCCGATCGTCCGTGAACACGCTCGTCGACTCGATCCGGATGCCGGCCTTCACCGCCACGCGCGACGAGGGCTTCCACCGATCCTGGAAGTAACCGGCGTAATGGTGTTCATAGGCGTTGTTGGCCACGCTCGTGCCGCCATCGAACCCGCGCAGCACGTCCCGCTCGAACAGGACGTCCGGCCTCCCGGGCGCGCGGAAATAGAACTCCGCCGGCGCCAGATCGCTCGAGGTCTCGTTCTGGATGTTCGGATAGAGGTCGGCGCCGCCGCGGAACTCGTGCGACCCGAGCTTGTCGTTGACGAAGAACGTCATCGACGGCGACAGGTAGATCATCGAGCGGTGCGACGTGTCGACGCCGCCAAAGCCGCCCTCGATCGCCGTGGTCGTCAGGCTGCCGAGGATGTTGTTCTGCGGATTGGTCTGGATCACCTTGGTCGGAATCAGGCCCTGCCCGTCCGCCGGCTGCAGATCGTTCGGCTTGTTGACCATGAAGCTGCCGACGAACTGAAAGACCTTGGTCGAATTGACGACCCAGTTGTAGTTGAAGCTGGCGAGCGGCCCGCCTTTGATCAGCGTGCCAAACGCCGACGCCGCGACGATTTGCGGCGTCGCGCTGCTCAACGTCCCGACCGTCGTGCCGCTCGTGAGCAGCCCGAGATTGCGATTGGGGGCGACCGTGCCACGGAACAGCGCGTTCGCCTGGACGGTGCGATCGTACTGGAAGCTCACCTGGAGGCGATGGCTGTTCTGCAGCTGCGCCGTCGCCTTGAAGAACCAGAGGTTGCCGCGCCGCTGCACCGGCACCGGCGCGTTGTTGAACGTCTGGTTGGTCTGCACGCGTCGGTAGGCGGAAAAGAACCACACGCGATCGCGCCGGATCGGGCCGCCGAGCGTGAGGTCGGGCTGATAGTCTTCGCGGCGGTTCGCCGGAATGCCCTCGACGTTGCTGCCGTTGAAGCTCTGAGGGATGACGAACAACGCGGCAGAACCATGGAAATCGTTGCCGCCGCTCTTCGTCACGATGTTCATGTACTGGCCGACCATGCTCGATCCGTCGGACGCCTCGGCGCCCAGCGCCTTGACTTCCACATCCTGAATCGCGTCGTAGTTGAGGTTGACCGCGAAGATGTCGCCGCCATACGGATCGGTGACGTCGGCGCCGTCCAGGCTCGTGCGCCGCTCCGATCCGGTCAGCTCCTGCGTCGCCGGATTGATGTTGATGCCCGGCACGACCAGCCACGCATCCTGGAAGCGGCGGTTCGTCGTCACCGGCACCGTGGTCAGCGCCTGGTTGTTGATGTTGACCGACAGGCCGGCGCGCTCCGGGTCGACGATCGCCGCTTCAGCGGTGACCGTGATCGTCTCGGAGACCGATCCGACCGCCAGCGAGAAGTCCACTTCGGTGACGGCGTTCAGACGGACGGTGGCTCTGCGGATCACGATCTGAAAGCCGGAGAGCTCGGCCCGCACGTCGTAGGTGGCGGGCGGCAGGTTGGTGACGCGATACGTGCCCTGACCGTCGGTGACGCCGGTGAAATCGCCCAGCGCTTCGGGGCTCTTCAGCGAAACGGTGACGCCCGGCAGCACCGCGCCGCTCGAGTCGATCACCTTGCCAGTTACGGTGCCGGTCGTCGTGCGCTGGGCGAACGCAACGGCTGGCACACACGCGAGCGCGAAGACCATCAAAAACCGCACGCGCCGTCCCATCTCGTCCTCCTTGCAATGACAAGCCGAGGCTAGAACCGAATGCGATGCAGCAGCCGGATGGTGCCGTATGACACCTCCGCGCTCGTGCGTCTGCTGCCGATCATCAGCGCGGCGCCGGCCGCGCCGAGGACGACGCCGCCAACGAGCATCGGCACGTTCTTGCCTTTGAGCGCGTTGCAGTTGTTGGTGGCGTAGATGGGATCCGTCTTTTGCGCCACGCACGCCTGATAGGTGCTGGCGGGCGCATTGCCGCTGCTGCTGCTCTCGACGCGCGCGACGGTGACGCCAAGGACCGCTGTCGTCACGCCGGCGATGCCCACGCCGAGGCCGGACCAGAACAGCGCGCGGCGAGTGCCGCCGCCCGGAGGCTGCGCCGCCGCGGCCGCCACGGCGGCCTTCGCCGCCGACGCTCGGATCGATGGCTGCTGATCCTGCGCGAAGACCGGTGCCGTCGCCAGCACGACGATCAACGCGGTAGACAGGAACTTCATCGGCTCACTCCTTCCCGGAATCGAGTGGCCGCAATCTTACACTCGCGTGCGCGCGGTTGAGGTTGGGGAATTTCGTACTCGGGACCAGCTTTCAGGACAAAAGGTTTGCAACCTCGCTCAATGGTGTCAGACTTCAGCGGCACCGGAGCGAGCTCATGACAGCCATCAACCGTCGAGAGTGGTTCCACAGGGTCGCGGTCGCCGCCGCTGGCGGAGGGATTGCCGTCGCGACCCGGTCGGCGTCGATCGCGCATGCGGGTCAGGCGAAAACGCCAGCCGCCCCGAGACCCGGATATCCCAGCCGTCCGGCGGCCAGGATCGAACATCTCTTCAAGGCGCCGGGCCTGTCGGCCAACGGGATGCAGTGCACCGGCGAAGGGATTTGGACGATCGACGTCGCGGGCAGCCGCACCGACACGCCCGGCCGATGCAAGGTGTACCTGTCCAGCTACGAAGGCAAGCTGCTGCGGGAGCTGGCGCCCGAAGGCATCGGGCCGAGCGGCATCGGAGTGGACGCCGACAACAAAACGATCTGGATTGCGTCAACCTACAGCCGCGAGATCATTCGCGCGGATGCGAAGACGGGCCAGACCGTCGAGAAGCACTTCACGCCAGGTGCAGGCGTCATCTATCGCATGACGGCCGACATCCCGCCGCGTCCGGATACCTACGGCCGATCGGTTCGGCCTCGCGCGACGAGCGGTCAGGAGCAGAACGCGGCGGCGCAGAGTGCGCCCGCGACCTCCACCGTGCGCACGTCCGACGGGCTTGGCGTCGGGCGCGGCGGCGACGTCCCCGCCAATCCAGGGCCGCCCGCGCCGGGCACCGGCGCGCATGGCATCCAGACGCAGTTCGGCAGGCTGTGGGTCGCGGTGCCGCCGGCGCGAATGATTTATCGGATCGATCCGAAGACGTGGACCGTCGAGCACATGTTTCCCACCGTCGGCTATCGTCCGCATGGCGTCGGCATCGAGACGCCCGACGCGAAGTATCTCTGGGAAGCCGACACCAACATGGGCGCATTCTTCAAGCGCGACATGGTCACCGGCGACGTGGCCGATTCGATTCAACTCCCCGAAGGCAGTCCGTTCCCGCACGGCATGTCGGTGTGGAACGGCTACATCTATTGGACCGATGACGTCGGCGGCGGCCTCGCGCCGGTCTGCCGCGTGAAAATCTAGACGCCGAGGTCGGGCGCTTTCCTGCGGGTCGCCGCCACTTCCGGATTCACCCAGGCCCGCAGCGGCTCGCCCTTGAGCCCGGCGATCAGGTTGTCGGCGGCGATCTCAGCCATCGCATTGCGGCTGCTGACCGTCGCGCTGGCAATGTGCGGGGCGACGATGCAGTTGCGCAGCCCCACCAGCGGATTGCCGGGAAGCGGCGGTTCGGGATCGGTGACGTCGAGCCCGGCGGCGAAGATGGTGCCCTTGATCAAGGCCGCCGCCAGATCGGCTTCGACGACGAGCGGCCCCCGGGCGGTGTTCACGAACACCGCCGTGGGCTTCATCCTGGCAAACGCGGCGGCGTTGAACATGCCCCGCGTGGTGTCGTTCAAGTCAGCATGCACGGAGATGAAGTCCGAGTCGGCCAGCAACCGATCGAACGAGACGCGCTCGGCGCCCAGCTCGCGCTCGGCCTGCTCGTGGGCCCGCTGATCGTGATACAGGACCCGCATCCCCCAGCCCCCGTGACACCGGCGCGCCATCGCGTAGCCGATGCGGCCCATGCCGACGATACCGAGCGTGCGGCCGACCAGGTCCTGTCCGATGTGCCCCAGCGGCTCCCACGTCTTCCACTGCCCGGCGACGGCGTACTTCTCCGACTCGACGATGCGCCGGGCGGCCGAAATCAGGAGCGCGAAGGCCATGTCGGCCGTCGCGTCGGTCAGCACGCCTGGCGTATTGCCGACGGCAATCCCGCGCTCGGTGGCCGCCGGCACATCGATATTGTTGAACCCCACGGCATAGTTGCTGACCACCCGTAAGCGGGGCGCGGCGTCCAGCAACGTCCCGTCGATCCGCTCGGTCAACAGCGAGAGCAGCCCCTCGCAATCGGACACCTTCCGCCGCAGCGTGTCGGCCGACGGCGGCAGCGGTTCCGTCCAGACATCGGCATCGCAATACTCACGCACCGGTTCCAGTCCGGCGGCGGGGATGAGACGTGTGACAAAGACCTTGGGCTTGTGCATGTCACCATCCTGGCGTTTGAATCCAAACGGACGGGTGCGTTGACGAAACGGCGCGGGTCACTTCGGCGCCGTCTGGTAGAAGTACTCCGTGAATGCCCGCAGCGACCGCTCCCGGTAGACATCCAGCTTCGGCAGCGCCGCCGCCTTGTCCGGTTCGGGACGCTCCTGGAACAGCTTGAACTTCCCCTCGAGCGCCTCGATCTCGATCGAAAACGGCTGGATGCCCTTCGCGCGGTTGAACACCTCGTCCTTCGGCAGCGCCGCGAAGTCGTAGGCCGTGCCGCCGATCCTCGCCTCGTATTTCCTGATCAGCGAGGAGAGCAGCGCATATTTCTGCTCCGGCTCGTCGATCGCCTTCAGCCGTCCGGTCGCGTGGACGACGGCGAAGTTCCACGTCGGCACGCCATTGCGCCCCGCGGGCGTCGTCAGCCAGCCGGGCGAGACGTAGCCGTGCGGACCGCGGAACACGACGACGCCCCGGGCGCCGGCCCGAATCGCCTTCACCTGGTCGTTCTGCGCCGAGATGTGACCGACGATCGTCCCGTAGGCGCCCCTCGCCCGATCGAGCACCGACGGGATGTGCGTGATGCGCAGCGTCGGCGTCGTCGTCACCAGGTCGACGAAGCTGAACTCGTCCATGAACGCGTGGAGGAACGCCCGGTCCTGGACGAGATGGGCCTTCGGGATGTACACCGAGGGATCGGGCGGTTCGCCCTGGGCGGCGGCATCCGCGGCCGCGGCGTCGGCACCGACGAGGGCCATGCCGCCCAGCACCGTGGTGAGGAACGAGCGTCGATCCGGATCCATGTCACCCCCCTGGCGCCGCCGCGCGGCGTGGCCGAAGCGTAGCAGAAGCGCGGCGTCAAGGTCGATGAAGGGCAGTGATCACGTCCGGTCCGCTGGCACGAGGCGAAAGCCTTCGTCCTTCCACCCCTCGATGCCGCCAATCATCTTCTTGACCCGCCGGCCGAGGCGC
>Ga0111538_10003423_pt1 | contig 22181 bp, 56 predicted proteins | sample SoiMethybrSBSTD1_FD_79669 | JGI IMG/M metagenome (GOLD analysis project Ga0111538, IMG submission 79669) | Bulk soil microbial communities from a Populus tree surrounding site in Tennessee, USA - Soil MetaG P. TD hybrid SBSTD1 (version 2)... | ecosystem: Environmental > Terrestrial > Soil >...
AAGCAAAGGGAGCTAGACACGATGGCTCGGGAACTTGGGTTCGAGTATGAACCCTTTATGACCTCCGAGCTGTTGTCAAAGCGTCGTCGTACCATCATGATGGGAGAGGAGTGGGAGGAACCGCTCTTGAACCCAAATGCACCGAAGCAGTTGCAGCACGTCATCTATGACCTTCTGCATCTACCGAAGTGGATGGGTGAACGAACGACGAACGCCGAGGCGATGAACGCATACCGGAATCGGCATCCCTTCATCGGGAAGGTTCTCGAGTACCGAGAGGCATCGAAGCTTTGGGGTACCTACATCATCGGAATGGAACAGAGGCTAGGACCAGATGGCAGGATCCACACGGATTACCTACTCCATGGTACAGTCACTGGACGGCTCTCTAGTGCTAATCCGAACATGCAGAACATCCCAAGGGAATCGCCAATTAAGCGTATGTTTGTCGCCTCGCCTGGCTACACTTTTGTCGAGGCAGATTACAGCGCACTTGAGCTCCGCGTCGCTGCCTACTACTCTGGTGATGCGAAGATGCTTGACTATTTCGAGAAGGGAATCGATTTCCATCGCCGAGTTGGAGCAGCTGTTTTCAACAAGCCCGAAGCCGAAGTTACCGAGTACGAACGGTTCCTCACCAAGTTCATCACCTTCGGACTCCTCTATGGTCGAGGTGCGAAGTCTCTTGCGGAAGGTGAGCTCGGTGGAACTGTTGCAGCTGCTGAGCGGTACATCCAAAGGTTTTTCGAAGAGTTCCCCCAACTAGCACAATGGGTGAAGAAGGTACAGCACGAGGCGACCACGCTTGGATACGTACGAACTCCCTTCGGACGAAAGCGGCGATGGAACTTCATCACCAACGACATCATTTGGAAGATCCATAAGCAAGCTGTCAACAGCCCTATCCAAAGTATGGCCAGCGATCTCTGCCTCTCTGCGCTCATTCGCCTCAATCGTAGCCTCCGTGAACAGGACCTTGGTTACGTTCTGGGCACGGTGCACGATAGCATTATGTACGAAGTGCGCACGGAGCGGCTGGAAGAAGCGCTCGAGCTCATTCGATCGCAGATGGAGGAATCACCTATACCGTCACCGGTTGAGTGGAAGGTGGACATCAAGTTCGGTCCCAACTGGGGTGCAGCGCAGAAGTGGGAAAAGAGTCATTGATCCCCTCGCACATTCGGGAGGGAAAAATTTTCTCCACGATACCCCTTGATTTCTCCAGTAGGGCCACGTATAATTTAACCATGGGACATCAAACACCGGATCGTGGACCGCTTTGAATACATCCCTCACTCGAGTGTGGTTCCGATGGTGTTGGTGCCCGACTTGTAGCCGTTGGAAAGAAGTGGAGGTGAATCCGGCAACAGTCGATCCAACGACAGGTCGATCACGCGTACAATGGCACGTCTGTAAGCGATGCGGTACGCGGATGGCCATTCCGGGAGATATGGACGCAGCCCGGGTTGCGTTCAACAAGCAACAGTACGGAGGAAACAATGCCCGCATTCAAGATCGGTGATGCCGAGGTCGCTGGCGTTCCGTTTGCAACGTTCACGGAAGGCACGCGCGAGGCACACCAGGTCGTGGTTGCGAACGACAAGCGTGCACCGTATCACAACCCGCGCGAGTACGTTGTGCTCGCACTGGACGGTGTCGCTCAGTTCGCGGTGAAGATCCGCGACGGGAAGCTCGTTCCGATCACGCTCGAAGATGCGACCACGTACAGCGACGGCGCTCGGCAGCTTGCTGAGCAGGAAGCCGCCGCCAAGGCGAAGGAGAAGGAAGAGGCTGCCGCCAAGGCCGCTGAGGAGAAGGCTGCTCGCGAGAAGGCTGCAGCTGATGCCAAGGCTGCCAAGGAAGCTGCCGCAGCTGCCGCTGCTGCACCGGCCGAGGCCGCACCTGCCGAGGCTGCTCCGGCTGAGTAAGCACATCGGGGTCGATGGAGTGGTGCACCACGCTCTGAATTGACAGGGCCCCCGATATGCCTTACCAGCATGTGACGAAGATGGTGAAGGATCGTGTCCTTCATCGTGTCGTCAGTGCCACTGGCGAAGTCGTTGAAGAGTACCCACCGGGATGGGAGGGATACTCAGGTCAGCGACTTCGCCAGTATGTCTTGGACCGGGTTGCAACCCTCAACCGGGAGGAGAGGTTCTCGGAACTCAAACCCATCGAGGAACTGGAACGCAGAGAGTACTACCCCAGACGGATCTGGGACTTTTCGGCAGCAGAGAGAACGATGGTGTTTGTGACCAAGAAGTGCATCCGGTGCTTCGGAAAGGTGTACGATTTCCCGAAGGACGGGTACAACTACTGCTCCGCATGTGATCTCATCTTCTACGTCCGACCAAAGGAGCCTGTCCAATGACAGTTGAACCGATTCACCGGACTGAGAAGGACTCCATCGTACATGAACACTTCGATGACGAGATCCTGCGCGACGAACGTATGGCCGAGCTCGTGAAGGAGGGTTACATGGTTATTCCGTCCTTCGCGCATTGGTATGTAGCTGCCCCGTATACCCTCCGGTACGTTCTCCGCCGAGGCGCGGAACGTGACGCGCGTCCAAATACCCACACCTAAGTCACACTACTGCATACTCCCGGTGGAGCGTTCAGTGATCTGTCACTACGATGGAGACACACTTATCTGCTGCCGCCATGAGGGTGTAATGCCGGCGACCACGCCGTGCATTAACTGCCCACTCACGGCGAGGTCGTATGTCTCGAGGAAGCAAGAAGCTCTGGACCGTCTACCTGTTGATCCTACTACTGTCGGTGAACCTTTCTAACGCTAAGGAGCCGACTCGCTACGAGCGTATACCCTATGGAGCTTTTGAACCGGTTTCGATCCCGTCGACAGATCCACCGCCGACTGCAAGCCCTCAGCGAGATGCAGGTCCCGTGGTGGACACCTTCTCGCGAGGTCGCCCGGGCGAATCCTCACGGCCTGATACTGCGGCTGTCGAATCGCAGGTGGAGTGGGACCGCGTCGATAAACATCCAGCCGATGGGCCCCGGGGTGGTAGTGGATGGATCAGAGATCCCGAGATCAGCTGGTACGGTCCAGGGTTCTACGGAAATCGAACCGCTTGTGGACAGAGGTTAACTCGTGACCTACTGGGTGTCGCGCATAAGACACTTCCTTGCGGGACTATGGTCTCCTTCCGCCACGAGGGAAACGTCATCACAATCCCAGTCGTGGACAGAGGACCTTACGTTGCCGGGCGACAGTGGGATCTCACTGGAGGAGCTTGCACCGCACTCAGCCACTGCTTCACGGGGCCAATCTACTATCGCTATCCATGAGCATTGTGGTACACCACACCTGTCGATATGGATCCAACAGGAAGATGTCACCACACAACGGTTCATAGGCGAGGAAGATCCCACGCTGTACCTTCACCTTTGGTTGGAGGACGCGTCATGCCCAGAGCGAGCGAAGAAACGGCACGAGAGGATCGTTATTCCCCCGTCTGTGTACCGTTCGGAACCCGGATATAAGGTTGGTTGATCCGGTCGAAATATCGAACCGTGCAAATTATGTTGCTGACTCTTCGACGGAACGCCGAACAACTTTTGTTGGTAGTGTCACCATGAACCGGGAAAGTGCCAGAGGGAATACGCGAAACCCGGTTAATGGGGATACAGCCCGGGTAGTGCTACTCGAGTCGCGTCCATGAATCTCCATGCGAGCGTATCTCACAAGCCGGAAATGGCGACCGTGAGTTTGTTTGACAGTTCAGACGAGATCGCGAGAGGCTATTTCCAGTGGGGCCCATACCATGTGGATGAAGCGTTCAAAGGCAACTTTGCGGCTGTGTTCTCAGCTGCCATGTGTCTCGAACGCGGAGTCTCCGGGGACATTCGAATCCCCTATGCCTGTAGTCCTTCGCTCCTTCGTCTACTAGAACGGGCTGCCCGTCAAGCAGTCAAAGGTGTCTCTTACACCTTCTACCCAAAGGACGAGGTAGAACGCGATCTGACTACCGGTAGCGGCTTGGTCGTATCCTTCTCCGGAGGGATGGATTCCACGACAGCTTTGTTCAGTGCGTTGGAACTCGGAAACACCGTCCACGCTATCTCCTTCGACACTGGACAGGTACCATTCAACGGCGGCGTCTGGAGCGAAAATGCGGCTGTCCATCGCCTGTCGGAATACGCGACGAAGATGTACGTCGATCGCTTCCGCCATACTATGGAGGTCGATTGCAAGATCGTCAAGAAGCCACAGGGCCGACCACTGTGGTTGAAGGCGTTCCGCAATCCGATGCTCCTTATGACGGCCCTGACATGGGAGGAGAGTGTCAGGGCCGTCACCCTCTCTGGTCAGAGAGGCGACCGCATTATGGACAACGACCCGCTGTTCGTCAGACGGTTCTCGGAGGCTGTGGGCATCAACATCTACATGCCTAACATCCAGTTGTACAGCTGCGATGAGATCGCGTACATGCTTGACCTCCAGCACCGTAGCGGCTACCCGATCTACCCCTCGACGTACTCCTGCCAGATCGGGAAGCGTGTTGGACCAGAGTACTTCTGCTGTGGTGCTTGCACCTCTTGCCTACAACGTGCGATGGGGATGGTCTTGCTCAACATTGACCCCCTCGTGAACGGGGGTAAGCCGCTACCAACGGGTGTTGACGCGTGGCAGTACTACAAGTTCGATTGGCTTCGTGGGAAGCCGTTAAGAACGTTCATCCAGATGGCGAAGACGGACGACCAGAAGGTTCCGTTCCAAGCCATGATCATGAAGCTGGCGCAGGCGAATGTCGAAGAGTTAGGTGGGTTGTACCACTTCCTACCTGCCAAGCAAGAACTGCGGGATCAGCTGACCATCTTCTGGCGCTTGTACGAGGAGGGATACTATAAGCGTATCGCGCGAATTGGTGACTTTGGGATCATCGACGACCCCATTCACTATCGACAAGCGCAAAGGAGCAAATAGGTGATTGAGGAGGCTACTCAGGACAAGCCGGGCAAAGGGATCATCGTCTGGACCTTCAACGAGATGGACAAGAACAGCTTCAACACGTTCCCGCCGGGAGTTGGCTCGCGGTTGGACTTTGGGTTGATGTCGGTTCATCCTGAGGCGACAGGTGAAGACCTTTTCAAGCCCACGATCCTGATGGAGCAAGGCTACTCTGCCAAGAGGCTGCTGATCCATAACAAGCAGCAGCTGGATACCGCGATCGAGGCCTTTGGGGACGAGATGAAGAAGCTGCTCGAGGTGCATCCTCGTGCGTTCTTCTTCCTCATCCCCTTCTGGTACAAGATCGTCGCATTCAAGGCCTTCACGGTCTACGACATGTGGGACCGTGTTACTGCTGTCGAGGCAGCACTCCAGAAGGTGCATGGTAGGTTCATCCAGTCCGGGAACGGGGTGTACAACCTACCGACGGGACTCATCTACGGTAGGAACATGTCGATCGGTCGAGGGCCGGGAACCCGACAACCGAACGAGATTGCGTGGTACAGGAAGCTTCCACCTACGTACCAGTACTTCCGATTCGCACCCATCCACGAGTTGGTTGGTGCGGCAGAAGAACCGTACATTGTCGCGAAGGGGTCCAGCTCCGTGGACTGGTCTTCCTTCCGTGACGAGGACGACGAGGGAGGAGGCTTCTAAACCTCATGTCGAGGCCCTCCCGGGTGTTGATCATGCCGTGTAACAACGGCGTGCTCAAAGGGAGCTACTATCTGGGCGGTGGTGGCAACAATGGTTGGGCCACCGCCCGGAAGTACGTTCCCGAGGACGAGGTGTTCTTCGCTGCAGTAGACTGCATCCCCATTACGGTAGCGTCTAAGGCACACGAAGCAGCACTAGGGTGCATCGTCTACGAAGACGAGATGCACAGAACCAAGATGGCGTACGATTACGGACCACCGACGTACTCCATCAAGAACCTCAAGCAGTTGGACCTTCTGACGGACAGGGTCAAGTTCGGACTCGCACGGCCGGAGTACCAGTTTGAACGCTACGTAGCGGTTGTGTCGGTGTTCTGGTACCGTGTCGCACTCATCCGTGCCATTCAGGATCTCGACATGTGGGATCGAACTACCGTCTTCGATGTAGCCATGATGGGCTTCTCGCGAATGCTTCTCATGAACGCTGCACGGTTGTTTGACTTCCCTACCGGTGTGGTGTCTGGGTTCTGGTCGCACTTGAACTACACCGAAGGTGTTCGACGTGATCGAACACGCGAGTACACAACACTCGACCATTCGTGGTACAAGAAGATGCCTAACAGGTACAAGTACGGTCAATGGGCTCCAATGGTGACTGCGCCGGAACTGGAAGATACGATCATCAAGCTGAATGCCGATAAGCCGAGGGTAGAGTGGCATACGTTCAAGGACGACCTGCCGCCAGATCCCGAGATGCGAGACCTTCGCGAGATCCGGGAACGTTACAGGTGAGATCCCGGGGCTAGTGTGGGAACGTCAATTACCCGAGGTCGCCCGGAAGGCAAAGGGCCGAGATAACCGATGGCTAAAGAGCTGTCCTGGGCACAGAAGAACCCACAACGTGCGAGGGAACTGCAGCAGCGGGATCAAGCACGACACCTCGGAGCTCGTGTCGAACCTGTTGACGTCTTCACTATTTGGGAGCGTGACAACAAGGAGTGCCAGATCCATCTTGACGGATACGGGCACGACAAGATGATCCGGATCTACGAGGACGAAGGGACACGCTGGCAGTTCGTCCTTGATCACATGTATCCGTTGGCTGATGGAGGACCACACGAACCTGAGAACGTTCAGGCAGCACACGATTTCTGTAACCAGCGACGTGGGGATGCCCCGTGGTAGTCCCGGAAAAAATTACCTCCAAGGGTGGACCCCAAAATCCCTTGTAACCATCCGCTGTCGCCCACTATAATTAGACCATAAGGTACACCACTAGTCCAAATGGAACTAGGAGTACCAACGAGTAGGAGGTGTCAAGTGACACAGCGCACCAAGTCCTTCCGATTCCGAATCGTCGAGGATTCGAGAAGGCGGACACGCCCCCACGAGGATCCGGAGACCGTAGCTCAGGCACGAGCTCTTTCGGATGGGAAGACCATCTTCATTCCGGGAGTGAAGGGTCTCTCCGAGACCAAGCTCCGACCGATCTTCCGAGGTCAGTCGGTGAGGCTTCGTTCCAAGAAGGACACCGAGAGCGGTGAAGCTGGTCTGACGGTCTGGATCGAAGAGGACAACCGAGCATGAAGGTTCTGCGGGTCGAGGTCCAGGTCATCGATCTCTCCTACGCCGAAGAGTACGTTCGAACGGACGCAGTACTCTCGGTTGAGGAGATGGATCCAATGGACCGGAAGTTCTTCCAAGCACTACAGGAGGTGCATCTGATCCAGTTGACCGACAACCCGAAGTTGCTCGAGACCATTCGAGGTGTTTCGATCGTTTGCAGCACCACCGACGGTATCGAGCTCTTCGGCACACAGATCGACACAGGAGGCCAGTGATGGCGAAGGAGTACATCGTCTCGGTTCGAGAAGTCAAGTCACGAGACGCCGACGGGAACGTCGAAGACGTTGGTGACACGATCCAATCGATCGAGTTCGAGGCCGATCCGGGAACGGAGATGGTGATCATCGCGCGAGAGCAGAACCGCGATCGACGCTTCTCGTTCGAAGAGACCGTTCACTTCACCGCGGACTGACGAGATGTACCAGCTGATCGTTGATCGCAAACCTCGCAACCCAGCCATCAAGCGGTACGAGGTCCGGATCTATAGGACGTGGGCGGATGTTAGCCGAGCGTCGACACAGCTTCGTAAGCGCGGGATCTACCATGTCACCTTTCTCGAGGTGAACGGTCCAGCGATTCAGTTGCTGGAGCACGTTTGAGATGGAGTTCGTGCTCTACGTTAACGAGAGGCAACGGCACATCCTGAAAGAGGAGCTCGAGAAGCGACTCGCTCGCGGTCTCGAGCTCCAGGTCAAGACCGAAGACGAACGCCTTCGGCAGTTGATGCAGATCCAGATCCACGAGACACGAGAGCTCTGGGAGCTAATCGCAAACGCAGAACCCGAGTAGGAGGCTCGAATGAGCGGTATAGACGACATCCAAGTCGTCATCAAGGAGTTCGCTATTGCGGAAGCGAATGAAGGCTTCAACTCGAGCCTGAAGACGATGTGGACCGTGACGCTCTCGAATGCGATCATCAAGATCGAGGATCACAATCTGGAGCGTGACAACCGGTTGAAGGCGATGAAGGACGAGATCGTCCTCTACCTCCACGAGTGGGACGAGGACTCGACTCCATTCCATCAGATCGGATCGCAGGCACTCGATCTGCTACAGAGAATCGAGAAGGCGTTGGGAGAGATCACGTATGCGGGGTGAACGAAGAGGCTTCTACGCGAAGCTCGCTATCGCGATCATCTTCAACCCGGGTACCGCTAAGGCACAGCAGCGACCTGCAGGGATTGTGGTTCGTTGCTACCCGATGAAGGATCCCGACAAGTTGGAGATCCACGACGAGTTCAACAATCGCAAGCTTCGTGCGATCGTACCACGGGAGTGGATCGAGACAGTCTGATGGCACACTTCATCAAGATGACTGCCCGGTACAAGGGCAGGTGTCGGACATGTCAAGAGCCCATCGAGAAAGGGCAGGCCATTCTCTGGATGGCGCAAAGGGTCTCGTATCACGACCGCCCGATGTGTCACCCAGCATTGTATAGGGAAGGAGACCCGAGTTGGGTGGATCAAGGCCAAGCGGAGAAGTCCGCATCACGGTCGACGAAACAAGCGAGTACGCAGACCCTCCCACTGTGGAAGGACTCTGCGACGGAGTCCTCACCGCCAGGTACACAGAACCCCCTCGCTTCGTTCAAATCCGTTTGCACAGCCATCGCGGAGAGGCTACGCTCCGAGTCGACCTCGAAGCGATGAAGTTCCAGATGATGGTCGACAAGACGGATGGGAGCGGGGTTCTCATTCTCGAACACGACGTTGTCGTACAGGAGTACGACTTCACACACTGGTGGTGAGCGATGACCGAACCGTATCCCGAACCCGGAATGGAAGCTGCACAGAAGCTTCGTGAAGCATTCGAAGAGTTGCAGCAAGCCTATTCGGAGGCGAAGGACATTCTCCGTCGGACAGGTGACCACGAAGGGTTCCTCGTGAGATTGCACGCATACGTGGACTGTCATCTCGATGATGGTAGCCCAGGTTGGCTAGGGGGTCCATTCGTTCGCGAATGGGTTGAGGAGATTGCTGAAGTGCTCGAAGAGCACGAGAAGGAGCTAGCACTTGGAGGCGCTGATTCCAGAGCGGACGACGCGAATACGGCTTCGTCTTGACGAGGCAGATGCCAAAGACCTAGAAGGCATTCTGACGGAGACGAAGGAGGACTTGATTGCTGTGAAGAGACGACTGAAGGAAAAGGGTGAGGACGTAGGTCCTGTGAACCGGACACTGAAGCGGGTAACCTTCATGGTCGACCAACTTCGAAGGGAGATGGTCGATGTGGGATGGCTACCACCGGAAGTAGTTCCCAATGATCAGTAGCCTATGGGGATGGTTCGTAAGCGTTGCTTACATCGTCTTCGCCATCTTCGTGTTCCCACCCATGCTGATACTACCAGCTGTGATCGTAGTCGTCGCAGTTGTGATAGCATTGCTGACTGCACGTGAACCTGAAGGGGTCGAGATGACCCAGGTACAGCGAACAGTGCTCGTTGAACTCCTCAAGATGGGATTCCGCGAGAGCGAAGTGACACCACTACTCACCAAGTCCACAGAGACGAATCCGAAACTGCTACGCGAGATGGTAGTTCGGAACGTCCTCAACGGAAGGAGGTCCTAATGGACGACCAGCAAGAGAAACTGCTCATCAAGATCAAGAAGCTGATGGCGAAGGCAGCTGACCCATCAGTTACGGAAGCTGAGGCAGCGAACTTCGCTGCTGGTGCACGGCAGATGCTGATCGATCACAAGCTGTCGGAAGCATCCCTCGACGACGTGTCACTGGAACGGAATCCACTAGGTCGACAGTCCGTTCAGGTAGCAGGTCGATGGCAAGTGGCGAAGTGGAAGATCGACCTGTTCTTCGACGTCGCTAAGTACAACTTCTGTCGTGCAGTGCACTCGAAGCAAGCTGACGGTCACTTCATGCACCTACTGGGGAAGGAGACAGATCGGGAGATCGTTCTGTACCTCTACGACCAACTGGTTGCCAAGATCGAAGCACTCTCCAAGTCGGAGGTCCAGAAAGCCATCCGACGTGGTGAAGTAGCATGGCACTGGCGAGGTCGACGTCACCCATCACAGTGGCAGTTCTCGTTCTCTGGTGGTGCAGCAGACACTATCGGTGACCGTCTACGAACCGAGTACATGAAGCAGAAGCAGGGTGTCGCAACTAACACGACAACCGCGTTGATCGTACTCTCGGACAAGGAACTGGACTCGTACAAGCAACAGCAGTTCCCATACCGTCTCGGTACGTTCCGGTTGGATGGTGCTATGCATGGCGAGAGTGCATACCGACAAGGACAGAAGGCAGGGTACGGGGTTGCGATCTCACGCGGTGTTGGTAGCGGTTCCGAAACCCGGAAGATTGGGTCAGGTGAATGAACCACAGTACCCCGGAACGCAAAGTGCTCAAGGCACCGAACGTCACGCTACTGCACCCGATGAAAGAAAAGGGCCACGTACATCTTGATTCCAACCGCAGTAGCTCACTATAATTAACTCAACGGTCAACACTCACGCATGTTGCATTGGGACCGTTAGTAGCACAGGAGGCGCAGATGGCGCAGGAACCAACCCGGATCTCGTTGAAGGTCCATGGAGCCTTCGAAGTCCAGATCGATGCACCGAAAGGGTGGCGAGAAGGAGACGAGCTTCTCTGGGTCGACGATGTCGTTCCCCGACTGAATCCAGAGCAGTTCCACCCGAAGGAGATGGAATTCGAAGGGATGGAGATCGAAGCAGTAGTCGAACCATACGAGGAGGCGCTGTTGCGCGAGTTCATCGATTACCTCATCAAGGACACGGACACGTTCGATCCCGTGATGGTGAGGATGGCTATCGAGAGTGGGATCTTGAAGCCCAACCAGGAACAGATCGATCAGTGGGTCGAGCACTTCATGGATAAGGAGCGCTAGATGGCGGTCTATCGAGTCTCCGAACGGATGGGGAGCGACATCGAAGCCTTCACACCATCTCAAGCTGTTGCGAAGGCAGATGCTCTCGAGCATCCGGACCTGTACGCGATCATCGTCTACACCGAAGAGATGGACGAGATCGTGTACACAGCAGGTACAGGAGGTCTCGATCTGTTCCCGGAGTTGGAGAACGACTCAAGGTACAAGGCGTACTGGGAGAAGATCAATGGAGCGCGTTGAACGCGATGCGGCAGTTGTAGAAGCTGTCAAGCAGCTGTTGGAGTACCTTCGAACGGAGGGGTTCTCAGAACCGGAGCGGATCCATGTAGTCTATCGGGCACATGGTGAAGTAACGGTCTACGCAACGATGCCGAACGGTCGACCGTTCAAGTATGCGTGGTACATCGATCAGTCCGGGAGGATCGAAGCAGATGGCTACTGAGAACGATCTGGACTACCAGGAGTCGCCATACGCGAACAAGATGCTCCCACACGGGAACACACACCACAACGCACACGAGCATCGGATCCCAGAAGGATTCGATGCACGTCTCGTGAACGCGTACATCGATGCGGAGGACATCTTGAACGTCTTCCAAGACGACGGGATTGCATTCAAGGGTCTGGGAGTGCTCGATCTGGATGTCATGATCGATTGGGCATCGGACCTACGAGACGAGCTCATTACAGCACAGCGACGACAACGTGGTTGGGACGAACTTGCAGGACAGGTGGTGAAGTGATGGCGGAGCCAGTGCGACTCACGATCATTCTCGAGTACGACGAACCACTCGGAGACAACAAGTTCGACAGCCGTGCACGAGTGACTACGGTTACGTTGCCTTCACCTAGCGGTTGGAAGGCAACGGAAGACTCGATCCCCTACACGGGAGAGGCGAAGTTGGGTGATCGAGTCGTTGCATACATTCCTGTGGCAGGCTCGCAGGAGCTGAGTCCGATGTCACACCTTCGAGTGAACATTCCGGTGGTCGGTGAAGTCGCAGATGAGGTTCACTACGAGTAGGATGGTCAAGCGAAAGGACACGATCCAGACAGAGGTCCGCAACAAGGAGTTCGAGTTCTACGATCGCATCGACCGGGGTGATACCGCTAAGGCAAGGCAGGATCGGGAGGACGCTGCACCAATGGCGTACGACCCAAGTGAGAAGAAGCAGACCAAGCCGAAGGGTGCACCGAGGATCATTGCTGATCCAGATGCGTGGATGCGTTCCAAGAACCGGAAGGAGGTGAAGCGACAGGCACTACAACGGTTGAAGAAGGATCCCACAAACGCTACGCTCAAGAAGCTCGCAGGACTGTAGGAGATCGAAATGCAAGTTCGAAGTGGTGTTGCAGGCAACAACGTCGACCATCCCGAGCCGAGCTCGGAACCCATCGTTGCGGAGCTCCCTTACCGGAAGGAGACCAAGGGTGCTGTCGTGTTCGAGATCGAGAACTCGTTCGAGAACATGAACGCGCAGGCCATCGGGACACTGTACCTTCGCAAGAAGGCTGATGACGGTGTCGGCACGAACAACTGGGGTCGCATTCCAACACGCGTCAAGGTGACGGTCGAGCCCATCTTCGAATGAGCCACCACCGTTTCCTTCGCAGGAAGATTCTCCACTCGACGGTTGAGTTCGAGTTCATGGGTAGCAGGTTCACGTACGACTGGGATGACGGGACCCACTCCGTTTACTCAGTAGAACGGGAGGAGTACGTACCAGATGCAGAAGCACTCTTCGGAGAAGACTTCCTCTACGCCCTCAGCGTCATCGCAACCAGCAACAGCAAGTTCGAGTTCGCGAATGAAGCCAGTGCACCGGATGTACGTGGCTCTGGTGATGCATCCGGACGGGAAGGTAGTAGCTGAAAGGGATGACATCTGGTCGACAAGCCTCTTGGGAGCTGTTACCGCTGCCATCGAGACTCGACCAGAGATTCGAGAAGCACTCGACAGACCAGGAGAGGTGGACGAAAGCGTCTCTCTGATCATCGCACGGCAGACCTAGAGAAGGAGGACCGATGAAGCCGACAAGACCGGTGGAGGTCGTAACAGCTACAGGTGAACGGATTACTGTGCCACCTGTGACGAACGTACAACGACGTAAGCGACACGTCATTCGTGGTCCATTCCCAACACACGCAAGAGCCAAGTGGGAGATGAGAGAGTACGTCGAGACCCACTTCGACGACATCGAAACGGGGACGACGTACCAGGTTCGGAAGACCGCGAAGGGATTCGTGGTTGTCGCTCGAACGCTCATCAAGGGGAAGAGCGATGCCTGAGACGAAGGTCTACGACCACAACTTCCTCAAGGACAAGGGTGGTTCCGTATTCTGTGCACACGAAGGGTGTGGACAGGTACGTAGGTACCACTACGTCTTACTCATCCCCGTTACCCATCTGGAAGCGCATGCATTGCAGGAAGCCATCGATGCATGGATCGGGTCAGAGTCTGCAGACAAGATGGTACGCGAGTTGCTTACTGGCAAGTTGCCAGACGAAGCATACGAGTACTACAAGACCGTCGCTTACACTGCAGACGATCTGATGGTGCGGATCTCCAACCTCATCAACCCATACTGCAAAGAGCGAATTGCTCGGAAGCTCAAGCACGAAGAGTTCAATCTGGATGAGGCATTCGATGACCACGCCGAATGAACCACAGCCGCCGGGAAGGCAAAGGGTTCGGTGTGCCGAATGCGATGCACCATTCGAGGTAATGGACAACCAAGCGGAGGTGGTGAAGATCGCAGACTTCGATCCAACGCAGGAGGAGCGCCACTACCTCGTTCACGATGAGTGCTACCTAGCACATCAAGACAAGTGGGAGTTGGCATGACTGTCATGACACAGAACGCTGAGGCGTACATCAAACAGAGAGAAGACGAAGGGGAGTCGGTTATCTCACTTCCCGTGACACAGCAAGACCTACAGGACATCACAAACGCACTGCAGGTTCGGGTTGAAGAGTTCAACCGAAACCGTCAGCAGCTCAGTCAGGTCATGGGTATGGACTATGAGCTGTACCGAATGCGTTACCAGCTCTTGGCAGAGTATGCGGCACAGGTTCTGATCGAAGCGAGGCAGGCACGTGGGAAGTGATCAGAGAACCTCTACGTTCAACCGACGGGACAAGATCCTGTCGAGGACCATCATTGACCTCAATCCAAACTGGAACGCGGTATCAAAGGCGAACGCGTTGGGTGAGAGATCTCCCAACAAGCGTTACTACATCACCAACCGTACGGATCTGGAACAGGCGTTCGATGATCTGAAGACGGATGCGCAGGAGATCCATGACGATCTCGATGAGTCGCATGATGCCATCGAGAACGAAGCACTTCAGGAACAGTGGGACGAACGGTTCGGTGCACAACTCGAAGCGTTTGATGAACTGGCAGGATTCGACTTCGACGACCTGGACAACGTCTCCGAGGAACCTGACCAGCCTGAGAGTGCTACAGACGATCCACAGAAGCTGGATGTGTACAGCGAGTGGATGCAAGCTGTCCTTCAGGAGATGATGGACAAGTGGGCTGAGGCCTGGGAGAGCTGATGCCTAGTCTAGACGCTACCGTTCAGGGTATCGACGAGTGGATGCTCGAGAACGGGTTCTACAACATCGGTACGCATCAGTCAGAAGCTCAACGTGCTGCGTTCCTCAAGATGCTCACAGAACGTCTGGAGGACTACGAACCAGACACGCATACCATCGAACACATCTCCATGCCAGCTATGTGCGTTCTGTGTATGGAGAGAGGGACAAGGGAACACATCCTCTCCGAGAAGCATCAGAAGCTCGAACGCCAACTGGATCATGAAGTTGGCAAGGCAAACCTGAAGTCAGAACGAGATGGTATGGACTACACCATCACCAAGGTCCAAGTGGTCAACGAACGTGTGTACCTTGACATGAAGTGGAGACCCAAATGAGGATTGGCTTCACGGGTACACAGGTAGGGATGTCTGGTGCACAGAAGGATGCGCTCTGGATCCTCATAGAGGAACACCAACCGACAGAGTTCCATCACGGAGACTGTATCGGTGCAGACGATCAGGCAGATGAGATCGCAAGGCAGTTAGGGGTCAGGTTGTTCATCCATCCACCTGACATTCCTAGCAAACGTGCCTACTGTTCAGCTCGAAGGGACAAGGATCACCTAGACAAGAACTTCACACCCTATCCGTACTTGATCCGCAACAAGAACATCGTCGCTAGCGTTGACCTCCTTGTAGCGGCACCCCGTACCATGGAGGAGGAACTGCGGTCTGGAACATGGGCAACCGTTCGCTATGCACGTGCGAGAGGCATTCCAATTCGTATGCTGGAGAGGTGACACATGACACTCGAAGAGTTCCTTGCACAGATGGAAGGTGAGAACCCGCAGCAACAGATCTGGGTTGAGACCGATCAGGGTGACGAACAGGTTGCAGAGGTTCGATTCGACAGGGATCTGAACCGAATCGTTCTCGTCTGGGACGTTGGCTAGGCATGCCACCTGAGGAACAGCTACTCCAGATGGCGTTCGACAACGCTAAGTACGCCGAAGAGATTCTCAGCGACGACAGTCTCGAGCGTGCGTTGGTCTACGCAACGTTGGCAGAAGCTTATGCTCGAATGGCTAGTGCTGCTGCTGTCATTCGTACGAGCAAGGAACAAGCAGACGTACATCGTGCACAGTTGGCTGCACAGATGGGAGCAGGAGGAGGCAGGAACTCATGACAAGCAAGGGCGGTGGGAGTGCACAGATCGGTGATACCTTCGAGATCGGTGACTGGGTCATGCGTCGAGGGACCAACATGTACCTCAACCACAAGGTGGAGAGCATCATCAACGGTGCAGCTATCACCAAATGCGGACGTAGGATGGAACCATTCGACGGACGTGGTCGTGGGTTGGAACGCTTCAAGGGAATGATTCCGACTTGGCGATGTGAGAGGTGTTCATGAGTATCTTCCGCTACCTCTTCGCAGTAGTTATCGTGGTGTCGGGTCTCATTCTGCTTGGCGTCATGCTGCTGCTGTTCGCTGAAGCGTATCGAGCACTACCACCGGAGTTGAGATAGGGGTAACCGAATGGTTGACATGGAGAACCGTGTCGTTGGTGCTATGGCAGTCGTTCTGTTGCTCGCTTTGAGCTTCAGTACACTGCTGGGTGCACCTCCTAAGGCAGAAGCGTATACTTGGTCTGCTTGGAAGACCCGATACGTCTCTGCAACAACCAGGGAGTGTAACGCAGCCAAGGTTGCATACGCCGAGGCTCGTAAGAACGGTCCAGTTGCTTACACTGGTGTGTGTAAGTACAGACTGCGCTGGCGTTACGCTAACATCAGTGGCTGGACTGGTTGGCAGGATCGTATCGTCCAGCTGGAGAATGCTGCTCCGGTGATGCCAGGTGCTTGGGGTATGAAACTGCAAGTACGGATCCATTGGAACGGGGCACGTGTACGGTATGAACCAGCATCTCTGCTCTGTCAGACGTGGGGGTTCATGATCAACATCACGAAGGAGGATTGCAAGGTATTCGGGGACAACACTACAGCCCTCACACCACGGATGTCTTACTTCGCTGGTTGGTCTTACCTGTTCGGTTCGGTAAGTGTGAACCGTGGTGCACAGAAGACCTTCTATGAGGACGGGTCTAGCGATCCGATTGTGATGTGGCCATGAGAAGTACAGTAGCGTTGACCATTGGGTTGATCATCGGTCTGGTGTTCTTGCTCGCACTGTTCGGGTACGTCTGGATCAGTACACCGTCATGAACGCGAAACCTATCCACGCTGTACTACACCCACTCCGGTGGATGTTGTACTACCTCTCTGTAGCGGCTATGTCTCTGCGAGACTGGTGTGGTGTAGTCGTTCGGACAGTTGCTTGGGTCGACGAACGTCTGGAGGAGTACGAGTGAGTCTCTCACGTGAAGAATGGCGTGCCAAGTTGGATGCACTTCCAGAACCTATGACAGGACCGCCACCTTGGAAGGATGTTGAACCAGGTAGTAAGGGTGGTGAAGATGCGTACCAACTCGCATCAGAGTACACTGCCAAGGCGATGCTCATCATGGCAGACGAGAACCCTTCTCTGTTGGACTTCCCGGAAGGGATGACAGACTCTTGGGACAAGGCTATGTACGGTGCTACCTGGGAAGCTGCAAAGGAGAGATGGCCAGGTCTGGATGACTGGTTGGGTGGCATCTCTGGGAACATGTTCGGTTGGGCGAATCAGCTCGTTCGATGGATTAAGGAAGCCGAACAGGTTGGGAACCCTGCTATCGTTACCATTCGCATGAAGGAGCCAGGAGAGTGAGTCCTAACGACAAGGTTGGTGACATCTGGGTAATCGATCCCATTCGCAAGAACTCCGAGCGCATCAAATCCATCTTGGACCCTGCTACGCAGGTACTCGTGCGTACAGAGCGTGGTGCTAACGTACGCATCACCATTCAGGAGCTTGGCGTACGGGTGGAGTTCGAAGGTACCGATCCCATTCGGGATCCGATGGTGCAGTTGCGTAATAGCGGTAACATCTTCACGCTGACAACCGAGAGGCAGCAAGCTAGGCTCGAAGCTCGACAGCAGGAGGAGGTTAGTCATGTCGATGTTGGACCCGACAACACCTAAGGAACCTAGTGCCGAGGTACCTGCCGCCGAAGAACATTCTGCCGATGTGCCCGGGGGTGAGGAAGAACTCGACGTAGGGGAGGATCCTTACGATACCGTCATTCGACATGCTACTCTGGCACATCCGAATGATGATCACACTTCACAGTACGCACTGGTACCTGTGTTCAATGTAGGACAAGGGGTTGACGAGCAACGGTATGTAGTGACAGACGTTCACTTCGACGAGGTGAATCACCAGATCGTGCTCGTCATAGGGTGGGCGATCGATCAACCAGAAGGCGGATGGCAACCATTACCTATTGGATAGCTAGCCTCTCTAAATCCCCTTTTCCAGTCAGAGTAGAGAGATAGGAGAGTATATAATCAGGCCCTACAGATGTGTAGGTACACGGAACCAGGAATTATTGGCAGGTCGGTATGGTGAGTAGCCTTCACGGATCCGTGTACTGGTGTGGTTGGTATGGCCAGTACCCTTTGTATCTAGTTGGGATGGTATGGTGCTGTTTGACTATGGGAATGGTGGTGAAGATTTGGTACCGCATGGGTAGAAGTTTCCAGCGTGCACTTCGAACGAAGAAGCTCGGATCCGGTGTCCCGGGGGGTCTGCACCGTTCGAGTTTTCTCAACGATCTTCACCACACGAACCGTCGGAGGGAATACGGTGAACCGGGTCAATGGGGTTACAGCGCGGTGCTCCAGGTGCACCAAGAGCCCTAAGGTACCCTGCGTACTCCACGTGCGTCAACGATCACCACTAACCCCACGTCGGATGGGTCCATTGGGTTACTGGCGAACCCCGGGACCGCAAGTTCGCAGGTTTCCCAGCACGTGGAGTCGTTTCGGGTCGCGGGGCCTTGCGGGCGCGGGTATCCCCACTTCCCGTTGGAAAAATATCCTCCAGGAGTGCGGCCCAGAAACCCTTGTAACACACCCCAGTCACCCTATATAATTAGACCATCAACCACACCCAGCGAATGTATCGTTGGGACGGTTGGTAGCGAAAGGAGGCCACAGTGGCCACACAGGCACAGCCGGAGACCGTCGAGAACATCGTCGGCTTCGGAGTCACCCAGCGGGAGCACGGTCGCACGAGGAAGCCGGTCTACCATGCGACACGGGTTCTCCTGAACGGGACGGTCGAGGTCATCGACACGCCCACGTTCGCTTCCTGGCAGGCGGCCAAGGAAGGGGCACAGGCTCTGGTTCGTGAGACTCCGGACACGGAGTACATGATCGCGGATGCGATCAAGGCGTTCCAGAAGCGGATCGCGAAGGAAGCTGCGCCCGAGCAGGCGTAGTCGAGATCGCTCAACGGGGAGGGGATTCATTCCCCTCCCCAGAACACAAGGAGGCTCCTGTGGAGCAGATGCAGCAGTTCTCATTCGTCATCGCGTTCGCCATCGCCTTCCTGGTCCTGTACCAGTTCCGGAAGGAGTTGAACTAATGCCGCACGACGAGTACGATCACCTTCGTGAGTCATCCGATGAGGCCGCGAAGGCAAATACGGTTCGGGTTGAGACCCTGAACCCAGACGGCACGTGGACGATCGATTCGTTCGAGATGCCACAGGACCTGGTGGACTCACTAGCCGCAGCCAGAGCGGAATGGAAGAAGCTTCGCGAGGCAGGTACACCCTATTGGTGTATCCACGAAGGTCGAAGTGTCAGCCATCCCGCTGCCTATTGGAAGGAAGATGGCTACTTCCGACAGGACGGGATCCAGATGCAGTACAAGCACGGCGTCATGTGTCGTGACTGTGGTGGGTACATCCAGGAGGGATGATTCCAATGGTCGAGTTCGTCCTGACCATGCTCATCTGCTTCGTCACGGGGCAGGTGAGCGTTGGTACCGATGGTGTGGACCTGGTCGGTATCGACTACGTGATCGAGTTCCCTTGTGACCCGTGGTGGGGAACGGATCCAGCGAACGACGAGATGTGTTACCTCGTGCGGTACGAAGACGGCACGACGGAAACTGGTCCGTAGGATCACTCGGGACAATGGCTCCACCGTAGCGGTTGACTCGGGAGGAGGTACCTGCGGGGTATGTGACCGTGGCGGACTTGCGGTCCGGGTAACCTTGACGTTGTCCACTCGCCCCAGGAAAAATTACCCTCGGGTAGCCGACCCAAGAATCCCTTGTAACCTGCCCCAGTAGCCCATTATACTTAATCCATACGGGTTCACAAAGAACCCATTCCACACACGGAGGTAGCCATGCTACTCACACTCAGAGATGGAACCCAGATAGACATCCCTGACCCCGAACCAGTCGGTACCTGGAAGATCTGCCCTAACGAGAGTTGCCGCACTTACTTCACTCTCGAGGGGAGCGTCACTTGCCCCGCTTGCGACCCAGACTGGTATAGCGCCAAGAACCCTAACGATCCCAATCTCCATTCGTTCTCAGAAAGTTAAGGTACCCAATGGACACACAAGAACCAATCTTCCAGATCGAGTCGCTGGTCTGCCAGGAGTGCGGAAACCTCATCACGGACCGTGCCTACCAGGTTACTGAGTACGAGTATGACACTGGGCACGATGGTACACGGCAGCGAGTTCTGGTGTCGGGACCATCCGGGCACATGGACTTCGAGTGTGCGATGAAGTACCGGAAGATCCTGAAGGATCGTAGTACCCGGTAGTCCCATGCGGGTCTACGGGTCAACGGGTTAATGGGACTTCGCCCCACTAGTGCGGTTAGTATGGTTACCTGGGCGCTTTGCGCTCCCACAAATGACGGTAAACACACCAATGGGGTGGCAAAGGGGCCCCTGCCGGGACCCCAGTGCCCTTGGGTTAGCCGTTGGCCAACCGCTTCTGGAAGGCCTTGACCTGGTCGGCGATCCAGTACTCGACTGGTTCACCCTGGGCCTTGGATTCCTCCCGTGCCATGGCCTTGGCCGCGGCGGCGACCTCCTGCCATGAGTTGTAGGTGGGTGAGGTGATGGGTGTGATGGACCCGTCCTCGGCAATGGACGTGACGAGGTACACTGGGCGCCTGGTCCGCCCCTGTTCGGCCGATGTGACCCCGAATGCCACTGGGCCCTGGTTCTGCGGTGTGGCCATCTGGCCCTCCTGTACTCCGGCCCGGTTCCGATTGTGGTACCGTGTTGTGTGTGCCGGTGATATAATTATAAGGGGAACCGTGGGTCGAAATCAAGGGGGTAGTGGGATTATTAACAAATCTTAATGTGCCCAGGTCCCATACGGTTTCACACACGGGGTTAATAGGGTACGAGGAGACCGTGGGGCCGTTTACGCCCTTTGCGTGGACCCCAACTACGGAATCCCCGTAGGGGGAAGCAAAAGGCACGTTTTCGTTTTCCACTTTCCACACCACCCGGCCCCGCAAGGGACCCCGTACCCCGGGAGGTGGAGGTAGAACTAGTCCACGTACACGGTTAAGGACCGGTACTAGGTACCGGTCCGTTAACCGTTTCGGTTAGCTGTTTGCCAACCTCTTCTGGAACGCCTTCACCTGGTCAGCGATCCAATACTCCACCAGTTCACCCTGCCGCTTGGATTCCTGTGCGGCAAGTGTCTTGGCGGCCTGTGCCACCTCCTGCCAGCTTGCGTACACCGGGCTCGTGATCGTCCGGATCGTGCCATCCTCCTCAATGGCTGTGACAAGGTACACCGGCTTCCGTGTTCGGCCCATTTCGGCACTGGTAACACCGAACGCCACCGGATTGTTCTCCTGGTTAGCCATAGCGGCTACTCCTTTGTACTTCGGTTAGTACTTCTAACCTCACTATGAATTCTAGATTGTCCACCAATCTAAAACAAGTCCTATAAAGCCACAAAACCGTACAATGTTCATTAACGTTCCTTAATCGAAACGTACGAAACGTACGAAATCCAGGCCGTTCCAAGCAGAATTCGTTCAAGTCCATCCTACCAACCGGTGCCACGGCGGAGAAAACTGCCGCGCGGATATATCCACTTCTTCCCGCGGAGCAAATATCACCTGTGGCACCTCTGAGTCAAGACCCAATAAAGGTAGGGGTAGGACCCTCAGCCGAGCGATCCGCCTTTTCTCTAGGGACCCGAGTGTTTCTTGTGACCTGGTGAACCCTGGGATCACCATCTTCAAAATCCCCGGATTGTGTAGCGCGCAGGATACCTTGAATTCCCCGACATGCTCATGTAGAATAGAACCATGGCCACTCTCTCCCCTGTCAAGGATGAGTTCGAGGGCTTCGACCTGTCCGATCTGACTCCTGCGGAAGAGATCCTCGTCTTGGCGTTGTGTCGAAGAGACCTCAAGTGGTACATCCGGTACGTCCATCCGGAGATTCCGCTAGAGTGGTTCCATCGGGTGTGGTGCGATGAGTTGCAGAACGAGGACAACCGCAGGGTTCTCCTCATTGCCCCTCCCGGATTCTACAAAAGCACGATCTTGCGCTGCTACATCGAGTGGTGGA
>Ga0111538_10003424_pt1 | contig 22180 bp, 28 predicted proteins | sample SoiMethybrSBSTD1_FD_79669 | JGI IMG/M metagenome (GOLD analysis project Ga0111538, IMG submission 79669) | Bulk soil microbial communities from a Populus tree surrounding site in Tennessee, USA - Soil MetaG P. TD hybrid SBSTD1 (version 2)... | ecosystem: Environmental > Terrestrial > Soil >...
GAGGAGGAGTACATGCTCCTCGACCCGGAGAGCTTCGACCTCGTCCAACACATCGACACCGTCCTCGACGCCGTCCAGGGCGACGAGCTCGCGGACCGGATCAACTCGGAGCTGATGCAGTCGGTGCTCGAGATCGCGACGCCGGTGTGCCGGACGGCGGCCGACGTGATGCGGGAGCTGACGACGCTGCGGGGCTACGTCCGCGACGTCGCGGACGGCCAGGGCCTGCGCGTCGGCTCGGCCGGGACGCACCCGTTCAGCCTCTTCGAGCGGCAGCGCATCACCGCCAAGGACCGCTATCACGCGCTCATCGACCAGCTCCAGTACGTCGCGCGGCGCGAGCTGATCTTCGGGATGCACATCCACGTGGCGGTCGACGATCCCGACAAGGCGATCCAGGTCGTGAACGGGCTCCTGCCGCACCTCTCGCCGCTCCTCGCGCTCTCCGCGAGCTCCCCCTTCTGGCGGGGCGAGCCGACGGGGCTCGCGTCGAGCCGGCAGATCGTCTTCTCGGCCTTTCCGCGATCCGGCCCGCCGCCGCGGTTCCGGGACTACGACGACTACGCGGCGGTCGTCGGCCAGCTCGAGCGCACCGGGTGCATCGCGGACTACACCCACATCTGGTGGGACATCCGGCCGCATCCGAAGTGGGGCACGATCGAGGTCCGGATCTGCGACGCGGTGACACGCCTCGAGGACGCCGTCGCGATCGCGGCCTACTGTCAGGCCGTCGTGAAGGCGCTCTCCGATCGATACGACGCGGGCGACGAGATCCCGACGTACCACCGGATCCTCACGACCGAGAACAAGTGGCTCGCGGCGCGCTACGGGCTCGACGCGCCGGTGATGGACCTCGCGACGGGTCGACGCAACCGCATCCCGATCGCGAAGCTCGTCCGCCGCACGCTCCGCGAGCTGGAGCCGTACGCACGGGAGCTGGGCTCCGAGCGCGAGCTCGAGGGGATCGAGGCGCTCCTCTCGCGCGGCAACTCCGCGGAGCGGCAGCTCCGGATCTTCAACGCGAACCGCGACATCGTCGAGGTCGCGCGCGCGATCGCGGACGCGACCGAGGGCCGCGGCGCCTCCTGAGCGCGGCGCCGCGACCCGATCCGTTTTCCCGCGCTAGGCGCGCGACGCGACGGGCGCGCGCTTCACGTCGGCCGCGAACGATCGGAGGTCGACCGTCGCGAGCACGCCGACCCGCGGCTGGCTGAGGACGAGCGTGCCGCCGCGCAGCGCCATGCGCGCACGCTCGAGCCCGTTCTGGTCCTCCCCGCGCCACGGCAGGTCGATGCAGCGCGCGGTGCGGTGCTTCGTGTCGAGCGCGTGCACGAACGCGTGCGAGGTGCCGCCGTTGTAGAGCGTGTAGACCCATCCGCGGTCGGCACTCGTGGCGCGCGCGAGCGGAATGCCCGCCATCCGCTCCCCGGGCTCGGTCTTGTCGACGATCGCGCCGGGCTCGAGCAGGCCGCTGTCGAGGCTCACGGAGCGGACGACGTAGTGGACGCCGCCGTCGATCCCCTTCGGGAAATGGAGGACGAAGAGCCGGCGGCCGTCGGACGAGACGGCGTCGTAGGCGAACATGCCGCGCAGCCGGATCGTCCGGAGCGGCTCGAGCGTGCGCGTGTCGAGGACCACGAACGTCGTCCGCGTCTGGTCGTCGTAGGGGGACGTGGCGAGCAGCGCCCTCCGTCCGCCCTGCCACGTCCCGTCCGCCAGCCCGCCGAAGGTCACCAGGGGAATCCCCAGCGTGCCGGCGAGCGAGCGTTGCGTGACCGTCGTGCCGTCGCGGACGAGCCGGACGACGGTCGTACCGGCTGCCGACCGCGCGACGAGGCGCGCTCCGCCTGCGACGGCGATGCCGGCGCCGTTCTGCGCGATGCCGGGCGTCGGGCCGGCCGCCTGCGCCAGGCCGGACAGGACGAGGGCAGAGGCCGCAGCGGCGGCGAATGCGATCAGGTGCTTCATGCGTGACCTCCTCGAGCGAGCGTGCCCCTGATACACCGTCGCGCCGCAGGCGGTTCCGGCCGAGGTGGGCGACGCCGCCCGCGACGGGCGATACGGTCGGCATCGCAATGGCCGGTCGGCGCTCCTTCGTCCTCGTCGCGCTGGCGCTCTATGCGGCCTGCGCGCTCTGGGCGACATGGCCGGCGATCCGCCACGTCGACGACCACTACCTCGCGCGCCCCGCTGCGGGCCACGGCGAGGCGGCGGCGGGCGACCACCTCCAGCTCGGCTGGAGCTTCTGGCTCGTCGGCCACCAGCTCGGCGACGGCCGCTCGCCGTTCGCCGACCCCTACTCGTTCCGGCCGGAGGCCGAAGCGCCGCCGAACCTCCAGGGCTGGCTGCTCGGGCTCCCCTACTGGGCCCTTCGCGCCGCGCTCGGCGACGTGTGGGCCTACGACCTGCTCGTTCTCCTCACGTTCGTCGCCGCTGGAGGGCTCGGGTGCTGGTGGCTGCGCGCGCTCGGGCTCTCGCGCGGGGCGGCACTCCTGGGCGGGCTCGTCTTCTGCCTGATGCCGTATCGCGTCGGCCAGTCCACCGGTCACCTGCTGGGGCTCGTCTCGTTCCTGCTCCCCGCGACCCTCCTCGCGCTCGAGCGACGCCGCCTCGTGCTGGCGGGCGCCTGCCTCGTCGCGCTGCCGCTCTCCGGGCAGCTCCACCTCGCGCTCGGTGCCGTTCCCCTCGTGCTCGGCTACTCATGGGCGCGGCTTCCGCGGGCTGAGTGGTGGAAGGCAGGCATCGGGGCGGCGGCGGCGCTCGTCGCCGGCCTGGCCGTCGACCGCTGGGCGATCTCGGGCTCGATCGGGACGGGCCGGTCGTTCGCACAGGTCGATCGGTACTCGGCGGAGCTCTCCGACTTCGTCCGCCGCTCGGTCGGATCGGGCGTCGAGGAGCTCGTCTTCATCGGCTGGCTGGCGCCTGTCCTTGCCGTCGTGGGGCTCGTCGCGATCCGCAGGCGCCGCGGGCTGGCCCTCGTGCTCGGCCTCGCCGCGCTCGTGCCGTGCCTTCTCGCGCTGGGCGCTAACCTCCGCGGCTACGAGACCGTCTGGCGCGTCGTCCCCGGTCTGGAGGCGACGCGCGTCCCGGAGCGCGTGATGCCGATCGCGTGCCTTGCCATCGCCGCGCTCGCCGCCTTCGCGGTCGACGCGGCGCGGGCGCGGCTCGCACCTGTCGGGTACGAGCGGCTCGCAGGCGTCGCCCTCGCCGGCCTCCTGCTCGTTCTCGCGATCGACCTTCGCGTGCCGGTGTTCGGCGCGGTCGCCGCCGACACGCCGACCGCCGCCTACGCGGCGATGCGCGGGCGGGGGCGCCTGCTCGAACTCCCCGTGTTCCGCCCCGACATCCACTTCGGCAGCGCGTACCTCGGCTACGCGCGCCAGAGCCCGCGCGAGCGGCCGCAGGGCTACTCGACGGTCGCGCCCCGGCCGGCGCGCCGGCTCGCGCGCGAGCTCCGCGGGCTGTCGTGTGGGCGCGGGGAGATCCCGGCGGGCCTCGGCGTCCGATACGTGGCCGTGCACCGCGGCCTCTACGCCCAGAGCGGCTTCTTCGACGCCTCCTGCCCCGAGCGGGCCGAGGCCGCCTTGCGCCGCGCCGGTTGGCGGCTGCTCGCACGCGACGGCCCGATCGCGACCTACGCGCGTCGCTGAGCGCGGGGCACCCGGGGACCGAACCGAGTGCGCGCGAGCGGCGAATCCTGGCGCGATCTCGACAGAAGGGAGTCTCCATGCGCCGTTCAATGCTCGTCACCCTTGCGTCGGCGGCGGCGGCCGCGCTGACCGTCGGTGTCATCGCTGCAACCGCGGGCAACGGCTCGTCGATGGGCGACAGCGGGATGCACGCCGCTCACGCGACGACCGCGTCGAAGCTGACGAAGTCCGACCTCCGGAACACGCTGAACCGGCTGCTCGGCGAGCACGCCGTTCTCGCGATGAACGCGACGAACCTCGGCGTGACCGGCTCGAAGGGCTTCCCCGCCGCCGCCAAGGCACTCGACAGGAACTCTGTCGAGCTCTCGCAGGCGATCGGCTCGATCTACGGGGCGAAGGCCGCGAAGACGTTCCTCGACGGCCCTTTCCAGTGGCGGGCCCACGTGGGGTTCTTTGTCGACTATACGGCGGCGCTCGCCAAGAAGGACGAGGCGGGCCAGGCCAAGGCGGTGGCCAACCTGAAGACGTACACGATGCGTCACGGCGCCTTCCTGGCCGGAGCGACGGGCCTTCCGAGGCTCGCCGTGCAGAACGACCTCCTGGGCCACGTGCTCGAGCTGAAGGGCCAGCTCGACGCGTACGCGAGCGGGAGCTACGGCAAGGCGGCGGAGCAGTACCGCGAGGCGTACCACCACATGTTCATGACCGGTGACCTGCTTTCCGGCGCGATCGCGAAGCAGCAGAACCTGAAGTAGTCGGGTCTAGCCGCGGGGGAGCGCGTCGTGCTCCCCCGCGGCGAGCGGGACGAGCTCGAAGCGGTCGACGTCGACGAGGCCGCGATCGGTCAGCTTGAGCGACGGGATCACCGACAGCGCGAGGAACGCCAGCGTCAGGAAGGGCGTCGCGCCACTCCAGCCGAGGCCCGCTGCTGCCTCGTTGCACGCGCGGCTCTGATCGACGACGACGTCGAGCGGCTGGTCGGAGAGCAGCCCGGCGACCGGCAAGGGGCACTCCGCCACGATCCGGCCACCCTCGACGACGACGATGCCGCCGCCGACCGCGGCGAGGCGGTTCACGGCGAACGCCATGTCGTCGTCGTTCGCCCCGACGACGACGAGGTTGTGCGCGTCGTGGGCGACGGTCGACGCGAAGGCGCCGCGCCGGAGGGCCGACCCGGCGACGAACGCCAGCCCCATCCGTCCCGTGCCGAGGTGCCGCTCGACGACCGCAAGCTTCACGAGGTCGCGCTCCGGGTCGGAGACAGCGTGGCCGTCGACGACGAGCGGATCACGCGTCAGGCTCCGGGTCACCACCTGGTCCTCGATCAACCCGATCGCACGCGCCGCAGCCCCGTCCCACGGGATGGCGAAGTCGGCCGCGGTCACCGGGCGGATCCGCACCGTCTGCCGCACCCACTCGGGCACCTCGGCGCGCGGCTCGTCCTCGATCGGCCGGCCACGCTTCAGGACGAGGTCCGGGACGAAGCGCTCGAGGTCCGGCAGGACGAGCAGGTCGGCGACGTAGCCCGGCGCGACCGCGCCGTGCACCGACAGGCGATGCCACTGCGCCGGGTGGAACGACGCCATGAGGATCGCGTCGACCGGGGCGACCCCGGCGGCGACCGCATCGCGCACCATGCCGTTCACGTGCCCGTTGTCCGCGATGTCCTCGGGATCGCGGTCGTCCGTGCAGAACGCGATTCGACCCGGGCCGTACTCGGCGACCAGCGGCAGCAGCGCGCGGAGGTTCCGCGCCATCGAGGCCTCGCGGATCAGCAGCCACACGCCGGCCCGCAGGCGCTCACGCCCCTCCTCGACGGTGAGCATCTCGTGGTCGGAGCGGATCCCCGCCGCGACGTACGCCTGCAGCTCCTTGCCGAGGACTCCCGGCGCATGGCCGTCCACGTGGTCGGCGCCCTCGAGCGCGAGCTTCTCGAGCTCGCTCGAGTCGCCGGCGATGACCCCCGGGAAGTTCATCATCTCGGCGAGCCCGAGAACGCGGTTGCGGCGCATCAGCGCCTCGAGGTCGCCGGGTGCGAGTGGCCGGCGCGGCGACTCGAAGCGCGAGGCGGGCACGCACGACGGGGCCATGAAGAACACCTCGAGCTGCAGCCCGGCCGAGGCGTCGTGCAGCCAGTGGACGCCGTCGGTGCCGAGCACGTTGGCGATCTCGTGCGGGTCGGCGACGACCGCCGTCGTCCCTAGAGGCAGCACGAGGCGGGCGAACTCGTCGACGAGGAGCTTCACGGACTCGAGGTGCATGTGGGCGTCGATGAGGCCCGGCACGACGTAGCGCCCGTCCGCATCGACCGTCTCGCGCCCCTCGTAGGAGCCGAGGCCGGCGATCATCCCGTCGACGACGGCGACGTCGACCTCGAGCCACTCGCGCGTGAAGACGGACAGCACGCGCCCGCCTCGGACGACGAGATCCGCGGCCTCGTCGCCGCGTGCGACCGCCAGACGTCGTTGCAGGCCCGTCATCGCGCACGATAATAGGTCGTCGTGGGCCCCGAGCTGCCGCTCTGGGAAGGTGTCGCGCGACTGCTCGTCGTCGCCTGCCTCGCAGGCATCGTCGGCCTCGAGCGTGAGCTCCGCGACCAGGAAGCCGGTCTGCGGACGCACATGCTCGTCGGCCTCGGCGCCGCACTGTTCGTGATCGTGGGGGTCTACTCCTGGTCCGAGCTCGACTTCGGGAACCAGGTCGGGATCGTGCTCGATCCGTCGCGCGTGATCGCGTACGTCGTCACCGGGATCGGCTTCCTCGGCGCCGGGACGATCATCAAGCACGGGACGAACATCAAGGGCCTCACGACCGCGGCGTCGCTCTGGGTCGTCGCCGCGATCGGCGTCTCCGTCGGCGCAGGCGACTACTGGCTCGGCGTCATCGCGACGGCGATCGTCCTGCTGAGCCTCTGGCCGCTCCGAAAGATCGCCGACGCCGTCGGCCTCCGGGCGCGCCGCACGCATCGCCTCGAGCTCGAGCTCGCACCGGACGGGTCCGTCTCCTCCGTCCTCTCCCGGCTCGAGGCGGCCGGCGGAGAGATGCTCTCCGCGAAGATCGCGGAGGAGGAGGATCTCCGCCGGCTCGAGGTGGTCGTCCGGCAGAGCGAGCGTGACCTGGGGAGCCTCGTGGAGGCGGCCGCCGCCGCTCCCGAGGTGAGAACCGCCACCATCGCACCCTGACGCGGGGCCGCGCGTTTTCCGCGCGGCCCGCAGGGGAAGCATCTGACGGTGAGAGCGATGTTCGCGCTCTACGTGGTGGCTGTCGTCGCGGGCGTGGGGATTGCGCTGGCCGTCGCCGTCCTGGGCGGATGAGGACCTTCGCGCGTGAGAACGGGCTCGCGCTCTTCTTCGGCGCGTTGTTCCTCGGCACGCTCGCGGCGCAGTCGGTCGCCGGGGAGCGCGCGTACAACGCCGTGCAACGGGAGCACGGCGACGCCACGATCTCCTGGCTCGGCTACGCGACGTCACCGGACTACTGGGGGGCGGTGATGGAGAACTGGCAGTCGGAGTTCCTGCAGTTCTCGCTCTTCATCGGAGCGACGATCTGGCTCGTCCAGAAGGGGTCGAACGAGTCGAAGCGGGAGGAGGACGTCGGGCTCGAGACGGACGAGAAGCAGCGGGTCGGGCGCCACGCGAGCGCGAGGTCGCCCGGCTGGGCCCGAGCCGACGGCTTCCGGCGGCGTCTCTACGAGAACTCGCTGCTGTCGGTCATGGTCGTGATCTTCTTGGCCACCTGGCTCGCGCAGTCGCTCAACAACTGGCGCACGTTCAACGAGGAGCACCGGGCACACGACCAGATGACGGTGTCATGGGCGAGGTACCTCCTCGACCCCGACTTCTGGGAGAGCACGCTCCAGAACTGGCAGTCGGAGTTCCTCGCCGTCGGGACGATGGCCGTGTTCACCGTCTACCTCCGCCAGCGCGGCTCGCCGGAGTCGAAGCCGGTCGGCGCGCCGCACGACGAGACCGCCTCCTCCGGCTAGCGGTCGCCGCAACGTTTCCGGAACGGCGGATCCGGGGAGACCGGCGCCATGCCACGCGCGATCTGGACGGGGGCCGTCTCGTTCGGCCTGGTCAACGTCCCGGTGCGGATGTACTCGGCGATCGACACGAACGACCTCGAGTTCGAGCTCGTCCACGAGAAGGACGGCGGCCGGATCGGCTACCAGAAGTACTGCAAGCTCGACGAGAAGCTCGTGCCCGACGACGAGATCGTGAAGGGCTACGAGGTGCGCAAGGGGAAGGTCGTCTACGTGACGGACGAGGACTTCGCCGCCGCGAAGGTCGAGGGCTACCGCGCGATCGACATCGAGGCGTTCGTCCCGTACGAGGACATCGACCCGATCTTCTTCGAGCGCACGTACTACCTCGGGCCGGAGAAGGGCGCGGAGAAGGTGTACGCGCTCCTCCGCAGGGCGATGGAGGAGTCCGGGCTCGCCGCCGTCGCCCGCTACGTCATGCGGAACCGCGAGCATCTCGGCTGCCTGCGCGTGCGGGAGCGCGTGATCACGCTCGAGAAGATGTACTTCGCCGACGAGATCCGCCCGATCGACGAGATCGCGCCGCGCAACGTCACGGTCGGCAAGGCGGAGCTCGGAATGGCCGCCGACCTGATCGACCGGTTCACGACGACGTGGAAGCCGGACCGGTATGTCGACACGTACCGGGCGCGGCTCCTCGACGTGATCAGGGCGAAGGGCAAGGGCAAGGAGGTGTCCGTCGAGGAGGCCGCAGAGCCCGAAGCGCCCGAGGATCTCGTCGAGGCCCTTCGCGCCAGCGTGGAGGCCGCGAAGAGGCGGCGACGGCCGGCGAGCACGTCCTCGCGCCGGAAGCCGACGCGTCGCGCGTCGAGCCGCCGCAACCCGTCGAAGCGCTGACGCGCGCGGCGGCGTGGTTTCCTTCCGGGGCCGATGTCCTCCGGCGACGAGATCGACGCTCTCTATGCCCTTCCGCTCGACGAGTTCACGCGCGCGCGGAACGAGTTGGCGCGGAGCCTCCGGAAGGAGGGCCGACGCGACGAGGCGGATGCGGTCTCGGGCCTGCGGAAGCCGACCCTCGCGGCCTGGGTCGTCAACCAGCTCGCGCGCGAGCGGCGCTCGGAGGTCGAGTCCCTCCTCGACGGCGCAGCGGCGATCAAGGCGGGCGGCGTCGACGGCGACGCGCGGTTCCGCGCGGGCGTCGACGTGCTGCTCCGCTCGGCGCGGCAGATCCTGACCGACGCCGACAGGAAGCCGACCGACTCCGTGCTCCAGGAGGTCGCGACGACGCTCCGCGCGTCCGCGGCGGCGGCCCCGGACGAGCTGGCGGCGGGTCGGCTGAGCGAGGCGCTGGAGACGACGGGCTTCGACGTCCTGGCGGGCGCGGTTCCCCCGTCCCGGGCGAAGGCGGCCAGGGCGACGCCGAGAGAGCCGAAGGTGGATCGGGCCGCACTCGATGCTGCCCGCGCGGCGCTGAGCGAGGCGCGCGGCGAGGTGCGTGCGGTACGCCGCCGGGCGAATGCCGCGGAGCGCGAGGCACAACGCGCGCAGGATGCGCTCGCCGACGCCGAGAAGCGCGTGGCCGACGCGGAGGCGCGCGTCGAGGAGCTGCGCGCGGCGCGGTAGGCGCCGGGGCGCCGGCGAGGTGAGGTGTGCGCTCCACGCACGCCGGGTAGCCGGTCGGCATGACCGATCGAATCGAATCACCGGAACAGGTGGAGCCGCGCGTGCCGCTCGGCGAGGACACGCCGGCCCCGAACGACTCGACGGAGGACGTCGTCCGCCGCGGACGCTGGTCCGGGACGCCCTTCGTCCTGCTCGGCAGCGTCGCCGCGGCGATCTGACTCGTCGTCGCGATCGTCGCCGGGCTCGCGCTGCTCGCCTGGTGGCTCGCCTAGCCTGTCACGGTCAGTTCGGGTCCGTCTGGATGGCGACCTCGGCGGCCGCGCCTTCCTTCTGGACGATCCGGAACCGCTCGGTCGTCTCGACGACTCGCTCGACGTCGATTTGCTCGTGGCCCGGCGTCACGACGAACGTCGTCGATCGCGACCGCACCGCCTCGTACTCGGCGGCGGTCATCGGGATCCGCTCGCTGCACTCGAGCCGGCCACACTCGCAGAAGACCGAGTTGAGCATTCCCGGCTCCGGCGGCGACAGCTCGTTCACCTGGCGCCAGTAGGCCTCGTTCTCGGCGATGCGCCGTTCGCGATCCTCCATGGACGAAAGAATACGTGGCCGCAAGGCCTGCGAGCAGTGCCGGGCGTTTTCGGGCGGGTCGCCCAGGGTACGTCGGGCCCGTGACCACTGTCGAACTTCAACTCGAGAGGTGAGGTCGTGTACATCGGTGCCGGAACCCTTGCGGTCATCGTCATCATCATCCTGCTGATCTGGCTTCTCTAGCCCGCAGAGGCCGCGGGGCCGTCGGGCCCCGCGGCCTCTCGTCTACCGTGAGCGCGACGGGCTGGTCGATGTCCCCCACCGCCAGTGCATACGCGTCGAGGTAGTCGTCGACCATCCGCTCGGGCGTGAACCGCCGCTCGGCATGCGTGCGGATCGCCCGCGGGTCGAGGGCGTCGACCCGACCGAGCGCCTCGACCATCGTCTCGCGCGTGTCGCAGGCAAAACCGGTCACGCCCTCGACCACGACCTCGGGCACCGACCCGCGTCGCGTGGCCACGACCGGCGTCCCACACGCGGCGGCCTCCGCGAAGACGAGCCCGAAGGGCTCCTCCCAGTCGATCGGCGCGACGAGCGCACGAGCGTCGCGGAGGAGCTCGGCCTTCCCCTGGTGGTCGAGCTCCCCGACGTACTCGATCCCGTCGCCCAGATGCGGGCCGACGTGCGCGTCGAAGTACGCGCGCTCGGCGGGCTCGCGGCACTTCGCGGCGATCCGCAGCGGCATCCCGGCGTCGCGGGCGACGGCGATCGCCTCGCCGGCGCCCTTCTCCGGAGACATGCGGCCGAGGAAGGCGAGGTATCCGTCGTGCCCGTCGCGGAACGGGAAGCGGTCGACCTCGATCGCGTTCGGGCAGTTCGCGATCCACGGCAGGTGTGGCGCGCCCCTGCGCTGAGCGCGTGTCAGCGAGATGAGCGATGCGGCCGGGTTGAAGCGGAGCGCGGAGCGGTAGAGCACCCCGGAGTGCCCGAGCATCGGACCGTGCGCCGTGTGCACGAAGGGAGTACGGACGGACGCGGCGACCGTCAGGGCGAGGAGACCCGAATGGTCGTGGATCAGTCGAACTCGTCTGCCCGTGAGAGGCACGCGAGCACGTGCTCGAGCTCGGCCGACATCTGGCCGATGTCGACGCTTCGTTCCGTCGCGTGGACATACTCGAGCCTCGCCGCGGTGACCGAGTCGCCCGAGGCGAAGAGCGTCACGTCGAGTCCGCGCTCGACGAGCCCTTCCGCGAGAAGCGACACCACCGCCTCGGTGCCGCCGTATTTCGGCGGCGGGACCGGAAACCACGGAGGTGCGATGAGCGCGACTCGCATCCCGTCTTGCCTTGCCGAAGGCACGCGGCGTCAAACACACCGACCCACGGACGGTCAGTGCGGCGTCTTCGCCGCGACGTGCGGCCGGATCAGCCGTTCGATCTGCCGGCCCGTCGCGCGGCCCTCGAGACGTCCGATCACCGAGCGGTCCTGAACGAGGACGAGCGCCGGCACGATGGTCACCCCGAGTGCCTGCATCAGACCGGGGTCGTCGTCGACGTCGATCTCGAGCACGCGCAGCCTGGCCTTCTCGGTCACGCGGACCCAGGCGACTAGGCTCGACATGCGGCGTGCGGGCCCGGAGCGCCTGCTGGAGAAGAATACGAGCGTTGGCCGCTCGTCGCCCTGCGGCCGTTCCTGTGCGCTCATACCCGGGGGGTACCGCCTCGCGGCGAACGCGAAACGCGGCCGTCGTCTTCGACCCGGGCTAGCCCGCCCCCGCGACGGCCGCGACCTCCGACTCCGGCGCGATTCGCAGGCGCTCGACGAGCGTCATGAACGCGGCGCCGAACGGCGAGCCGTCGACACGCGACCGGAGGTGGTCCCAGTCGACCTGCTCGCGGAGAGACCGCGCGATCTCGAGGACGGCGCGGAAGTCGGGCGCCTGCTCGTTGAGCGCGAGCACCTTCGTCGCGAGCACGTCGTCGATCGACGCGACCGGGAGCGCGCGCGCCATCACCTCGAGGTCCGTTGCCCGCGCGAACATCTCGTCGTCGACGGCGCCACCCGACGGCCGGTAGATCAGGTCGACGAGCGTGTCGCCGTCCCAGGCCTTGAGGAGCCAGCCCTCGGGTGGTCGCTCCGGCCGCATGCCCGCCTCCTCGAGCGCCGCCAGCCCCGCCTCGGCGTGCTCCTCGCGGACGAAGAAGTCGACGTCGTGATCGGTCGGCGGGCCTCCGCGCGCCCACGCCGCGAGCCCGCCGCCGAGCAGCACCGGCACACCCGCCGCGTCGAACGCGGCCGCCGCTTTCTTCATGGTCTCGATCAGCTCGGGGAACGACTCGGAAGCCGCGTAGCCCATGCGCCGGGACCTACCCGGCGCGCGAGGTCTCCGAACCTCGCCCCGTGCCGCGGGAGCGTCGCGGTTCTCCACCGCTCGCCGCGGGTACACCATGCCTTGTGGCTCCGGTGCTCCGAATCGCCGCGGCGGGTGACCTGCACGCGTCCGAGGATCACCGCGAACGGCTCACCGACTCCTTTGCGGGCGTCGCCGATCGCGTCGAGGTCGTGCTGCTCGCGGGCGACCTGACGACCTTCGGCCTTCCCGAGGAGGCCGCCGTGCTCGCAGACGCCCGCCGGGCGGCTGCGCCTCTGCCCGTGGTCGCCGTCCTCGGGAACCACGACCACCACTCCGGCCGCGCGGACGAGGTCGCGGCGACCCTTCGCGGGGCCGGCGTCACCGTCCTCGAGCGAGATCACCTGATCCTCGAGCTCGGCGGGATCGAGGTGGGCGTCGTCGGCACGAAGGGCTTCGTCGGCGGGTTCCCCGGCGCTGAGATCCCGGATTTCGGGGAGCCGCTCCTGCGGGAGGTCTACGCGGAGACGTCGCTCGAGGTCGCTGCGCTCGAGCAGGGCCTCGAGGCCATCTCCGGCTGCCACCGGCGTGTGGTGCTGCTGCACTACGCGCCGACGAGCGACACGCTCTCCGGGGAGCCGGCCGGCATCTGGGCGTTTCTCGGCTCCGGGAGGCTCGCCGGGCCGATCGGCGCGCACCGGCCGGACGCCGTGTTCCACGGCCACGCGCACCACGGCCGGCCACGCGGCGCGATCGGCGAGGTCCCCGTCTGGAACGTGGCGCGCCACGTGACCGGACAGGACTTCGCGATCGTGGAGGTGTGAGGGGGTCACGCCGCCGCACGCGAGCGCCGGATCCGCCAGGAGCGGAGCAGGCTGAGCAAGGCGGCCTCCTCGTTCTCGAGGCCGCGCACCGTGACGACGCGGAGGCGCCGCTCGCGGAAGTCATCGAGCGTGCGACCGTCTCGCCACTGCTCGACGACTGCGGGGCTGACGTACGACGAGCGCGCGACAGCCGGGGTGTTGCCGAGCTCTGCGCCGACCCGGCGCATGACCGCCGCGATGGTGCGGCGCTCGTCTGCGGCGGAGGCCGGCGGCCCGTGCTCCGCGAAGGCGAGCGCCGCCTCCAGCGTGCCGCCCCAGGTCCGGAAGTCCTTCGCCGTGTAGCCCTCGGCAAGGTTGGCCGAGATGTAGTCGTTGAGGATCGCGCCGGTGAGGTTGGCCGGTGCCCCGTCGCGGTCGAAGCGAAAGAGGCGTGGCCCGCCCGGATAGTCGAGCAGGGCGCGGACAGCTGTCGCGAGCTCGGCGTCGACGACCGACCGCCGGACGAGCAGCCGCTGCTTCGAGCGGAAGCGGAAGTCGACGCGACGCCCGCGAACGCTCGCATGGCGCTTCGACAGGGTCGTGACGCCGTAGGTCCGGCTCGTGCGCGCGTACCGCTCGGACCCGACGCGGAACCAGGCGCGGTTGACGAGCGAGACGGCGAGCGCGCAGGCCCAGTCCCGCTCGTACGGCCCGAGCGTCAGATGCGCCGCGAGCGTGTCGCGGAGCTCCGGGAGTCGCTCGCCGAACGTGACGAGCCGGTCGTACTTGCGCTCCTCCTGCGCCGCCCGATAGGCAGGGTGGTAGAGGTACTGCCGCCTGCCGGCCCGGTCGACGCCGGTGGCCTGAAGCTTCGCTCGCGGGTTCGGCGAGATCCAGACGTCCTGCCACGCCGGCGGAACGACGAGGCTCGCGATGCGCTCGAGCCTTTCCTCGTCCGTGATCGGCCGGCCCTGGCCGTCGACGTAGCGAAACCGCTTCGTCCCTGTCCGCCGCCATCCCCCGCGCCGCGCCATCGGCTAGCCGTGTTTCGGGAAGAGGACGGAGGTCGACAACAGTGCATGCAGGGGAGACGTCCGCACGGCGGGCGAGCGGGGCAACCGCAGTTCGCGCACGGGGTCGAGCGGGCGCTCGCAGGCGTGTTCGACGAGCACGGCATCAGGTGGGACTACGAGCCGCACACGTTCGTGCTCGCGCAGAGCCCGGACGGCACTGTGAGACGGGCCTTCACGCCCGACTTCTATCTCCCCGACGTCGGGCTCTACGTCGAGTGCACGGTCGCGCGCCGGGCCCATACCACCCGCAAGCGCAGCAAGGCGCGCGACGCCCGGGCGCGCTATGGCATCACGGTCGAGATCGTCTATCGCTCGGACCTCGAGCACCTCGCGCGAAGATGGTCGCTTGGCGAGCTCGAGCGCGCACTCGGGCACTGAGACGGGCTGCCGGCGTGACCTCCGGGGCCTTTCCATGCCGCCGCTGTTCCCGAGGCGCCGGCGGCACAAACGTCGCCCGGGAGAGCGCTCCCTGGGGGTTACGACAGGCGAGAACCGGGTACGACCGTCTTGTCGGCCTGGGGCCCGTCATCGGCCCAGAAGGGCGGCACTGCATTCTCACGTAGAGGAGGACTTTCATGGGCATCGCTCTCAGTCTGCTTCTCGTCGCCGCCGGCGCGATCCTCACCTGGGCGGTGAGCGCGGACGTCTCCGGCGTCGACATCCAGACGGTCGGCGTGATCCTGATGGTCGTGGGGATCGTCGGCGCCATCCTCTCGGTCGTGTTCTGGTCGAGCTGGGGTGGATTCGGGACGTACCACCGCGAGACGGTGGTCCGCGACCGCGATCACGTGGTCGAGCGCTAGGCGCGCGAGGAACACCTCCGGGGGCGCCCCACAGGGCGCCCCCGGCATGATGTCTGCGGATGTCCACGACCGGCCCCACCATCGAGTCGTTCGCCGGCGGGCTCGCGCTGACGCTCTCCGGCGAGCTCGACGCCTATGACGCACCGGCGCTCCGAGCGGCCTTCGCCGAGGCGGTCTCCGGCCTCGACGGCAGCGCCGTCGTCCTCGACCTCACCGACGTCACCTTTCTCGACTCGACCGCGCTCGGGACGATCGTCGGGCTCCTTCGGCGGGTCCGCGAGGGCGGCGGCGAGCTTCGCGTCGTGCTCCCGGCGACCGAAGCACGGCGGATCTTCGAGCTGACCGCGCTCGAGCGGGCGCTCGACATCCGTCCGAGCCGCGAGAGCGCGCTGGCCGGCTGAGCCTGGCCCTCCGCCTCAGGCGGAAAGGCGCTTCCGGAGACGCACCACCGTTCCGGCGGCGCCCCGCTTTCCGTCGACCGAGAGATCGTCGACGACCGCACGGATGATCGCGAGCCCCATGCCCGCCTCGACGGGCTCCTCCCCGACGTGGATTGCGTCCGGCAGCTCCTCGAGGTGCATCCCGTGCCCGTCGTCCTCGACCGTCACGTCGATTGCCTCGGGGCTCACGTCGAACACGACGTGGACCTCGCCCTGCGCGTCGCCGTAAGCGTGTCGGACGGCGTTCCCGCACACCTCGGTCACCGCCAGCTTCAGGTCGGCGAGCACGGACTCGCTCATCGGCACTTCCCGGGCGATCCCCGCGAGAGCGAGGCGAACGAGGATGAGGTACTCGGCCTTCGCCGGCATCGTGAGGCGAACCGTGCTCACGTCTGGTCCTCGGCGATCGTCTCCAGCCGGCCGCGCATCGTGACGAGCGCTCGCCTCAGCAGGCGCGAGACGTGCATCTGCGAGATCCCGATCCGGGCGGCGATCTCCGACTGCGTCAGTCCCTCGAAGAACCGCATCTCGACGATCGCACGCTCCCGGGTGTCGAGCGCCTCGAGCCCGACCTCGACGAGAACGCCGTACTCGACCTCCTCGTACCCCTGCTCGGTCTCCCCGAGCAGGTCCTCCATCGTCTCCTCGTCCGCGCCGCCGCCGCCGAGCGGCTGGGAGAGCGAGCGCGTCGAGTACGCGTGATAGGTCTCGAGCGCCTCCACGACCTCGTCCTCGCCGATGCCGATCGTCTCGGCGAGCTCCGCGATCGTGGGGGAGCGACCGAGGTCGGCCGTCGCGGACTCCACGGTGCGCGTGAGGCGGAGGCTCAGCTCCTTCATCCGCCGCGGGACGTGGAGGGCCCAGGCCCGATCGCGGAAGTGGCGCTGGATCTCCCCCACGATGGTCGGCACCGCGTAGGTCGTGAACTGCGTCCCGCGCTCGAGGTCGAACCGCTCGATCGCGAGGACGAGGCCGATCGCGCCGACCTGGACGAGATCCTCGAGCGGCTCGCCGCGGCCGCTGTAGCGCGACGCGACGCTCCGGACGAGCGGCATGTACCGCTCGACGATCTGGTCGCGGGCGCTCGGGTCGCCCGCGCGGTGTGCCTCGAGGAGGCGCGTGAACTCGGGGTCCGTGGCCACCGTCGTCATCCGCCCCGCCCGTGACGGGCCGCCGACACGAGCAGCTCGGCGTAGGTCTCGCCCTCACGCTCCGACGGCAGCTCGCTCGCCTCGTCGACGAGCCGGCTGACGACCCGCTCGACGGCGGGATCGGCGACGCCTCCGTTCGCGAACGGGCCGACCCGCACGCGAAGCCCCTCGTCCCCCGCGTCGACCGCGAGCGTCACCGTGTCCCCGGCGACGCCGTTCAGCAGCAGGCTCTCGATCGCGAGCAGCATGTCCTCGACGCGGTCGACGGGAAGCTCGAAGCGCGATGCGAGGCCGCCGAGCACGAGCCGGCCGACGCTGCGGTACCCCTCTGTCGCGGGAAACTCGACGACGATGCTGTCGGAGGGCGCCGTCGGAGCCGCGCCGCTCACCCGCCGCCCGCTCCGTCGACGGCGGAGCCCCGGTCGGTGTGCAGGGCGAAGACGCGGTCGAGCAGGGTGATCTCGAAGATACGCCGGATGTGCGGGTCGGTACAGACGACGCTCAGGCTTCCCCCGACCGGGCGCAGGCGCTTGACGGCGCCCAGCAGGACGCCGAGCGTCATCGAGTCGATGAACGTCGCCTCGCTGAAGTCGACGACGAGGAAGACGGCGCCGCGGTCGATCGCGTCACCGATCGCCGAGCGGAGCTCGGGGGCGGTGTGGAGATCCGCCTGTCCGTGGACGCCGATCACCGTCACGCGGTCGGAGACGTCGTCGACCTCGACGACGAACTCGGCGTCGCTGATCCCGTCCTGTCCCGTCATGCCGCTCACGCGCGGGTAGTTCTACCCCGTCGCGCGGCGATCAAACGCGAAACACACGACCCGGTCTTCTCTCAGCGGCGCCTCCGTGACACCGCGCGCTGGAGCTCGGCCTTGTCCATCTTCGAGCGGCCCTCGATCCCGAGATCCTTGGCCTCCTCGTAGAGCTGCGCCTTCGTGCGCCCGCGCGGGCCCTTCCGGTGCGACCGGATGCCGCCGCGGCGGCCGGAGGACATGTCCTCGCGGGAGAGCCGGGACGACTCCCGTGCCTCGCCCGACCGCGCACGCTCCTTGTTGACCGTCCGTGCCGCGATCTCCTCCGCGCGCGACACGCCGCGATCCTCTAGCGACTCCTTGATGTGCTCGTACTGGCGGGCCCGCTTCGTGCCCTTCTTGACGCCACGTGGCGGCATGACCGACTCCTCTCACCCGCTGCCGAGCCCGCTCTACCCCTCCTCTCCGCCGCTCGAAACCTGCAGGAGCGCCACCGCCTCGTCGACGCTCGCGCAGACCGGCACGACGTCGCCGAGGTGGACGAGCCCGATCACGCGCGCCGTCGGGCTGCTCTCCGAGACGACGAGCGCGATCCCACCGCCCTGCGACGCCGACACGCGGGACAGACCGAACAGTGCGTGGAGGCCCGCGCTGTCGATGAACGTCACGCGGTCGAGGTCGACGACGAGCTTGCCGGCCGCGACGAGGGGGTCGAGTCGGGCGCGCGCGGTCTCGATCGCGAGCTTGTCGAGCTCTCCCTCGAGTCGCGCGACCCGGACGCCCCGCACCTCCTCAGTCCTCAGCTGGATGCGTTCCATGGCCTCGCGCGGGCTCGCGGGTGAGCGGCCGCTCCATCACGACGCGGGTCCCCCCGGGTGTGCGCTCGACATCGACGTTCGTCATCAACGCCTCGATCAGCCTCAGGCCGAGGCCGCGATCCTGACGTACCTCGGGCTCCTTCCAGCGGCCACGATCGATCACCCCGATCCGGATCCGGTCGCCCGACAGCGCCGCGTCCACGCGCACGACCGCACCTTCGCCCGCGCGCGCGTGCTCGATCGCGTTCGCACCCGCCTCCCATGTCGCGAGGAGGATGTCACGTGCGTCGACATCCGGCACTGCAGCGGACTCCAGCCAGCGCTCGAGCTCGCGGCGGAGCTGCGGCAGCGAGTCGGGGTCCGCGGGGAACGTCAGCTCGAGCGGCGCGAGCAGCGCGGGGTCGAGGACCACCGCGAGCAGCGCGACGTCGTCCTGCAGCGCCTCCCCGCCGAGGAGGTCCGCGATGAGGGCATCGACGAAGGCGTCCGGCTCGCGCGGGGCGCGGGATGCGGCCTCCGCGAGACGCGTCAGCCCCTCGTCGATGGAGTGGCCGCGCCGCTCGACGAGCCCGTCGGTGTAGAGGACGACGATCGTCCCGGCGGCGAGCTGCGCCGTGTGCTCCGTGTAGGAGACGTCCGTCGTGACGCCGAGCGGAAGGCCGCCGTCGCCCTCGAGATACCACGTCGCCCCGTCGGGCGCGACGATGAGCGGCGGCGGGTGACCGGCCGAGGTCATCGTCACCTCGTGCGTCGCGGGGTCGAGCGCGAGGTAGGCGAGGGTCGCGAACGGGACGTCGATGTAGTTCTCGAGGAGGAGGTTGAGCTTCGTCACCGTCTCGGCCGGCGTCAGCGCGTCGAGGGTGAGCGCCCGCATGCCGTTCCGCAGCTGCGCCATCGTCGCCGCCGCCTGAACCCCCTTCCCGACGACGTCGCCCACGACGAACCCGAGCCGCCCGTCGGCGAGCGTGAGCGTGTCGAACCAGTCGCCGCCCACGTCGACCGCCGTCGAGCCCGGGAGGTACAACGCCGCGACGCGCACGCCTTCCATCGAGGGCACGGTCTCCGGGAGCACGCTGCGCTGGAGCGTCTCGGCGACCACCCGCTCGCCCTCGTAGCGACGGGCACGGTCGAGCGCCAGGCCGCATTGCGCCGCCACCGCCTCGAGGAACGACCGTTCGTCGTCGACGAGCCGTCCCGGCTGCGTCCACGCGAGCACCGCGACCCCGAGCGGCGCCGCGCCCGCTGTCACCGGGACGAAGCAGAACGAGCGGAGCCCTGAGTCCGCGAGCGCGCTCCGAAGCCCGGGATGGTCTGCGAGGAACAGCTCGACGTCGTCGTAGTAGGCCGCCTCCTGGACACGGACGGCCGTGGCGGCAGGCCCGGTCGACTCCACGGGAGTGATGCCGTTGGGACCGAGCAGCTCGTCGGGGAACGCCGGGGAGCGCACGCCCTGGAGCTCCCGACCCTCGTCGTCCAGCACCGCGAGCGCTGCGGCCGCGGCGCCGACCGCCCCGACGGTCTCGTCGAGGAACGTCGCCGCGACCTCGGCGGGCGTGAGCGCGCCCGAGAACGCCGCCGTCAGCGCCTGGAGCCGGCGCATCCTCCGCGCCGACACCTCCGCCTGGAGCCTCGCCTCGTGCTCGCTCTCGTGGAGTCGAGCGCGCTCGAGGGGCTGCGCCGCCTGGCCGGCGATCGTCTCGACCAGGCGGCGCGTTGCGCCGTCGGGACGGTGGCCGGGGCGAAAACGGATCCTCAGGACTCCCACGGGAACGCCCTCGACGAGGAAGGGGACCGCCGCGGCCGAGTCGGACTCGTCCGGCCACGTGGGCAGGACCGGTACGTCGTCCTCGCCTTCGTCGGCGACCGCCGGTGCTCCCGGCGCAAGGTCGTCCCCCCGCGCGAGCGCGGCGTCCGACGAGACCGACGCGAGCAGGTCGCGGCGCCGGCCGTCCACGACGTCGAAGACGGCGGCCTCGGCTGCGCCGGTCATCGCGAGCACCCGCTCCGCGACGAGCGAGGCGGCCTCGGATGCCGTCGACGCCGCCCCCAGCGCCATCGCGAGCGAATGCAGCTGCGCGAGGTCTCCGGCGAGACGCTCGGCCCGCGCGCGTGCCGCCTGACCGACCTCCTCGGCCCGGCGGCGCTCGCCCTGCTCGATCACGAGCCCGGCGTGATCGGCGAAGCGGCGCGCGAGAGCGAGCATCTCGGGGCTCGGCTCGGGGATGATCCGCGCCCAGCGCAGGGCCAGGAGCACCTCGGCGCGGCCGCCGACCACGATCGGCACGCGGAGCACCGAGCGGACGCCCTCCGCCATCACCCGCTCGAGCGCGTCGCCGACGACGACCTCCCGTGCGTCCGGGAAGAAGGTCGTGTCGAGGCGCTCGAGCGAGCGCTGCATCCCCGGGTAGTCGCGGGGCTCGACGACGTGGCCGGGCGGCGCGAGCGCGTCCGAGGGCTCTCGCCAGATCACCTCGAGGCGGCGGTCGGAGACCTTCCACAGCTGGGCGACGTCCGCCTCGAAGAGCTCCCGGGCTTCGGTGCAGATCGCGGCGGCGAGCTCCCCCTGCGGCGCATCGGCGAAGCGGGGCACGAGCCGTGTGATGCGCTCGAGCCCGTCCCGGGCTGCGCGCTCACGCTCGTACGCGAACGAGCGCTCGAGCGCCTGACCGCCGAGCTCGCCGGCGATCCGCGCGAGGGAGAGGGTGTTCTCGTCGATCGCGTTCGCACGCGTGAACGGGAACCCGATCGAGCCGGCGACGCGGCCCTCGATCCGTATCGGCACGGCAAGTGCCGATTGCGCGTACGGCGCGAGGCGTGCGCCGTCCGGGAACTCGTGTGCGAACTCGTCGCGGGTCGCCGCGTGCGCCGGCGCTCCCGTTCGCGCCGCGACGGTGATCGGAGCGGCGGTCGTGAGCGACAGGCGGAGGCCCGGCTCGAGCGCCGGGTGGGGGCCTTCGGGGTCGACGATGACGAGCTCGTCCCCCTCGAGGAGGCCGAGGGAGCCTCCGACCGACCCCAGCAGGTCGGGAACGTGTGAAAGCAACGCTCCGGCGACCTCGGAGGGGGTCGCGGCCGACGCGAGGGCGGCAGCGAGCTCGTGCAGCTCGCGGGAGACCGCGCTCGTCTCCTCCGCCTGGGTCGCGCGCAGCGTTGCTTGCTCGCGAAGGCGCTGCAGCGTCCAGCTCGCCCAGATCAGTGCGAGCGCGACGGCAAGTCCGACGCCCCACGAGATGGCATCGGAGACGGTGTCGAACGTCGGCCGCCACCGCGGCTCGATGAACACGATCAGCACGACGAGCCAGCCGAGCGCGGTCGCGAGGAGCGCGGGGCCGAGGCCGTAGTAGACCGAGACGATGACGACCGTGCCGACGAGCGGTGCGAAGAGCACGTCGTCCGCGAGCGGCATGAGGAGCCCCGTGGCGACGAGAGCCACGCTCAGCGCCGCAAGGCCGAGCAGATACGCCCGACGGCCGACAGGCCGTTGGCGCCCCCCGATCCTCGACAGGATGTCCCTCACCGCGCCTCACAGTGATACCCGAGGCGGCGCTTCGTCAAACGGGGAGAGCGCGAATCGGCGTCGACAGGGGTTTGCAGTCGGCGAGACAGAGGAATTCCCCGCACATGCAGGAGACGGCGACCTTCTCGTACGCGATCGACGACCGGCTGGAGACGATCTTCGAGCTGCGGATCGCCTTGCGTCGCTGGCTCGCTGATGTCGGGCTCGACCGGGAGACCGTGGACGACGTCGCGCTCGCCGCCTGGGAGGTCTGCGTCAACGCGGTCGAGCATGCCGTCGAACCGCGGGGCGGCGTGACGCTCGTTGCGTCGCGGACGAGGGTCGGCGTGCGGATCGCGGTCCACGACTGCGGCACGTGGCGCGAGCGCGCCGCCCAGCGCCCCGGGCGCGGCCTCGGGCTGCGCCTTGCGACAGCGGTGATGGACCGCGTCTCGATCCTCCGCGATCGGCCCGGCACGGAGGTCGTGATGTGGCGATTCACCGGAGGACGGGCGTGAGGCGGCCCGTGCTCGTCGAGATCGTCGGCGGGCTGGACCTCTCGACCGTCTGGCGCTGGGAGGCGGAGGTGAGCAAAGCAGCCTCCGCCTCACGGACGGTGGTTGTCGACCTGTCGCGCGTGGACTTCGTCGACAGCGCCGGGGTCCACGGGCTGTTCCGGATGCTGGCGTCGCTGCACGCGCAGGGC
>Ga0111538_10003426_pt1 | contig 22162 bp, 20 predicted proteins | sample SoiMethybrSBSTD1_FD_79669 | JGI IMG/M metagenome (GOLD analysis project Ga0111538, IMG submission 79669) | Bulk soil microbial communities from a Populus tree surrounding site in Tennessee, USA - Soil MetaG P. TD hybrid SBSTD1 (version 2)... | ecosystem: Environmental > Terrestrial > Soil >...
ATAGCCGTTGAAGAACGGGGTGTGACGGCCGCCTTCATCCTTCGACAGGATGTAGACCTCACCCTTGAACTTCGTGTGCGGCTTGATCGAGCCCGGCTTCGCGAGCACCTGCCCGCGCTCCACGTCGTCTTTTTCCACGCCGCGGAGGAGCACGCCGATGTTGTCGCCCGCGACGCCCGCGTCGAGGAGCTTGCGGAACATCTCGACGCCGGTCACGACCTTCTTCTCGGTCGGTTTGAATCCGACGATCTCGATTTCCTCGCCGACCTTCACTTGCCCGCGCTCGACGCGGCCGGTCACGACTGTGCCGCGACCCGAGATTGAAAACACGTCTTCGATCGGCATCAGGAATGGCTTGTCGATCTCGCGCTCGGGCAGCGGGATATAGGTATCCAGGGCGTCCATCAGCTTCAGCACGGAGTCGACGCCTTCCTTCTCTCCCTGCAGCGCCTTCAGCGCCGACACGCGCTCCACCGGGACATCGTCGCCGGGGAACCCGTAGCTCTTGAGCAGCTCGCGCACCTCGAGCTCGACGAGGTCGACGAGCTCGGGGTCATCGACGGCGTCAACCTTGTTGAGCGCGACGACCATGTAGGGCACGTTGACCTGCTTGGCGAGCAGCACGTGCTCGCGGGTCTGTGGCATCGGGCCATCAACGGCGCTGACGACGAGGATGGCGCCGTCCATCTGGGCCGCGCCGGTGATCATGTTCTTGATGTAATCGGCGTGACCCGGGCAATCGACGTGCGCGTAGTGCCGTTTGGGAGTCGAGTACTCGACGTGGCTGGTCGCGATGGTGAGGATCTTGGTCGCGTCGCGGCGGCCCTGCGACTCGGATGCCTTCGCTACCTCGTCGTACGAGACGAACTTCGCCCAGCCCTTGTCGGCCGCCACTTTCGTGAGCGCCGCGGTCAACGTGGTCTTGCCGTGGTCGATGTGGCCGATGGTGCCAACATTGACGTGGGGTTTGGAACGGTCGAATTTCTCTTTTGCCATGTCGTTGTGTGCTCCGATTGCGTGCTGTCGTCGTTATCTATCTGAAAATCCGTGACTCGTAAGATCAGCCGATGACCAGGATTGAACTGGTGACCTCGTCCTTACCAAGGACGCGCTCTGCCAACTGAGCTACATCGGCATAAGCGGGAGACGGGGATCGAACCCGCGACCAACAGCTTGGAAGGCTGTGACTCTACCACTGAGTTACTCCCGCGTAAGTTCCTGCCCGGTCTGCTCTCGCAGTGCTCGCTTCGTTCAATCTAGGCCCCTTCGACTCGCTTCGCTCGCTCAGGGCTTTCGCCTCGACGGACGGGCCTGCCATGGGCGAGGCCCGCAGGGCCGAGTCGAATGGTGGCGAGGGGAGGATTCGAACCTCCGAAGCCGCTAGGGCGACAGATTTACAGTCTGGTGCGTTTGACCGCTTCGCTACCTCGCCATTTGTTTCCTCGCAGCTGGCCGTAAAAAGAGCAGGCTTCGCGAGGCAAGCTGAGAGCGCCGTACGTTCGACGGCAACCCTCCACGCAAATTGTTTGGATTTGACCGTTTACGACGTCCCCTGCGGAACTGCCCGAAATCCCTTGTCCGTGCTCAAAGTGGAGCTGGCGAAGGGATTCGAACCCCCGACCGGCTGATTACAAATCAGCTGCTCTACCGGACTGAGCTACGCCAGCCCAGACAAAAGGATATTTGTAGCACATGCCGTGCCACGGGTGCAACTTTGCCCCCTTTAATCCTTTCTTTTTCCCTTTTCCCCCGTCCCTCGTCCCTTTTCTCGTTGCCGCGCCGCCTCAAACAACACAACGCCCGCCGCGACCGAGACATTCAAGCTGCCAACCCCCCCGTGCATCGGGATTGACACGAGGCGATCGCACCGGTCGCGGACCAATCGGCGAAGGCCGGTTCCCTCTGCGCCCAGGACGATTGCCGTCGGCAATGTGAAATCAATCTCGTCGTACGTGTCGGATGCGTCGCCGGCCAGTCCAATCGTCCAGACGTCCAGCGCTTTCAACTCCTCGATCGCGCGGGCAATGTTCACCTCGGTGGCTATCCGCACGAGTGCAACCGCGCCGGCGGAGGCCTTCGCCGCGATGCCGTCGAGAGCCGCGGAGTGTCGTGCCTGCCTCACCACCCCGTGGGCACCGGCGGCGTCAACCGTCCGGAGAATTGCGCCGACGTTATGCGGATCCTCGATCCCGTCCAGAACCACCAGCAGCGGCGCAGCGGGGGCCGCAGACTCGACCAGTTCACGCAGCGAATGATCGCGTGGGTCGTCGAGCTCCGCAACGATTCCCTGGTGCACCCCTCCACGCGCAAGTCGATCGATCATGTCGGCGTTGACGCGATCGATCGCCACGCCACGTTCACGCGCCATCGCGAGCGCCTCATCGACGCGACGATCGTTACGAGGGCCGACGTGAAGCCGGCGCACGCGCCGTTGACGCAGGGCTTCGAGCACGGGATTGATCCCGTAGATGATCATGAGCGCCGGCGGCCCGAGCGAGGCGCCAAGTCGCCGAGCGAGCGCGCGTCGGGGTGGGGCCCCGCGCGCAGTAAGTTAAGCAGACTACGCACGGTCACCTTTACCGCCGCGATATCTCGTCGGCGAACGAGACCGCGCGGTCGCGGCAGCTGAGGATCGGCGCGACACCCGCGCTGGGAGAAACCGCCGCGCCGCGTTCGATCGCCGGCACCGCGAGATCCAACTCGGGGCCTGCGCCTTCACCGGTCAGCGCCACCCGAATCGGATGAAAGAGCGCCTTCCCCTTCATCCCGGTCCGCTCTTTGACTCGATTGGCCATGGCACGAAACGCATCGCGATCGACGAGCGGTCCCTGGATAGCCTCCGGCAGCGCCGCGATGACCTCGCGCGCACCGGTCTCATGCAGTACGCCGGCGACTTCTTCCCGCGTCAACGCCGCCGCCGGGTCGTACTCAAAGAGGAATCTCAGGCGATCGGGAATCTCCTCGAGGCGATCGACCGAGCCCACCGCCATCGGCAACAACGACGTGACAAAGTCCATCGCCTCATCAGTCCGTCGCCGCAGATATCCGCGGGCGATGAAGTAGCGGATGCTTTCGGCGGCGAGCCGCGCCGGCGCCGCTTCCTTCATATAGTGGCGATTCATCCAGGCGAGCTTCTCCTGATCGAAGACGCCGGCGCTGTGCCCGACATCCTCGAGCGCGAATCGCCGCGCCAGTTCCTGAATCGGCAGGAGCTCTTCGTCTCCACCAGGCGACCAGCCGATCAGGGCCAGGTAATTGACCAGCGCCTCGGGCAGATAGCCGCGCTCGCGGAACTCCGCCACAGAGGTTGCGCCGTGACGCTTCGACAACGGCGTGTGATCCGGCCCCATGACGAGCGAGAGGTGCGCGAATTCCGGTGGCGAGAATCCAAGCGACTGATACAGCAGCACCTGTCGCGGCGTGTTGGAAATGTGATCCTCGCCGCGAATCACGTGCGTGATCTCCATCAGCGCATCGTCGACGACAACGGCAAAGTTGTAGGCTGGTCGTCCGTCCGACCTGACCAGAACCGGATCGCCGATGACGTCGTTGCTGAACGTCACCTCACCACGAACGAGATCGCGAAAGGTGACGTCGCCCCCCTCGGGAACTTTGAAGCGAATGACCGGCCGCTCCCCGGCCTCGGTCCGTGCGCGCGCGTCATCGGGGGAAATCGATCGGCATGTGCCGCGATACTTCGGCGGACGCCCTGCCGCGAGATCGGCCTTCCGATCCTCATCGAGCTTGGTCGGCGAGCAGAAGCAGTAATACGCGTTGCCGCCGCCGAGCAATTCGTTGGCGTACGACGCGTAAAGATGGAGCCGCTCCGACTGACGATAAGGGCCGTGCATGCCGCCCACGTCCGGCCCCTCGTCCCAATCGAGACCAAGCCAGCGCAAGTCCTCGAGAATGCTGGATTCGGACTCTTTCGTCGATCGCTCGATGTCGGTGTCTTCGATCCGCAGGATGAACGTGCCGTCCTTGCCGTGGGCGAGGAGCCAGTTGAACAGTGCCGTGCGGGCATTACCGACGTGAAGGTGGCCGGTGGGACTTGGCGCGAATCGTACTCGCATTACTTGGTAGACAGAAGCGCGACCGCATGCGCGGCGATCGCTTCTCCTCGACCGACGGCGTCGACGCCTTCGTTGGTCTTCCCCTTCACGCTGACACAATCGACGGGAATGGTGAGCGCCGACGCCAGCTGCGCACGGATATCGTCGATGTAGGGGGCGATCTTCGGTCGCTCGAGCACGACGGTCACGTCGACGTTGGTGACCTTGAGTCCTCGATGTTCGATCAACCGCGCCGAGTCGCGCAGCATCGGAATACTTGATGCCCCCTTCCAGCGAGGATCGGTGTCCGGATAATGCTGACCGACGTTCCCCTCGGCGGCGGCGCCGAGCACCGCGTCGATAACAGCATGACACACGACGTCGGCATCCGAATGACCGGTTGCCCCCTTCTCCGAAGGAACGGTCACACCACCAAGAATCAGCGGACGTCCCTCAACCAGGCGATGAAGATCGTACCCGGTTCCAATTCGCGCGATCGCAGGGGACGTGGTTGCCCGCCGCGCGGCATCGAGATCGCTCGCGTCGGTGATTTTCACGTTCGCTGGATCCCCCTCGACGACGTGGACGCGATGGCCGGCCCGCTCGGCGAGCATGGCTTCATCGGTCGCCTCGACGCCGCGACGGCCCATCGCCACCGCCGCGCTCAACACGTCGCGACGAAACGCCTGCGGCGTCTGCGCGAGGTAGATCGCGTCTCGCGGAATGGTCTCAGAGATGACCAGATGATCGCCGGCCCCCTCCACTCGCTTGACCGTGTCGCGCGCGGGAACGGCCACAATCGCGGCACCGTGTTCCAGCGCGGCATCGATCGCGCGCGAGATCAGCGCCGCCGACACGAACGGGCGCGCCGCGTCGTGGACCAGGACGACGTCGGAACCAGGGCTGACCCGATCGAACGCGTTGGCGACAGAGTCCTGCCGCCGCTGGCCGCCGGCAACGACTTGTACCGCCGCGGAAATCTCGCGCGTCATGCACTGCTCTGGTGATGCAGCCAACTCCGCCGGCAGCACGACGATGACATCGTCAACGCGATCGTGCACGGCAAACGCAGACACGCTGCGTTCGAGAATCGAGCGGCCACCGATATCGAGCAGCTGCTTTGGCACAGCCGCACCTAACCGGCGGCCTTCGCCGGCAGCCGCGATGATGGCGGTTACATGCATGGGAACGATCGCAGTGCTGCGATCAAACGATGATTATACCGCACGCGGCTGAGCCACCGGCGCAGCCGCCGGCTCGTCGACGCCGTGACGGATGACCGCGCGCACGTCTTCGGCAAACTCACGAGCCCGCTCTCGTGTAATGCCTGACGTCGACATCGGCCGGTGCACCGTTACCGTCACCTCTTCGGGGCAGACCATGATCTGCCCTTTCATCATGACGTAGCGGCTCCGCGCAATACTGACCGGTAGAACCGGCAGTGAACTATCAATGGCGAGAAGAAAAATCCCTCCCTTGAACCGCCCAACGCGACCGTCAGTGCTGCGCGTGCCTTCGGGAAAGACAATCACCGACCGAGCGGCGCGCACGAGGTTGGCCATCCGTTTCAGGATTCCTGCGCCAGGATTCTGGCGATCGAGGAGCAAGTGGCCGGTGCGCTGGAGATGCCATCCGAGAAAGGGAATACGCCCGAGCGACTCCTTGGCGACGATCCGCAGCTGCAGTGGCAAGGTCGCGAACACAATGGGAATGTCGTAGATGCTCTGGTGATTGGCCGCGACGACGTAACTCTGCGCTGGATCGATATTCTCCAGTCCGCCGGTGCGGACGCGAACACCTGTGGTCTTGAGAATCAGCCACGCCCACGCGCGGGCGCAGCGATGACCGAAATCACCGTGCCGATCGACGAGGGTCGAAAAGAGCGACGCCGTTCCCAGAACGATTGTGTAGAGCGAAACGGCGGGAATCAGGAAGAAGATCGTCCGCCACCAGTGATAGGGAGGAACCTTCACCTCTTACTTTGCCTGCGCCGCCTGTCCCGCCGCCGCTTGCGGCGTCGCCGCTGGATGCGCCGCCGGCGCCGCACCTTCAATATAGCGACCGAAGATCATCTTCCCGGCGGTGGTCTGCAGCACGCTGGTGACGACGATGTCTATGTTGCGGCTGATCATTCGCCGTGCGTTGTCGACAACCACCATGGTTCCATCGTCGAGATAGGCAACACCCTGGTTGTACTCCTTGCCTTCTTTGAGGATGAACACCTTCATGAACTCGCCTGGCAGCACGACCGGCTTGAGCGCGTTTGCCAACTCATTGATGTTGAGCACATCGACACCTCTGAGCTGCGCCACTTTTTTCAGATTGAAATCATTCGTGACGATCTTGCCTTGAAGCGTTCGGCCGAGCTCGATGAGCTTCAGGTCGACCTCGCGAATCTCGGGAAAGTCGACGTCCGAGATCATGACGTCGACCCCCGACATCTTTTGAATCTTCTGGAGGATGTCGAGTCCGCGGCGGCCGCGATTGCGCTTCATCGAGTCAGCCGAATCGGCGACGAGCTGCAGTTCCTTGAGAACGAATTGCGGAATGACGAGTGTGCCGTCGAGAAACCCCGTCTCGCACACATCCGCGATCCGGCCGTCGATGATGACGCTCGTGTCGAGGATGCGGTACCGCTTTTGTGGACCGGTGTTACGGAAGAGCGCCGCGACCCTCGCCGGCTCGAGCCACTCCCCTTTTCGGGCACCCATGACGATGCCGAGATAGGGGAAGACGAGCAGGATGAAGCTGTGGAGAAAGACGATGCGTCGGTCGCCGGTATCGGCCCAGAACAGCGCGGCGCCGATGGTCTTCGCCAGCCCGAGCCCGATGGCCCCTCCGATCAAGGCACCGAGCAGATCGGTCACCTCGGCCGAGCGAAGCCGTGACTCGATCCAGATGATCAGGACGCCCAGGGAAGCGCCGATCAGAGCCGTCAGGGTGACATTCACGCTGAACGGACGCGTAACGACCGCCGCGTAAGTGACCGCCAATATAAAAAGGACACGAACGAGTATGAACCAGACCATCGAACGCTCCGGGTATGAACTGAGGTCTATGATACTGCGGGGGTGACGGCGACTGCGCGGTCTAAAGACCGCGCCCTACCAGGGCGGGGTACGGTGGCGTAGGGCGGCGTCTCGAGACCCGGCCAGGGTATCTACCAATCAATCAGCGCGTCGAGCGCTTCCGAGACATTCCGGACCTGCACGATTTCGCAGGCGTCGGGGGCATCTTGAGGCGCGCAATTGCCCTGGGCCACGACGCAGCGCGTAAATCCCATTTGCGCCGCTTCGCGGACCCGTAAGGCTGCCTGGCTGACACCTCGCACTTCGCCGGCCAGACCAATCTCACCAAACACCGCGGTTGAGGCTTTGACCGGCCGATTGCGAATACTGGATGCGACCGCGGCCACGACTCCGAGGTCGGCCGCCGGCTCGTCGACCGCAATCCCGCCCGCGACGTTTACGAACACATCGTCTGCGGCAAGGTTCAAGCCTGCGCGCTTCTCGAGCACCGCCAGCAGCAACGACAACCGATTGTGATCGAGGCCGCTCGCCATGCGCCGAGCGTTGCCGTAGCTACTTGTACTCACGAGTGCCTGTATCTCGACCAGCATCGGCCGCGAACCTTCAACGCAACACAGAACCGCTGAACCCGAAGCGTTCGTCGGCCGTTCGGCGAGAAACAGCTTTGATGGGTTGGGAACCGCTTTCAGTCCTGTGCCGGTCATTTCGAAGACACCGACCTCGCTCACCGCGCCAAATCGATTCTTCACGGCGCGGACGACGCGATGCGCATGATGTTTCTCGCCCTCGAAGTACAAAACGGTGTCGACGATGTGCTCGAGCGCCTTCGGCCCGGCAATGTTGCCGTCCTTGGTGACGTGGCCGACTAAGAAGGTCGGAATGTTCTGACCTTTCGCGGCGAAGAGTAGCTGGGTTGCCGCTTCGCGAACCTGACCGATGCTGCCCGGCGCCGATTGAAATCGAAGCGAGAACACGGTCTGAATCGAGTCGACGATGATGAACGCCGGCTTGAGGCGAGCGATTTCTTCGAGAATGCGCTCGAGACAGGTCTCGGCAAGGATGTAGAGTGGCGCGCGCTCAACCGCGAGTCGCTCACCTCGCGACTTGATCTGGTGTTCGGACTCTTCTCCGGAGCTGTACAACACCGGCCCGAACGACTTCGCAAAATGCGCGGCCGCCTGCAGCAACAGCGTCGATTTTCCAATTCCAGGTTCGCCGCCGATGAGCACGAGCGATCCAGGAACGACACCTCCACCCAGCACGCGATCGAACTCATCGATCCCGGTCGTCAACCGCTCGGCGACGACCGTGTCGATATCGGCGTACAACTGCGGCCCGGCAGCGGCGGCGAGGCTGTACCGCTTCGCGGCTTCGGACGTGGGGACGACAGAGGTGTCCGCTGCGCGCTCCTCGACCAGCGAGTTCCACGCGCCGCACTCAGCGCAGCGCCCGAGCCACTTCTGCGACTGGGCGCCGCATTCTTGACAACTGAAAACTGTCTTCGCTTTCATTGAGTGATGTTAGCTGCCAGTTGCCAGCTGAGAGGTTCCCTAAACTTCAACACTACCAATCCGCTAAATGCGCGATTTCTGCACTGTCTGACTGGTAACGGGAGACTTCACGAATACACCCGTTCAATCCTCGCTCCGACACGGCACAGCAACTCGTACGGAATTGTGCCGATCGAGGCGGCGATTTCTCGCACATCGAGCGACTCGCGATCCTGCTGGCCGATGATGACGACCTCGTCACCCGGTGCAACCTCGGTGCCGGTCACGTCGATCATGGCCATGTCCATGCACACCGATCCGACGATCGGCGCGCGACGGCCGCGCACGAGCATGTAGCCTCGACCCGCTAACCGGCGATCGAGACCGTCGGCATACCCTGCGGGAACGACCGCGATCGTCCGCGGCGTCTCGACCGCCGAGTGCAGGCCATAACCTGTTGCTTCGCCCGGCCGCAGACCTTTCACATGCACGATACGACTATGGAGTGACAGGGCAGGTCGCAGCGGCAGCGTGGCCGCGAGCGGGGGCGGCACGATCCCGTAGAGCAGCAGCCCCGGACGAACGAAGTCATACCACACTCGCTCGTCGCGCAAAATTCCCGCACTATTCGCCGCATGCCGCAGCCGCGACCCGATACCGAAGTCCCGTAACTTCCCCCATGCAACTTCGAAGCGTTCGCGTTGCTGATTGAAGGCTGGGCTCTCCGGCTCGTCGGCCGTCGCGAAGTGCGTGTACACCGCATCGATCGACAGGTTGCGGCTCGACGCGACTTCAGGCAACGTCCGGCCGATGTTGTCGTGACGGAACCCCAGCCGGTTCATGCCGGTGTCGATCTTCAGATGACATTTCAGGATTGCCGAATGCTTCGCCGCCGCGGCCTGGAGCGCTCGTGCGGCCGAGGGCGTGGAGATGGTCGGCGTCAGATAGTGCTGAAAGACGCCATGAAGATCGCTGACGCCGAGGGCGCCAAACACGAGAATTGGGATGCGAACGCCGGCTCGCCGCAAGACGATGCCTTCCTCGATATCGGCGCACGCGAGCATCGCCGCGCCGGCCTGCTCGAGCGCGGGTCCCACCTCAGCCGCGCCGTGACCGTAGGCGTTCGCTTTGACGACGGCGATGATCCTTGGAACAGGTTTGTGAGTGGAACTGGCGAGAGAGTCGGAGATGGCGCGCAGGTTCGAACGAATCGCGTCAAGGTCAACGCGAGCAACCGTGGGACGAGTCAAGACGGTGTCACGCGGCTCCGTGCGCGAGATTCTCGAAGCGGGTGTGTTCCTTGATGAACGCGAGCTTCGCCGTCCCCACCGGGCCATTGCGCTGCTTGCCGATGATGATCTCGGCAACACCTTCAGCGCCCTCATTCGGCGCACCATCGGCATCGCGATACTGTTCTTCACGATAGATGAACATCACGACGTCAGCATCCTGCTCGAGCGCGCCCGATTCACGCAGGTCCGACAACTGTGGCCGATGGTCAGAGCGCGTTTCCGGCGCGCGGGACAACTGCGAGAGCGCGATGATCGGCACGTGAACTTCCTTCGCCAGGCCCTTGAGTGACCGTGAGATCGACGCCAGCTCCACCTGACGGCTCTCGAATCGTCCGCGGCCCTGCATCAACTGGATGTAATCGATGATCAGCAGATGCAGGCCGTGCTCCGCCTTCAGCCGGCGGGCTTTCGCGCGCATTTCGAGCACGCCGAGCGACGCGGTGTCGTCGATGAACACACGCGCTTCCGCCAGCGTGCCCAGCGCGTGCGACAACCGGCCGTAATCCTTCTCACTGAGAAACCCGCTGCGGAACCGGTGGGCGTCGATGCGCGCCTCGGATGTGAGCATGCGCATGAACAGCTGCTCCTTCGACATCTCGAGGCTGAAGAAGCCGACCGTCATGTCGGTCGACGTTCCGACATGCTGCGCGATGTTCAGGACGAAGCTGGTTTTTCCCATCGACGGCCGCGCCGCGACCAGGATCAGATCCGACGGCTGCAGCCCGGACGTCATCTCATCGAGATCGATGAACCCGGTCGGCACCCCGGTGACAAGCCCCTTGTGCTGTTGCAGCTTTTCAATCGTGTTGAAGCTGGTCTGCACCAGGTCGCGCAGCGGCACGAAGCCAGTGCGGATGCGGTCCTCGGCAATGGCAAAGATGGCGCGTTCGGCGCTGTCGAGGAGGAGATCCGGTTCCTCTTCCGCCTCGTAGGCATCGGCCAGTATCTTGTTGGCTGAATGAATCAGATTGCGAAGAGTTGATTTCTCTTTGACGATCTTCGCGTAGTACTCGACGTTGGCCGATCGGGGAACACCGTCGGCGAGCGCAGCGATATACGCCGGCCCGCCCACTTCATCCAGATCTCCGCGCCGCGACAACTCCTCCTTCAGGGTGACGAAATCAATGACGTCGCCCCGCTCGTTGAGCGCGACCATGCGATCGAAGATGCGCCGATGCGCGTCGCGGAAGAAGTCTCCCGCGTCGATCACCTCAGCGGCGACGTTGAAGGCGTCGTTGTGAATCAGAATCGCGCCGAGCACGGACTTTTCCGCGTCGAGATTGTGAGGAAGCGTCCGCGTCGGAGTAGCGAGGTCAGCCAAGTGGTGAAATGCAAAAAAGGCGCCGCGAAGATCATCGCGGCGCCTCGAAGTGTAACAGAGTCCTTCCGCCTGGAGGCGGAAGCGACAAGTTTTTTTTGGAAAGAATTTCTTCCTTACTTACTCTCCGGCACGACACTGACCTTGACCTGGGCTGTCACGTCTCTGTGGATCTTGATCGGCACGGTCACTTGACCAAGAGCCTTCAATGGGTCGGCGAGCACGATCTTGCGACGATCGACTTCGAAGCCCTTGGCCGCGAGTGCCGACGCGATATCGACCGTCGTCACCGATCCATAGAGCGTGTCGTTCTCGCCGACGCGCCGCGGGATCGCGATCTCGGCTTCCGCCAGTCGCGCGGCAAATGCCTCCGCCTGGCTCTTCTCTTCCAGCTCGCGCGCCTCCGCGTTCTTCCGTTCGCGCTCGATCTGACGTTTGTTGCCTTCGTTCACCGCGAGCGCAAGCTTGCGCGGCAGCAGGTAGTTGCGGGCGTACCCCGCGGCGACCTTGACGATGTCGCCGCGGCGCCCCAGATGTTCGACGTGTTCTCTAAGGATTACTTCCATGATGTCGTCCTAATCGGTCACGTACGGGATCAGCGCGAGCTGACGCGCACGCTTGATCGCAACCTGCAGTTTGCGCTGGTGCAGCGCGCATGTCCCTGAGATCCGTCGCGGCTGGATCTTGCCGCGTTCCGGCAGAAACGGCGCCAGCAGCCGCACATCCTTGTAATTGATGTAGTCGATCTTCTCCGCGCAGAACTTGCACACGCGGCGACGTCGGAAAAAGCCACGGCGCGGCGAATCGGCGCCGCCCTTGCCGTCCTTCTTGTCTCCGCCGCGTCCGCCGCGGCCCCCTCGCTCTTCCCTCATCGCTGGACCTCCAAACCTTCCATGTCGTCCTGAGAATCGGCATCGCCACGTCCTTCACCAGGCTGGCGCTCGGGTGGCAGGCCGCGGGCAACGCGCCGGCGCGCGGAAAACGTCTTGCGCGCTTCGCTCGTCCGCTGCGCAACCCGCAGCTCCTCGTCGACCCGCACGATGAGATGCCGGATGACCTGATCGATCACGCGCAGGCGTCGGTCGATTTCCTTCATCAGCTCTCCCGAGCCGCTGATGGTTTCGACCACGTAGGTGCCCTCGCGGTGGTGACCAATGTCGTACGCGAGCCGCTTACGGCCCCAGTTTTCCGTCTTGTCGAGCGTGCCGTTGAAGCGCTGGACGATCTGCTCGATTTGCGTGTGCAGATCGGCGACTCCCTGTTCGCTCGCCTCGGGTGTGACGATGTAGACGAGCTCGTACTGTCGTGTGGTGCTCATGTGTCTCCTTATGGACTATGCGGTCCAACTTCGCTCCGCTTTCAGCGGGGCTGCGGTGGACAAGGAGAAGATAGGTTGTCTATTCCCCGTCTTCTTTCCTGTTGAACCTGTTCATCACTGGCACGATGCCATCGGTGACGAACAGTTCGGCGGCGTCCGCGGCGCGGCCCGTCGCCTCGGCGATGTCGTCCCGCTCCTCTGGTTCGAACTTCGCCAGCACGTGATCCGCGAATCCACCCGGACGATCGCCGCGTCCGATCCCAACTCGCAGCCGTGCAAACTCTTCTGTCCCAAGCGCGCTGATGATCGACTTCAGGCCGTTATGGCCGCCGGCCGATCCGGAAGGCCGCGCCCTGAGCCTTCCCAGTTCCAGATAAACGTCGTCGACGATGACGAACATGTCTGGAAGCTCGATCTTGTAAAACCGCAGCAGCTCGCCGACGGCGATGCCGCTCAGGTTCATGAACGTCAGCGGTTTGGCGATAATCGCGGACGCCGCGCGCCACCTGGCCTGCAATCCTTCCGTCGGCGCTGACTCCCACTCGAGTCGATGCCGCTCGGCGACCAGGTCGACCACTTCGAAGCCGACGTTGTGCCGGGTGTCGGCGTACTTGCGGCCAGGATTGCCTAATCCGACAACGAGCTTCATCCACTTCGCGCGGGCCGCAGGCGCTTCTATTTCTTCTCTTTCGCGGTCGCAGCCTCTTCCTCAGGCTTGTCGACCTTACCCTTCTTGATAACCTCGGGTTCGGCCGGTCCAGCAGTCGCAGCCGCGGCCGCAGCATCCGCCGGTGCCGGCTCTTCCTCGGCGCGCATCGTGACGACGTGGACGATCATCATGTCGGCGTCGCTTGTCGCCTTCCACTTCGCGCCTTCGGTCTGCAGGTCGCGCACGCGCACGCCTTCGTGCAGCATCAGTTCGCTGATATCGACGGTGATGTTCTCCGGGATATCGCCCGGCAGCACTTCGATCTCGATCTCACGATTGACGAAGTCGACGATGCCGCCCTGTTGCTTGACGCCCTTCGCTTCACCCTTCAGCACGATTGGGACCGTGACGGTGATCGTCTTGTCCATCGCCACCTGGTAGAAGTCGGCATGCAGCAACTTGTGATCGATGGGATCGACCTGGTACTCCTTCACGAGCACCCGCGTATTGCCGCCATCGATCTGCAGCCCGATGAGCGTGTTGACGCCCGACTCGGAGTGCAGGATGCGCATCAGTGTTTTCGGATCGACGGCAATCTCGACCGCCTTGCCCTTCTCGGCGCCATACACGACGGCAGGAATTCGTCCAGTTGCGCGCAATCGCCGCGCCTCGTTCTTGCCGCGTCCGTCACGTTTTTCTGCTTGTAATGTTGCGTCCATAAATCAGCTACCAGCTCCCAGCTTCCAGCTTCCAGCTTCCAGCGTCCAGCTTCAAACAAACAGCGAAGAGACCGACGTCTCCTCATGAATGCTCCGGATCGCCTGGCCGAGAAGCCTGGCCACCGAGAGCACCTTGATCTTGCTGCACCGCGCACGATCACCACTCAGCGGGATCGTGTTGGTGATGATCACCTGATCGATCGGCGCCGCCTCGAGTCGCGCAATCGCTGGACCCGACAGGACACCGTGCACGGCGCACGCCAGCACGCGCTGCGCGCCATTGTCCTTCAGCGCCTGCGCCGCCTTCACGATGGTTCCGGCCGTATCGATGATGTCGTCCTGAATGATGCACGTCTGCCCGGTGACATCGCCGACCACGTTCATCACTTCCGCCGTCCCGTCGTCGCTGCGCCGTTTGTCGATAATCGCCAGGTCGGCATCCAGCCGCTTGGCATACGCGCGAGCACGCTCGGCACCTCCGGCGTCGGGCGACACGATCGTCAGGTTCGGAAACGCGAGCCGTGAACAGTAATCGATGATCACCGGCGCGGCGAACAGGTGATCGACCGGAATGTCAAAGAACCCCTGGATCTGCGCCTTGTGCAGATCCATCGTGAGCACGCGATTGGCACCGGCCGCGCTCAGCAGGTTGGCCACGAGCTTGGCCGAAATCGGCACCCGCGGCTTGTCCTTGCGATCCTGTCGCGCGTAACCGTAGTACGGAATCACCGCCGTGATGCGCGACGCCGACGAGCGGCGAAACGCATCAATCATCACGCACAGCTCCATGATGCTGCGGTCGACGTCCGCGCACGTGGGCTGGACGACGAACACATCCGTGCCACGGATGTTCTCGTCGATCTGGAACGAGCACTCCGTGTCGGGGAACCGCTGGAGCCGCGCGTGCCCCATCGACACCCCGAGAAACTCCGCAATCTCGTGGGCGAGCGCCGGGTGCGCGCTTCCAGAAAACAATTTGAGCTGGCCGCCGTTCATCGGAGCAGCATCTCAGCCATCATCATCGATGTGGTTGGGGCGGGAGGATTCGAACCTCCGAATACGGGATCCAAAGTCCCGCGCCTTACCGCTTGGCCACGCCCCAGCGCGGCTCGTGGCGCGGACCCCGTACCTGCGCCTCCGAGATTGCCCACCCGGGACTCTACGCCGAATGGCGCGAAGCGCAGCCTCAAGGCGCAGCCGCCAGGCCTGTCCGCAAGAGGTTAAGTGTAGCCGGTTTCAGGGCTTCTTGGCAACGGGACGGGCGCGCCGTTCGTACTCCGCGCGCGTGATCGTGCGTGTCAGCATCGCTCGATTCCCCGCTTTCGACAAGGGCTTGATGAGACGCGCCGCGGCAGCTCGACTGCGAAACAGGCCGAAAACCGCCGATCCACTGCCGGACATCGCCGCCGCAACGGCACCAGCCTCACGGAGTGTTGCTTTCAGTCCGGTGATTTCGGGATGACGCCGCACGACCGGGGGCTCGAGATCGTTGATCATCTGCGCCGCCCTCGTCGGCCACGGCACAGGCAAGAGCTGAAGTTCCCGCGGTTCCTTCAGTCCCGCCGCCCGGTCATCGTCGTACCAGGAATACGCCTCGGCCGTCGAGACGCCGAACGGCGGGCGAACAATCACGATCCAATGAGTCGGTAAGTCGACGAGAGGGTAAATCTCCTCGCCGAGACCAAGTCCAAGCGCAGTTCCTCCAGACAGAAAGAACGAGACGTCCGCACCAATCGAGGTCCCGACTTCGCGCAAGAGCGTGATGGGCGCGCCGCCCCACAGACGCGCAAGCGCCAGAAGCGCGGCCGCGGCGTCCGCACTGCCGCCACCCAGTCCTGCCTGCAGGGGAATACGCTTGTCGATCTTCACGGCAACATCGCGTGGCGTCCCGGTCCGTCCCAGCGCCTTCCACAATCGAGAGGCTGCCTGCGACACGAGATTGGTGTCGTCGAGAGGAACGCCGGCCATTCGGCATTTCACAGTGAAGGGACCGGCGCGCTGCGTCCAGGTCAGTGTGTCGTGCAGCTCGATGGCCTGAAACACGGTCCTCAGTTCGTGAAATCCGTCGGGACGCGTGCCGAGGACGCGGAGATCGAGATTGACCTTCGCATGCGCGCGGGTGACGAGCGTGCGAGGCGCTCGAGTCACGCCCCTTTCGCCTCGGCGCCAAGTGGTCCCACCCTGCGCAGTTCCTCGAGCGTCAGAGGTTGGGCACCGTCCGGGATTGCAAGCTTGAATACCGCCGGATCGATCGGCGTGTTCACCTCGAGCTGCGACATGCGGAGCGTGATGTCGGCGTCGGTGCCGTTTGCGGTTTTCATCACGAGCCGCAATCGTTGCGCACGGCCGCCGGCAAAATCATCGTAGTAGATCGTGAGCGGGCCACGCTCGGCGGCGACTTCCTGCCATCTCCCTTCGATCATTCGCAACCAGACTTTTGCGGCGCCCGCATCGACAGCCGCCCACCCGTTTCCGAATGTTCGTCCGTCGCTCACCGACCCGACGTACGAGGCGCATCCACCCAGAGCGATCAGCAATTCGTCGGGCGCGATCCGGATGCCGGTGAGCGCCTCGATGATCTCGACAGGCGCAGCGCCGCGGAGATAGCGACCATCGCGAGGCAGCACCAGCGTCGAACCTCCATCGGCGGCCGAGAGCACGAAGAATGGCTTGCCAAATGGCGCCATACCTTCGAGCGCGATGCGATCGGGCCGCGCGATTCCGGCATCAAGGCGTCCGCGCAGCTTCTGTCGTCCCGCGCGACCGCTCATCGAGAGGACGGCGGTCAAACTCGTGAGGTTGTGACACGGTTCGGTGGCCTGGCCGTACGCAGCCGCGAATTCAGGAAATGGAGAGCCGGTGCCCGACGGCAGCTTCACTTCTGCACTGCGGCCGCAGGAGAGCGTGATGAGCGATGCGATCCCAACGCAGAGAACGAGGCTGGGCGGGGTTTTTACACCCCGACGCTTAGCGCTTGACGCGAGCACGCGCGTCACGCACCTTCTTTTCAATTTTGGCGCGATCGATCGAGTCGCCATCGCCGGCGAGCGAACGTTCAAAGGCCGCGACTGCGTCTTCGTACCGCTCCTGCTTGAATCGGAGATCGCCGAGATGTTCGTTCACCGTCGAGCTCGTCGGCAGCCGCTCAGCGGCCTGCGTCAACGGAGCGTCGGCCAGGTCCAGCTTGCCCTGGCGGAAATAGGCCCACCCGAGACTGTCGAGGAACGATGGATTCGCTGGCTCGACCTTGAGCGCGCGCTGCACGAGATCGACCGCCTCGTCGAGTCGCTGCCCACGATCGGCAAGCATGTAGCCGAGTGAATTCAGCGCGTTCGCATCTTGCGGATCTTTCGAGAGGACGCCGCGAAGGGCACGTTCGGCGTCTGCGAGGCGTCCGGCACGCTCGAGCAGGCTCGCATATTCGTAGACCAGCGAACCATCTTTCGCCGCTCGATTCATTACCAGCTCGAATGCCGTAATCGCCTGATCGTACTGTCCGCGATCACGAAGGACCAGCGCTTCGAGGTAACCGCCCCGCGCATCGTTCGGATACGTGCTCTTCAGCTTCTGCACCGTCGCTGTCGCGCCATCGAAATCCTTGAGCGCGCGTTGTGCCTGACCGAGCATGTAGAGCGCGACGGCATCGGGCGAGGCCGACTTCTTGATCGAGGTTTGCAGAATGTCTCGCGCCTCAGCCGCCTTGCCGGCGTTGATCAGCGCCGCCGCGCGCTGCGTCGAGACATCGATGCGACTGTTGACGGCCGCTGCGCGAGCGTAGGCGTCAGCGGCTTCGGGATATCGCCGGTCCCGTTCGTAGAGTTCCGCCAGGCGCAGCGCCGCGCGATAGAACGTCGGGTTGTTCTCGAGCGTCTTTTCGAGCGTTTCAATCTGATCGTGGTTCTGCCCCGCGCCGTCCTGTGCGGCGGCGAGTAGCATCGCCGCCTCGGGGTACTCGGGCTGGTCCTCGACGACTTTCCGAAGACTGGATATGGCTTTGGAGTATTCGCGCGCTGTGAGATACAGCCGCCCCAGAGTCAATTCGAGGTTGACATCGAAACCGGTATCGCGGCGGCTCTTCTCGAGAGCTGAAATCGCACGCGGCGCGTATCGCGACGGATCATCGCCCGGCCGAAGCGGACGACGCTGCTCACTCAACGCACCGTAGATGGTGCCGATAATCTTGTTCGCTTCGCGGTTGGCCGGATCGCGTTCCAGTGCGGCTTCCGCCGTATCGAGGGCTTCACGCAGGCGATCCTGCCTCGCGTAGAGGGCCGCGAGCTCCGCCCGAATCTCAGCCGACTGGGGTGCGAGCGCGATCGCCTTCTGGTGCGAGGCGATGGCTTCGTCAATCTTGTCGAGTTCCTCGAGATGGCGGCCCATCATGAAGTAGTAGGCCGCCGAAGGCTCTGATGATGGCGGGGACGGCCGTTGCGCGGGCGACGCGGATGCGCTCCCGGCAAACAGGATCGACGTCACGAGGATGAAAAACGGCCGCATCTGACTGATTATAATGGCCTCGGCATGGGGCAATCTTCAATCTTCAATGTGCAAAGTGCCATGCTCGATGCTGAAGTTATCGAACGTTGCGAATTTGAGCATTAAAAACATTGAACATTGAGCATTGGACATTCAACATTGGAGCAACGATGCCCGTCGATCCTGAATTGCTGGAAATCCTGGCCTGTCCCAACTGCAAGACGAAGGTCGACCTTGTCAAGAACGGCGCCGCGCTGAAGTGCAACAAATGCAAGCGCGTGTATCCGATCAAAGACGACATTCCCGTCATGTTGATTGACGAAGCGACCATAGAACCTTGAGACATTGAAAATTCTTTTGATTCGTCTTCGCCTGATCGGCGACGTGGTCTTTACGACGCCGCTCCTCCGGGCGTTGAAGCGCGCGTTTCCACGCGCGCATCTGACGTATCTGGTCGAACCGCAGGCGCTTCCGGTGGTTCGAGAGAATCCGCATCTGGACGAAGTCATCGTTGCGCCGCGCCGATCCGGCCTGGGCCGAATCGCCGACGACCTCCGGCTCGCCGGGCGCCTTCGGCGTGAACGATACGATATCGTCATCGATCTGCACGGTGGACCACGAAGCGCCTGGCTGGCGTGGCTGTCGAGGGCGCCCGTACGAATCGGATACGAAATCCCCGGGCGGACGTGGATGTATACCCGTGCGGTTGCCCGGCCGCGTACGCTGCGGCAGCGGCACTCGGTCCTCAATCAATGGGATCTGCTGGAGGCCATCGAGGGCTGGCCGGAAGGCGCACCATCTCCAGAGCGCGACGCGGTGGAGATGGCAATCGACGCAGATGCTGATACGCGCGTCGCCCGCCGCCTCGAAGCGGCGGGGATCACAGGTTCGCACGAGCTCGTGGTGGTTCACGTCAGCGCGGGGAACCCGTTCCGGCGATGGCCCGAACCGGCCTTCACGTCGCTCGTCTCCGGCCTGGCCTCTGGCTCGCCGGCGCGGCGCATTGTGTTGAGCTCGGGTCCTTCGGATCGGGACGCGGCGGCGCGAATCGGGGCGGCCGCGCGGCAATCGTTGGGTCCGGCCGCGAATCGGGTACTCGAGATCGGAGAGTTCGATCTCGCGGAGCTCCGGGCGCTGATCGGGCGCAGCCGGCTGTTCATTGGCGGCGATTCCGGCCCCCTACATATTGCGGCCACCACATCGACCCCAATAGTGGGAATATATGGACCTACGGAACCTGCACGGTCGGCCCCGTGGCGAGACCCGCGGTTCCCGACCGAATCGGTGGACGTCGCGGGGCTGCCCTGCCGGCCCTGCGATCAGCGTGTTTGTGAGCCTGGCGATTTTCGATGTCTAACTACGTTGAAGCCCGAAGACGTCCTTTCGGCGGCGACACGCGCAATGAACGCTCGGGGCTGACCGTCGCCGGCAACCCGGCCGAAGGGCTCGAACGGGCGGCTTATTACGCGCTGCTCGGATTCGTCGCGCTGCTGCCGTTTTCGATTTTTGGGTCGGAACTGCTGCTCACCATTACCGGCCTTCTCTGGCTCACGCTGGTGGTGCGCGGTCACGAACGGTTCGAAGCGCCGGGCATGTTCTGGCCGCTCGCGGCGTACGCCGGCGCGACGCTGGTCGCGTCGTTGTTCTCCGTCGATCCAGAGACCAGCTTCATCGACTGCAAGCAGCTGCTGCTCTTCTCGATCGTTCCAATCGCCTATCGTCTGCTCCCGGGACGTCGCGCCCTCACCGTCGTCGACGTGATCATTACCGTCGGCGCCATCAGCGCGGTCATTGGCGTCGTGCAGTTCGGGATCCTCGAGTTCGACTCGCTCGGCCAGCGTCCGCGTGGGCTGCTTGGCATGTACATGACCTACTCCGGGCAGTTGATGCTGATCGCGTGCACGGCGGCAGCGCGTGTCCTGTTCCGCAAAGACGACCGGCTGTGGACCGCGCTCGTCATGCCGGCATTGATCGCCGCCCTCGCCGCGACGCTCAGCCGCAACGCGTGGGTGGGCGCCTGCGTCGGGATTGGTCTCCTGTTCATCATCCGCGACTTTCGGCTGTTCGCGCTCGTCCCGGTGGCGCTCGCGGGGTTCATCGCTTTCGCGCCCGCACAGATGACCGATCGGCTCTACTCCTCGTTCCGCGTCAAGCATCTGCGACACGACACGGCGGCAACGGAAGCGAGCCTGCTGTCGAATCGCGATCGATTGGCGATGATTCGATCAGGATTCCGGATCATCAAGAAGGACCCACTGACCGGCGTTGGGCCGGACATGGTGGTCAGCGTCTACGCGTCGTACCGCGATCCGAATGCCGTGCAACAGCTGAACTCACATCTGCACAATGTCCCGCTGCAGATCGCGGCCGAACGCGGACTTCCGGCGCTGGCCATCTGGCTGTGGTTCATCGTCATGCTCATTCGCGACTTCGTGAAGAACCGGATGAAGGCCGATCCCTCGCTCGCCTACGGCGCGCTGGCCGTCACGGTCGCGATGATCGCGGCCGGCATGTTCGAATACAATTTCGGCGACTCCGAATTCCTGATGCTCTTCCTCGTGCTGGTGACGCTCCCCTATGCTGCCACGCGCAGCACACCCGCGTCGCCGCCGGCATGACGGTCGCTTTCGATCTCCTCTCGCGTCTGCAGGGCCGAAGCCTCGTCGTCGTTGGCGACTTGATGCTCGATCACTTCGTCGTCGGCGGTGTCGATCGCATTTCGCCAGAAGCCCCAGTGCCGGTCGTGCGCTTCGACCACGACAGCTTCCGCCTGGGCGGCGCCGCCAACGTTGCGCACAACGCCGCCGCGCTCGGCGCGCGCGTTCACCTTGTCGGGATCATCGGAAACGACGATGCCGGTGAAATGATTCGATCCGAGCTGGCAAAGCTGGGCATTGATTCATCTGGGATCGTTTCCGACGGCGGCCGCCGGACGACGCGCAAGCTTCGCATCGTGACGTCGCGCAATCAGCAGGTGGCGCGGATTGATTACGAGGACGATCGCGAAGTTGACGGCGATGTCGAAGCGACGATCGTCTCTCGCATCGAGCAGCTGTCAACAGCGGCCGACGCGATCCTCATCTCCGATTATCTGAAAGGCGCGGTCTCACGCGGCGTTGCCGCTGGTGCGATCAAGGCGGCACGGGGCCGCAGGATCCCGCTGCTCGTCGATCCCAAGGTTCCCCACATCGACTATTACGCCGGCGCGACGGTGATTACGCCGAATCACCACGAGGCCGAGGCCGTCGCCCACATGCGGATTCGCACCAGCGAGGAAGCTCTCGCAGCCGCCCGTCGCTTTCGGGAACGAGCCCACTGCGATTGCGTTCTGATCACACGCGGAGAGCATGGGATGACGCTGCTCGCGGCGGATGGCGAAGCAGAACTGCCCGCCGAAGCACGGGAGGTCGCTGACGTGACCGGCGCGGGCGACACCGTCGTGGCTACCATGGCTCTGGCACTCGCCGCCGGCGCATCAACCCTCGATGCGGCGCGGCTCGCGAACCGGGCGGCGAGCGTGGTGGTTGGGAAATTCGGACCGGCGACAGTGTCGATTGGCGAGTTATCCGCAGGCTAGGGCTCAATCAACGACATTCGCAGTCACTCTGCGATCGCGTCTTAAGATCACAGACATAAGGAGAACGGAGAAGGGAGGAACAAACACAAATGATCCTCCATTCTCCTGTGTGTCTCTCCGCCGTGATCGCCGCGTGACAGTGAAGGCTGTTGATTTGTGCGAGCCGCACCAAAATCTCGATTCGTGCGGTCGCGTTCGATCATCAACGGCGGTCACACTCACGCCGGCATCAATCGCCCAAG
>Ga0111538_10003427_pt1 | contig 22161 bp, 14 predicted proteins | sample SoiMethybrSBSTD1_FD_79669 | JGI IMG/M metagenome (GOLD analysis project Ga0111538, IMG submission 79669) | Bulk soil microbial communities from a Populus tree surrounding site in Tennessee, USA - Soil MetaG P. TD hybrid SBSTD1 (version 2)... | ecosystem: Environmental > Terrestrial > Soil >...
CCCCGGCACTGCCCTACGAGGGTGCCGTTGAGCGTCCAGGTGCCGGCAACGAGGGAATGCTTCTGGATGCCGGTCGTGGCACCCGTGTCGTCGCAAACGTAGACCGTATCGTTGCCCGCCACGCCGGCATCGAGGTCGGCGAAGGCGAACTGGTACGGCGAGCCTGTCGCCGGGAAACCCGGAAGATTGGTGATCGTCTGGCCAGAAGTCGTGGGGGTACCGGTGCCGACCGTGGCGACGCGCGTCGTCCCGGAACTGGCGGATATATAGAGCTGGCCGGCCGTGACGACCGTGGCGCGGAGATTGACGGGGGACGTCGAGAGTTGCGTCGAGGTGCCGACGGTGCCGAAGGTCGTGTAGCGCGATCCGCCGATAGATCCGGTGACCCAGATATCGACACCGTTGGTCGACGCGGCGCCGCGCGGGTTGCCGCCGCTGGCGAAGTCGGAGAGTGCCGTCGAGGTATCGACGCTGCCCGTCCCATCGGCTCGCCCCACGACTCGGTTGATCGTGGTCCCAATCGTCCCGCCTACGGACACCGTTCCGAGGGGGGCGTCGTAGCCCGCCAGCAGGATGTAGTTGCCATCGGCCGAGCGCGTGAGCAGGCCTTCGCTCGTGGCGGTGCCCGCCGCCGTGAGCTGGCGATTCGAGCCACTGACCGCCGTCGGCAACGGAATGCTCTGGACCAAGGCGCCCGCGGTCGTGTACTCGTCCAGGAATACCGCGGTCGCATTGGCGGTAAGCGCAGCCGACCCATCCCCCACCCGATAGATCACCAGGTTCCCCGGCGTGAAGGCCGCGGCAAGCGCGCCCCAGGAGAAGACGGCGGCAAATACGGTGGCGGCCAGCGATGCGAGGCGGCAGGATGAACGCACGGGTGAGCTCCTGGGGGACTGCGGACGGCGAATGGCGGCTAGCATGAACGAGTTTTGCCCAGCCAGTAAAGCCTTCGCGATGAAGTAGACTTTCAGGACTATGGATCTCACCGCGCACCTGAGGCAGCACTTCGACGAGGGCATCGACCTGCGCCGCAAGATGGCCGAAACCATGCCGGCCGCGATCGCGCGCGCGGGCACGGCGCTCGCCGAAGCACTGAAAGGTGGCCGCAAGGCCTTGGCCTGCGGCAACGGCGGCTCGGCGGCGGACAGCCAGCACTTCGCGGCCGAGATCGTCGGCCGCTTCGAGCGGGAGCGCCCGGGCATGCCGGCCATCGCGCTGACCGTCGACACCTCGGCCATCACCGCGATCGCCAACGACTACGACTGGAACCGCGTTTTCTCCAAGCAGGTCGAAGCGCTGGGGCAACCCGGCGACGTCCTGCTCGGCATCTCGACCTCGGGCAACTCGAAAAACGTCATCGAGGCGATCAGGGCGGCGCACGCAAGGAACATGGTGGTGATCGCGCTCACCGGGCGCGACGGGGGCGAGATGGCGAAGATGCTCAAGCCCACCGACCACCACCTCAACGTGGCGCACCCACGCACCATGCGGGTCCAGGAGATCCACCTCCTCGCGATCCACTGCCTGTGCGAGGTCGTCGACAACGTCATTTTCGGAGAGAAACGATGATGCGAAGAATCGCCGCCGCCGCCGCGCTCGTGGTCGCGGCCGGTTTCCTGCAGAGCTGCGCCCCGCTGGCGGTCACCGCCGCCGCCGGTGGCGCGATGATGGCGACCGACCGGCGGCCTGCCGGCATCTACATCGAGGACGAGAGCATCGAGTGGCGCGTGTTCGCACGCCTGCGCGAGGGCTTCCCGGGCTCGCACATCAACGCCACCAGCTACAACCGGCGCGTGCTGCTCACGGGCGAGGCGCCCACCGAGGAGATGAAGAAGCAGGCCGAGGATGCGGTGAAAGGCTTGCTCAACGTGAAGGAAGTCGTGAACGAGCTCAAGGTCGCGGGCGCGTCCTCGCTCGCCGGGCGCGGCAACGACGCGCTCATCACCTCGAACGTGAAGGCGCTGATGGTGAACAACGACAAGAAGTTCTCGGTGATGCACATCAAGGTGCTCACCGAGGCGAACGTGGTCTACCTCATGGGCATGGTCTCGTCCGCGGAGGGCGAGGCTGCCGCGGAGGTCGCGCGCCGCGCCCAGGGGGTGAGCCGGGTGGTGAAGGTGTTCGAGTACACCAACTGAGATGGCGGCGGCGCCGGGATACGAACAGAAGATCGCCGACCCGGTCTCCTTCGCCCGGCGGGCGGCGATGCTGCCGAAGCCCGTCGTCTTCACCAACGGGGTGTTCGACATCCTGCATCGGGGCCACGTGACCTACCTGGCGGAAGCGCGCGCGCTCGGCGCGAGCCTGGTGGTCGCCCTCAACTCCGACGCCTCGGTGCGCCGCCTCGGCAAGGGCGACGACCGGCCGATCAACACGCTCGCCGACCGCGCCGCCGTCATCGCCGCGCTGGAGAGCGTGTCGCTGGTGACGTGGTTCGACGAGGACACGCCGATCGCCCGCATCCTGCAGTGCCATCCCGACCACCTCGTGAAAGGCGGCGACTGGTCGCCCGACAAGATCGTGGGCGCGGCGGAGGTGAAGGGCTGGGGCGGCCAGGTGCACTCCATACCCTTTCGGCACGAGCGCTCGACCACGACCCTGCTCGCGAAGATCCGCTCGTGAACGACCTCTCGGTTCCGCGCGACCTCGTGGCGCGCCTCAAGTCCATCGTCGGCGACCGCGGCATCGTGGACCCGGCGGAGACGAGACCCTACGAGAGCGACTGGCGCGACCAGTACCACGGGCGCGCCGCGGCGGTCGTGCGGCCGGCGAGCACCGAAGAAGTCTCGCGCGTGGTGAAGCTGCTCTCGGACCTGCGCATCCCGATCGTCCCCCAGGGTGGCAACACCAGCCTTTGCGGCGCCTCGGTGCCGGACGCCTCGGGCACGCAAGTGGTCGTGAACCTGTCGCGGATGAACAAGGTGCGCGCCGTCGACCCCGAGAACAACACGATGACCGTCGAGGCGGGCTGCGTTCTCGCCACGCTGCAGGATGTCGCCGGGAAGCACGGGCGGCTCTTCCCGCTGTCGCTCGGCGCGCAGGGAAGCTGCGAGATCGGCGGCAACCTCTCCACCAACGCGGGCGGCACGGGCGTACTGCGCTACGGCAACACGCGCGAGCTGGTGCTGGGGCTCGAGGTCGTGCTGCCCGACGGGCGCATCTGGGATGGGCTCCGCGGGCTGCGCAAGGACAACACCGGGTACGACCTCAAGCACCTCTTCGTCGGCGCCGAAGGCACGCTCGGCATCATCACGGCGGCGGTGCTCAAGCTCTTCCCGCTGCCGCGCTCGTACGCGACGGCGTTCGTCGCCGTCGAGAGTCCCGCTGCCGCCGTGAAGCTGCTCTCGCACCTGCGCACCCGCTGCGGCGAACGCATCACCGGCTTCGAGCTCCTCGCGCGCATTTGCCTCGACCTCGTGATCAGGCACATCCCGGGTTCGCGCGATCCGCTGCCGGCGAAGCACCCGTGGTACGTGCTCGTGGAGCTGTCCGACAGCACCGAAGGCGGCGCGCTCGACACGCTGCTGGAGGAAGCGCTCGGCTCCGCGGCCGAGGAAGGCATCGTGCAGGACGGGGCGCTCGCCGCGAGCGGCACGCAGCGCAACGAGTTCTGGGCCCTGCGCGAGAACGTCTCCGAGGCGCAGAAGGTGGACGGCGCCTCGATCAAGCACGACGTGTCCGTGCCGGTGAGCCAGGTGCCGAAGCTGATCGAGCGCGCCGATGCCGAGCTCGCCCGCCGCTATCCCGACATCCGCATCGTCGCCTTCGGCCACGTCGGCGACGGCAACATCCACTACAACTGCTCCAAGGCCGAGCGCCAGGAAGCCCAGGCGTTCTTCGCCCAGGCAGCGGACGTGAACCACGTGGTCTATGAAGTGGTGCGCTCCCTCGGCGGCTCGATCAGCGCCGAGCACGGCCTGGGACAGCTCAAGCGCGAGGAGATCAAGGAGTACAAGGGCGCGCTCGAGCTGGAGATGATGCGGTCGGTCAAGAAGGCGCTCGACCCGCACGGGCTGATGAATCCGGGGAAGGTCTTGTAGCCGGCATGCGCGCGCACGCCTGCCTGGCCTTCGCCGGGGCGCTGCTTGCCGCATGGGATACGAGCGCGCAGCCGGGCGGCCCGGTGGATGCGGCGGTGAAACACATCGAGGCGCTCTACGCCCATCGCTGCACCGACGCGTGGGCTTCGTTCTCGAAGGCGACCCAGGACCGCATCCGCAACGAGGTGCATCGCCGCGAGCGCGAGCGCGCCGGGGCGCCGCTCGGGGAGAAGGTCGAGGAGCAGCACTGCGGAAAGTCCGGCCGGCTGAAGCGCGGGAGTCCGAGGCTCGTGAGCTCCCACGGCGACGAGGCCACGGTGACGCTGGTGATCATCGACCGCATCTCCAGGCGCCGCTACGACTACTTCCCGCCCGAGAGCGAGCTGACCGAGACGCTGAGGCTCGTGCGTGAAGGTGGCGCCTGGAAGGTCGACCTGCCGCGGCCGCACGAGGAAAAGGCCCTCAGGACGCTGGTCGAGATCGGCAAGGTGGATGTCTTCGTCGGACACTATGCCCCCGGCCTGCACCAGAGGCTCGAGGCGACGATGGTCACGCGCGCGCCGCGCGCGGCGCTGGATGCGGTGCTACGCGACCCCCAGGCATGGGCGCTGGCGCTGCCCTCGTTCCGCGCCATCGAGCCGCTGGAGAGCAAGGGCGATGCCCAACGCGTGCTGCTCACGTTCGCGGAGCCTGCGCGGCCGGTGGCTTTCATCACGAGCATGAGCCAGCCGCGGGATCCGACGGAGCAGATCACGCGAGGCTGGAACATCGAGCACGACCTCCAGACCGCGCCCTACATGAGGGGCCGGTGGGACATCACGTCCAACCAGGACGGCACCGCGCGCGTGAAGCTCACGCTGGTGATCAACCCGCAGCGCTGGCCCGAAGGACACTTCAGCGCCGAGCGCCTCGGCAATGCGGTGGTGGACCTCGAGAAGGCCGCGGCCGAGCGCAGTGGGCGCTCGTCCGTGGAGGAGGTGAAGCTCATCGGCGAGAGTGGTCCGCGGAAAGCCGATGTCCCAGGTCCCAAGGGGCCGGCGCCGCTGCTCAAGGTCGGCCAGGTGAGGGTTTCCATCCGTCCGCCCCCGGAGCCGGGAAAGTTGTTGATCCTCGAGGCGACGGCAAACTCGAAGGTCGACCGGGATGCCCTCGAGGCCGTGCTGCGGGATCCGAGGGGTTGGGCGGCGGTGCTGCCGTCCTTCAAGGCCATCGAGCCCGGGGAACAGGTGGGTCCCCTCGGCAAGGCGGAGCTCACTTTCGCGCCGCCGTCCGTCCCGATTCCGATCAGGATTCAGCGCGCCGGGAAGCCGAACAATCCCAAGGTCCCCTTCACGACGCTCATCTGGTATGCCGAGGGGGAGCACAAGGCGCCGGTGTACATGAGGGGCGAGTGGTACCTGACGCCGAACGGGGACGAGGGCACGCGCGTGAAGCTCACCATCGTGCTCGATCCGCGGCACTGGCCGGCTTCCGAGCGCCTCTTCTCCCCGGAGCGCATGGCGAACGCCCTGCTGGACCTCGAGAAGGTGGCTGTGAAACGCTAGCTGCCGCCGCAGCCCCCGCCGCCGCCGCAGCCGCCGCCACCCCCCGAGTCGCCGCCGCCGCCCGAATCCGGGCTCGTATCGGAGCTTCCGCTCCAGCTCCAGCTGGAGCCGCCGTCGCCACTGCCCGAGCCGCTGGCCGCGGCGAGCTGCGCCTGGCGGGCGACCTCGAGCTGGGCGATCGCGCCCTCGTCGTAGACGTAGCCTTCCTTGAAGCCCAGCTCGCGGTCGAGCGCGAAGAGCAGCGGCATCGTGCCCAACATCGCCCAGCCCGCCGGGGTCAACGACTGGCCCTTCAGCTGGTGCAGCGTGTTGGCGAGCGCCGCGGGCGTCGGCGTGTCCATCATCGCCTTGGGGGTGTGGTGCAGGTAGCGGCCGAAGGCCTGCTCGCAGAACTTCGCGTACTCCTTCGTGAGCACGATGAACTCGTGCCACGCCGCGTCCACCGCCTTGGAGGGCATGCCCACTTCCTTGGCGATCGGCGAGCGCTGCGCCGCGAGGCAGGCGAGGAAATACTGCCGCAGCCCCTCGAGGACCTTGGCGGACTGCTCGAGCGTGAGGCCGGTGTTGGCCTGCAGGCGGTTGCGCAGCTCGCCCGGGAACTTGTAACCCTGGATGAACCGGGCGCGCTCCCGCAGGACCGCGAGCTTGCGGCTCCTCACGAAGACGACGCCGACGATGGCCGCGACGATGACGGCGGCGACGATGAGGGGGATGGTGGGATCTTCGAGCATGGAGGTTCTCCTTTTTTTGTTGTTCTACTCTTCTTTTTCTTCTCTTGCCGAATGCTCCCCGCCGGACTTTACGGTTTCGTGACAGCCCCCGCCCAGAGCTCCGCCTGCATTCGCACCATGTCGTTCAGCGAGTGCGTCTCGTTGTAGCGGGCGCGCAGCCACGCGGAGCCGTTGTCGCTCGCCCTAGCGGCGCGGGCGAGCGCGGACATCGCGGCGCGCGTGCCCATCGCCTCCGCGTCCGGGGCGACGCGCTCGAGGGTGGCGAGCAGGTCGTCACCCAGGCGGCGCTGCTCGCGCGTGTAGGGATCGACCAGCGTGGCCTCGAAGCCGAAGCGGCAGGCCTGGAAGCGGTTGTATCCGTAGACGCGGTACATCGGCAGGATGGGCTCGGTCACGCGCACGCGCAGCAAGTGGGCGGAGAGCGTCTGCACGTATGCCGCGAGCTCGGCCGCGCGCTCGACGTTGAGCGCCGTGTCGAAGATGCGCACCTCCACGGTGCCGTACTCGGGCTTGGGGCGGATGTCCCAGTAGAAGTCCTTCATGCTCTCGACGATGCCGTAGCCCTTCATCTCGTCGAAATAGCCGTTGAACTCGGCCCAGGTCTCGAGCGGCGGCATGTGGCCCGAGAGCGGGAAGGACGAGACGGCGTGCAGCCGCGAGGTCTCGAACGAGGTCTCCTCGCCCTGGAAGTAGGGGCTCGCGGCCGACAGCGCGATGAAGTGCGGGATGAAGGCCGCCAGCCGGTGCGTGAGGTAGACGGCGTCGTCGCCGCTGGTCACGCCCACGTGCACGTGCTGGCCGAAGACGGTGAACTGCTTGGCGAGGTAGCCATAGAGCGAGGAGACGCGCCGGAAGCGCTCGGTGGGATAGATGCGCCGCTCGTGCCACTTGTGGAACGGGTGCGAGCCGCCGCCCGCGACCGCGAGGTTCAGGCGCTCGGCGGTGTCCACGATCGCGTTGCGCACCGTCTGCAGCTCGCGCAGCAGCTCGTCGTAGCGGTGGTTCACCGAGGAATTGATCTCGATCATGCTCTCGGTGATCTCGGGCTTCACCTCGCCCGGCAGCTTCATCTTGGCGAGCCGCGGCAGGATGTCGCCCGCGCCGCGGGTGAGGTCGTAGTCGCGGGTGTTGAGCACCATCAGCTCCAGCTCGACGCCGAAGGTGAGCAGCTCCGAGCGCGCGAACTCAAGCGGCACGCTCGCTCCCGCTCATCGTCGCTTCGCCCTCGGGCAGCGTCTCGCCGGCGAGGCGCAAGCCGAGCTGCACCGCCAGCGGCCCGGCAACCTCCATCACGATGATGGCGGCGAGGAACATGGCCGAAAGGCTCGCGCCGAACGGCGGGTAGAGGCGCGCGATGTCGTGCTGCAGCAACAAGGTGACGCTCGACATCGGCATGAGGGCGAGGCCCAGGCCCACGGCCTGGCGGACCCTGAGGCCTCCCAGCGGCGCCACGATGAGCGCCCCGGCCATCTTGCCCAGGGCGCGGGCGCCCGCGAGCGCAAGGCCGCCCCAGAGCGCGACGTGCAGCGCCTCCGCCGGCAAGCTCGCACCGGTGATCACGAAGAGCACGATGTAGAGCAGCCGCCCGATGGGCGCCACGTTCACGTTGAGCAGCGCATAGCCGCGCTCGTCGTTGCGGGCGAAGAGGCCGAAGGAGAGCAGCGCGAGGATCACCGGGAGCTTGAGCAGCGTGGCGAGGCCCACCGCGGCCACGACCAGGCCCGCGAGCAGCGAGAAGTGGACCTCGCGCTCGCGCTCGATGGCGCGGGCGATCACGCGCGCCGCCCACGCCATGCTGGCGCCCAGGATGAGCGAGCCGAGGAAGAGGTAGAGCGGATGCAGCACCGCGGCCTCGATCGACATGCGCGACTCGTAGTGCGCCGAGCCCAGCATGATCGTCACGATCATCGAGGCGAGCAGGCCGTTCAACGCGGTGAGGTTCAACGCCCGCTCCGTGACCTGCCCCTCGGAGCGCGTGTCGTGCACCATGAGCAGCACGACCGCGGGCGAGGTCGTCATCGCGATGGCCGCCGCGAGCCCGCAGAGCACCGGCCGGAAGTCCAGCGCCTCGAGCGTCATGAACACGGCGATGAAGGTGAGCAGGCTCTCGGCGAGCCCGGTGGCGAGCAGCGACCAGTCGCGCCGCATCCACTTGAGGTCCATGCGGCGGCCCAGGTCGAAGAGCACCAGGCCCATCGCGAGGTCGACGAAGATGCGCGCCTCGTCGATGAGGGGCCCCAGGCCCATGGCGGAGGCGAGCGGGCCGAACACGAACCCCACGACGGCGTAGCCGATCATGCGCGGCAGCCTCAACGCGCGCGCGATCTCGCCGCCCAGCATGCCGGAAACCAGCAGCACGCCGAAAAGCAGCGGATAGCTCAGCTCGAAGGGGAGCGACGGCAGGAATGAGGCGCTCATTGGTGCGGTCCGTTCACCTCGGACTTATTGATTGATATAGTCCATGTTGACCCGGGGAGGCCGGGGAGGTTCCTTTGTCCACCACCACGCCCACGCCGACGCAGTACCCGAACGCCCTGCCCTTGGGCTCGATGCTCATGGAGTATCGGCTCGAGAACGTGCTGGGCGTCGGCGGCTTCGGCATCACCTATCTCGCGCACGACACGCTGCTCGAGAAGGACATGGCGATCAAGGAGTACTTCCCCAGCTCCGCGGTGTCGCGGGGCGCCGACAAGAGCGTGACGCTCACCGGCCCCGACATGGCCGAGGAATACGACACCGGCCTCGACCGCTTCCTCAAGGAAGCGCGCACGCTCGCCGGGTTCAGCCACCCGAACATCGTGCGGGTGAATCGCTACTTCAAGGCGAACGGCACCGGCTACATGGTCATGGACTACGAGGAGGGCGAGTCCCTCAAGTCCTGGCTCAAGCGCAACCCGCTGCCGCCGATCGATTCGATCCGCGCCCTCGCCGGCCCGCTCCTCGACGGCATGCAGAAGGTCCACGAAGCGGGCTTCCTGCATCGCGACATCAAGCCCGACAACATCTTCGTGCGCTCGGCCGCGGGCGACCCGGTGCTGATCGACTTCGGCTCCGCGCGCGCCTCGGCGGGGCAGACGCGCACGCTCACCACGCTGGTCACGCCGGGCTACGCCCCGTTCGAGCAGTACGCGTCGGGCGCGCCGCAGGGTCCGTGGACCGACATCTATGCCATGGGCGGCGTGCTCTTCTTCGCGGTCACCGGGCGCAACCCGCCGGACGCCATCGCGCGCATGAAGGGCGACGCGCTCCAGGGGCTGCTGGACACGGCCAAGGTCCACTACGACGAGCAATTCCTCGGGGCGATCGCCTGGGCGATGGCCATCGAGGAGAAGCGCCGCCCGCAGAACGTGGGCGAGTGGCGCGACCGCCTCCTGGGCCCTCCGGAAGACCTCGCCCCGGCCGCGGTGACGCAGCGTGCAGCCCCCGTTGCCACCCCCGCGGCCCCGGCGCCCGCCACGTCGTTCAACCCGGCCACGGCCCGCGACGAGGCGGCCGCGGCGGTGACGGGCGCGGCCGACACCCAGGGCATCGGCAAGCTGCTCGAGCAGCGCGACCAGCTCGAGCGCGCGATGAAGGAGAAGTTCCAGCGCGTCCTCACGGTCATGTTCACCGACCTCAAGGGCTCGACCGCGATCGCGGAGGCCTCGGGCGACATCGTGGTGCGCGGGATGCTCAAGATGTACCACGACCTGTGCACCGAGTCGGTGAGGGCCCAGGGCGGGACGCTGGTGAAGACCATCGGCGACGGGTCGATGTCGCACTTCACCGACGCGCTCGCCGCCTGCCGTGCCGCCGCCGCCATCCAGCGCGGCATGGAGCAGATCAACCAATCGAAGAAGTACAAGTCGCTGCTGCTCGCGCGCATCGGCCTGCACACCGGTGAGTGCATCCTGGAGAAGAACGACATCTTCGGCGACGTGGTGAACACCGCCTCGCGCTTCGAGGCGGCCGCGCGGCCCGGCGAGATCCTCATCTCCGAGGAGACCTACAACGGTCTCTCGGACAAGACCGAGTTCTACACCCGCTACGACCGCGAGGTCACCCTCAAGGGCAAGAGCAACCCGTTCAAGGCGTACATCGTCTTCTGGGATCCGAAGGAGATCGAGGTCGACCGCGCCCGCCCCGCGGGTCCCGTCAGGTCCCCGACGGCCGCGTGGAAGATCGCCGCCTTCGTCGCGGTGCCGCTCATCGCGATCGGCGTCGCGGCCTGGTACATCACCGCGGGCGGCAAGATCGGCGGCGAGGACCGCCGCTCGATCCAGTTCACAGCGCCGAAGTAACGGAGGCGGGTTTCGCAGGTGACGCGGTTGCGGGTGCCGTCCCTCTCTCTTTTTCGATTCTTTCGAATTCCTAATCCATTGGATCAGGGTCAACGGCGTCAATGCGAGTGGGTTAGATCCCTACCCTGATCCAATGGATTAGGAATTCGAAAGAATCGAAAAAGAGAGAGGGACGGCACCCGCAACCGCTACCTCCGAAACGCTAGGCGTTGCCCCGCCGCTTCGCACGCCACTTCCGCAGCCCGAAGTACAGCCCCGCCGCGAAGAGCAGCAGCACGAAGGCGATCGCCGCGTAGTAGACGATCGGGCGCGTGTACAGGAACGATTCGATCGGCGAGTAGGTGCCCTTCTTGCCCGTGGCGTAGCGCCTGCCGGCGTCCATCGAGGTCACCTGGGGCTCGATCAGGCCGGGCTCGATCAGCACCAGGTCGCCCTTGCTCTGCGCCTGCACCGTCCCCGTGAGCAGCATGCGGCTGGTCGAGAGCAGGTCGTCGGGGCCGCTCGCGGTGAGCATCACGATGCTGCGCCCGGCCTGGAACGGCGACTGGAACTGCATCAGCAGCCCGCGCCCCGAGCCCAGCGCGCTTTGCTGCTTGCTGAAGGCCGACGAGGTCTCGTTGTTCCATCCACGGATCACCGGGTAGGGCACCATCACGCCGTCCTCGAGCAGCTTCAGCGGCGCCGAGGCGCGCACCTCCTTGTCGATCGCGGGCGAAGCGCCCACGACGAGGATCTCGCCCGCCTCGCGCGGACGGTCGTAGGTGTAGGTGAGGCCGAACATCGGGAAGCCGTTGCGCTGGGTGGCCAGCCCCACGAGGTTCAACGCCGCGGCGAGCGTGCGGTCGTCCTTGTCCGCCAGCCACACGAACGCCTCGTGGCCGTCGGGCCAGCGCGTGAACGGGAAGCCCGAGTGCATGAAGAGCTCGAGCTTCGGCAGCTCCACGAAGTGCGGCATCGGCGGGAAGTTGATCGACGAGTTGTCGTAGAGCGTGAAGAACAACCCGTCGGGCTGCAGCAGGTCGCAGACCTGGCCGCCGGAGTTCAGGTGCGCCGCGAACGTGATGGTGTTGGCGCCCGGCTGGAAGACGTAGGTCGGGATGTTGAGCTCGTACTTCTCGATGAACGTTCCCGAGGCGCTGTCCAGGCGCACGGCGCGCACGCCGCGGCCGTTGACCGAGACGTTGAACGACGAGTCGTTCTTGAGCCCGACGCCGTACGAGAAGTTCATCAGCAGCTTGGCGTGCTGGTTGGGCCGGATGTGGAAGTCCGGCGGCAGGCGGAAGGTGATGCTGCGCTCGCCGGGGTTCAGGCCCACCCAGCTCTGCGTCGGGAATCCCAGGGTCCTCAGGTCGTAGGTCGTGTCGGTGGCGATGGTCTCGCGGCCGCTGTACTGGGCGACCTCGGGCAGCGTGAAGTCGAAGGCCTTGAGCTCGTCGGTGCCGGGGAAGCGGAAGCTGATGTTGGAGAAGGTGATGGCCGCAAGCCGCGTGGCCGCCTCTTCCTCGCCCGAGATCAGCAGCAGCGCGCGCGTGGCATCCGCCGAGCCGTCGGCGGCGACCATGGGCAGCAGCTTGAGGTAACCGCCCTTGATCGGCTGCGCGAGGTCGGCCGGAGCGCCGGGAACCTGGCGCACGAAGGCGCGCGTGCCGACGACCACGTTGTCCACGCCGGGCTTCAACGTCCGCGACACCGTGAAGGAGACGCGGCGATAGTCGAACCTCCTTGCCACGCCCGAGGCCACGATGCCCGCCAGCGTCGCGTTGCCGATGGCGCTGTCCGCCGTCACGATGTGGACCTGCCCCTCCGGCATGAGGCGGGGGTCGAACACGTGCGTGGACAGCGCCGAAAGCTCGCGCGGCAGGGGCTTGAGGGCGTACTCGATCTCGATGTACGAGTCCCGCAGGCTCACGTTGGTCCAGAGATCGGGGGTGCACGGGCTCTCGCACTGGTTCTTCGAGGCGTGCTGCGCGACCGAGAGCGTGAGCGGGTTGTACCCGGGCTCGAGGAGGTCGTTGGGAATCTGCACGCCGAGCTTCACTTCGGGCGCCTGCGGATTCAACCGGGCCTGCGCGATCGGCTGGTTGCGCACCTTCACCACGAGCGTGGACGACTCGGGGATGAGGTTGGCGGAGACGGTGTAGCGCAGGTGCACGACCGCCTTCTTCACCTGCCAGCGCTCGGGCACCGGCACCTGGAGCTCGCGCTGGTCGGAGATGCAACGCAGCTCGAGCTTCTTGTCCCCGGTGAGCTGCTCGAAGGGCAGCTTCATCGTCTCGGCCTGCGTGGCCAGGGCCATCGCCGCCGCGACCAGCGCCACGGCAGCCTTGCGCCCGCGCCGCCATCCCGCCCGGGCGTAGCCCCACGTCACGGTGGAAACGATGCGAAGGCAGATCCAGCTGCCACGCACTCCCATGCGCGACAGGCCCCAGAAGAGGTCCACCAGGCGGATGCCCTTCGCGCGCACTTCCCAGACGGCGTTCCAGCGGCGGCTGTCGCCGTAGACGAAGTGCACGATCTCGGCGAACGACTCGCGCGGCTTGAGGAACTGCAGCCCGATCAGCATGCGGTTGCCGACCAGGCGCTTGCGCTTGACCTCGCCCTCGAAATAGCTGACCAGCCCGTCGGCCCCGGAAGCTTCGATCATGACCCGCTCACGCTCCTTCACGTCGAAATCGATGCCCGCCCTGAAGCTCATCCCGGTGAGCGAGAGGTCCACGAGGTCCACCTCGAGGCGCTTGCGCATGCGGGGGAACTGGACCATCGCCGTGCCCGCGACCGACAGGCGGTGGTGCTGGCGAATCTGGCGCTTCTCCCACAGCGCGCCGATGGAGACCGTGGCGAGGTAGATGTTGTACAGCGCCCAGATCATGGTGACGGCGATCACGTCGCGGAACTCGGGCTGGGCGAGGAAGCGGCCCACGCCCATGCCGGCGGAAACGAGGTTGACGCAGAGCAGCGCGAAGAACACGAGCGAGAGCGAGTTCAGCTGCTCCTCCTGCACGCCGATCCCCTTGGGAGTGACCTTGAAGGTCGGCTTGTGCGGGTGCCGGATCGCCGAGAGCACGGCGGGCGCGAGGAACACCGACTGCACGCTCTCGTAGATTTCCGAGAAGAAGGGCCGGCGGGTGGCGCCGAAGAAGAAATCGGACACGATGAAGGTCGAGAACACGAACGGCATCGCGTAGGCCAGGATCTGCGGCGCCGAGGCGTGGTAGATCGCCATGCCGAAGATGAGGAACGCCGCCGGCGCCACGAAGTAGATCATCCGCGCGATGCCGAAGAACCAGAACAGGCAGCAGTTGAAGTAGCACAGGCGTTGCGCGAGCGACAGGCCCGGCACGAACAGCGGATCGTGCAGGATGAAGATCTGCACCATGCCCTGCGCCCAGCGCGTGTGCTGCAGCATGTAGTCGGCGTAGGACTCGGGCGCGAGGCCGCAGACCATCGGCTGGTTCACGTACACGCTGCGATAGCCGCGCCGGTGCAGCTCGAAGGCGGTCTCCGCGTCCTCGGTGATCGACTGGCCCGACATCCCGCCCACCTCCTCGAGGTAGGAGCGCCGCATCACCGCCGCCGAGCCGCAGAAGTAGCTCGCGTTCCACGAGTCGAGGCCCGGGTGGATGACGCGATAGAACATCTCGCTCTCGTCGGGCACGGGTTGCCCGCCGCCCATCGCCTTCTCCGCGGGCGCCGCGTTCACGAAGAAATGCGGCGTCTGCACGAGGAAGACCTTCGGGTCCACGATGAAGTAACCGAGCGTGCGCTGCAGGATCTCGGCCGTGGGCACGTGGTCGCAGTCGAGGAACAGGATGAACTCGCCCTTGGAGTTCACCATCGCATGGTTGAGGTTGCCCGCCTTGGCCGAGCGGTTGGTCTCGCGCGTGATGTACTGCACCCCCATCTCGGCGGCGATCTCCTTCAGCCGGTAGCGCCGCTGCCACGCGTCCAGCCCCTTTTCCTCGTGCCCGCGCTTGGCGAGCGTGCCGCCGTCGTCGCAGATGTAGATGCGCAGGCGGTCCTTGGGATAGTCGATCTGCGTGGCCGCGGCGACCGTGAGGCGCACGATCTCCGGGTCCTCGCTGTACGTCGGCACGAAGATGTCCACCGTCGGCCACGTCGCGCGGTCGGCCGGCAGGTCCACGGGCTCGCGCTCGAGCGGCCAGACGTTCACGAAGAGTCCCAGCAGGTGCACCGTGATCGAGTAGATCTCGGCCACGAAGAGCAAGGCCATGCCGACGAAGTCGATCGGGTTGGTGTAGATCAGCGTCTCGAAGCTGCGCCACCACAGGTAGCGCAGCGTCAGGTACGCCGCCAGCAGCACGAAGACCAACCGCCAGGCGTTGCGGCGCGTGGCGGGGAAGCGGCCAATGGCGAAGAGCATCAGCACGCATCCCCAACCGGAGAGCAGCTGCACCAGCGAGCTGAAGTGCGCCTCGCGCAGGTTGATCATGTAGGCGAGCGCGGCGGCCGCGAGGATCAGCGGCGCGGTGCTCGCGGGGATCTTGCGCACCGCGTCGAAGGCCCGCGCAGCGGTACTCCGGCGCCGGCCCACGTGCAGCGTCCTGTGCGTGTTCACCGACATGGGCGCCTCAGGGTCGCATCGCCACGCCCTCGGCGGGCGCGGCCTTGCGCTGCGGCGCACGCAGCGGGGTGGCTCCGTTGGTGGAAGCGGACGCGTCGGCCGGGCCCTTTGCGGAAGCGGCCTTGGGCGCTGCAGCCGTGGGGGCGGCGGGGGTCGAACCGTTGGCGCGCTCGACCGGGGGTGCCGCGCGGTTCACGAGGCCGCCCTGCGCCTCGTGGTAGAGGATCGCGCGACCGGGTCCCTCTTCGAACTGCACGATCGCGCCGCCGAGGGCCATCGCCCCGGACTTGTCGCCGGACGGCGACCGCGCTTGGGCCATCGCACCCTGGGACGCGAGGACGACGACGCAGGCAAGGGCCGGGCCCCAAAGGCCGCCCCACGCCTCGCTCCGCGTCCGTGTCTCTCCCATGGTTTTGCGCTAGTCCATCTGTTGAATTGTTATTACTTGCTTTTAGCACGGCTGGCCGCCGCTGGCCAGTAAGGATTACCCCTCCCCACGCTCCCGCAATGCCACCTTGCACAGCAGGAGCAGGACCGCCGAGTAGTACGACTGGCCACGGTCGAGCGCCGGCAGCCGGTCGGCCTTCGCCCGGGGCCATTCGCGCACCAGCTGCGCCACGGCCTTGACGCCGGCGTCCGCGTCCCGGGTGTCGATGCTGTCGTCCTTGAGGTTGGTCCAGGCGGGCAGCCATTTGTGGCCGTCGAAATGGCCCCAGAACTCCCGGTAGGGGCGCATCAACGCCTCGGTTTCCCGGCGGGCCCAGACGAGGTAGATCGGGATGCGCACCGCGTCGTAGCCGAAACGCTCCGGCGGTGGTCCGCCGGGGGACACCCGCTCGCCCAGCTTCAGCCAGTCCGGCGGCAGCCGCCAGCGGCCGAAGTACGAGTAGCCGAGGATCGTGGTGCCCGACTTCGCGAGCTCGTCCCATTCCGCAGCCGGGTCCACGCGCGCGAGGTCGCGGAAGGCCGGGAAGACCCAGTACGAGAGGTTGATGGTGAGCCCGTCGGCCTTGTCGAATCCCTCCAGGCCCGGAACCAGCACCGTGCCGTGCGCGACGCGCTTCACCAGCTTCGCGCGCACGTCCTGCGTGATTCGCTTCGCGGCGGAAGCGTACTCGGGTACGCGCCATTTTTCGGCCGCGCGCGCGAGGGCCCAGGCCACGAGGAGGTCGCCGTCGGCCGCGTTGTTGCGGTCGGTCACGCCGCGCTGCGATTCCCACCGCCACGCGAGCAGCGCGTCGTCGCGCACCTGCAGGTTGCGCTGCGTCCACTGCCACAGCCGCTCGAACGCGGGGCGATCGTCGTAGTGCACCGCGAAGAGCATCCCGAATCCCTGCCCCTCCGAGTGGCTGATGCGGGATTGCCCGGTATCGACCACGCGCCCGTCGGCCTCGACGAACCCCTGCTTGAAGGTGTCCCAGTCGCTGTCGGCGGCGCAGGCGGTGAGGCCGGTCACGATCGCCACGAGCGGGGGCGCCAGCAACGCGAGCAACCGCAGCGCGCGCACGTTATTTCGCCGGCCACGGAGCGGGCGGCTCCGGCGCCACCGGTTTCGTCGGGGCCGGGGTCGCGGCCGGCGTCCGGGCCGTCGACGCGGCGGGTTCGGCTTTCGGCGCCGGATCGTCGCCGACCGGCTGCCCCTTCTGCAGCGCCTCGAGCTCGCGCCACGCCAGGTTCATGCGCTTGTCGTGCGGCGCGAGCTGGTCCGCGCGCCAAAGGAGCACGCACGCGGCCCTGAGGTCGCCCTCGCGCATCGCCCGGCGCGCCTCCGCCGTCAGCGCGGCGGGGTCGTAGTGATCGAAGGCCCGGGCCGCCAACGGGGCGACGACGCCGGCGAGGCACAGGAGCATCGAGATGGCGCGCATGTTCATCAGTACTGGAGTCCGGGGAGTTGCGGCTCGGGGGGCATCGACACCGGCCGTGCCGCCGCGCCGTCGAGGGTGAAGCGCACATAGAGCAGGAAGCGGCTCGGGGTGTAGTTGGTCGAGCGCTCGATGTCGATGCGCCCGCCCAGGAAGAGGCCGGGCAGCAGCTGCTTCTCGCCCGCACCGGCGAACGAGCGCCCGTAGCTGTGCCCGTCGTTGCCGCCCGCGTAGAAGGGATCGACGAAGGTCGTGGGCGCGAGCGCCACCGCCTGCGCCTGGAGCGCGGGATCGGTGGGGAAGAACGGCGCCTGGCGGGTCTTCGACCACGCGACCGAGACCGAGGCGCGCAGCGCGAAGGCCGCGGTCGGCGTGCGCCACGCAAAGGACAGCGGGAAGCCCAGCGAGCGGTAGCTGCCGGGGCTGTAGTAGCCGCCGTGCCCGAAGGTGTACTCGCCCGCATTCTCGGAGAAGTGCCAGAACATCGCGGTCGCGCCGAGCGTGAGCAACCGATCGTCCTCGTTGATGAAGCGGCGATAGAGGCCGCCCATGAGCTCGGCCTTGTCGTTGTCCTGGACGTTGCGCCCGGCGAGGCGATAGAGCCCGGCGAGGCCCCAGGCGCCGTAGTCGCCCCCGCTGTCGCGCGAAACGTTCAGGCGCACGCCGTTGGTCACGACCCCGCCCCACGTCTGCCCGGTATTCGGATCGCGCGTGCCGGCGTACGACAGCAGGCTGCTCGCGACCGGGCGTCGCGACGCCTCGACCGAATAGGACATCGGTCCCCATTCACCGCGATACGCGATGCCCCCGAGCACATTGGTGATCGGGAAACCGATCGGGCTCGAGGCGATGTCGAACTTCCAGGACCCGCGCTCGAACCCCGCCCCGAGCACGAGGCCCGTCTCGGACAGGTCGAGCGACGTGACGCCGCAGTTGGGCTGGCACAGGAGCATGGATCCGAACGTGCTGGTGTCGTAGTCGTTGGCCACCTCGAAGGTGCCCGCGCTCACGCGCGCGGCCGCGGCGCGCAAGAACCAGCGCCCACCCGCGGTCCAGCCCTGCTTCCACGCCACCGGGACTTCCTGGGCGCTCACGCGCGACTTGCCCGGCGTGCCCGAACGGTAGAGCCAGTCGATGGCCGAGGAGTACCACGCGTGGTGGACGTCGATCAGCTCCGCCAGGCGCCGGTAGCGCCAGCTCTCGCCGCGATCCTCGATCGCGAGCGAGTGCCGCTCGAGCCTCACGGCGTCGTCGAGGCGCCCCTCGCGCTGGGCGATGCGCGAGGCGAGCGCGAGAGCGCCGGCATCGTTCGGGCGCGAGCGCAGCACCTCCTCCACCAGCGCTCGCGCGGCCGCGTTGTCGCGTCGCTCGTAGAGCGCGTCCGCGCGGCGCATCACGAGACCCTGCTCGATCTCGGCGATCGCCTGCGCCTGTTGCGGCGTTGGCGTGCCCATCGTGGCGATGCGGTCGAGGACCTGGCGCAGGTCGTCGTCGGCGCGCATCCGCGCGAGCGTGCGCGCGACCTCGAGGGCGAGGTCGCGGTCGTTGCCGATCGCGGCGTTCATCGAGGCGAGCACCTGCTTCGCCTCCGCGGCGCGTCCCGAGGCGGCGAGCGCCTCGGCGCGCCCGCCCTGCACCGTCACCCACAACCGGCGCTGCAGGCTCGTCATGCTGGCGCTGCGCTGGGCGGGCGGTACCGCCTCGAGCGCGGCCATCGCCTCGTCCTCGCGCCCGATTCCCGAAAGGAAGAGCGCCTGCGCATGGCGCGCGTCGGGGTCCCGCGGCCGGCGCCGCAGCAGGTCGTCGAAGAGATCGCGCCCGCGCTGCGGCTCGCCGCGCTCGGCGTAGAGGCGCGCCAGGTCGTGACGCACCCAGGGGCTGTCGCGGTCCAGCGCGGCCGCGCGTTCGAGCGCGGCGATGGCTTCCGGCGCGCGCCCTTGCCCCTGCAGCTCTGTCGCCGAGTCGCGCAGGCGCCCGGCGCGCATCTCGTCGATCGCGGCGGCGATCGTGCTGCGCTGCTCCGGGCCCAATTCCCCCAGCAACCCCTCGGCTTCGCGGTCGCGCCCCGCAGCGACGTAGACGCGCGCGAGTTCCATCGCGGCGTCGGGCTGCTTCGGGTCGAGCGCGCGCGCCTCCTTCGCCTTCGCTTCGGCGTCGGCGAGCTTGCCCGCTTCCCGGGCCCGCCGCGCCTCGCCCAGCAACAGCCAGTAGCGCGCGGTATTCCCGAGGCGCTCCCACTTCGCACGGGCCGCGGGTTCGAGCGTGCCGGCACGATCGAAGAGCGCGACCGCCTCGGCGTGCCGCCCCTGCCGCATCCTCACGAGGCCCAGGCCGCCGACGGCCTCTCCGTCCCTGGGCTTGAGCGCGAGCGCTTCCTGCAGCCGGGCCTCGGCCTCGTCGAGGCGGTTGGCCTCGATCGCGGCCCATCCGGCGATGCGCGCGCGCGTCGCGGGATCGGGCGGCGCCGCCGAGCCGCCGGCCTTGCCCTGCGCGATCGCCTGCGTGACCACCTCGAGCCGCTCCTTCACCGCGGTCTCGCCGGGGTTGGCCTCGATGTACTCGCGCAGCATCGGCAGGCTCTCGGGCACCGCGTCCATCGCGATCACCGCACGGCGCCACGCTTCCTTCGCCTGGCGCGCGACCAGCACGGCAGGATTCGCGCTCAGCTCGCGCAGCGCCTTCAACGTCTCCGCGCTCACGGGCTTCCTCGTGCTCACGTGGCTCGCGAGCGCCACCTGGTAGCGCGCGTCGTCGGGATGGCGCCGCGCGAGCTCGGCCAGCGTCGCGCGCGCCGGCTCCCAGCCCTCGCGCGTCCAGCCCTGCACCTGCGCGATCTCGAGCGCCAGCTCGTCGTCGGGCGCGCCCTCGGGGAAGATCGCGCGAAACGCGACCAGCGCCTCGTCGTTGCGGCCCGCGCGCGCGAGCTGGCGCGCCTGCCGGAGGCGATCGCGATCGGGCCCACGGACGCGAAGGAGCGCGCCGAGATGCGCGACACCGGGGTGCTGCGGGTGCGCGTTGCGCAGGCGCTGGAGCGTGGCCGCGGCCTCGCGCTCCTGGTCCGCGCGAAGCTGCAGGCGCCCGAGCGCGAGCAGCGCCTCGGGCTGGTCGGGCCGCAGGCGCAGCGCCTTGTCGATCTCCCCGCGCGCGCGGTCGTCGCGGCCGCGCGCCTGCCAGAACTCGGCACGCTCGAGCAGCGCCGCGACCTCCGGATCCGGAGCGGCTTGGAGGTCGGAGGAGAACGCGAGGGCCGTGGCGGCAAGCAACAGCGCGGCGATGGCTTGCCGCATCATCGCTTGCCTCGCGCGCGCCACTGCGAGACGCGCCAGTGCGTGAACCAGGCGCCCCCGGCGAGCAGGATGCCCGCGAGGATCACCAAAGCGCCCAGCGGCACCGGATTGTCCTGCAGCCAGTAGGTGAGCCCCGTCCAGGGCGGCATGAAGCCCACGTCGTACGTCTTGCCCACGAGCGCGCTCGCGACCTTGCCCGGAAGCACGAACGCGACGTTGCCGCGCATCGCCTTGCGCTGGTCGCCATCCTCGAGCGAATCGAGCACGCGCAGGACCTGCTCGGGAGCCACCGCGGTCACGGCCACCACGCTGCGGCCCGCGGTCACGGGCGACTCGAACCCGAACACCGCCGCGAGCGGCCCGCCACTGTCGAAGGCGATCGGGTTCGCGGGCGGCGCGTCCGTTCGCGTGGACATGCCGAGCCAGGCGTAGACGGGCGCCAGCCGCGTCGCGGGAGGCGGGCTTTCGCGCTGCGAGTATCCGGTGATCATCACCGGCAGCTCGCCCGCCCATTTCACCAGCAGCGCCTGCTGGGGCGTGGCTCCAACCAGGAGCAGGTCGGCGTCGGCGAGCAGCGCCTCGTCGCGCGAAGTGGCCAGGCGCACGCGCGTGGCGGGATATCCCGTGGACTCGCCCATGCGGCCCATGAGTCCCAGCATCGTCTCGATATCCGACCCGACGGGCCTCTCCGGCAACACCACCACGGTCTGCGAGAGGTCGGCGAATTTCGTGAACGGGTAGCCCACGGTCGCGAAGTGGTTGAGGTTCGGCATCTGCGCGAAATGCGGGAAGCCGGAGAAGTCGAGCGTGGATTCGGGGGAGACCGCGGCCTTGATCGTCGGCGGGGCCGCGATGCACGCCGCCACATCGGCCTTCGGCGTGAAGCGGAACGTGAACTGCAGGCGCATGCGGGGCCGCAGCCGGTACGCCGGAATGTGGAACTCCATATCCTCGGTGATCAGCTCATTCGACGTGCGCAGCGCCGTCACCGTCAGCGGCTCGCCGTTGATGGCCACCTCGACCTGCGACTCGCTGGTGCAGGCGGTCGGGTTGTAGCGCACCCTGAGCTCCACCGGCACGCCGGGCCCGCGCCACGTCGCGAGGTCCGGTGGCACGCGCACATCCACGCTCACGGTCGGCAACGTGGGCCCCTTCCCGCTCGCCTCCAGCTGCTTCGCCCACTCGAGCAGCTCGGCGAGCTTCACGGGCTGGTCGAGCCTCACCGTCGTGGGCGCATCGTAGGCCGCGCGCACCGGCTTCTCGACCGCTTGCATCTTCGCCGCGGCACCCGACAACTTCACCCCGCCCAGCGCCAGCGCGACCGCGGCGACCTTGAGCTCGGCGGCGTCGCGGCCCATGACGAGCAGCAGCTTGGAACGCCCGTCGGCCGGATTGGTGGTGAGGCGCAGCTCCGGTCCCGCCGCGGGCGGCACGGAAGCGAGGAACGTGGGGCGCTCGTTGTTCGCCACGAAGGCGATCGCGTGCCCGGGCACGGCCTTCTCGAGGCTCGGGGGGAAGCGCACGCCGCGCCACGTGGCGAGCTGCCCGAGCCACGAGGCGACCACGGCGGCCGCATTGAGCGTCGCGATCGAGGGCTGCGCGGCGAAGACGAAGGGCACGGTCACGCGCCGCTGGTCGCGCGCATCGAAGAAGGGCTCCGGCAGGATCGCGAGGTCGTCGGCGACCGCGAGCGGCTGGTAGTCGATCTCGAGCTCGCTCCCGCCGCTCACCTCGGCCCAGAGCCCGGGGCGCGCGGCGTCGTCGGGCGCCGCGCCCTGGACGGCGGCGAGCGTCATGGTGAGCCTGTTGGCGCCCACGACCAGCCGCGGATCGAC
>Ga0111538_10003428_pt1 | contig 22150 bp, 22 predicted proteins | sample SoiMethybrSBSTD1_FD_79669 | JGI IMG/M metagenome (GOLD analysis project Ga0111538, IMG submission 79669) | Bulk soil microbial communities from a Populus tree surrounding site in Tennessee, USA - Soil MetaG P. TD hybrid SBSTD1 (version 2)... | ecosystem: Environmental > Terrestrial > Soil >...
AGGGCAAGCGCCGGCTCGAGTTGGTGTGGAAGCAGATCCATCTGAGCGCGCCCGGCGGCGCGAAGCGATCCGGCAGGGCCATGACCAGTCAGAACGGAGCGACACACACGACGCCAGCGCCGCAGACTCACGATGCGAGGGTGTCTTTGACGCTCGAGTGGCTCCAGATCCTCGAACGGCAATACGAACGAGCGCATGACGCCGGCATTCTGCGCGCCGAGCCCGGACACTCTTAGCAATTGACAGGTGTCGTACTGCTGCGCCGCCACGATGGACCATCGTTGGCGACGCACACGCACGCGATCGCCGACGCGCGCGAGGTATGCGACGTTGTCGACCGATCGTTCGCCGGCTTCAGCCGGATCTCCGCCTTGCAGTTTCTCCATGGTCTAGAAGCCGCCCACAGTGCAAGAACGGCCGCGTCCAATACCGTCCAATCCGCGCGATCAATGAGTTGCGAGGAGTAGCGGGCTGGCGAGAGGCGAGATGGGCAATGAGAGTGCCAGCGGCGCTCGAGAGCGATTCACTCAGTGAAGCTGCTCGGTGACCTCAACAAAGTCGAACGGACGATCCCATGGCGAAGAGTACGATCGGTTGGAAAGGATGGGCAGTGCGGTTCCGATTGCGCGGTTCAAGAGGGCCCGAAAGGCATTGACGGGCGTGATGTCCGGCGCAAACGCACCCTCGCCGCCTTCCGGCAAATGCACGGCGAGCAGGATGCCGAAGCGTTCACGGACTTCGGTCTCCGCCGAGTACTCGTTCGTGAGGCGGGCGCCTGGGCCGTGATCGCCCTGAATATAGATGAGGGGAGGCCGCCGGGAGTGGCGAAGAATACCTTCCACGATTTCAACAACGCGCCCGTTGAGAAATCGCACGGCGTCAGTGTAACCCTGCTCGTACGACTCGTCAGTCCCGTCGGCGGCGAGGCGCCACTGCGGCCCGTCATAGAGCGCAACTGGAAGGCGCGTTGGCCGGACGCCTCCATCCATGTTGAACACGAACGGTGGATGTGGCAGCAGGAGGTGAGCGAACACCAGCCGTGGTTGGTCATCATCGGCAAGCGGCTCTTTCGCAAGCTGATCGAGGGTCCAGAGGACATGCCGTCGGTGCAGCTGTGTCGGTAACCAGCGTTCGTTGCCGAACCAGCGTATCGCCAACCGTGCGGCGCTGGCTTCATACAGCGCCAAGTCGAACTCATCCACCGGTATCGGCGGGCCAGGCTGCTCATCGGCTTCCTGCGACCAGATCAATGGATACTCGGACGTATAGCTGCGGATTCGGTACCCTGCCGCCCTTAGCGAGCCAAACAGGCGATTGTGATCAATCAGGTCACCCAAAAGGCGCCGGTCCAGACGTTTGCTCTCGATGCCGTCGACGAGTGTCTGCACATACTCGCCGTTCAGAGCGGAAGAGATTGACAGCGCGGTCCGACCGTAATTGCTCGTCGCGCGTGGCGAGACATAGAAGCCACGGGATTCCAACGCGGGTACCAGGGTGTTGTCGAAGCCGTACAGATCCTTCAGCACGTCTGCCCGCCCATAGCCATCGAGGATGAGCACGTAAATATCGGGCCGCTCCGCAGCAGCGTCCGCCGACCCGGTCACCACGGTGGGATGATTACGTGGCAACGGTCGACTGACCTCGTACCAGCCGATCACACTTGTGAAGCATAGAGTGAGGGCCACGACCAGGAAATTGGCGAAGGTTGTCATTTCCGTCGCCAGGCCGCCCAGCCAGAGGATCCGGACACAGACGACGAGCATCAGACCATAGCCGACAGGCACGGTGGCCGGCAGATGAAGGATGCTGGCGAGCCGCTCAACCGTGCTGTGGCTGAACACTGCCAGGATGATGATCGTTGTCACAATCGCGGAAGTCCGGCGGTTGCGAACGGCCAGGCCAAGCAGCAACCAGAAAAGAAGGGCCGCGGCCAGGCCGAGCAGCAGCGGGTTCACGAGCACACGGGGCGGCATGGTGTCGACGCTATTTGAGAGCAGCGCTAGAACCGGCGCGGCCGGGGCCAACACGACGTGCCATGGTCGCGTCAGCCAGGAAGGAGGAACCGCGCTCATTCCCGGCGCCGCATCATGTAGAGAGTACGCTGCGTACCAGCGATCGTCATCGATTGCTCGACTTCGAAAGTGCGCTGAAACGCTGCCTCGAACGTTTGCCGTGAATAGTCCGCAAAGACACCTCCTCGCAGGGCAAGCATCCGTTGGACCTGCGAGTCCTCAGATGGAATGAACTCGACGATGAGAGCCGAGCACATCTGTGCGAAAAACACCGCGATCTCAGTCAGAGGCACGTTGCCGCCGATGGCGAGGTGGTGCACGAGCGCGAGGGCCAGTCCCACGTCCGCCGGTCCGCGTTCGGCAAGTGAGCGCCGCTCGGCGTGGTGCCACCCGGCCGCCGCACTTGGATTCCGCAGGTCCTGAACGAGAGGAAGGATCCTGGCGTCGCCGCGCTGCACGCAGGCACGAAAATGGCGCTCTACGGTTGTGTGGTCGAGGTCAAGGGCCACCACGTATGCAGATGTGTGTGTCGTCGCGAGGCGACTGAAAGTGCCAGTGTTGGCGCCAAAATCCACGACCTTCCGCGCGGAGGTTCGCGCTTCAATCACGCTCAGCCATTCAGCCGTGAGCGTTTGCTTGTGCTGCTGGGAAGCGGCCGAGTAGTTGGAGTGCTCCGAATAGGTGGACCAGAGAGTCTCTGGTGGCTCAAATTCCAGATTGGCGATCGTTCGCGTCAGGCTGTCAATCAGGCCGAGCATCGCGGTTGGCGAGACGCCGCGATGCTGTGTGACAACGGTCCCGCGAGTATGCTGCCGCGGTCCGGTGACCAGGCTTCGACTGTGAAGGTGGATGTGAGTCACGAGTCCCGGACGGATTCGCGATGACAGCGGCAGCAGACGAGACGCCAAGTCCAGTGGAACACCGTCGATGTGCACGCGACTCAACTGACCAAGAGAGTGGTGGGCGTGTGCGATCAGGGCCAGCGGCGCGAGAAAGTGCTCGCAGAACTGGCGGTACGGGAGCCACGGCGTTCCCTCGACGTATGGTCCGAATGACAGGGTGTCGATGAACACGGCGCGGTGTCCGATGAATTGCACGTTGTATGCGCTCGCGTCGCGCAATACGAGACCCCGCGCCAGCGCGCGCCGCTGCAGGTCGAGCGTGAGCAGAGCGGCGGCCTTGAGCTGACTGAAGCACCATTCGTACGGATAGCTGATAAAGGGAACCTGCTCTGGCCTCAGAACGGCGAACGCCTCGGGGGCGTCGGGCAGCCGGAGATCGACTTCGACGTGCGGGATCAACAGGCGCTCGCGCACGAGCTCTTCGTAGAGGCCGCTGTCGATCAAACCCCGATAGTGTTGTTCAAATCCCGCGTTGACCTGCCGGTGGACGATCCCCATGGACGAGAAAACAAACCCGCTGGGATCCCGAAAGGACCCGCGTTCTCTATGCCATTCCATTGGGCGGGTGACGGGGAGCCGTTTTCGATGGGTCCCTTGGTTTTCCCTGCACTGCAGATTTCAGAGCGTCCCAGTATCTGCGGAAGGTGTAGGTCGCGGCCAACCCGCCGGCGATCAGAACCTGGAACAGGTAACTGCCAGTGCCGGGATCCACGTACGCCCAAGCGTCGACGGGGGTCACAAGCAAGATGGCCAACGCAAGAACGGATGGCTCGAACCCATTACGCATCTTCATAGATTCTGAAGCAGTGGTGCCGTTTGTCGTGGCCCGTGGCCCTAGCCAGTATCCAGTTTTATCGGCGACTGACCTCGAGCAGTTCACACTGGCGGAGTACCAAGACGCGCGAAACGGCTTGGTGCCGATACTGTACGCAGGGAACGAAACCGTAAGCGGCGAGTCGGGTACGGTCAATCCATGGTTCAACCTCCCCAGGCGCGGCAGCGGACCTTCGATCTGTTGACGTTCGACCGGTTCGCCACGGCCCTCTTTTTCATCGCGGTCGGGTTCGCGGCGTGCCTCATGCCTGCCCAGAACGACACCTGGTGGCAGCTTCGAGCCGGCAAGGACATTTTCGAAACTGGCGCCGTCCCACTCCGCGATACCTATTCGCACACGGTGAATGGCGGCTACTGGCCGGATCACGAGTGGCTCTCGCAGGTGGTGTTTTACGGGCTCTATCGCATGGGCGGCCTGCGACTGCTGACGGGGGTCGCTGCTGGCCTGGTGACCATCGCCTGGTTCATGGTCTGGCGACTCATTCCGGGCCGCCCGCTGGTGCGATTTGGCTTGGCGGCGCTGGCCCTGGCGCCGATCGCGACGGAATGGTCTCTTCGGCCGCAGTTGTTTACGCTCCTCCTGCTCGCAGTCACCGGGCGCCTTCTGGTCCGACGACGATACATCTGGCTGCCGCCTCTATTTCTTCTCTGGGCCAACCTGCATGGCGGTGTGATGATCGGCGTCATTCTCGTCACGGCGGCGGCCGCCGCGGCTGTCGTCGCCGATCGACGGCTGATGATTCAGCCTGTGGTGTGCGCGGCGCTATGCGGGCTTGTGACTTCTTTGACGCCTCTCGGGACCTCGGTCTGGACCGAGATCCCGGCGTCGCTGGGACGGCTGAAGAGTTACGGCGTGCGCGAGTGGCAGCCGCCGGACCTACGCGACGTAGTGTTTCTCCCGTTTTGGCTTCTTGCTGCAGCTTTCGTGGTGCTGCTCGTTCTGAAGAAGCCTTGGCGTGCGCCAGCGAGTCAGGATGTGCTGCTCTGGGGAAGCGTGGCACTGTTTCCGCTTGCCCTCAGCGTCTCTCGGAACATCCCCGCGCTGGAGCTTGTGATGCTGCCCGCGCTCGGAGGGCTTGTCGAGGCCAACTTTCCCAGCCGTGTGTCGCCACGCCAACGTCACGAGCGCCCGATACTGAACGCCAGCGTTCTATTCATCGCGGGCGCATCCGCCATTCTGGGAATCGTGTACGCGTGGACTGCGCAAATCCCGAGGCTAGGGTGGCGACCTATACCTGCGGGCGTCGTCAGTGCCCTGACGGACTGTCCTGACCGCCTGTACAACCGGTACGATGATGGAGGCTATGTCATCTGGTTTGTGCCGAGTCGCAAGGTATTCATTGATAGCCGTCAGGATCCGTATCCACCTGCCCTCGTGCGGGAGCACATCGAGGTTGAAGCCTCCGGTGACTACGAAGACATGTTTCGCCGTCATTCGATCCGATGTGCGCTGGTTCCGGGAGATTCGGTGCTGGCGCGACGGCTCATCGCGGATCGCTGGCAGGCGCGCTACCAGGATGCGACCTGGGCCGTGCTTGCGAAGTAGCTCGACGACCGGTGCGCTCAGCGACCGGCTGGCGGACCTGAGGAAGCGTCCTCTTTGTCGGTGACTTCCTCCAGTTTCGCCAGCAAGGCGGCGAATCCACATTGCACAGGATCGAAGAAGCCCCACTCGTCTTGATAGGGTTTGGAGCCCTTCCGCTTCTTCCCAGAAGCCCGATCGTCGTCTTCGGGCTGCGGAGCGAATTCAACACCGGGGTCGGGCGGCGCGTCAAAGCCTGGCGTGAAGGTGGCCTTCACAACCGGACCTTCGAGGGTTGGCCAGCGCGCGTGAGCGGCGACGGGGAGCGGCATCCATAGGTCCTTGTCGAACTCGAAATCGAACGGCGATGGCTCGGGTTCACTCTCCTCAATGACTTCCCGCATCTGAGGCTGTATCGGCCGCCGTTTGTGCTCCGCTCGCTCGGTAGCCTGGAAATCGACGGGCACCGATAGCTCCGGCTCGTCCAGGATTTCGAGCGCGTCGAGCACGCTCATGCTTTCAATCGTTGCCGGCTCATCACCTTCGTCGGCGAATGCCTGGAGTTCATCGAACCCCACGGTGGGGGTCTCGACCAGACTGATCTCGTCGAAGGAAACGAACTCCTCGAATGCGGATGGCACGGACTTCGCGACCAGTTCTGGTCTGAAAGGCGCCGGTTCGACGATCTCTTTCAGCACGCTTGGAACGGGCTGATCCTCCCGAACCACGACAGTTGGGTTGAAAGCGTTGAGCACTTCCTCCACTTCGACGTCGAGTTTCCGTGTCGAGAGCGCATCCGGAAGCCGCTGAATTGGTGGGACGGGTAGTGCGTACTCAGCCTGGAAGTCGGGTTCGGGTTCGGGTTTCGCCTCGAACACAAACTCGGCGCGTTCAACTCTTGCCTCGGCCGCAGTGTTTTGGAATTCGAACGCGTAGTGGTCGGTTGGCGTATCGTTCGCCGCGTGTTGAGCCTCGAATTCGACTTCGGGCGCGGACTTGGCTTGCTCCCTTGGCAACTCGAATTCAAAAGGCGCCCGTTCCACGACGACCGGTTCTGCCGCGGCCCTGATGGGCGCCGGCGGGTCGACGACCGGCGGAGTGGATGCCGGACCGTTGCGGGGATAGTCGCGCTCGTCTTCGGCCATCGCTGCCTGGGCCGCGCGTTCATCTGCCGCTTTCTCGAGATACTCGGCGATCTGTGCGGCAAAAACCGCGGGATCGCAACCGCCCTCGGTTGCGGGCTCGTCCTTTGTTCGGCGAAGCCGCTTGAGGAGCCCGTCCTTCCGAGGCCCGCGTCGGCCGGTTGACGCGAGGACCGGAATCATCAGTGTCTGAACCTTCGACCCGGCCGCATCGAGCTGGCGCAGCCGGTCGTCGAGCGCCGCTTCATCCTTCGGCGACAACAGCTGTGGCGTGAGAATGAGATCGGGTGTGCGTGCCGCGAGGGTTTCGAGGGCCCGCTGGGCGGAGTCCATCACGAGCAACTCCACGTTCAGCCGTTCGCGCGCCAGCGACGAGATGCGAGCAGCCTGCCGACGATCGGGTTCGATGGCGAGAATCAGCGGCATCTACGTGCGCGTCATGAACAAGACGAGGACCAGAGCCGCGAGCCCGAAAATCGTGAGCGGGGCATAGGCCAGGGCCTGATCGTGAAACGTCTGGAGGAACGCGGTTGTGACGTGCTGCACGTTCGCAACCCCGCCGGCCAGTTCGCCCGAGGGTCCCTGACCAGTGAGAATCTGTGCAAACTGATCCCGGACCCGTTGGTCTGCGATCGCCAGTCCGGCGAGCAGCACGCCGAGGCCTCCAGTCGCCAGAAGCACGTTGAGCACACGGTTGCTTGGTCGGTGCATGGTCGCGGTCATGATCATCATCCATATCGCAATTCCTATTCCGTCATCGACGCCTATCGTCGCGGGCCAACAAAGACCAACAGCAGAATGAATTAGCGGTCGTTTCCCTGGAGGGGGAATGGGCTGCGTCCAGGTCGGCGCCCCGTCCCGCACACGAAAGTGCCCGTCCACTTACGAAGTTGCGGGGCGAGGAGTTGAAAGCACCGGGTCGATTTGCGTGAAACCAGGCGTGCGCCGCGCTGGCTAAACGCCCGTGCGGCTGATGGTTGCGTCGCAACCGGTCCTCGTGTCGAGCTGGTGGGCACACAGGTTGCGATATCACACCACGTCGCCTGGGTCGTGCAGTGACGCGTGACCCGATTTCGAACACACGTATTTTTGGCGCGGATCAGAAGGACGCGCCGGAGGAAACGACATGAATCTCATCAACCGTATGCGCGCTCTGGTCTCCGACGAATCCGGGCAGGACATGCTCGAATACGCGCTGCTCACCGCGCTGATCGCCCTCGCGGCGGTCGTGATGGTCCGCGCAGCTGGCGTCGAGGTCAACTCGATCTTCAGCGACATCAAGAGCGAGCTCGCGAAGTAGCTGCACGTCCGGCGGGGCGGATCGCATCCGCCCCGCCGACCTTTCAGCCACTTCACAGGAGAACCAATGGCCCGCGCGCTTATCGCAATCACCCGTCTGGTACAGAGAGATCGAGGACAGGATCTCATCGAGTACGCCCTCGTGGTGTCATTGATTGCGATCGCTGCGATTCTGACCGTCGGCGGCGTTGGCGACGCCTTGAACACTCTGTGGTGGGGGCCCATTGCTCGCGCTTTCTGAAAAAATCGTCGTCCTGGCCGTGGTGGGGATTGGCAGCGCCAGTGCGCTTGTCGACTTGTGGACACGTCGCGTCCCGAACCCGCTGACCTTCGGGGCCGCAGCTTTCGGCGTCATGCTCGCAGCCAGCCAACAGAGTGGCCTGACGGTGCAGCAAGCGCTTCTTGGTTTTGGCGTCGGACTCCTGCTGATGTTGCCCGGCTATCTGATCGGCGCGACCGGCGGAGGCGACGTGAAGTTGTTCGCCGCGTTCGGCACGATGCTCGGACCTAGCGCGACGACATATGCCTTTTTCTACACCGTGATCGCCGGCGGCATCATCGCCCTCACGGTGGCCCTTCAACGGCGGCGGCTCCGGGAAACCGTTGAGCGAACCGCTCTCCTCGTCGCGACTCGGGGCGGAAATGCGGCCGAGATCGAACATGTCTCGAGCAACAACCGGTTCCCGTACGCGCCCGCCATCGCGGTTGGCGTTCTTGTCGCAGCCCTCGGGTGGTAACAGCTCGCCGCCCGACCCCAAGGTCGGGCCGACGACAGGCTGGCTCGCGGTAGGTAGTGACGCGTAACGAATAGCAGTGTTAAGGGGTCCTTATGGCTCGTATGCGTGTGTTTCTCGTACTCGTTCTCGCGCTCGCCGCCGGCGGCACGCTGGCGTTTGCCACCTACGGCTACGTGCAGAAGGTGCCGACGTCCGTGTCGATGCCGACCACGAAGGTTGTGGTCGCCGCCGCCGACCTCGACATCGGCGCGGAACTGGACGCCAACGATGTTCGGGTCATCGACTGGCCGACCAACGCGGTCCCGCAGAACGCCATCAGCGACCCGAATGAGGTCATCGGACGCGGCCTGATTCTGCCGATCATTCAGAACGAGCCGTTTCTGCCCATGAAGCTGGCAGGCAAGGAAGCCGGATCGGGGCTGCCGCCCGCGATTCCGCCCGGCATGCGCGCGGTGTCGGTTCGCGTCAACGAAGTCATCGGCGTCGCCGGCTACGTCCTCCCAGGCACCCGGGTTGACATCGTCGCCACGGTCAGCCCGACGCAGCAGCACAGCGACATGACGTCGAAAGTGATTCTCACTGACGTCCAGGTGCTCGCGGCCGGAACGAAGATTGAGCGCGACGTCGAGAACGACAAGCCGATTGCCGTGAACGTGGTCACCTTGCTGGTGAATCCGGAAGAAGCCGAGCGGCTGACGCTCGCGTCCAACGAAGGCCAGATTCAGCTGGCGCTCAGAAACCCGCTCGACCGCGGCATTCCGGTGACGCGCGGCGTGAGACCGGCGGGCCTGCTCGGCAACCCGCCACCGGTCAACCGGGTCCTCGTCAACTCGAAGGGCGTGAAGACGATGGCGGCAGTCACGCCTCCGCCGGCACCGGAACCCGTGACCGTTGAGATCATTCGCGGCGACAAGCGCGCGCACGAAGTCGTGCGCGAGCAGGAGTAACTCATGGCGAGAATGCGACGCACACTGTTTCTGACTCTTCTTCTCGTCATCGCGATTGGTGGCACGACCATCGTGTGGGCGCAGAACGCGGCACTGCCGGCCTCGGTCATGGCGGCCGCGCCGGCCGAAGTCGTCGACCCCAACACCGTGCGTCTGCTCGTCGGACGCTCCACGGTGGTGGACGTCGGCACGCCGGTGTCACGCGTCTCGCTCACGAGCCCTGACATCGCCGACGCCCTGGTGACTTCACCGAGCCAGCTGCTGGTCAACGGCAAGATGCCGGGAACGATTTCCATGTTCGTGTGGGATCGCGCCAATGCGCTGCGACGCTACGAGATCATCGTCCAGCGCGACCTCGCGCGGCTCAGCGAGCAGCTGCGTCAGTTGTTCCCGGGCGAAGTGATCGACGCGCACAGCAACGGCAAGAACATCGTCCTGTCTGGAGCAGTGACGAACAAGGACGTGATTGAAAAGGCCGTGAACGTGGCGGCCGGATACGTCGACAAGCGCGAAGAAGTTGTCGCGCTGCTGCAGATTCAGGCCGGAGCGCCAAGTAATCAGGTGCTGCTCCGCGTGCGGTTCGCCGAGGTCAGCCGGAGCGCGATGACCGACCTGGGCGCGACCATCTTCACTGGTCCCAACGGCTTCAAGAACTCAGGCGTCATGGGCCGGACGACCACCGAGCAGTACGGCAACAATCCCATCTTCGACGATGGCAAGCTGGTCTTCAGCGACTACCTCAACCTGTTCCTCTTCGATTTCAAGAACGGACTCGGCACCGTCATCAAGGCGCTCCAGCAGAAGGGGCAGTTCCAGAGCCTGGCCGAGCCGAACCTGGTTGCGGAGAGCGGCAAGGAAGCCAGCTTCCTCGCAGGCGGCGAGTTTCCGGTGCCCGTCGCGCAGGGATCGGGCGCGAACTTGGCGATCAGCGTCGTCTACAAGGAGTTTGGCATCCGCCTGACCTTTACGCCGACCGTCATCGGGAATCGCGTGCACCTGAAAGTGCGGCCGGAAGTCAGCACGCTCGACTTTGGCAACGCCGTGATCCTCAACGGGTTCCGTATTCCGGCACTGAGCACCCGCCGCACGGAAACCGAACTCGAGCTCGAGAACGGACAAACCTTCGCGATTGCCGGCCTGATGGACAACCAGGTTTCATCAACCATGCAGAAGGTACCTGGCCTGGGCGACATCCCGATTCTCGGCCTCTTGTTCAAGAGCAAGGCCGCGCAGAAGAATCAGACGGAGCTGGTCGTGATGATCTCGCCCGAGATTCTCCCGAACAACTCCCGTGGCGTGACGCCGAACTTGCCGAGGACGCCCGAACCGTTCCTGCCGCCGCTGACCCAGGACAAGTCGGTGGCGCCGAAGGCCCCGGCATTCGTTGCTGATCGGCCGGCGGTCGCTGCGCCCACGGTTGCTGCGAACCCGATCCCGACGACTCAACCTGGTCAGCTGTCGCCGGCGGCGGCCGCCGCCGTCGTGTCGAACATCGCGCCCACGACGAGCGGCCCGCGTCTGCAGGCATCCGGTTCTCCGGCCCCGGTGGCGACTCCGGCTGGAACGCCAACGGCTGCGGCGCCGGCTGCGACGGCGTCAGCATCGACGCCTCCCAGCGCCGCGACCAGGCCGCTGACCGAGAAAGAGCTGAAGCTCCGTGAGAAGAACCGCCAGGCCGAACAGGAAAGGGACGAAAAGGCGGCTCGCGAACAGGCCAAGATCGACGCCCGTCTGAGAGCCGAGGAAAACAAGCGTCGGATCGAGCAGACCGAAGTCGACCGCCGAGCGGAACTGAAGGAGCGCGAGCGTCAGCAGAAGCTCGCGGCCGAGCAGGAGAAACTCGCCAGGGAGAAGGCGAAGCGCGATGCCGAAGCGGCCAAGAAAGCTGCGGACGCCGCCAAGAAACAGTCCGCGCTGGAGCTCGAGTATCGCAAGTCGCTCGATGCCGCTGCGGCGAGGCTCGCGGCCGCGAAAGCGGCGTACAACGCAGAACTGGCGAAGACTCAACAGCAGCAGCAATAGGGGCGTTTCGATGTCGACGCGTCCAGTTTCAGCAGGCCGGGGTCCTTACGGGCCCCGTCTGCTTTTTTCGCGGTTGAAGGCTATATGGCGCAATTGGTAGGACTCATCGTCAGCGAGGACGACGGCTTTCGAAAACAGATTGGGCGGCTCCTACGAGCGGGCGCCGTACCGGTCAGCGTCATCGACGACGCGGCGGCACGGTCTGGTCTCCTGAAGGACGGCACGACTCCCGACGTGGTCATTGTCGACATTCGTGGCGACGCGCCGTCAGCCATGGCGAGCATCGAACGATTGCGCGCCGGCGCGCCAGGAGCCGGAGTTTTCGCCGTGGCGACCAGCGCCGAGCCCGACCTGATTCTGCAAGCCATGCGCGCCGGCGCCAATGAGTTCTTCGTGTTTCCGCCGGCAGAGGACACGTTCTACGGCGCGATCCGCCGCACGGCCGCGCGCAGAGAAACCACTCAGGGCGCGCGTCCAGCCGCGACCACACTCGTGTTCTTTGGAGCCAAGGGCGGCGCCGGCACGACGACGTTGGCGGTGAACTGCGGAGTCGAGCTGGCACGGACCGCGAAGCGTTCGACGGTGATTGTCGACCTCAAGCCGGGTCTCGGCGAAGTCGCGCTGTTCCTGGGTGTGAAGCCACGCTACAGCGTGCTCGACGCAATCGACAACCTGCATCGCCTCGACCGGGAATTCCTGCGGGAACTCGTCATCAAGCACAAGTCCGGGCTCGAGATTCTCGCGGGCTCAGACCACTTCGATCGCCCAGGGGCAGCTGATGGGACGGCGATCGAAGAGCTCTTTCGGCTCTTGACGCGCCAGTACGAGTTTCTGGTCATCGACGCCGGGAGTCAGATCAACTCGTGCACCATCGCGGCCTTGTACGCGTCGGATCAGATGTTTCTCGTCGCGAATCCCGATGTGCCCTCGCTTCGCAACGCGCAGCGGCTGCTCGAGCGGGTTCGGGAACTCGGCGCAGCTGGCGAGCGTGTGCGGCTGCTGCTCAATCGCGCGGCCGAGCCGTATCCCATTCCGCCCAAGCAGATTGAACAGGCCCTCGGCCATCCGATTCATCACACCTTCCCAAGTGACTACAAGACCGTCTCGGCGGCGCTCAACTCGGGTGTCCCGCTCGCGATGGTCGGGAATTCCGAACTCGCGACGCAGTTCGATCTGTTCACCCGGCACGTGATCGATCCGGAAAGCCGGCCGGTTTCGGGTTCCGCGCCGAGACGCAACATTCTCGGGCTCGACAAGATCGCGTCCATCTGGTAACCAGCCATGAGCATCCTTGAGTCACCATCGCTCGCTTCTTCTCGGCCGCTGAATCCAGGACCGGGCGGACCATCGCGCCCGTCGCCGCGTGGCCACTACGCGGAGTTGAAGGCGAAAGTTCACAAGAAGCTTCTGAATCGGCTCAATCTCGAAGCCCTGGCCAACGCGGACCGCGCGCGCGCCGAGAGCGAGATCAGGACGTTGGTGGGCGAACTGCTGGCCGAGGAGAATGCCCCGCTCAACCTCAGTGAGCGCGAGATCCTGTTCAGCGAGCTGGTCGATGAAGTCTTCGGGCTCGGTCCGCTGGAGCCGCTGCTGCGAGACCCGTCCATCAGCGACATCATCGTCAATACCTATAAGAACGTGTACGTGGAGCGAGGCGGCCAGCTCGAGCGGGTTTCCGCCACCTTCCAGGACGATCGGCACCTGCTTCGCGTCATCGATCGGATCGTCAGCGGCGTGGGACGGCGTATCGACGACAGCTCGCCGATGGTCGACGCCCGCCTTGCGGACGGCTCGCGCGTCAACGCGATCATCGCGCCGCTGGCGGTCGACGGACCGCTGCTCTCGATCCGCCGATTTCCGGCGGAGCGACTGAAGGCCAATGACCTGGTGAGCCTTCGTGCGCTCACGCAGCCGATGCTCGATTTCCTGTCGCACTGCGTGCGGGCACGGATGAACGGGCTGATCAGCGGAGGAACTGGCGCCGGCAAAACCACGCTGCTCAACGTGTTGTCGAGCTTCATCAGCGAGCGCGAACGCATCGTCACCATCGAAGACGCCGCAGAGCTTCAGCTGCACCAGGAACACGTGGCACGCCTCGAGACACGCCCGCCCAACGTCGAAGGCAAGGGTGCCGTCAGGCAGCGGCAGTTGTTGATCAACGCCCTGCGTATGCGGCCGGACCGCATTGTCGTCGGTGAGGTGCGCGGCGAGGAAGCGCTCGACATGCTGCAGGCCATGAACACGGGCCATGACGGATCACTGACCACGGTGCACGCGAATACGCCCCGCGATGCCCTGTCACGAATCGAAACGATGATCGCGATGGGCGCGACCAACTTGCCCGAGCGCGCGATGCGCCAGCAGATCGCGTCGGCGATTCAGCTCGTCGTGCAGCAGACCCGGCTGAGTGACGGCTCGCGCAAAGTCACCAGCATCTCCGAAATTACCGGAATGGAAGGCGACATCATCACGATGCAGGAGATCTTCCTGTTCGAGAAGATGGGCGTCACGCAGGATGGCAAAGTCATTGGCCGATTCAGGGCGACTGGCGTCAGGCCCAAGCTCTGCGAGCGCCTGCGCGCCTCGGGTATTCACCTCCCGGCCGACATGTTCGAAGGCGTCACGGAGGTGCGGTGATGCTACTTCCCTTCCTGATGTTTCTGATCGGAGCCGGTACCGTCGTCGGCGCCTACTACGCGATCCTCAACGGTCCGGACATGATGGCGAAGCGCCGTCTCGATCAGCGCCTGATGGACATGTCGACGCCAATCGGCGCGGGCGATGACGAGTCGTCGGTCGTCAAGACGAAGGATGAAGGGCCGCTCCCCGCGGTCAACCGCCTGGTGGCAAAAACTCAGGCTGGTTCCTGGTTGAAGCGATTGATCGATCAGTCCGGCGCCAAAACCACTCCGGGTGCGGTCGTCGCGATAGCGCTCGCGATCGGCTTGTTCACGGGATTCGCTGTGTATGTCCTGGCGCCGTTCAAGTTTTTGGCGCCGCCGGCGGCGGTGATCGGAGCCGTCCTTCCCTTTGCATACCTTCTGTATCGCCGATCGGCGCGCATGAAGAAGTTCGAGGAACAGTTCCCTGAGGCCCTTGATCTGCTGGCTCGAGCATTGCGGGCCGGTCACGCCTTCCAGGCGACGATGGGCATGATTGGGGACGAGCTGGACGAACCGGTCGGGCCAGAATTCAAGAAAACCCACGAACAGCAGAACTTCGGATTGCCGCTTCGGGATGCGTTGCTCCAGTTGAGCGAGCGGGTGCCGAGTCTCGACGTCCGGTTCTTCGTGACGGCCGTACTGATTCAGCGCGAAACCGGCGGCAACCTGGCGGAGATCCTCGACAACCTCGGACACGTCGTCCGTGAGCGATTCAAGATCCGCCGACAGGTACGGGTGCACACGGCGCATGGGCGTTTCACGGCGCTGGTACTGTTGTCGCTGCCAGCGGCGCTTGGCGTCGCGTTGACGTTCCTGAACCCCGAACACATGCACGTGCTGTTCACCGAGAAGATTGGCCAGATGATGATCATGCTTGCCATCGTGATGCAGGCGATCGGGTTTGTCTGGATTCGACAGGTCATCAAGATCGAGGTGTGATGTGACGTTGCTCCTTCCGCTCCTGGCGTTTGCGTTTGCTTCGCTGCTCGTGGCCGCGGCCGCGATGGCGTTGGCTCCGAACGCGGAGGCCGCACTCGAGCGCCGGCTCGGCGAGGTGACCGGGGCTCCGATGCGGCAGCCGCTGGAAGATGCCGGCTATGGCAAGACGGTTGCCAGCACCCTCAAGCGGTTGGGAAACATGGCGCCCAAGGCGTCAGCCGCTGAGACCACCAAGTTGCGTCAGCGCCTGGTGGCCGCCGGATACCGAAGCCAGGAAGCGATTCTGACCTTCTTCGGTGTGCGCATTGGTGTGGCGATTGGCGCGTTCGTGCTGTTCTCCACACCGTTGGTGATGACGCCAAGCCTTCCCGTGGCCTTGGTCGCCTGCCTGCTCGGCTACGTCACTCCAGGAATGCTCCTGGCCCGGATGGCCAAGCGGCGCCAGCACAAGATGCGGCTGGGTCTTCCAGACGCGCTCGACTTGCTCGTCGTCAGCGTCGAAGCGGGCCTCGGCCTGGACCAGGCGATTCTCAAAGTCAGCGAGGAGCTCTCGTTCGCTCACCCGGATCTCTGTGCCGAACTGCGACTCATCAACCTCGAGCTGCGAGCCGGCACCGCCCGCGCCGACGCGTTGCACAACCTCGCCGAACGCACCGGCGTGGACGATATTTCCTCACTGGTGGCGATGCTCGTTCAGACCGACAAGTTCGGAACGAGCGTGGCCCAGTCGCTCCGTGTGCACTCGGACACGGTGCGAACCAAACGGCGCCAGCGGGCCGAGGAAGCCGCGGCGAAGACGGGCGTCAAGATGGTGTTCCCGCTCGTGTTCTGCATCTTCCCGGCGATCTGGGTGGTGACGATCGGGCCGGCGGTCATCAAGTTCATCGAAGTCATCGGCCCGATGTCGGAATGACGTCGTCGGGCGCCGAGGTACACATGCAGAGCGCAACGGTGACACCCTTCGATTCACTCAAGAAAGCTCCGCCCCCACGCGGCCCTGTCACGATCGAACAGACGGGGCTGGGCGCCGATCAGCTGGTGCGGCTTTTCGTCAAGACCCTGTACACCGGGGAGGCCACCGGCGTGACAGTGGCCGACAGACTCCGGCTTCCGTACGCCATTTTCGAACCGCTCATCGAAAGCCTGCGCGCTGAGCGCCTGGTTGAGGTGAAGGGGACCGCCGGATCGGGCACGGCCGCCTACCGCTATGGTCTCACCGACCTCGGCCGCGACCGCGCCAGGAGCTACCTGGACGCCAATCAGTACGTCGGTCCGGCCCCGGTGCCGTTCGAGGCGTACGTGCGCGAGATGAAAGCGATTGGCGACGCACGCGGCTATATCGACCGCGAGCGGCTCAGTCAGGGGTTTTCGCACCTTGTCGTGGCTCCTGACGTGCTGGAGCAGCTTGGTCCTGCCGTGAACGCCGGCAAGGCCGTGTTTCTATACGGACCTCCCGGAAACGGCAAGACAGTGATTGCCGAAGGAATGGGACGTGCCCTCGGTGGCGACATGTATGTGCCGTACGCGGTCGACGTGGACGGTCAGACGATCACGGTGTTCGACCCAGTTGTTCATGAGTCCCTTGAGTCGCCCGATCCCGTCGACGATGGGACGAGCGTCGTGCGGACCACTCCGCGGGATCGTCGATGGGTGCGCACGCGCCGGCCCGTCGTCATGGTCGGCGGCGAGCTGACCCTCGACATGCTCGACATGAACTTCAATCCGATTTCCAAGTTCCACGAGGCGCCGCTGCAGTGGAAAGCGAACGGCGGCGTCCTCTTGGTCGATGACTTCGGCCGGCAGCGGATGCGGCCGGAAGACTTGTTGAACCGCTGGATCGTGCCGCTGGAGAGTCGCGTCGACTACTTGACCCTGCATACTGGCAGGAAGATTCAGGTGCCATTCGACGTGCTGACCGCGTTTGCGACCAACCTCGATCCGAAGTCGCTCGCCGACGAAGCGTTTCTGCGCCGGATCCCCTACAAGATTGCGATCAAGGATCCAACCGTCGAGCAATTCACAAAGATCTTCGAGATGAACTGCACCAGACGGAACCTCCGATTCCATCAGGTGATGGTGGCGTACCTGCAGCGCCGCCACTACGAGCCGAATAATCGGCCGTTCCGCTCGTGCCACCCGCGCGACCTGCTCGACCAGGTGACCGCGCTCTGCCGCTACCGGGGGCAGGAGCCGATCATTTCACGCGAACTGCTCGACGCGGCGTGCCGCGCATACTTCGTGGATGACGATGGCCCGAAGGCGCCGGCGCCGCCACAGCCGGTCAGGCGTCGTTCGCGCAGCCGTCTGGAGATTCACTGACGTGACCCTGGTCAATGCGCGGACTGAGCAACCGGTCGCGCTGACCATCGAGCTGGCGAACACGCGAGCCACACGTCGCCGCGGGCTGCTGGGCCGCGATGGCCTGGCTTCAGGAGCGGCGCTCGTGCTCACGCCCTGCAACGCGGTTCATACGATCGGCATGCGCTTCGCGATTGATGTCGTCTTCGTCGATTCGCGAGGGCTGGTCCGAAAGATCGTTCACAACCTGCCGCCGTGGCGAATGGCGATCTCTCCGCTTTCCCGGGCCACGATCGAGTTGGCGGCCGGAGAGCTTGCTTCAGAGGATCTTCGTGTTGGCGACCGGTTGTATTTGTCGCCCGTACCCGGAGAGGTCGAGGGAGCGGTACGCGCGTCGGGAATCCGCGCTCTGATCGCTGACGAGAGAGTACCCACTCCCAAGCACGCCTGAATACTGCCTCGACCGGCGACTAAGGCGCCGTTTTGATGCGCGCGATCGTCGCGCCAAGATGCGACGCCGAATCGTCCCAGAACTCCGCAACCAAAGGATGATGTTCGAGTGCAGCCTGGACAAGGCCCCGCTGCACACCTCGTCCACGGCCGTGCACGATCCGCACGTCGCGCCTGCCGGCCGCGGCGGCTGCTGTGACGTACTCGGTGACCACCGACGTGACGTCCTTCGGAGCGAATGCATGAAGGTCCAGTTCATTTTCGATGGGGATGCGAACCGGATCATTCATGCGACGAGCCGTCTCCTTACTCGGCAGCTGTCAGCAGCGCCGTCAGCTGTGGGCGATCAGCTATCGGTTTTCAGTCTGAAAGCTGACGGCTGAAAGCTCTGTCAACCCGCTTTCGCGTACTCCGCCGTCACGACCGTCTTGATGCCCCCGCGAACGGAAAAATCACCGATGACCGTCATCCGGCGAGGCTGAACAGCCGCGACCAGGTCGTCAAGAATCTGGTTGGTCGCGTGTTCGTAGAAGATGCCGCGGTTTCTGAACTCGTTCATGTAGTACTTCAGCGACTTGAGCTCGACGCAGCGCTGGTCGGGCGTGTACGTGATCCGAATCTCGCCAAAATCGGGCAGTCCGGTCTTTGGACACATCGACGTGAACTCCGGACAGCTGATCTCAATCTCGAAGTCGCGGTCGGGTCGCGGGTTGGGGAAGGTTTCGAGCGTCGAGCTTGACATGGCGAAAATTCTAGCATTCTGACCAGAAAATCGAGTTTTCCCCCAGGCTGGCGGTTTGACACTGGTGTGAAATGGGCGTTAGCATACGGCGGTTTTCCGAAGAAAACCGCGATCATCGCTCCGCGCGCGGCGATCGGCGGGCCGCCCTTACGCGCGCTAGACGATGGGGGATCCGATGGCTGACGCCCGAAGAATGGGCAAATCCGAGCTCTTTTCCAGTTTCGCCGAGCGGTTCGAAGTCAAGCGGACACAGGCCCGCGAGTACTTCGACTACCTGACGGAGCTGGCTGAGAAGGAGCTGAAGCGCTCGGGCGAGTTCGTGTTGCCCGGGATGGTGAAGCTCGTGGTGCAGAAGCGGAAGGCCCGCATGGGCCGGAACCCTGCGACCGGTGAGGCGATCAAGATTCCCGCTAAGACGGTTGTGAAGGCGAGGATCGCCAAACAGCTGAAGGACGCCGTGCTTCCGAGGAAGTAGGCCCGACTCGAATACCTCGCCGACCGATTGTCGTCATTGACGCGTGTTTGGACGCAGAACCCGCTGAGCACGCAGCTCCCCCGTGGATCTGCGTCCTCTGCGTGCTCTGTGCTCCCGCCTCAGCTACCAGGAGCTGGCCGCGCGGTCGCGAAGGGGTGACGCGTCAGGCTGCCGTCGCGCGAGCCAGTAACCGGCTGTAGAGCGTTGCCGGAACGAGGCGCGTCGCCCGCGCTTGCAGGTTCACCATCGAGTCATCATCAAGGATGATGCGATCCCCGGGAGCGAGCAGGATTTCGACGCTGAAGCGCCGCAGACCCCGAGGCGTGTTCACCTCGAAATAGCGCACCGGGTAAGTGCGCCCTTCCACCGTGACCGATTCAGTTTTCACGAGTTTCCTTACCATCATCGTTCCTTCCCAATACAAAGTTTTCAACTGGCCGCGGCCTGCGTGGACAGATCATCTCGCGTCGGGAATCTCAAGGTGAATGATGTGCCACGTCCGACCTCGCTCTGAACGGTGATCGTGCCGCCATGCTGTTCAACGGTCTGTTTCGAGATCGCGAGACCCAGGCCCAGACCCCGGCTCTTAGTGGTGACGAAGTCGTCGAAGATTTTCGAGAGACGCTCGGGCGGAATACCAGAGCCGGTGTCGGCCACGCTGATCTCGGCATGGTCCCCGACTCTTGTTGTAGTCACGATCACCCGGCCGCCGGCAGCGGTGGCCTGAATCGCGTTCTTGATCAGATTGCGATAGACGCGTCCGAGAGAGAAGCGGTCCCCTTCGATGACCAGCGGTTCGCTCGCGAAGTGGCCGTCGACGATGATGCCCGCACTCTCACCCTGCCCGCGCATCGCATCGACGATTTCCGAGACCGACGCATTCACGTCCATCGCGAAGCGCTGGAGGGGTTTGGGCTTCGCGATGTTTAGCACATCGTCCATGAAGCGCTTGAGGATGCCCAGCTCGCGCTCGATGATCTGATGAGCGGATTGCCGCGCCTCCGCGTCCAGTTCCGGGCGAATCATCAGCTTGGCGTTGTTGCCGATGTTCTGGATGGGGTGCATCAAGTCGTGAAAGAGCCCACCGACGACGCGGCCGAACATCGCCTGACGCTCCTGGCGCTTGACGTTCTCCTGGAGTTCGACGAGACGGTTGGCCATCGTATTGAAAGCATCGCCGAGCTGGCCGAACTCGTCTTCAGTGCCAATCTCGACACGCGTTTCGAGGTTGCCCTGGGCGATCGACTGCGTCGCTGTTTGAAGCTTGAAAATTGGCGCGATAAATCGACGGCCGAAGAGCAGGCCGACGCCGACCATGACCAGGAGCGCGACGGTGACGGCGATCACAAGTTGTCGCTGCAGTGCCATCGCTCGCGCGTACGCCTCGCTCGTCGGCTGCTCGACGATGACCGTCTAGTTGAGGTCGTCGATGCGGCTGGAGACGGCGAGCTGTTGCCGGCCTCCTTCGTCCACATATTCCGCGGGGGCGGCCGATGGCTCTCCGACCGCAGCCTGCGAATTGCCCTCTGACCCCATCCTGTCAACGGCCGTTACAAGCGGGTGATGTCCGGCCAGGTTCAGTGCTTGAGCGACGAGGGCCTTCTTGTCGGGATCGCCGTGGGCCACCAGCGTGCCGTCTGGAGCGACGACAAGCGCATAGCCCTGATCGCCGATTCGGACTTCGTCGACCATTCTCCACATTTCCTCGAGGCTGAATTCGCCGACGAGCCAGCCGTTCCGTTGATTGAGGTGAGTGAGATGAATCGCGAAGAGTGCAGTTGGCAGGCCATCGTTGTCGAGATGGATCGGTGACATGCCCACGCCTGCGACGGACCTTAACGAGTCGGCTTTTGGAATCAAGACCTTTGGCGGGCCGATTCGACTCGACGTCAGGACACCGCCGGCTTCGTCGAACAACGTAATCTCTCGGAACTCGCGAAGATCGATGACGTAGTTCTCGAGGATCTGCTGTTGCTGTTCGAGCCGAAGGCCGCTGTCCTGCAGCGTCGCGGCCAGCGACTTCAGGATCTCGGCATTTGCCGAAACGTATCGGCGGATCTCCTCCGCGGCCCGAGCGGCGACATTGCGGTTACCCACGACAACGGATTCCCTGGTACCCCGCTGGAGTGAAAGGATGGACACGACGCCGAAAGCGGCCAGCGGCAGCGCCGCCGCCACCGCCAGGATGAGGGCGAAGCGTACGGCGATATGACGAATCTTCAACGACATCGTCAGGCTCAGTTGCGACTTCGCGCGTCCTTACTTGCGATTCGCCAGAGGCGCAGCGTGCCCATCATGTCGACGTCTGGCTGAGCCGGGACGTCGAACCGCTTGCTTACAGCTCGAACCCGCTCGTCCCAAGCTAGGAAGATCGCGGGAGGATCCTCGAGGATGCCTCGCTGAAAAGCCTCCACTCCGTTTTGATACTCGTCGTCCGACCGTGCGTGACGAATGGTGTCTAGCGCGGCGTCGACAGAGGCGTTGGCGTACTTACTCGAGTTGCGCGTGCCTTTTGAGTGCCACCAGTCGTATGGGCGTAACAGGCTTGGTCCGCTGACGGATGCTGCGATCACTGCGTCGAAAGTACCGGCCCTAATCGCTCTTGCATTGTCCTGTATGGACCCTTCCTTGAGGATCATTTCAACACCAATCGCCTGCAACTGACGCTTGACGACGAGAGCCACCCGTTCATCCGCGGGAGCCACTAGGCATGTGAAGCGCGTGGGGTGCCCAACGGATGCGATGGTGGCAGCTGCCGCTTTTGGATCGAAGGAGAACGTCGGAAGGTTACCCTGGGCGGCCCAGTGCCGCGGCCAGATCGGTCCGGACGATGGCAGGCCGTGACTGGCCATCGCATCCTTGACGAATGCCGTTCTATCGATCGCAGCGTTCAGGGCGCGCCTGATGGCGGACGAGCGGGCAGCCCCGTTCTGGAAACTCAGCAAGACCATGAATTGATAGTGGCGAGTGTAGGGAAACAACTTAATCGCCGTCGAGGACTCCAGCGAATCTCTCGCGTCGGGCCCGACTTCGTAGATCATGTCGACTCCGCCTCGCAGGAATTCAGCCCAGGCGGCACGTACCCCCGGAAATATTCTGGCGACGACCCGTTCGACCGTGGGCGGCCCAAGGTAGTAGTTATCGTTCGCCCTCATCTCGCCAGGGA
>Ga0111538_10003429_pt1 | contig 22145 bp, 18 predicted proteins | sample SoiMethybrSBSTD1_FD_79669 | JGI IMG/M metagenome (GOLD analysis project Ga0111538, IMG submission 79669) | Bulk soil microbial communities from a Populus tree surrounding site in Tennessee, USA - Soil MetaG P. TD hybrid SBSTD1 (version 2)... | ecosystem: Environmental > Terrestrial > Soil >...
CCTTTCGACCCGGAGATCGGTGACCCCCGGGACGCCTTCGATCGAGCTCCTGACCTCTTCGGCTTTGGCGCGAAGCACGGCCAGATCGGTCCCGTAGATTCGCACCACGAGCGTCGCCGCGGCGCCGGACAGGACCTCCGCGATCCGCTCGCGCAGATAGGTCAAGACGTCGTGCTCGAGCCCCGGATACCCGCCGACGACGTCGCGGATGTGCCGCACCGTCGCGTCGTAGTCGTGCTCGTCGTCGATGCTGATCCAGAGCTCGGCGAAGTTCGAACCGACCACCTCCTCACCCGCCTCTGCGCGTCCGATGTGGGCGCCGAGGTTCCGCACGCCCGGGATGGCACGGAGCTCGTCGCTCACCCGCAACGTCATCCGCCGCATGGCGTCCAGCGAGGTCCCGGGCTTCCCGATCCAATGCACGAGGAAGTCGCGCTCCGCGAAGCTCGGGAGGAAGTCCTGGCCGAGAAACGGCAGCACGAGAAGCGTCACCCCGAAGGCAACGCCGAGGCCGACCAGGGCACGCCGCGGTCGGGCCACGATCGCCGGCAGGATGCGCCGATAGCGCCGCTTGAGCGCGCGCACGAGCGGCGCGTCTCCACCCCGCCCTCCCCCGCGCGGCAGGAGCAGCAGGGCGAGCGCCGGTGTTACCGTGAGCGCCACGAGCAGCGATGCGAGAATCGCCAGTACGTATGCGATTGCCAGCGGGCGAAAGAACGAGCCGGCCACACCCGGCAGGAAGAACACGGGGAGGAATACCAGGACGACGATCGCGCTCGCGACGACGACCGCGCTCCGCACCTCGAGCGAGGCGGCGAGGACGACCGGGAGGAGCGAGGGCTCCTGCTCGCTGGTCCCGTGCAGGCGCAGCCGGCGCGCGATGTTCTCGACGTCGATGATGGCATCGTCCACGACCTCCCCGACCGCGATCACGAGCCCGGCGAGCACCATCGTATTGATCGTGGCGCCGAATGCGACCAGCACGGCCGCTGCGCCGAGCACGGAGAGTGGGATCGCGAGAATGCTGATCAACGCCGCCCGCCAGTCGCTGAGGAACGCCAGGAGCACGAGCAGGACCAGGGCGCAGCCTATCGCCATCGTGCGCGCGAGGTTCCTGAGTGACTGCTCGACGAAGGTGGCCGGACGGAAGATCGTCGAGTCGACATCGACTCCCTCGAGCGCCGGCCTGAGCTCGTCGAGCGCATGCTCCAGGCCACGGGTGACCGCGAGGGTGTTGCTCCACGGCTGCTTGTCCACGACCAACAAGAGGCCCGGGCGGTCGTTCACGACGGCGTCGCCGATCGGCGGCGAATACCCGACGCCGACGGACGCCAGGTCCCCGAGCGTGAGCGACGCGCCGTCGCGAACCTGGACCACGGCACGCGAGAGATCGGCGGCGGTCTCGATCGCCGACAGGTGACGGATGGCCAGACGTTGGTTCGGCGTATCGACGAATCCGCCGGCGCTGGTCGCCGTCGCGGCCGTGGCCGCGCGCACGACGGCGTCGAGCGTCACCTGGCTCGCGCCGAGATGCTCGGGATCGACCACCACCTGATACTGCGGCGCGCGCTCGCCCCAGATCGCCACGTTGGCAACGCCGGGCGCCGCCATGAGCCGCGGACGCACGATCCAGCGAGCCGCCTCGGAGATGTCCGCCCGCGACCACGTCGTGGACGTCATCCCGATCTTCATCACGCCGCTCGTGGCCGACACGGGCGGCTGCACCCTGGGCGCACTCGCCACTTTCGGGAGCCGACCCGACTCGCCTGCGAGGCGCTCCGCCACGAGCTGACGGGCGTGCAGGAGGTCGGCATTCTCCTGAAAGAGGAGCACCACCTGCGAGAGGCCGAGGACGGAGTGCGAGCGCATCGTGTCGAGCCACGGCATGCCGCCGAGCAGGTTCTCGATCGGAACGGTGACCAGCGCCTCGACCTCTTCCGTGGAAAGACCCGGCGCTTCGGTCTGGACCTCGACCAGCGGCGGCGCGAACTCGGGGAAGACGTCGTAGGACGCGGTGCGCGCCGCGTGGATGCCCGCCGCTGCCAGCGCGACGGCGAGGCCGAGCACGAGGGCACGCTGATGGAGCGCGGCGGTGATCAGCCGTCTCATCGAGCGTACCGCACTACTCTTCGGTCTCGGCCGGGATCCCGAATTCCACGGCGAAGAGCTCCACCGCGCCCGTGACCACGATCGGCACGCCCACGGAGGGACCGCTCGCGAGGGCGGCATCGGATCCGACGACCGACCGGACCTGAACCCGGCGCCGAACGAAGACGCGCGGTGCGGTGCTCTCGTACACCCATTCCCCGCCGTGCACGTCGTGCATGACCGCGCTCCACGGCACGACGAGGGCCTCCTCATCGCCCTTCAGTTCGAGCGTCACGAGGACCTTCTCGCCGGGACGCAGCCGTGCATCGTGGTTGTCGACGGCGTAGAAGAGATCGACGCTGGCCGCGTCGGGATTGCCCTCGCGCGGACCCGCGACCGGCGTCGCGCGGCGCGCGTCCGAGCCGAGACTTGCGAAGGCGGCCACGACCGCCGGCGCGTCGGATGCGAGCGCGCCCAGGTCGCCGACGTAGACCGGTACGCGCACCCAGACCGTGTCGCCGCCTCCGAACGTCGCGTCGGCGAGGGCCTGGCGGCGCGCCTGCGCCGCCCGTAGCGTGGCCCGCGCCGCCTCGAGCCGCGCCCGCGCCTCCTCGACGCCGCGCGCGCTTCCGGCTTCGGCCTTGTGCATCCGCTGTGCGCGAGTGAACGCGGCTCGTGCGGTTTCGAGCTCGATGCGGGCGTGCTGCACGGCTTCATCCGCCGCGATGAGCGCGTCCGCGGCCCGCGCTCGCTCGGCGGACGCGGCCGTTGCTCCGACGACGAGCGGCGGCCCGTCGCTTCCCGGAAGGCGCGTCGGAACGACGACCTCGCCACCCAGGGTTCGCGTGCGCGGGATGCGCCGGCGCTCGACCGGCGCCGACGCGATGCCGAGCCGGGCGTCAGCCTCGCTCGTCAGCACGACATGCGCGAGCGCCTCCTCGCCAGCGGACCGACAGAGGACGCTCGCGACGGGAGCAACCTCCGACGTCTCGGTCCCATTCGGCCAACACCCTGGAGCGACCGCGACGAGCGCCAGTATGCCGAGGACGCCTCTCACCGCGACGCGGCCCGTTCCGGCGCGTCGAGACGGTATCCGACGCTGCGCTCGAGCTCGGCCCGCGACGTGCTCAGCTCGGCGGCGGCCTCGGCCTGCCGCACACGCGCGCGGAGCAGCTGAGCGCGCGCCGCGAGCGACTCGAGCCGTGACGTCTCGCCCGCGTCCCACGCGTGCTCTGCTCGTTGCACTACCCGCTCGAGCTCCGGCACGATGCGCGTGTCGAGGAGCTCCGATCTCTGCCGCGCCCGCTCGTAGCTTGCCGCGGCCTCACGGACCTCGAGCGCGATGCGATCTCGCGTCGCCGCCTCTGCGCGAACGGCGCGGACCACCTCGGCGTCGGCGTGCGCCATCCCGGCCTGGTTGTGGTCGAAGATCGGGATGCCGACCTCCAGCCCCGGACCGACCAGCAGCCCCTTCGAGCCCTCGTGCTTCGCGTCGGCGATACCCGCCAGGCTCAGCACCTCCCAGCGACTGAGCCCCGCTCGCTCGCCCGCGACCTCCACCGTCAGCTCGGCTGCCCGCAGGTCGGGACGGGCAGCGAACGCCAGATCGACGAGCGGGGCCACGTCGTGCGACGGGGCGGCGACCCTGACCGGCTCCTCCAGGCGCAACGAGCCCGACGGCATGTGCAGGCCGGTGAACGACCGCAGCTGCTGCTCGGCGACGACCTCCTCCTGGCGTAGCCGTACGACTTCCTCTTCGGCGGCCAGCGCGTCCGCGCGCGCCGCAGCGACATCGAGCGCGCTCACGTCCCCAGCGGAGAGGCGCGCCTCGCTGAGCGCCCCGACCCGCCGCGCGACCTCGACGCCCTCGTCCGCGAGCGCGAGCCGCTCGCGCGCGAGGTGCAGCTCGGTCCATTTCACCTTCGCGTCACGGGCGACGTCGAGCCCGCTCTGAACAAGCCTCTCCGCCACCTGCTGGGCATCGAGGCGCGCGGCGGCGACTCGCTTGGGACGGAGCCACAGCGCCTCGACCGGCTGCTTCAGGGCGAACTCGAGCTGCTTCGGCCCGAGCGGGAAGAGGACCGAGAACACGGGGTTCGTGAGCAGCCCCGCCTGGATCAGCGCGCTGCGCGCGAATCCCAAGTCGGCGAGCGCTTCGAGGAACGTCGCGTTGTTCCACAGGGCCAGCGCGACCGCCTCGTCCTGCGAGAGCCCGTCGTCGAGCGCCACTCCCGTCGGAACGGCCGCGTCGGGCGTGACAGTTTCCCGCAGCACGTGTCCGGTCCGTTGCTCGACCTGATCGGACACCCAGGGCAAGTCGTGACGGGACCGAGGGCCACAGGCCATCACGACAGACAGCAGCGCAGGGAGCAGGACGAGGAGCGCGCGCGCCAGCATTCGGATGCGCAGTACGTAGCAGGATCGTTTCGGCACGCACCGCCAGCATCGCATGCACGCGTGAAGACACGATGAACCGTCTCCACCGCGCACGTTCCTGCGCGGATGCCTGAGCGGAGCGTACGGTGAGATTCGGCGATGTCAGCCTGCTCGCGCGCCGGAAGCCGTCAAGGGCTCGCTGTCGTTCCTCTTCTGAGCCGGCGGCTGCGTGGCGAGCAGGATGTGGCGCCGCTCTCGCCACACGTAGAGCGGCGCCAGACGCCGGAGCGCGCGCAGCTGCCGCGGATGGGCGACGACGAAGGCGAGTCTGCGGCGTGCGAGCACACGGCGTAGGCGGCGCGGCGAGTCGACGAGCCGTACCGGCCGATCGAGGTAGAACGGCAACGAGCCACCACGCGTTTGGAACGCGACGACCGGCGCGCGCCGGGCCGGATCCGCCGCCGCGATCATCCGCGCGATCGACGCATCGCTGATCACCGCGCTCACCCGGGGCGCCCCGAAGCCATAAAAGGCGGCGCACACGACCAGCATCACGACGACCAGCAGCAGCGGCGCCCGTTCGTAGCGGCGCTCGAGCGCGAGCCACGCCGTGACGGCGCCAAACGGCCACAGGACGAGCGACAGGAGCGCGAGCGAAAGCCACCTGCCTCCCTCGAGGTACGCCGTGGCGGCGATCGCGATCGGCGGCGCCGCGAGCGCGAGGCTCGCGACCGCGACGAGCCCGAGCCGCAGGAGCCCCAGCTCGCGGACGTCGGGGACGGCGCGCGCGAGCCTGCTCCAGTAGTGTCCCAACAGCAGGGCGAGCGGCGGCATGGCCGGCAGGACGTACGTCGCCAGCTTCCCCGTCGGCAGGCTGAACAGCAGCACGACGATTCCCGCCCAGAGCGCGCAGAAGCCGGTCGCCTCGTCGCGCTCGCGGAGCCCGCGGTGCAGCGCGGCGGGAAGAAACGGCGTCCAGGGGAGGAAGCACAACGCGGTCGCGACGATCGTGAAGTAGAAGGGTTCGGGGTGGAGTCGCACGTCCCCGATCAATCGCTGAAGGTGGTGTTGCAGAAAGAAGTCGCGGAGGTACGCGGGCGAGCGCATCCCCGCCGCGACGTACCAGGGAGCGGCGACCGCGAAGAAGACGACCGCCGCGAGCAGCACGTGCGGCCGCCGCAGCAGGCGAAGACGACGACGGACGGCGAGATGGACGAGGGCGACGACGCCGATCAACGCGGGCGCGACCAGGCCCTTCGTGAGCGCCCCGAGCGCGGCGGCAACGGCGGCGAGCACGAGTCCGAGCCCGCGTCCGTGGCGGCGCACCCAGCGATGCACGCCGAGGACGCCGACGGTCACGAGCAGCGTGAGGAGCATGTTCAGATCGCCGAACCGGCCGAGCGCGAGGAACTCGACCGTCGTCAGGAGCGTCAGCGACGACAGCGCCGCCGCCTCGAGGCCCCAGACGGCATGCGCCCACCCGAACACCGCGGCAACCGTCAGGAGCGCCGCCACCGCGGACACGCCGCGAGCCGCAACGGTGTCCCGGCCCAGGACCCGATACCCCGCCGCGGTGAGCCAATAGTACATGACCGGCTTGTCGTGGTACGGCCGCCCGTAGAGCGTCGGCAGCAGCCACGAGTCCCGGGCGGCCATCTCGCGCGCGATCTCGGCGTATCGCGCTTCGTCGGGCTCCCAGAGCGGATAGCGGCCGAGGTTCGCGAACAGCGTCGTCGTCGCCACGAGCACGACGGCAGCGACGACGAGCAGCGTGCGTCCTCGCGACGCGACGGGAGCGACCGGCGCGTTCCGCCCGCCGGCACCGGAGAGCGGCGGGCGCGGCGCCGGCTCCTCGCGCGCGGCCGCCAGCGGAGACGAGTCGGATCTCATAACTTCGAGCGCGTCCGAGCAGCGCGCGTGCCACGGGCGCGCCGCCGTCCGACGAGTCGGACGTCATGCGGACGGGAAGAAACCTGCGCGAAGCGCGCAGCGCGCTGCACGGTGGCCGTGCGCCGTCATAGCCGCTCGCCAGTGAAGCGCGCATGAACACCACGCGCCGGCACCTTCACTTCGGCTTCATCGATTCATCGCTGCTTCATGTCGCATGTCGCCGGTGTCTCACTTGCTTGAGCACCAATCCCTTACACGCGATCGCCGCGTGCGCTACGTTGTCGTTGTGGTGATGATCTGTAGCGGCGACTACGCCAATCTCGAGCGCGCACGGGTCACGGCCGAGGGCGTGTTCGGCGGCGAGATCGTGAGTCCCCTCGCGCCGAGCCGGGGCAGCGCCGAGGCGACGTTCCGCGTGCGGCCCCACAGCCGGCGGCAGGCGAACGCGTTCTTCGAATGGATGGCGCAGCAGCACCGGGCCGGACGGCTCACGTCGTGCCACGTCGTGGAGCTGGACTGCCTGATCGACGGCCACGTGATCGCCGGCCGCTCCGTCTGAGCGAGCGGCCTTACGCCCGGATCAGCGTCACCCGGCACGCGACGTCCACGTCGAGCCGGTCCGCGGGCGGCAGGATGTCGCCGTCGAGCATCCAGTGCTGCGGCCGGAAGAAGCGGACCGAGAGCACGCGGGCGAGGTTGTCGAAGAGCAGCGGCTCGTAAGTGGGGAAGCCGCGGTAGACGCGGAGCGCGCGGCGGATGAGCCGCGTCGCGGGGATGGGGCCGCCGAGGACGTGCATGTAGCCCTGCTTCCGCGTGCCCATGTAGGTCGGGCGGAAGCCGAGGGCGATGCGATCCACCGTGGCCGCGAAGAAGAAGGTGAACTGCCGGAACGGCACCGGCAGGCCGTCTGCCTCGACGTCGGCCTCGATGCTCTGGAAGACGGCACGCGAGATGTGCGAGCCCACCATCGCCGACACCATCAGGCGCGACAGGAGCGCCGCCGCGCGGAGCGGCCCCGGCTCCTCCATGGCGTAGTAGATACGGAGGAAGTTGACCGCGGTGCCGAAGCTCAGGAGGAAGCCGTGCTCGCGCCCGTTGACGCGCAGGAGGTCGCGCTCCGTCGTCTCGTGTGTGCGGCCCTTGCGGTGGTCCCGGACGACGCGGGCGAGCACCTGCTCCGGCTTCCCGCGCCGCCCGCCGATCGCGTCGGCGAGGTAGTTGATCGTGCCGGCGCGGAGCGGCAGCAGCATCGGAAGCGGCGAATCCCCGTAGACGGCGCGGAAGCCCGAGAGCGTGCAGTGATAGCTGCCATCGCCGCCGCACACCGCCAGGATCTCCGTGCCGCGGTCGCGAAACTCGCGCGCCACCTCCTCGATCGCCGTGAGCGACTCGGTGACGCGCACGAGGCCGTCGTTGCCGACGAGGTCGGAGAACACCTCGACGCGCTCCGGTCCCGCGATGCGGTTCGCCCCCGCGTGGGGGTTCACGACGACGCCGATGCCCGGCACGTCAGGCCGCCGGCCGCGCGGCGGCCAGCTGGCCGCACGCCGCCTGGATGTCGCGGCCGCGGCTCTCGCGCACGGTGGCGCCGAGCCCGTGCTCGCGAAGGATGGCCTGGAAGCGCGCGAGCCTCGCGCGCGGGCTCGGCGCGAAGCCGGAGCCCGGGAAGGGATTGAACGGGATCAGGTTCACCTTGGCGCGGAGGCCGTGCAGCAGGCGCACGAGCCGGCGGGCGTCCGCGTCCGCGTCGTTCACGCCGTCGAGCATCACGTACTCGAAGGTGATGCGCTTCCGGCGCGGCAGCGGCACCTCGCGGCAGGCCTTCATGAGCGCCGCGAGCGGCCAGCGCCGGTCGACGGGCATGAGGCGGGCGCGCAGCTCGTCGGTCGTCGCCGTGAGCGACACCGCGAGGTTCACGCGCGTCTCGGCGATGAAGCGCGGGATGAGCGGCGCGAGGCCGACCGTCGAGACGGTGATCCGGCGCGGCGAGATGGCGTAGCCCCACTCCGCCGTCAGGATCTCCATCGCCGTGACCACCGCGTCGTAGTTGGCGAGCGGCTCGCCCATGCCCATGAGCACGACGTTGGTGAGCGTGCGCGGCGCCGCGGCGGCCATCCCCGTCCGCACCTGGCCGACGATCTCCGCGGGTCGCAGGTTGCGGATCAGGCCGAGCCGCGCCGTGGCGCAGAACTCGCAGCCCATCGCGCAGCCGGCCTGGCTCGACACGCAGAGCGTGAGCCGATCCCGTGCCCCACCCTCGCGCTCGAACTGCGGGATGAGGACGCTCTCGATCGGCGCCGCGCGGATGCCCTCCTCCGGCACCGCCGGGAGGTGGAAGAGGAGCTTCCGCGTGCCGTCCTCTGCCTCGGCGACGAGGCTCGGCTCGAGCCGGCCGAGGCCGAACGTCTCCGCGAGGCGCGCCCTGAGCGCGCGCGACAGGCTCGACATGTCGGCGAACGAGGGCGCCGCCCTGCGGTGTACCCAGGCGAGGATCTGCGCCGCACGCCAGCGCGGCTCGCCGGCCGCGGCGCACCACGCCTCCATCTCGGCGAGTGAGACATCCTGGACGTCGCGGACGGGCACGGGCCGATCTTAGCGACCCGGGCCCCGACCTGTCACCTGCTCACCGCTCGAGCGCCGCTGGCCAGCCTTCGGCGCGGCACGGGCCCCCGCCGCGGGGACGGCGCACGCGGTCGAACGTCCGGCCGTCAGTGCCGATTGCACGCAGCTCGACGACGTCGGCCGACACCGTGACGCGCACGTAGTGCGTCCTCGACTCGACGACGGGGAAGTTCGCACGCCGCCGCTCCCGCCCCTCGCCGAGGTCGGCGCCGCCCCCGCCGCTGATCACCTCGACGAGCCGCGCGTCGGGGACGACGTCGCAGATCGGCTCGGAGCGCGCGTACAGGTGCTCGTGCCCCGCGAGGAGCAGGTCGACATGCGCGGCCTGGAGGATCGGCGCCAGCGCGGCCCGGATTCCGGGCGTGATGCGCTTCTCCCCCGGGCTGTACGGCGGCTCATGGAGGAAGACGATGCGCCAGGCCTCGCGCGGAAGGTGGGACAGCCGCTCCTCGAGCCATGCCGTCGTCGTCGCCTGGGACGCCGCCACCTCGGGCGACGACACGGCGATGAGCTGCGCGCCCGCCCACGCGAACGCGTACGACTTCCCACTCCGCGGCTCGTCGGGGAGCGGCGGGAACGCCAGCCCGTACGCGCTCCGGCTGCTCATGTCGTGGTTCCCGGGCGTCGGGTAGAGCGGCACGCGCTCGAGCAGCCGGCGGTACGGTCTGAAGAAGCGGCGGTCGAGCTGCCGCGCCGTGCCGTTCGGATACGCGAAGTCGCCGAGGTGGATGAGGAAGTCCGGCCGGCCCGCGAGGATCCGCCGCGCCAGCGCGAACGCCGCGGGGCTGAGATCGCCCGAGTCTCCGACCACGGCGAAGCGGAAGCGCGTGCCGCTCGCCGGCGCGGTCCGGAAGCGAACGGCTCGCGGCCGGGCGTCGAGCGTCGTCAAGAGGCAGCGATAGCGCGTCATGGGCTCGAGCCCGGTGAGCCGCGCCGTGCTGACGCCCCGCCACCGGAGCGTCAGCTCGGCGGGCACGCTCGCGCCACCCGCTTTCCGGCAGTCGAGCGCCCCACCGCGGCCGGACCACGCGACGACCGCGGAGTGCGGCCCGACACGCGTCGTGTAGAGCCAGCCCGCGGGCGGCATCTGGCAGCCGACCGCGCCGAGCAGGAGGACGGCGGCGCAGGCGCGCGTCGTGCTCACGCGGGCGGCGTCGGGGGACGGGTGATCAGCTCGCGCAGGATGTCGTCGAGCGAGCGCGTGATGCTCCAGCCGGGGTAGTCGGCGCGGAGCCTCCGCAGGTCCGAGATGTAGCAGATGTGGTCGCCGATGCGCGCGTCGTCGACGTACTCGGTGTGCAGCCGCCGGCCCGCCAGCTCCTCGAGCCGCGCGATTGCCTCGATCACCGAGATGCTGTTGGCGCGGCCGCCGCCGAGGTTGTAGACCGCGGCGACGCGCGGCGACTCGTAGAAGGCGAGCATCGCGGCGCAGACGTCGTGCGCGTGGATGTTGTCCCGCACCTGCTTCCCGCCGTACCCGAAGATGCGATAGGTCCGGCCCTCGCGCACGGCGCGCGCCAGGTAGGCGAGGAAGCCGTGCAGCTCGGCGCCGGAGTGGTTCGGGCCGGTGAGGCAGCCGCCGCGGTAGCAGACGGTCGGGATGCCGAAGTAGCGGCCGTACTCCTGCACCAGGACGTCGGCGGCGAGCTTCGACGCGCCGAGGAGGCTGTGCAGCGCCGCGTCCACCCGGCAGCCCTCGGCGATGCCGTCGGCGTCCGCCGGATCGGCGTAGTCGAAGCGCGTGGCCAGCTCGCGCATCGGCTTCTCGTTCGGCGCGTCGCCGTAGACCTTGTTCGAGCTCATGAACACGAACGGCGACTCGGGGCAGTGCTGCCGCGTGGCCTCGAGCAGGTTGAGGGTGCCGAGCGCGTTCACCTCGAAGTCGTCGAACGGACGCTCGCGCGCCAGGTCGTGCGACGGCTGCGCGGCGCAGTGGACGATCAGCCCGGGCCGCGCGGCCGCGAAGAGCCCGAGCATCGCCTCACGCTGCCGGATGTCCAGGTCGTGATGCGTGAAACGCTTCGTCAGCCGCCGCAGGCGCTCCAGGTTCCAGGTAGTGTCGCCGTCGGCGCCGAAGAAGACGCGGCGCATGTTGTTGTCGACGCCGACCACCTCCCAGCCGCGCGCGTCGAAGAACGCGACGGCTTCGGAGCCGATGAGGCCGCTGGAACCGGTGACGAGGACGCGCCGGGGCACGGCCGCGGAGTCTAGCGCGTAGCGCTACCGGAGACCACGACGAGCCCCGCGGCGCCCCGCCGCGCTTGCTTGCCGCGGCGGCTTTGCCGACCGCGGCACGGCCCCCGCCTCGAAGCAGCGCCGCACGACACCCCCGCGACGCGAGAGGAAGTCTCGCGTCGCGCTACTCGAGCCCCCAGGAGAAGACGTGCCGCGGCGTGACCTCGACGATGACCGAGCCCTTCGTCAGCGCCGCTTCCTCCGGGTACTGCGGGTACTTCTCGTAGATGGCGTCACGCAGGCGTCTGAACCGTGCGCCGTTCTCGATGAGCGCGGCGTCGCCCTGGATGGTGACGCCGCGGAGGCTCGACCAGTCCTCGTCGTAGACGTCGACCGTGACCGCCACGTGCGGGTTGCGTCGCAGGTTCTTCACCTTCTTCGCGTCGCCGTCCGATCCGAAGTAGATCTTCCCCTCGTTCAAGATGTGGCAGACGGGGACGACGTGTGGCACGCCGGCGCGTCCCGACGTCGCCACGCGGCAGACGCGCTCCAGCGCCACCACCTTCGAGAGCTTCTTGTTGAGACGCATGTCCACCTCCGGTGCGCTCGCGGTGCAGGACACATGCCAGCGAGCCGCACGGCTTCGCCGGCCCTCACACTGCCGCTGCGACTCCGGGTGTTACAGGCGGCCGGTAAGTTTGCCAGCGTCCGCTTGCGCGGATCGGCCGAGTTGAGGCAGCAGTCACCTGGACATGGGCAGGATCTCGGTGGTCGGTGCCGGCGCGTGGGGGACCGCGCTCGCCAGCCATGCGGCGCGCGTGGGCCACGACGTGCGCATGTGGGCGTTCGAGCCCGAGGTGGCCGAGGAGATCACCCGGCGGCACACCAACACGCCGTATCTGGCGGGCATCGAGCTGCCGCCCGGCATCGGCGCCCATGCGGACGCCGGCGCGGCCGTCGCCGAGTCCGAGATGGTCATCCTGGTCCCCCCCTCCCAGCACATGCGCGCCGTCTCCAGCCGCCTCGCGCACCACCTCGGGCCGGCCGCACTGCTCGTCGTGGCCACGAAGGGCATCGAGGAGCAGACGCTGAAGCTCATGTCGGAGGTGCTCGCGGACACGCTGCCGGCCGTGGGACCCGAGCGCATCGCCTTTCTCTCGGGCCCGAGCTTCGCCGCCGAGGTGGCGCGCGGGAAGCCCGCCGACGTTGTGGTCGCCTCGCGGGACATGTTGGCGGCGCGGCGCGTGCAGCCGCTCCTCCATGCCCCCCTCTTCCGCGTGTACTCGAGCGCGGATCCCATCGGGGTGCAGGTGGGCGGGGCGGTCAAGAACGTGATGGCCGTGGCCACGGGCGCGTGCGACGCGCTCGACTTCGGCACCAACGCGCGCGCGGCGCTCATCACGCGCGGCCTCGCGGAGATCACCCGCCTCGGGGTCGCGCTCGGGGCGAACCCCCTCACCTTCCTCGGCATGGCCGGGGTCGGCGATCTCGTGCTCACGTGCACGGGCGAGCTGTCGCGCAACCGGACGCTCGGGAAGCAGATCGCCATGGGCGTCGACCCGCAGGCCTACCTCGCGAGCCAGCGCTCGGTCGCCGAGGGCTACTACACGGCGGCGGCCGCCTGCGCCCTCGCCCGCAAGATCGGCGTCGAGATGCCCATCACGGAGAACGTCTACGCCGTGCTGCACGAGCGGCGGCCGCTGGCCGACGCCGTCCGGATGCTGCTCGAGCGCGCGTACAAGGACGAGCTGGCGGGCATCGAGCCGGGCAGCTCGTGAGCCAGTTCAGTCCGCGGAACCGTCGACGCGCGACGTAGTGTTGCGGCGGAGCGAGGCGTACTCCGCGTCCCAGCACGCGCCGGTTCCGGCGTGCAGCTGCACCGCGACCGGCGGCACGAGCGGAAGCGGCGGCGGGTCGAGCTCGTCGCCGCGGCCGACGACGCTGGTAGCGGCCTTCCCCTCGGCGCCCGCCTTGAGCTTCAGCCGCAGCAGTCCCCCGAACGCCGCCTGGCGGTCGAGGTAGCGGAAGCCCTTCTTGGTCGATGCCCAGCAGGGCCTGCCGTGGCAGGATCTCCCGGCCGGCGCGAGGGCGTCGAAGACGAGCGCCGGAGCACCTCGGCGGTCGTAGATGCAGAGGCGGTAGCTCGTGTCGGCGCGCGGGTTGCCGAGATCGGCGAGCGACGTCGCGGCGCCCCTCGACCACTTCCACACCAGCCGATCGCGCGCGTTCGGCCTCCGATTGCGAAGCAGGAGCGACGCGTGTGCGGCCTTGCGGCAGCCCGTCGACGGCACGGACGCGCAGCCCGTGAGCGTGCTCGTCGTCGTGCTGCCAACCGTGGTCGTCGTGGTCGTCGTCCCGCCCGCCGCCACCGTCGTGCTCGTCGTGCTGCTCACGGGCGTCGTGCTGGTCGTCGTCACGGCCGCGGTGGTCCGGCGGAAGACCGCCAGCGACTCGCCGCCGCGCTGGCTCGTGTAGACGTCGAGCCCGTCGGGGCTGACCTTCACCGAGTTGGGATTCCCGAGCCCGATCACGCCCGCGACGCCGTTCCGGTGCACCTCGTGGAAGGTGAGGAGGCCGTTCGCCGCGCGATCGAAGACGGCGAGCGCATCTTCCTGGCCGCCGACGGCGTAGAGCCGCGTCCCGTCCGGACTCACCGCCACTCCGAACGCGCCGCGCAGGCCGTCCACGTCGCCCGACCCGTCCCGCAGCACCTGCAGGAAGTCGAGCGCACCGGTCATGGCATTGCGGGCGAACACCGCGACGGCATGGTCGTCGGCCCCGGGGACGTACACGTTCGCCCCGTCGGGCGAGATCGCCAGGTCGAACGGTGAGTCGATGCCGTCGACACCGGCCGTGTTGTCCACCTCGGCCTCGACGAAGGTGAGGAACCCCGTGCCGGAGTTGCGCCGGAACGCGGCCACCGCGTCCGACGAGTCGCCGGCGACGTAGACGTCGTTCCCGTCGGGCGACACGACGACGGCCTGCGCGCCGCCGATGCCCGCGACCCCATCCTCACCGTCCTCCACGAACCCGAGGAACGTGAGGGCGCCGGTGTCCGCGTCGCGCGCGAAGATGACCACGGTGGAGGAGAAGCACGCGACGTAGAGATGCTTCCCGTCGGGGCTGAGCGCCGGGCTGTGCGGGTTCGAGAGGCCGGACACGCCAGCCACGCCGTCCTTCTTCACCTCGACCAGCGTGAGCGCGCCCGTCATCGCGTCGCGCGCGAAGACGACGACCGCGTCATCGGCGGCGCCGACCGCGTAGACGTGCTTGCCGTCGGGGCTCACGACGACGTCGTTGGCGCCGGAGAGCCCGCCGATGACGTCGAACCCCTCCTTGACGAGGCCGAGGTACGTGAGCGCGCCCGTCGTCGCGTCGCGCGAGAAGATCGCCACGGCGCTGTCCCCCTCCGAGGCGATGTAGACGTGCTTGCCGTCGGGGCTCACGTCGAGGTCCTGAGCATTGGAGAGGCCGTCGACCGCCGGAGGGTCGTCGACCTCCGTCTCGATCCAGGTGAGGAACTGCGCGCGCGCGGGGACGGCGGCGAGAAGGATCCCGAGCAGCGCGGTACAGGGCGAGAGCTTCATCGCCCGCGGCCATACCACAGCGCGATTTCGCGGCCGTTGCGCCGCGCGGCACACGCTCGGGAAGGCCGTTTTTCCGAGGGCTTGAGCTATGCCGAGGCCGTCGCGCCCGGCAGCTCGACCCCAGGGAAGAAGAACCCGATCTCCGCGCGCGCCGTGTCCGGGCCGTCCGAGCCGTGCGCCGCGTTCTGCTCGACGTCCGTGCCGAACTCGCCGCGGACGGTCCCCTTCGGCGCCTTGGTGGAGTCCGTGGGGCCCATGAGCTCCCGCCAGCGCGTGATGGCGTTCTCGGCCTCGAGGACCCCCACGAACACCGGCCCGGAGCTCATGAACTTGACCAGGTCCGGGAAGAACTTCCGCTCCTTGTGGACGGCGTAGAAGCGCTCGGCCTGGGCCGGCACGAGCTGTGTCACGCGGCCGGCGACGAGCTTCAGCCCGCCGGCCTCGATCATGGTGAGGACCTTCCCGAGGACGCCCTTCCGCATGGCGTCCGGCTTGACGATGAAGAACGTGCGCTCGGTCACTTGAGGAGCCCTTTCTCGCGCAGCGCGCGCTGCATGGTGATGCCCAGCTCGGCGGGATGCGGCGCGACGGCGACGCCCGCGGCTCTGAAGGCGGCGATCTTCTCCGCCGCGGTCCCCTTGCCGCCGGCGATGATCGCCCCGGCGTGTCCCATCCGCTTGCCCTTGGGTGCGGTCTGGCCGGCGATGAAGCCGACGACCGGCTTCGTGACGCTCGCCTCGATGAAGGCCGCCGCCTCCTCCTCGGCGCTGCCGCCGATCTCGCCGATCATGATGACGCCGTCCGTGCCCGGATCGTCCTGGAAGAGGCGCAGCGCGTCCACGAACCCGGTGCCGATGATCGGATCGCCCCCGATGCCGATGCACGTCGACTGCCCGATGCCGAGGTTCGTCAGCTGGAAGACGGCCTCGTAGGTGAGCGTCCCGCTCCTCGACACGACGCCGATGCGCCCGGGCTTGTGGATGTAGCCGGGCATGATGCCGATCTTGCACTCGCCGGGCGTGATGACGCCGGGGCAGTTCGGCCCGATGAGACGCGTCGGACGTCCCTCGAGGAAGCGTTTCACGCGCACCATGTCGACGACCGGCACGCCCTCGGTGATGCAGACGACGAGCGGGATGCCGGCGTCGGCGGCCTCCATGACGGCGTCGGCGGCGCCGCCGGGCGGGACATAGATGACCGAGGCGTCGGCGCCCGTCGCGCGGACGGCGGCCGAGACCGTGTCGAAGATGGGGATGCCCTCGAAGTCCGTGCCGCCGCGCCCCGGGGTGACGCCGGCCACCATCTGCGTCCCGTACTCGCGGCATAGCCGCGTGTGGAGCTGCCCCGTGGAGCCGGTGATGCCCTGCGTGAGGACCCGCGTCTTCTTCCCGACGAGGACGCTCATGACCGCCCCGCCGCGGCGACGGCCTTCTTCGCCCCGTCCGCCATGTCCGTCGCCGTGATGATGTCGAGCTTCGACTCGGCGAGTATCTGCTTCCCGCGCTCGACGTTCGTCCCCTCCATGCGGACGACGAGCGGGACCTTGAGGCCGACTTCTCGAGCGGCTTCGACCACGCCTTCCGCGAGGACGTCGCAGCGCAGGATGCCGCCGAAGATGTTGATGAAGATCGCCCTCACGGCCGCGTCGGAGAGGAGGATGCGGAATGCGGCCGCGACCTTCTTCGTGTCGGCGCCGCCGCCCACGTCGAGGAAGTTGGCGGGCTCGCCGCCGGCCGCCTTGACGCTGTCCATGGTCGCCATGGCGAGGCCGGCGCCGTTCACCATGCAGCCGATGTTTCCCTCGAGCGCGATGTAGGAGAGGTCGAACTTCGCGGCCTCGACCTCCCGGGGATCTTCCTCCGTAGGGTCGCGCAGCTCGCGCAGGTCGGGATGGCGGAAGAGCGCGTTGTCGTCGAGCCCGATCTTCGCGTCGAGTGCCAGGAGCTTCCCGTCCTTCTGCACGACGAGCGGGTTGATCTCGGCGAGCGAGCAGTCCGCGTCGACGAAGCAGCGCGCCAGCCCGGTCATGAAGGCGACCGCCGAGCCCATCTGCTCCTTCGTGAGGCCGAGCCCGAACGCCAACCGCCGCGCCTGCCAGCCGCCGAGGCCGACGAGCGGGTCGATCGCCTCGCGGAGGATCTTCTCCGGCGTCTTCGCCGCGACCTCCTCGATCTCGACGCCGCCCTCCGTCGACGCCATGACGGTGACGCGGCCGCTGCCGCGGTCGACCACCATGCCGAGGTAGAGCTCGCGGCCGATGTCGACGCCCTGCTCGACGAGGAGCCGCCGGACCACCCGGCCCTGCGGCCCCGTCTGGTGCGTGACCAGCGTCTTCCCGAGGATCTCCGTGGCCGCGGCGCGCGCCGCCGCCGCGTCGCGGACGACCTTCACGCCGCCCGCCTTGCCGCGGCCGCCGGCGTGGATCTGCGCCTTGACGACGCACGGGAACCCCAGCTCCTCGGCGGCGGCGACGGCCTCGCCGACGCTCGAGCACGCCTTGCCGCGCGGCACCGGGATGCCGTAGCGGCCGAGAAGCTCCTTCGCCTGATGCTCGTGTATGTTCATGTCAGCGCCTCAGAAGGTCACGGAACCATTTGCCCGTCGTCTGACGCCCGACCTCGGCGATCGCGTCGGTCAGCGGGATCTCCTTGGGACACACCTCGACGCAGTTCTGCGCGTTGCCGCAGTCGGCGATGCCGCCGGGCCCCATGAGCGCGTCGAGGCGCTCGTCGCGGTTGAGCGCGCCCGTCGGGTGCAGGTTCATGAGCAGCGCCTGGCCGACGGCCGAGGCGCCGATGAAGCCGCCGCTCTGCCGCACCTGCGGGCAGACCTCGAGGCAGAGCCCGCACGTGATGCAGCGATCGAGCGCGTAGCGCTGCTGCTGCAGGTCGGGCGCCATGCGTGGGCCGGGGCCGAGGTCGTAGGTGCCGTCGATCGGGATCCACGCCCGCACGCGCTTCAGCGCCTCGAACATGCGGCTCCGGTCGACGATCAGGTCGCGGACCACCGGGAACTTCGCCAGCGGCTCGAGCGTGATCGGCTGCGTGAGCTTGTCGACGAGCGCCGTGCAGCCCATGGCCGGGCGGCCGTTCACCACCATCGCGCACGAGCCGCACACCTCCTCGAGGCAGCTCATCTCCCACGCCGGCGCCGGCACGCGGGCGCCCTCGGTCGTGACCGGGTTCGTCCGTACCTCCATGAGCGCCGAGAGCACGTTGTGCTGCGGCTTCCAGGGAATCCGGAAGCCCTGCCAGTAGGGCGCCGACTCCGGCCCGTCCTGGCGCCGGATGCGGAGCGCGATGCTGCGTTCAGCGGCCACCGGACCCCGCAGGCGTCGCCGTCGCGACGTCGTACTTCCGCGGCCGCGGCTTGATGAGGTGTACGTCCACCGGCTCGTAGGTGATCTCCGGCCCGTCCGAGGACCAGCGCGCCTTCGTCGTCTTCAGGAAGTTGACGTCGTCGCGCTCCGGAAACTCGGGCTTGTAGTGCGCGCCGCGGCTCTCGTTCCGCCTGAGCGCCCCGAGCGCGATGACGCGCGCCAGCTCGAGCATGTTCCAGAGCTGGCGCACGAAGGACACCTCGTGGTTCGCGAGGCGGCCGCGGTCGGAGATGCCGATGCGGCCCCAGCGGTCCTTCAGCTCGCGGAGCCGGTCGTCGGTCTCCTGGAGCTTCTTGTTGTAGCGGATGACGGTGGCGTTCTCCGTCATGAGGCCGCCCATCTCGCGCGCCAGCTGGTAGGCGTTCTCCGGGCCGTCCATGCGGGTCACGCGCGCGTACTGCTCCGCCTGCCGCTTCGCCTCGCGCTCGCAGAGCGCGGCGCCCTCGGCGGGCGCGCACTTCGCGAAGCGCGCCATCGCCGGGCCCGCGATCTGGCCGCTGTACAGGCACGACAGGAGGGAATTGGCGCCGAGGCGGTTGGCGCCGTGGAACTGGTAGTCGCACTCGCCCGACGCGAACAGGCCCGGCACGTTGGTCATCTGCTCGTAGTCGACCCAGAGGCCGCCCATCGAGTAGTGCATGCCGGGGAATATCTTCATCGGCACCTTCGTCGGGTCGTCGCCCATGAACTTCTCGTAGATCTCGAGCACGCCGCCGACCCGGCGCCGGAGCGTCGCCGCGTCGAGGTGCGAGACGTCGAGATACACCATGGGCTGCCCGTCGACGCCGAGGCCGAGCTCGAAGACCACCTTGAAGATGGCGCGCGTCGCGATGTCACGCGGGACCAGGTTGCCGTACGCGGGGTACCACTCCTCGAGAAAGTACCAGGGCCTGCCGTCGCGCGGCACCCACATGCGCCCGCCCTCGCCACGGATCGATTCCGAGATGAGGCGGAGCTTGTCCGGACCGGGGATGGCCGTCGGATGCACCTGGATGAACTCGCCGTTGGCGTAGAGCGCGCCCTGCTGATACGCGAGCGCCGCCGCGCTGCCCGTGTTGACGACCGAGTTGGTGCTCTTGCCGAAGACGATGCCGGGGCCTCCGGTCGCGAGCATGACCGCGGACGCGGGGAAGCCCTGGACCTCGAGGCGGCGCATGTCCATCGCCGTGATGCCGCGGCAGCGCCCGAGCTCGTCGATGACGACCGAGCACAGCTCCCAGCCCTCGAACTTCCGCACCAGCCCCGCGGCCTCGTGCCGCCGCACCTGCTCGTCGAGCGCATACACGAGCTGCTGCCCGGTGGTGGCGCCCGCGAAGGCGGTGCGGTGATAGAGCGTGCCGCCGAAGCGGCGGAAGTCGAGCAGCCCCTCGGGGGTGCGGTTGAAGGGCACGCCCATGCGGTCGAGGAGGAAGATGATGCCGGGCCCGGCCTCGCACATCGCCTGCACCGGGGGCTGGTTCGCGAGGAAGTCGCCGCCGTAGATCGTGTCCTCGAAGTGCCGCGCGGGGGAGTCGCCCTCCCCCTTCCAGTTGACGGCGGCGTTGATGCCGCCCTGGGCGCACACGGAGTGCGAGCGCTTGACGGGGACGACCGAGAAGAGGTCGACCGGCATGCCCGCCTCGGCCAGCCGGATCGTCGTCATCAGGCCGGCGAGGCCGCCGCCGACGACGATCACCCGCGGTGCGTCACCCATGCGCCGTGCTCACGCCCGGAAGGCCATGAGGATGGCCACCGCCGTCCCGTACATCACCAGGAACGCGCCGAGCGTCGCCGCCCGCAGCGTCCGTTGCGCGCGCCGGCCGGCCGTCAGGCCCCAGGTGACGGCGAAGGTCCAGATGCCGTTCGTGAAATGGAACACCGACGCGGCCGTGCCGACCAGGAAGATCGAGAACTTCACCGGGTCGGTCATGATCCCGCGCATCATCGCGAAGTCGATCTCGGCGCCGGCGAAGTAGTACTGGAAGCGCGTCGTGTAGACGTGCCAGCCGATGAAGAAGAAGGCGATCACCCCGGTGATGCGCTGGAGCGTGTAGAGGTAGGCGCCGAGGTAGTCGTTCCGCAGCGGGTTCGAAAGTTCGGACTCGCCGAGGCGGACGAAGCCGTATAGGCTATGGAACAGGAGCGGCAGATAGATGGCAAGCACTTCGATGGCGAGGAGGATCGGCGGCGGCAGGACTCCGATGGCCTCGACCGCGGCATCGAAGCGGTCGGGACCGCCGAGCACCGACGCGTTTGCGAGCATGACGTGGAAGATCAGGTAGACGCCGATGGGAAAGATCCCCGAGAGCGAGTGCAGCCGCCGGAGGATGAATCGGCGGCGGTCCACGCCATTGACTCCCTGGTCCTCCATGTGTCGGTGCGTGCTGGTCCTTCCCCGGAAGGGGTCGACCTGTCAAATAACCCACCCCGCGTGGTGCAGGAAATGAGAACGATTCCGGTGCGAGATAACGGAGCCTAATGGCGCGCATCCTTCTCTGGCTCGCCGGCGGCGCGCTGCTCGTCGTCGCGGCGCTCGGCACCGTGGTCTGGCGCGCGCTCCGCCTGCCGGAGCCGACGGCGCCGGCGGCGGTCAACTTCTCCCTCGTCGGCGTCACCGTCGTGAACCCCGGCCGCAGCCGCGAGGCGCACCAGACGCTCGAGGTTCGTGCCGGGACGATCCGCCGGATGGCATCCAGCGAAGCGGCGGACGACGCCGGGCCGTTTCGCGACCTCCAGGGGGCCTTCGTCGTCCCCGGCCTGATCGATCTGCACACGCACCTGCCGCCGGACAACGCGCTCCGCCTGACGCCGCTCGCGGGCCTCCTCTATCTCGCGCATGGCGTGACCAGCATCCGCGACGCCGGCGACGTCGACGGCACCGCCATCCCGGCGGCGCGCCACGCCTTCGGCGACGGCGGCCATCCGGGCCCCCGGCTGTTCGCGTGCGGCCCGTTCGTCGGCGGCGCCCCCGCGCGCTGGAAGAACACGATCGTCCTCGAGCGGGCGGAGGACGCCGAGGCGGTAGTGGCCCGGATCGCCGCGGGCGGCTTCGACTGCGTCAAGTCCTACGACGGCCTCGACGTCCCGCGCATCCGTGCCCTCGAGGCCGCGGCCGATCGTCACGGCCTCGCCGTGATCGGCCACGTGCCGGAGGGCCTCGCCTACGAGGAGGCCCTGGTCCGCGACGTCCAGCATCTCCTCGGCGTCGCGCCGCCGGCGAGCCTGCCGCGCACACACATCCTGGACCGTGTCGCGGACTGGCACGCCGTCGACGGGGCGAGGCTCGACGCGGTGGTGCGCGCGACGCTCGAGCACGGCATCGTCAACACGCCCACGCTCGTCTCAACGCACGCGCTCCTCCTCTACGAGGACTATCAGGCGGCGCGCCGCGACCCCGTGGCACGCCTCCTCCCGCGGCTCTACCGCGACGTCGTGTGGCACCCGCGGCGCGGGCTCCTCGCCTACCGCGAGATGTCGCCGGAGTGGCTGGCGAAGCTGAAGGACGCCTACGCGAAGAAGCTCGAGCTGGTGCGCCGCCTGCACGAGGCGGGCGCCCAGCTGCACATCGGGAGCGACACGCAGCAGCCCTTCGTCGTGCCCGGGGCCGGCGTGCTCGAGGAGATGCAGCTCTTCCGCTCGGCCGGCATCGGGGTCGAGGAGACGTGGGCCATCGCGTCCGTGCGCGCCGGGGCGGACCTGCCCGTGCCGCGCCTCGGGCAGCTCGAGGCCGGCGCGCCCGCGGACTTCCTGGTGCTACGCGAGGACCCGACCCAGGATCCCGAGGCGATCAAGACGCTCGAGGCGGTGGTGGCGCAGGGAAGGCTCTACACGCGGCCGCAGCTCGACGCCGCGCAGCAGGCGTACCGCAGGCGGCATGGGAGCTTCGTGTTCGACCGCGTGTCGATGTTCGCCACACGACGAGTCATGAAGGGGCTGTCCGCGCCCGAGCGTTGAACACGCCGACCGACGCGTAGTAGAAGGCGCGCGCGGTGGCGGGGGAGCGGGCTCGCGTTCTGGCGGCGACGGCGTTCGGATTGCTCGCGCTCGGC